>FWWL01001992.1_pt1 | contig 45374 bp, 44 predicted proteins | sample 2228331 | NCBI WGS metagenome assembly FWWL01 (sample SAMEA103939775, study PRJEB20133) | metagenome | reverse complement strand
TGCCGGATGAGGACCGCCGGCTCTGGACCCGCTCCCAGTTCCTCGATAACCTGGCCGCCATGCTCGGCGGCCGCGCCGCCGAAGAGGTCGTGTTCGGGGAGATAACAACCGGGGCCGAAGACGACATCCAGAAGGCGACCCGACTGGCCCGGCGGATGGTTACCGAGTTCGGGATGAGCGACCGGCTTGGACCCCGAACCTACGGCAAGCGGGAAACCCTCATCTTCCTGGGCCGGGACGTGAACGAGGTCCGCAACTACAGCGAAAAAATCGCCGAAGAGATCGATGCGGAGGTTAACAGGCTGATCCAGGAAGCGTACGGGCGGGCCCGGGACGTCCTGGTGGCCAACCGGCCGAAGCTGGACCGGCTGGCGGCTTACCTGGTGGCCCACGAGACCGTTGAAGGCGAGAACCTGCGTCGTCTCCTCGCCGATGAACCCGTCGGGCCGGACGGCTCCCGGGCCGCGGCCGACTGACGGTTGGAGGCCGCCCATGGAAGGGATTGCTGACCGGCTGCGGCCGGGCCTCGTCGGTGAACTGGAAGCGGAGGTTACCGAGGGGATGCTGGCCCCGGGTGGCCGACGGGTGCTCTCAACCCCATCGATGATCGGCCTGATGGAGGGCGCCTCGACCCGGGCGGTCGAGCACCTGCTGCCGGAGGGGTGGCTAACGGTCGGCTACCTGGTCAACGTAAAACACCTGGCCGCCGCCCCCCTGGGTTCCCGGGTGCGGGCCCGGGCGGAGCTGGTGGAGGTGGACGGCCGCCGGCTCGTTTTCAGGGTTGAGGCCTGGCAGGGAGACAAGAAGCTGGGCGAAGGCGTCCACGAGCGGCGGGTCGTCGACCTTAAGCGGTTTCTCGAGCGGGCCGCCGGGCAATGAAAACCGTATTTATCCACGGTTCCGGCGGGATGGCCGAAAGCTTTTACCACCAGCTCCGGGAGATACCGGATAGCGAGGCGGTGGACCTGCCGGGCCATCCGGAAGGCCGGCCGTGCACCAGCGTCGATGCCTACGTGGAGTGGGTCCGGGGTTACCTGGCCGGGAAAGGCTATCGGGGCGACGTTGTTCTGGGCGGGCACTCCCTCGGCGGGGCCATTGTCCAGCTTTACGCCGTCAAATATCCCGAAGAGCTTCGGGGGATTATCCTGATCGGGACCGGCGCCCGCCTCCGGGTCCACCCGAATATCCTCAACGAGCTGGAGCGGGCCGTCCGCAACCGGGCCGAATGGGACGAGCAGCAGCGCCGGGAGTTCGGCGTCGGGTTTCTGCCGCCCGGGGAGCGGGAGCGGCTCCTGGAAAAGCGGCTCCGGATCGGTCCCGCCGTGTTGCTAAACGACCTGCTCTGCTGCGACCGGTTCGACCTGCTCGACCGGGTCCACCTCATTACCTTGCCCACCCTGGTCATCGTCGGGACCGAGGATACCCTCACCCCGGTCCGGTACGCCCGCTACCTGGCGGATAAAATTGCCGGGGCCCGGCTGGTCGTCGTTGAGGGCGCAACCCACCACGTCCACCAGGAGCGGCCGGACGTGGTTAACCGGGCCATCCGGGAATTCTTAGACGGGCTGGCCGAACCAGGAGGCTGAGATCAGGCCGGCGGCCAGGGCCAGCGCCAGGCCGGCGGCGACAAAGGCGAAGGTGACCTCCGTCCGCTGCCGCTCCCACCCGATCGTGCTGCCAAGATTTTGATAGATGGCCGAAAGGTCCTTGGCCGTCGGCGCAAAGAAGTACTCGCCGCCGGTTATCTCCGCAATCTGCTGCAGGGTCCGCTCGTCCAGGAAGACCCGCAGAAACTGGTTGCCGTAAAACAACACGCCCCCCTCACGGCTGCCGACGCCGATGGTGTAGATGCGCACGTTGCGCTGCTGGGCCTGGCCGGCGGCGTCAATGGGGTGAACGCCCCGGTTGTTGGCCCCGTCGGAGAGGAGGACGATCGTCGCCGCCGGCGGTGCAGCCGGGCCATCCCGCCTCGGCGTCGGCTGGGGGCGGGCCTGACCGCCGGCGGCCCCGCCCTGGGCATCGGCGCCGGGCATCACCGAAAGGGCGGCCATGATGCCGTCGCCGATCGCCGTCGCCGACATGGTCCGCAGGTTGTCGATGGCCCGGTTCACCAGCTCCCGGTCAGTGGTCGGGGGCACCAGGACGCTGGCGCTCTCGCTGAAGCTCACCACCCCGATCCGGGCGTCCGGGGGCAGGGCCTCCACCAGGTTCCTGGCGGCGGCCTTGGCCGCGGCCAGCCGGTTCGGGGCGATATCGGTCGCCTCCATGCTGCGGGAGACGTCGATGACGAGCACCACCGTGACCTGCTTTACCGGCACCGGGATGAGCCACTGGGGCCGGGCCACCGCCAGGGCCAGGGCGGTGAACGCCACCGAGTAGAGGGCGGGCGGCAGGTAGCGGCGCCAGGCGGCCGGCGACCGGCTCAGGGCTTTGATGGCGGCCAGGTTGCTGTAAGTGAGAAAATATTTCCGGCGGCGCCGCTGCTGCCAGATGTAAAAGGCCAGAAACGCCGGGCCGAGGATTACGAGGGGTAGAGCGGTCGGCCAGAGGAATTCCATCGTTTCTTTCGCCCCCGTCTTAACGAAACAAACCGCAGGACCGGCTCCAGCAACCCGGCATCGGTCGACAGGTCGAGAACGTCCGCACCGCACCGCCGGAAGATCTCATCCTGCTCGGCCCGGTGGGCCTGCATGTAATCCCGAAGCTGCTGGCGAAGCCTGCGGTTCGACAGGTCCACCCAGAGCTGTTCACCCGACTCGGGGTCCTGCAGCCGCAAGAGCCCGACCGGCGGCGGGTCAAGTTCCGCCGGGTCCTGGACCCTGACCGGCACAACCTCGTGCCGCAGGGCCAGCAACCGGAAGGGCGCTTCCCAGTCGTTGGGCCCCAGAAAGTCCGAAACCAGAAAGACCAGGGACCGCCGCCGAAGGATCCGGCCGATGCTGGTTATGACCCCGGCCAGGTCGGTCGGCACCGGGCGGTTCCAGTCCCAGGTCTGGAGCTCGTGGACGATGCGGACGGCTTGGCTGCGGCCGGACCTGGGCGGCACCAGCCGGTCAATCCGGTTCGAGAAGCCGGCCAGGGCCACCTTGTTGCCGTGCCGGACGAACAGAAACGAGATAAGGGCGGCAAATTCGGTCGCCAGGTCGGACTTGAGGTTGCCGGCCCAGCCGAACCGCATCGACCCGCTCAGGTCCACGGCCAGCCAGACCGTGATCTCCCGCTCCTCGACAGTTTCCCGGATGAAGGTCCGGTTCAGCCGGGCGGTGACGTTCCAGTCGATCCGGCGGACCTCGTCGCCGGGCTGGTACTCCCGGATTTCGGCCAGCTCGTAGCCCGGGCCCGGCCAGAGGCCGGTGTAGTCGCCCTGCAGGATACCATCCAGCCGCTTGAGCACCGTGAACTGGACCCGTCGCAGGAGGCGCTCGGCCTCGCCAATGGGAACATCCCGGGAGGGAGCCGGTCCGGGCACCGCCGCCATCACTCGCCCACCGGTTCGGGTGTTCGCCGTTCGATCAGTTCGATGCGGGGCGGCCGGATGACCTCCATAATCCGGCCGAGGATCTGCTCGGGGGTGATGCCCTGGGCCAGGGCCTCGTAGGTGAGGATCAGCCGGTGCCGCAGGGTATCCATCACCAGGTAGGTCATATCCTCCGGCAGCACGTAGTCCCGGCCCCGGAGGGTGGCCAGGGCTTTGGCCCCGGCGATCAGATAGATCGAACCCCGGGGGCTGGACCCGTAGGCGACGTAGCGGGCCAGCTCCGGGATGCCGAATTCGGCCGGCCGCCGCGTCGCCGCCACCAGGGTTACGGCGTAGTCAACAAGCTTCGGGTCAACATACACCCGGTCGGCAACCTTCTGAAAATCGAGCAGGTCCTGGGGGGTCAGCACCTGGTTGATTTCAGGCAGCCGTTCGGCCGTGACGCGGGCCACGATGGCCGCCTCCTCCAGCCGGCTCGGGTAGTCGATGACGACCTTGAACATAAACCGGTCGATTTGGGCCTCGGGCAGGTTATAGGTCCCCTCCGATTCGATCGGGTTCTGGGTCGCCATAACGAAAAACGGCTCCGGCACCGGGTAGGTCTCGTTGCCGATGGTCACCTGGTGCTCCTGCATGACTTCCAGGAGGGCGCTCTGGACCTTGGCCGGGGCCCGGTTGATCTCGTCGGCCAGGACCAGGTTGGCGAAGACCGGCCCGAGCTGGGTGGTGAATTCGCCGGTGTGCTGGTTGTAAACCCGGGTGCCGACCAGGTCGGCCGGGACCAGGTCCGGGGTGAACTGGATTCGCTTAAAAGTCCCCCCGATGACCTGGGCCAGGGTCTTGACGGCGAGGGTCTTGGCCAGGCCGGGAACGCCCTCAATGAGCAGGTGGCCCCGGGCCAGCAGGGCCACGAGCATCATCTCGAGCAGGTGCTCCTGGCCGACGATCATCTTCTTGACTTCAAAAAGGGCCCGCTCGAGACGGTTGTCTGCCGGTTCGCTTATCATTTTTCAGCTTTAACCTCCGGGTTCATTTTGGCCAGATTTAACCCCAGAAGTCAAACGGTTGCAGCCGGGTTGCCGCTCCGGGTAGAATGGGGAGGTCCCGGCAGATGATTCGGCACGCCTTCGAAGGGGTTAGAGTCCTCGACCTGACCAGCTATATTGCCGGCTCCTTTGCGGCCACCTGGCTGGCCGACCTGGGCGCCGACGTCGTCAAAATCGAAAGCCCCACCGGCGACCCGTTCCGGGTCACCCGCGGTTTTCTCGCCTGGAACCGGAACAAGCGGGGGATCGTCCTTGACCTGAAGCATCCTGACGGCCTGGCCGCCTTTTACCGGATGGTCCGGCAGGCCGATGTGGTGATGGAGAACTACCGGCCCGGCGTCGCCGACCGCCTCGGCGTGGGCTACGACCGGCTCCGGGAACTTAACCCCCGGCTCATTTACTGTTCGGTCTCCGGGTACGGGCAAACCGGGCCCTACAGCCAGAAGCCGGCCTTCGACCCCCTGCTCCAGGCCCGCGGGGGCGTGATGGCCGGCCAGGGCGGGCCGGGAAATCCCCCGGTCTTCCTGCGGATTGCGGTTTCTGATTATTACGCGGCCGCCCTGGCCGCCTACGGGGTGGCCTCAGCCCTCTACGTCCGGGAGAAGACCGGCCTCGGCCAGCGGGTGGAGACGTCGCTTTTAAATGCGGTCATCGCCATCCAGGCCTGGCCGTTTATCCGCCTCGAGGATGATCCGGAGCCGTTCCGGCCCGGCTCGGGCCTCGTCCCGTACCAGCTCTTTCAGACCGCCGACGGCTGGATTTTCATCGCCTGCGGCAACGACGGCTTCTGGCGAAACCTCTGCCGGGCCCTCGATATCGAGGCGTTTGCCGAGGACCCCAGGTTTGCGACCCAGCCGGCCCGCTACCAGAACCGGGAAGAGCTTCTCGGCATCCTCCAGGATATTCTGCTGACCCGGACCACGGCCGAGTGGGTCGAACTGCTCGAAGCCCACGACGTACCGGTCGCCCCGGTCCGAACCATCGAAGAGCTCTTTGACGACCCGCAGGTCAAGCATAACGAGATGGTCGTCGACCTTCAACACCCCCGGCTCGGCCGCATCCGGCAGATGGGCATACCGGTCAAGCTCGGTCAGACACCGGGCCGGATTGTGCGGCCGGCCCCGATGCTCGGCCAGCACACCGAAGAGGTGCTCCGGGAGTACGGTTTTAGCCCGGAAGAGGTCGCCGAGCTTAAGGCGAAGGGCATCACCGAGGCCAGACCCCAGCCGGGGTGCGTCTAGTCTTTCGGGGCCTGCTGGCGCACGTAAAGAATCCGCTGGACGACCGTCACCGCCCCCAGCGCCGTTAACAGGCCGAGCGTCTCCTTTACCGGCCCGAGGATGAGGCCGGCCCCCACCAGAACCACCCGCACCCCGCGGTCGGCGAGGCCGACGTTTCCCCGCAGGCCCAGCCCTTCGGCCCGGGCCCGGGCGTAGCTGGTGAGCAGGCCGAAAACGGCCGCCCCGAAGGCCAGCCCAACCCCGACCTCATCCCCCCGGCGGCCAAACTCCAGGGCCAGCGCGCCCAGCACGGCCGCCTCGGCAAGGCGGTCCAGGGTCGAATCGAGAAACGCCCCGAAGCGGGTAACCCGACCGGTGAGCCGGGCCAGGCCGCCGTCCAGCAGGTCGCTCAGGCCGGCCGCCCAGAAGACCAGGCCGGCGGCAACCGGGAGGCCCGCCAGAACCAGACCGGCCGCAACCAGACTGAGCCCGAAGCCGGTGAGGGTAATCAGGTTCGGGCTCACCCCGGCGGCGGCGAGGGCCCGCAGTACCGGGTTGAGGAGGCGATTCGAAATGGGCCGAAGCTTTCCGGCCGTCACGGTCCTGAGGCCAGCAGGAGGCGGTCCGGGCGGACCGGCTCGGCCGCCGTCCGACCGGCGGTCCGGTACACTTCCAGGATTTGCCGGGCGACCTGGCCCCAGTCGAACCTGGCCGCCCACGCCTGGCCCTGCCGGCCCAGTTCGGTCCGCCGGTCGGTGTCGGCCAGCAGGTTCACCAGGGCTTCGGCCAGGGTCACCGGGTCCCTGGGGGGGACCAGGAGGGCCCCCGACCCGGGGCCGGCAACCTCCCGGTAACCGGGGATGTCCGACGCCACGACCGGAAGGCCCGCCGCCATCGCCTCGAGGAGAACCAGACCAAAGCTTTCGCCGCCGGTGGCCGGGGCGCAAAAGACCCAGGCCTGTCGGTAGCGGCGCACCACCTCTTCATCCGGCAGAAAACCGGTAAGGGTGACCCCGTCCAGGCGGTGGCGGCCGACGTAATCCTCGACCTGGCGGCGGAGGCCGCCGTCGGGCCCGACGATTTCGAGCCTGGCCGTCGGAAACTTCCGTTTAACGGTCCGGAACGCCTCCAGGAGGACGGGCAGGCCCTTTCGCCGCTCGAGCCGGCCGACGAACAGGACCGTCGGCTCCCGGTGGGGGGTGCGGGGAGCACCCGCAAACCGGCCGAAGTCGATGCCGTTTGGGATGAGCCGGTAATCGCCGGGGAAGAAGCGGCTTACGAAGCGCCGGGCGGTCTCCGAAACGCAAATCCGGGCATCGAGCCGCTCATACCAGCGCCGGACGAAAAAGCCGGCCAGCCGGTAGCCGAGATTCGGGGTTGAGGTGCGGCTTCCGCAGGTGGCGTGGAAGGTGGCCACGTTGACGCTGCGGGAGTATTCCAGGACCGCAAACGGCAGGACCGGCACCAGCGGCTCGTGGACGTGGACGACGTCGAAAGGGTTTTGCCGGAGAAACCGCCGCACCCCAAGCCAGCCCCGCACCGTTACCCCGATGCGGGCGACCGAACCGCTCGCCGGCACCGGCAGCGGCCGGCCGAACGTCACAACCGGCAGGTCGGCGGGGAGGCGGTCCGACCTGGACGCCGGAGCCAGCAGGGTGGGCTCCCAGCCGAGCCGGCGAAGGGCGCGGGCCAAGTTTACCCCGTGGCAGACGACCCCGCCCGGGTGGGCAACGTCGTACGGCACGACGACGAGAACCCGGCCCATGCCGTCCGGCGAGGGTCTAGACTTCAACCGGTCGCTGGGGGCCTTCGGGGGCGGCCACCGTGCTGTCCAGCCCGATGATGAACTCTTCGAGGCGCCGGCGGGCCTCGTCATCGGGCATCTGGACCGGGGGCGACTTCATAAAGTAGGCCGAAGGGGCCACGATAGCCCCGGCCAGGCCCCGGTCCATTGCCAGCTTGCAGCACCGGATGGCGTCGATTACAACCCCGGCCGAGTTCGGACTGTCCCAGACTTCGAGCTTCAGTTCGATGTTAAGGGGGACGTTTCCGAAGGTCGTCCCCTCGATCCGGATGTAGCACCACTTCCGGTCACCGAGCCAGGGCACGTAGTCACTCGGCCCGACGTGGACGTTCTCCGGCGGCAGCGGGTAGTCGAGCATCGACGTGACGGCGTCGGTCTTTGAAATCTTCTTCGATTCGAGCCGTTCCCGCTCGAGCATGTTGAGAAAGTCGGTGTTGCCGCCGAAGTTGAGCTGGTAGGTCCGATCGATTTTCACCCCCCGTTCCCGCAGGAGCCGGGTGAGCACCCGGTGGGTTATGGTGGCCCCCACCTGCGACTTCACATCGTCGCCGATGATGGGCAGGCCCCGGTCCTTAAACCGCTTCTGCCAGTACGGTTCCCGGGCGATGAACACCGGTATGCAGTTGACAAACCCGCAGCCGGCAGCCAGAACCTGCTCGACGTACCATTTGGTCGCCTCCTCGGAACCGACCGGCAGGAACGAGACGACCACGTCGGTCTTGGTCTCCCGGAGGATGCCGACGATGTCGTCGGTGGGGCCGGGGGCCTTGCGGATAATGTTGCTCAGATACTTGCCGATGCCGTCGTGGGTCATCCCGCGGGCGACCCGGACCCCGAGGTAGGGGACGTCGCAAAACTTGTAGGTGTTGTTGGGGGGCGCAAAGATCGCCTCCGAAAGGTCCCGGCCGACCTTGTTCACGTCGATGTCGAAGGCGGCCACAAAGTTGATATCCCGGATGTGGTAGCCGCCCAGGTTGGCGTGCATCAGGCCCGGGATGAAGCCGTCATCCGGGGCGTCTTTGTAAAAATAAACGCCCTGCACCAGAGACGAGGCGCAGTTGCCGACTCCGATGATGGCGACATTAATCTTTCCCAAAGGTAGACCTCCTGTGCGGTTAGCGGGTCAGACTTCCCTCTTCCGGTAAAAGTTTCGCAGGTCGCCGGGTCCCCGTCAAACCGGCCACCCCGCCAGGCAGCGAACCGGCGGGGAACGGCGGGTCGACGCCTTGACCCCCGACGCGGCTGCGGCCGATACTCTAAACGCCAATTCTTGTGAGGTGTGAAAGAGATGGTGAGTCCTCCGGCAGGTGCCCGCCGGATCCGGGTTGAAGAACTAGCCCGGCTGCCGACTTTCGTTTTTCCGACCGTCTCGTGGGCGGGCGATAAGCTTGCGGTTTACTGGGACAAGACCGGCCGGTTCGAGCTCTATCTCCTTGACCTGCGCACCGGTGAGGTGCGCCAGGTGAGTCGTGGCGAAGTGCCCCGGGCCATCCGGGCCGGCTTCGCCTGGGACCGGTCTGACCGGTATATCGTCTTTGCCAGGGACTTCCAGGGCAATGAGCAGCACGACCTTTACCGGCTGGATACGGCGACCGGCGAGGTTATCCAGCTCACCAGCGACCCCACCTGCCAGGAGTATCCGGTAGAGTTCAGCCCGGATAACAGCTGGCTTACGGTCCTGACCAACCGGCGGCTCCCGGAGGCACCGGACCGGCCGGGCCAGCTCAACCTCTGGAAGCTCCGGGCGGACGGGGCCGAGTACGTGCCCCTCACCCGCTTCCCGTTCCCGGTTTGGGGCGGCATCTGGAGTCCCGACGGCCGGTGGGTCGCCTTTGTGACCAACGAGGACCCGACCAACCTCAAGAACCGGGACGGATACCTCGTGCGTCCGGATGGCACCGGCCTGCAGAAGGTCTTCAGCGTCCGGGCCGGGTCCCAGGACTACCTGGTGGCCTGGCATCCGGACGGGCGGCATATAGCCGTGAGCAGCGACGCGTTCGGGGTCCGGCGGGTCGGGGTTCTGGACCTGACCACCGGCGCGGTCCGCTGGCTCAGCCCTGAAGACGTCGAGGAAACGGCCGTCCAGTTCTCGAAAAACGGCCGCTACTTGCTGACCCTCCGGAACCAGGAGGCCCAGGTCCGGCCGGTGGTTTACGACCTGGAGAACGGGACCGGCCGCGTTCTGGACCTGCCGGCCGGGGTGGCGTTCGGGTCGGCGTTCGCCCTCAACGATACGAAGGTGGTCCTGACCTACACGACCCCTTCGACCCGGCCCGCCCTGCTTGCTTACGACCTTGAAACCGGGCGGACGGAGACCCTTATCCCGGCCGAATACGGTCCCTTCGACCCGGCGGTGTTCGTGGGTGCTGAGCACATTTATTACCCGAGCTTCGACGGGACGCCGATTCCGGCCATCCTTTACCGGCCCCGGGACATACCTCCCGGCGCCAAACTCCCGGCCCTGGTCCACGTCCACGGGGGACCTACGGCCCAGTGGTTCCTGGCGTTTGACCCCTTCGCCCAGCTCCTGGTCGACCGGGGATTTGTCGTCCTCATGCCGAATATCCGGGGAAGCACCGGTTACGGGGTTGCCTTCCGGGATGCGGCCCTCCGGGACTGGGGCGGGGCCGACCTGGAGGACGTCGCCGCCGGCGCCCGGTATTTAAAGGGCCTTGATTACGTTGACCCCGACCGCATCGTTATCTTCGGGGGCAGCTACGGCGGATTCATGACGTTTCTGGCCGTTACGAAAAAGCCGGAGCTGTGGCGGGCGGGCGTGGCCTGGGTCGGCATCACCGACCTGAAGCGGATGTACGAGTCGAGCATGGAGCACTTTAAGTACTTTCTCCGGGAGCAGATGGGCGACCCCGAGGCGAACGCCGACCTGTGGGCGGACCGGAGCGCCATCAACTTTGCCCACAACCTGAAGGCAAAGCTTCTCATTGTCCACGGCCGGAACGACCCCCGCTGTCCGGTGGAGCAGTCCCGCATCTTCCGGGACCGGCTGCTGGAGCTCGGCTACCGGGAAGGGGTCGACTTTGAGTACGTCGAGTTCGAGGACGAGGGGCACGGCAGCAACGACATCGAACAGAAGATCCGAACCTACCGGCTCCTGGTCGACTTCCTCGACCGGGTCCTTTGAGGCGGCGTGGCCATCGAACTTATTGCGGGTCCTGAGGGGGAACGGCGGCCGGGGGTTCTGGCAAGCCCGGACCTGCTCGACCAGCTGCCGGCGGGGTCATTTTTCTGGCTCGACATCACCGGACCCACCGACGACGAGCTGGACGCGGTGGCCCGCCGGTTCGGGCTGCACGAGCTCGTCGTCGAGGATATCCGGCGGGGAGGCCAGCGCCCCAAGTTTGAAGAATACCCGCACTACGGCTTTTTAGTTTTTTACCCCACCAGGTGGGAAGCCAAGGAGCGGGCGCCCGAGTCCCTCGAATGCGCCCTGGTCATCGGCCAGGATGCCCTGCTCACCTTTCACCGCGCGCCCCTCTGGCTGCGGGATGACATTATTGAGGGCTGGCGGTCGAACCTGGACCGGATTTCCGACCGGCGGGCTGCCCTGCTGCACGCCTGGCTGGATACGGTGGTGGACGAGTATTTCGATGTGGTCGACCGGCTGGCCGAAGAGGTCGGCCTCATCGAGGAAACGATCCTTGACTCGCCGGGGCGACCCCGGCTCGGCCGCCTTTTCGAGTTGCGGAAGGTGGTCTTCAGTCTGCGCCGGCTCCTTGGGGCCGGGCGGGATGCGCTGGGACTCCTCATCCACCGGCACCGGGACGCCCTCGGTCCCGAGGCCGGCTACTACCTGGGTGACGTCTACGACCACCTGATCCGGGTCGTGGAGAACCTGGAGATGCAGCACGACCTGGTGATAAGCCTGACCGAGGCGTACCTGTCGCAGGTTTCTAACCGCCTCAATCAGACCATGCAGACCCTTACGGTGCTCTCCACGATCCTGATGAGTGCGGCCCTTATCGCCGGCATCTACGGCATGAACTACCGGCTCGTTCCGGCCGACGGCGAGTCGACCTTCGGGTTCGTCTTTGCGCTGGGACTTATGCTGCTGACCGGTATCGGCCTTTTTATCGTTTTCCGCCGCCGGGGCTGGGTCTAACCGGTTCGACGGGGGCGGCGGTCCGGCGGCCGCTCCTGCCGGTCGATCCGGTAATCAGGGGCCAGGATCGTCACGACCGTGCTCAGGCGCCGGTCGCTCATCCGGGAGGCCAGCCGGGGGTCGATCTCCTCCAGCCGGTGGTTGCTGGTGATGACGGTTGGCAGGCGGGCGTTGTACCGGTAGTTTATAAGCTGATAAAGCTTCTCCTGGGCCCACGGGCTCGAGGAGTGGGCCCCCAGGTCGTCCAGGATCAGGACCGGGGTGGTGCGCAGGCTTTCAAAAAGCTCGTCGTAGGTGATCCGGCTGTCGGGGTTGAAAGTTGACCGCAGGTAATCGAGAAGGTCGGGCACGACCGCAAACACCACCGGCTGGCGGCGCTTCAGCCGGTGGTTGGCGATGGCGGCGGCCAGGTGGGTCTTGCCACAGCCGCAGGTGCCCAGGAAGACCAGCCAGCCCTCCGGGTTTTCGGCGAAATTGCGGGCGAGGTCGTAGGCCATCGCCAGGTTATCGCTCTGGTCCGGGTCGAGGTCGGTCCGCAACTCGAAGTTTTCAAAGGTCATCTGACGCAGAAGCTCGAGCTTGAGGGGCTCGAAAAGGCCGAGCCCCCGGGGCCGGCCGGCCCCCAGCTCCACCACCCGGGCCAGGTCCGGGTCCGTCAGCCGCATTCGGAGCCGGTCGTCGAGCAGGTCGAGGGGCCCGGCGACAACCACGACCGTCGGCAGCCGGGCCGCGTAACGGTAGTTTATAAGCTGGAAAAGCTTCTCGTGGGCCCAGGGGGTTCCGGCGTGGACGCCGAAATCGTCCAGGACCAGTAAATCCACCTGGCGCAGGTACTCGAAAAGCTCATCGTAAGTCACATCACTGCTCGGGCTAAAGGTGGCCCGGAGATAATCGAGAAGGTCGGGCGTCACCGCAAAATAGACCGCCAGCCCCCGGTCAAGGCACCGGTTGGCAATCGCCGCCGCCAGGTGGGTCTTGCCGGTGCCGCTCGCCCCGGTCAGGACAAGCCAGCCCTGAGGCCCCTCGGTGTAGGCCCGGGCCGTTTCGTAGGCGTTTCGGAACCGGGCCTGCTCAAACGGGTCGTCGGTGCGGCCCTCGGGCCGCAGGTTCTCGAACGTCAGCCGCTCGAAGGGGCCCAGGTTGCTCCGCTCCCGGAGGAGCTGGCGGCGTCGGGCTTCGAACTGCCGGGCCGTGCATTCGCACGGGACGGCCTTGCCAAAGTCCGGGTGGTCCACCGGCACGTCCCGGTAGACGTACCCGGCCCCTTTGCAGAGGGGGCAGGCCGGCTCGGGCGACCGGTCGTCATCCGGCCCTTCGGGACCCTCCCCACCCGGTCCCGAAGGGCCGTCGGCACCCCGGGCCAGCCGCCGCAAAATAAAGGCGAAGCTCTCCATCAGTTGTAGGGGCCTCCGCGGGTAAGCTCGAGGTTGACAAACTTGGTGAGCCGGTCAAAGAAAAGGAGGCTAACCTGCCCGGTTGGGCCGTTGCGGTGTTTGGCGATTATAATGTCGGCGATACCCTTCGGATACGGCTTGTTCGGAAAGCGGCGTTCCCACTCTTTCTCGGTGTAATAGACGTCTTCCCGGTAAATAAACATGACGACGTCGGCGTCCTGCTCGAGGCTTCCCGATTCCCGCAGGTCCGAGAGCATCGGGATGTGGGGCGAGCGGGCCTCCACCGCCCGGGAAAGCTGCGAGACGGCCAGGACCGGGATGTTCAGCTCCCGGGCCAGCCCCTTCAGGGCCTGGGAGATCTCGCTGATCTCCTGGACCCGGTTGTCCGACCGGCCGCTGCCCCGGGCCAGTTGCAGATAGTCCACGATGAGCAGGTCGATGGGGTGCTCGCTGTGGAGTCGCCGGGCCCGGGACCGGATTTCGATGATGGGGATCATCGGGGTATCGTCGACGTAGATCCGGGCCTCGGCCAGCACCCCAATGGCGGCCATCACCCGCCGGCGCTCGGCTTCGGAGAGCTGCTCGAGCCGGACCTTCTGGGAGTCGACCCCGGCCTCGATGGCGATCAGGCGGTGGGCGATCTGCTCCTTGGACATCTCCAGGCTGAAAATCGCCACGCAGGCCCCCTGCCGCATGGCGGCGTGGTGGGCAATATTTAAAACAAAGCTCGATTTGCCCAGGCCGGGCCGGGCGGCCAGGATAATCAGGTCCGAGCGCTGCAGCCCGCCCAGGATCCGGTCGATTTCCACGAAGCCGGTCAGGACGTGGGGAAGCTCCCCCGGCGCCGGGGTCGGGGGTGAGAGGATCGCCTCCTCCAGGTATTTTTCAAGAACCTGGCGGATGTGGACAAACCCGGTGAGGCTCTCGGTCCGCCGGACGCTGAACAGGGCCTGCTCGGCCCGGGCCAGCACCGAGTCGACGCTCGGGCCGCCCTCGTAGGCGAGGCTGGCGATTTCCGAGGCCGCCTGCAGGAGCCGCCGATAGACGGCGCACCGGTGGACGATCTGGGCGTAGTCCTCAACGTGGAGGGTCGACGGCACCGCCGCAACGAGCCGGTGCAGGTAGGCCACCCCGCCGGCCTCGCTCAGCTTGCCCCGGCGGTTCAATTCGTGGGCGACCGTCACCGGGGTGACGCCCTCGTTGCGGTCGTAGAGGTCGATGCACACCTCGTAGATGAGCTGGTGGCCCGGGTTATAGAAGTCTTCGGGCTTAAGAAGCGTGACCACCCGCAGAATCGCGTCGGGGTCGAGCATGACGGCCCCCAGGACGGCCTCTTCGGCCTGGAGGTCGTGGGGCGGCAGCCGCTCTTCGGCCACGGCCTAGCCCTCCCGGGCAGATACCGCCACTCGAACCCGCGGGGCGAGGTCTTTACCCAGGCGGACGACCACCTCGTACTCGCCGGTCTTGCGGATGGGTTCGGCCAGCTCAACCCGCCGCCGGTCGATGGGCCGGCCGACCTGCCTGGCGATGGCCTCGGCGATGTCGGCGGCGGTAACCGAGCCGTACAGCCGGCCCTCTTTCCCCGCCCGGACGGCGATGGTCACGGTCATGCCTTCGAGCCGGCCGGCCAGCTCCCGGAGCGCTTCGGCCTCCCGGGCGGCCCGCCGGGCTTCGGCCGCCTGCTTCGCCCGGGCCTGCTCGATGACGGCCTCGGTCGCGGCCACCGCAAGCTTGCGGGGCAGCAGGTAGTTCCGGGCGTAGCCTTCGGCCACATCTTTTATTTCCCCGGCCCGGGCAACACCCGGCACATCCTGGAGAAAATAGACCTTCATGGTCGAACTCCTGTTCTATTTATAGCCATAGGCAGGCTTGCTGTCAACGGTCGGACGAACCACGGGCCCCGGGTCCCGGTCCCGGCCTGGGCGTCCGGGCGGTCAGGTAGCCAGCCTCCGACGCCCCTCCGCCCTGGTCCGAGTATATGGGGTAGGTTGCGGGCAGGCGAGGTGGGGTTTTGGGCCGACTTTTCCCCAGCTCGGGCCGGTCAGGCGGGTTCTCGTGGAAAGCCCCGGCAGCGAGGGGGGCTACTCTTCTTCGTCCTCTTCGTCGGGCTCGGGGGCCGGCGAGGTGGGGGCCGCCGCGCCCGCCGTCGGGGGCGGGACGGTCACGGCCGGTCGCTCGGCGGCCGAGGGCCGGCGGCGCGGAAGTTCGGCCACGGCCGCCCGCAACTGCGCCAGGGCGTCCAGATTTTCGGCCGTGGCCGGCAGCGCCAGGCCGACCACCCCGGCGTCCCGCAGGGCCGGAAGCTCGGCCGGGGCGGGGAGTCGCCCGGGCTCGTAGACGACCGGTTTTCGGGCTATTGCCGCAAACTTTACGAAGGTGAGCAGGTCCGCGACCGTGAAACGGTCGCCTGGGGGCGTGGCCCGAAGCCAGAACCCTTCCACCGGCAGAAAGTCGAGGGCCCGAAGCCAGGCATCGGGAAGCTCGGGGGTCAAGGCCAGGTAACGACCGCCGTCCGGGCTCAGGAGCTCGGCCGGCGCCCCCGCATCCAGCACCACAAAGTCGGCCCCGGCCCCAAAGTAGGCCTCGACCAGGTCCGGGGCCGGAGTTCCGGGCAGCTCGACGCCCCAGGTCAGCCCGGAAAGGACCTCCGCCTCCGAACCCGCCGGGGGCTTATCCCGGGCCGGCAGAAGGAGCAGGTCGAACCCGGCCGATTTGAGCCGCCCGGCCAGGTCCGGGTCCCAGTCGGCCAGCCGGGCGATCAGGACGAGCGGGGCGACCGGCGCGGCATCGGCGGCGACCCGCCCGAAGCCGAGGGGCCTGGGCGGTTCACCCCGGACGGCCCGCCGGAGCTTTTCGAGAAGCTTGCTCACCAAAAGCTCCGAGCCCTGAGAATCGGAGCCGACGGCGGGATTCGAACCCGCGACCTGCCGCTTACGAGGCGGCTGCTCTACCGCTGAGCTACGTCGGCGCCCGTTAGCAGTATACGGTTGGGGCCGGTGCGGCGCAAGCCGGCAATGCGGGAACCGGTGGGGTTATAATAACCCCGGCGGCGGTATTGAAATGGACACCGCTACAGCCTACCGGGCCCTGGTTCTCGGCCTTGCGGCCAGCCCCTTCATTCGCCGGCTCGTGACCGTCAACGGTCGACGCCTCGCCCTCCGGTTTGTGGCCGGCGAGACCCTCGAGGATGCCCTGCGGGTCGCCGACCGGCTCCACCAGGAGGGCATCCTAACGATTCTTAACGTTCTCGGTGAAATGGTTACGGCCGAGGACCTTGCCCGCAAATTTAAAGACCAGATTCTCACCATGGTGGATGCCGTCGCCGACCGGCCCTGGGCCAGGTACATTGCGGTCAAGCTGACCGCCCTTGGGGTCGATATCTCCGAAGATTTTGCCTTCAGGCAGCTTGCCGAAATTCTCGAGCGGGCCCGCAGCCGGCACTGCTTCGTCCGAATCGACATGGAAGACTCCCCTTACGTGGATGTCACCCTCCGGATTTACCGCCGGCTGCGGACGGCCGGTTTTGACCACGTGGGCATCGTCCTGCAGGCCTACCTGCGCCGCAGCGAAAAGGACCTGGAAGGCCTTCTGCCCCTGCGGCCCAATATTCGGGTGGTGAAGGGCGCCTACAAAGAGCCGCCTGAGGTTGCGTTTCCCTCCAAGCGGCAGGTGAACGAAAACTACGTCAAGCTCGCCCGGCGGAATCTCGGCGCCGGCAATTACACCGCGATCGCCACCCACGACCAGAAGATAATCCGCTACTTCAAGGACTGGACCCGGGAGGCCGCCATCGGCCCCGACCGATTCGAGTTCCAGATGCTTTACGGCGTCCGGCCTGACCTCCAGCGGGCCCTTGCCCGGGAGGGCTATACCATCCGGGCCTACGTGCCGTACGGCCAGGACTGGTATGGCTACTTTGCCCGCCGGATTGCCGAGCGGCCGGAGAACCTCTTCTTCGTGGTCCGGGGCCTGCTCCGGGTATAATCTGGTGAACGAGAAAATGGCCGGATCCCTGCCTGACCCCATCGCCCGGGTCGAAGAGCTGCTCGGCCTGCTCAAGGCGGCCTTCCCGGACCGGATCGGGGCTGAGGCCGAGGCCGACCTGCGGGCGCGGCTCCAGGCCGATGCCGAGCGGGCCGCCCGGCTCCGGGCGTACCCCCTGGACTTCACCGACGAGCCCGACGTGGTCTTTCGGGCCGCCCCCGATGAGCACTGAGTTTGCGTTTCTGTCGGTCCGGGAGCTGGCCCGTCGCCTGAGGGCGGGGGAAACCCGGCCCGTCGAGCTGGCGGAGTATTTTCTCGACCGGCTCGCCCGGTTCGGGCCGACCTATAACGCCGTGGTCACCCTGACCCGGGAGCGGGCCCTGCGGGAGGCGGCCGAGGCCGAAGCCGAGCTCCGGGCCGGTCGGGACCGGGGTCCGCTCCACGGCATCCCGTACGGGGCCAAGGACCTGCTGGCGGCGGCCGGTTACCCGACAACCTGGGGCGCCGCCCCCTTTCGGGAACAGCGGTTTGATTACGACGCGACCGTGGTCCGGCGGCTCCGGGAGGCCGGGGCGGTGCTGGTGGCAAAGCTGGCCACCGTCGAGCTGGCCGGCGGCATGGGCTACACCCAGCCCAACGCGGCTTTCACCGGGCCCGGCCGGAACCCGTGGAATCCCGAGTTCTGGAGCGGCGGCTCGTCGAACGGGCCCGGGTCGGCCGTGGCCGCCGGCCTGGTGCCGTTTGCGCTGGGGACCGAGACCTGGGGCTCAATAATCACGCCGTCGGCGTTCTGCGGGGTAAGCGGCCTGCGGCCGACCTACGGCCGGGTGAGCCGTTTCGGGGCGATGCCCCTGAGCTGGAGCCTGGACAAAATCGGGCCGATGGCCCTTACGGCCGACGACTGTGGCCTGGTCCTTTCGGCCATTGCCGGCCCGGACCCGGCCGACCCGACCACCGTTGATCGCCCGTTCGCCTGGCAGGTGCCGGACCGCACCGACGGGTTCAGGGTGGGGGTGCTTAAGGGGTCGGCCGAGAATGCCCAGCCGGAAGTCGCCCGCAACTTTGAAGCGAGCCTGCGGGTTCTCGGCACCTTCTGCCGGCTCGAAGACGTCGAGCTCCCCGACCTGCCCTTTAACGAGCTGGCCAGTACGATTCTCTTTTCCGAGGCCGGCTCGGTCTTCGAGGACTTTATAACCTCGGGCCGGTTGGCCGAACTGACGGCCCCCGAAGACCGCTACCGACCCTACGGCTATTTGCTCGTCCCGGCCCGGGATTATTTGCGGGCACTGCGGCTGCGGAAGAAAGCCGTAAGGCTCCTTAATGAGCTGTTCGGCCGCTACGACGCCGTGGTCAGCCCATCCCGGCTGACGGTGGCCGGCCGCCTCGACCAGGATTTCAGGACCTACATGCCGCCCCGAACGGCCGGGGTGCCTATCAGCGCCGCCGAAAATGTCGCCGGCCTGCCGGGCATAAGCGTGCCGAACGGCTTCGGCCAGTACGGCCTGCCGACCGGGATCCAGTTCACCGGGGCGGCGTTTACCGAGGACCGGATTCTGGCGGTGGCCCACGCCTACCAGTTGCGGACGGACTGGCACCGGCGGCATCCGCCGGTGGGCTGAGGGCCGTCAGGCTTACTCGACCAGGTTACCCAGGTGGCCGTTGCTGCGGGGGCAGACGTGGGTCTCCCCAAGATTAATGGGCAGGTGGCAGAGGGGGCAGCGGGGCCGGCCGGCCGCCAGGATCTCCTGGATCTCCCGGTCGAGGCCTTCGAGCTGTTCCCGGTCCACCAGCAGGCTGACCGCCTGGACCTGGAGGCCCTCCTCGTCTTCGGCGGCGTCGGCGGCGATCACAAACAGGTCCCGGCGCTCGTCGTAGCCGATGGCGAGCTGGCCGACCTTAAACTCGATCTGGTAAATCCCCTCTTCGGGCGGGTGGCCGCCGCTGCGGCCAACGCCGCTGCGGACAAGGCCCAGCAGCTCGTTGATGGCGAGGCTCAGGGCCTCAAGCTGTTCCCGCTCCACCCACAGAAACGCCTGACACGGGCCGCTTTCAACGGTCAGGCGGAACGTCCGCTGCCCGGGCAGACCGAACGCTTCGGCCCGAATCCGGTTAACGTGGCCGAGGCCAAACCTGCGGGCCATCCGGGCTGACTCCTCCCCCTAGTCGTTCGCCGAGGGCGCCTCGACGTTCTCGATGCTGTCCCGCTGGAGCAACATCGACCGGCCCATATCGATGAGGTCCAGGTAGCGGGCCCGGACCCCGGCGAGCTGGGCCGCCTGGGCGTCGACTTCGGCCGGGTCGCCCACAAAGACGCGGCCGAACGGCTCAACCCGGCCGCCGACCTGGCGGAGCCGGCTGTCAATTATGCCCAGGTCGCACGGCAACGTGAAGTAGAGGTCGGCAATGAGGCCGTGGAGGTCGAGGCGGTGGAACTTCTCCCGAAGCAGGCTCAGTCCCGGCCCGTACTTGGCCGCCGGCAACAGGCCGAGCATGTTCTTCAGGGTGAACCCGCAGGTGGCTTCATCGACGACCCGGAAGCTTGCTACCGAGATCAAGAAGTCGCAGGAGAGCACCACGTTCGGGATCCAGATGCTTTGCAGCACAAACGGCTTCGGCAGGAGGTTCTCGACCTCAACGTAACTGCAGTCCCGAACGTCGACGGCGATCACCCGCGGGAAGTCGTACCCGAGCTGCTTGAAGACTTCGTGGGCCCGCTCGGACACGCTGGGACCTTCCAGGAAGATGATGTCGGCGTCGGAGTGGCGCCGGATACCGGCCACCACCGCCGCCAGCGTCTCCCGGCTGGTCGTCGCCGGGTGGGCGGCCACCACGGACGCATCCGGCTTTACCAGGATCCGGCGGGCAAAGGCAACCTTGCGCGGCGGATTAAATTTAAAGTCCTGGGCACCGTAAATCATCGTTGACTCCATTCCACGCCTTCGTTGTCTGGCCACTCCAGGAGGATAACGCGGACGGTTTCCCCGGCCTTCACACCGGCGGACCCCTCGGGCACCACCGCCAGGCCGTTGGCCAGGGCCATCGACGTCAGGATCCCCGAACCCTGCGGGCCGGTAAGCCGCGCCACGTACCGGCCGTCGGCTTGCCGCCGGACGATTACCCGGGCATAAACCCGCCGACGGTCCCCCGGGATATCCTCGGCGGCCACCGCCTCGACCACCGGTCGGCTGAAGTCGGTCCGGCCCATCAGCTTGAGCACGGCCGGCCGGCCGAAAAGCTCATACGTCACCAGGGCGCTCACCGGGTTGCCCGGAAGGCCGAGGTGAGGAACCCGCCGGACCACGCCGTCCGGCCGGCGTTCAATGAGCTCCCCGAACGCGAGCGGCTTGCCCGGTTTCATCCGGATGCTCCAGAAATGTACCTCCCCCAGTTCGGCAAGGACCTCCTTTACCAGGTCGAAATGCCCGACCGATACCCCGGCCGAAGTGACCACCAGGTCGGCGGCCATCGCCGTCCGAAGCCGGCCCGCCAGGGCCTCGTAGTCGTCGGGGACGATCCCCAGGAGCCAGGGGATGCCGCCGTCCCGCCTCACCATCGCCCCGATACCGTAGCTGTTGCAGTCGTAAAGCTGACCGGGCCCAAGGGGCTCGCCCGGCGGGACAAGCTCGTTGCCGGTGGCCACGACCGCCACCGTGGGCCGTCGGACCACCCGGACCCGGGCCCGGCCGACGGCAGCCAGGAGGGCGACCTGGGCCGGCCCCAGCACCTGCCCCCGCCGGAGGACCACCGTGCCGGCCCGGACGTCCTCGCCGGCCGGCCGAATGTTCGCCCCCCGGGGCACTTCGGCGAAGACGAGGACGTGGTCCCGGGGCAACCGGCCGTTTCGGATCTCGTCCGTAAGCTCGAACGGAACGACCGTGTCGGCACCGGGCGGGATCGGGGCGCCGGTAAAGATCCGGGCCGCCTGGCCCGGCCCCACTTCAAACTCGGCGGGTCGGCCGGCCGGAACTTCGCCGATGACGGCGAGCCGGCGGGGCGTCCCTTCGGACGCGCCCCGGACGTCGTCCCAGCGGACGGCGTAACCGTCCATGGCCGAGTTGGGCCAGCGGGGAATATCGAATCCGGCGACCACGTCCTCGGCCAGGACCTGTCCGGCCGCCTCGAGAATCGGCTTCTCTTCAGGCCCCAGCACCGGCACGTAAGCCAGGACCCTCTCCAGGGCCTCTTCCACACTCAGCATGCCCATCAGCGCACCCCCAGGTAGACCCACCTTATCACCTGCGGCGTCAGGTTCGCTTCAACGTAGGCGGCCGCCATGAACAGAGGGATCAGGAGCAGGCCGGCCTTGAGCAGGTTAGCAATACTCAGCAGCAGGCTCTGGCCAACGGTGTAGCCGGCCGGCGGGGCCATTATCGCCAGCCCCAGGCGCAGGCAGAAGGCCCCGGCCAGAACGGCCGCCGGGATTTCAAACAGGCCGTGGGGCAGGATAAAGGCGGCCAGGAAGAGCAACGGGTTCTCGCCCCCGGCCGCGACCTGGCCGGCAATGAACCCGGTGATCACAAACGGGGCCATGAGCAGAAGCAGGGCCGCGGTCCCGAAGCTGAACAGCGAAAGGACGGCGGTAACGGCAATCGCCCGCAGGTTGTGAACGAATATGGTGCCGAACCCGATTTCAAGCGGGCCGGCCCCGGCTCCGGCCTGGAAAGCCGTTCGGACCCGGGACCAGTTAATTCCGTACGGGTCCTGGACCCCGAGCAGGTAGCCGATGGCAAGGCCAACGACAAACAGACCGGCGACGACCAGAATTGGCGTCCGGTTAAGGCGGAGAAGCTGGGGCAGGTCGTAGACGTAGAGCCGGACGGGAAGTGGCAGCCCGTTAAGGTGGGCCGGGACGGCGTCACCGGGCGGTGCCTGAATGAACGACCAGAACGTCGCCAGGGTCTGGCGGAGGCTCAGGCCCCGGTACTCCCGGGCGACGACTTCTTCACGGTTGAAAACCCGGATGCCCGTTCGGACCAGGATGGCCGCCACACCCCCGAGGCCGGCCGCCAGCAGCCACAGCACCAGGCTTTGCCCGAGCAGGAAGAGAACGGCTTCGAGCTGGAGCAGTCCGGCCACCGGCAAAATGATGAAGCTTGCCAGGATGTTGGCAACCCGTACGCTTGGGGCGTGGGTGGAGATGACCACCGCCGCCGCGACCATAACCACAGCCTCGAGGCTGCTCAGCAGGCCGACCAGGAGCAGGGTGTCGGCGGCAATGTTGCGACCGGTCATCAACTTGACGGCCAGGGTGAAAATGGCCATTGCGGTGAGGCTGAGACTTACGGGCGGCAGCAGGACGGCAAGCATCTTTCCAACGAAAAGCTGGCCGTCGGAAAGGGGCGTGGTGAGCAGGGCTTCGAGGGTGTTGCGGTCCTTCTCGCCGGCGAAGCTTTCGAGGGCAAGGACCAGGCTGAAGGATATCGGCACGAAGGCCGAAACCATCAGGCCGAAGGGCAGGACCCGGGCCGCCACCTCCCGGCCTTCGAGCCGGTCCAGTATCGGCAGGCCCCAGGCAACCCCGAAGGCGACCAGGAGCGGGAAAATGGCGGTGAGCGTGCCCATCGGCAGGCTCACCCGCCAGTCCGTCAGGGCGTCCCGGACCTCCCGGCGGGCCAGGACAAGCGGCCCGTGCAGGCTGGTCAATTTGTCCCCTCCCCACCCACGATGCGCAGATAGACGTCTTCGAGGCTTGGCGAAACCTCCGCAAGACTCAGAATGCCGACGCCGGCCCCGACCAGCCGCTCCACCAGCCGCGGATTAATGCCCGGGTCGTCAACCTGGTAGCGGATGTAGTCGGGGCCGAGGTCGATAACCCGAACGTCACCGTTAAGGGCCTGCCGGGCGGCGTCGGTGGGACCGGTGAACCTGAGTTCGAACGCCGCCGGGCCGGCGAACCGGCGCTTGAGCTCGGCCGGCTTGCCTTCGGCAACGATCTGGCCCCGGGCGATCACGGCGATCCGGTCGGCCAGTAGCTCGGCCTCGGCCAGGTTGTGGGTGCAGATGATGATTGCCCGGTCCGCCCGGCGGAGCCCGGCGATGAAGTCCCGGACCTGCCGGGCACTGACCGGGTCCATGGCGGAAGTCGGCTCGTCCAGGAAAAGGACCTTCGGGTCGTGAACCAGGGCCCGGATGAGGGCGACCTTCTGCCGCAGCCCCTTGCTCAGGGTGCCCAGGCGCCGGTCGGCAACGTCGGCCAGGCCGAAGTGGTCCAGGAGGTCGGCTACCCGCCGCCGGAGCACGGGGCCCGGAACCCGGTGGAGCTGGCCGAAGAACTCAAGGTAGGACCGGGCCGACATCCGGTCGTAGAGGCCGGGGGCCTCGGTCAAAACCCCGACCAGGGACCGCACCTTCGGGCCTTCGACCACGACATCGTGGCCGCAGACATTGGCCCGGCCGGACGTGGGCTTCACGACGGCCGCAAGGATACGGACGGTGGTGGTTTTTCCGGCCCCGTTCGGGCCCAGCAGCGCCAGAATCTCACCGGGACAAACCTTCAGGGAGATTCCCTGCAGGGCCCAGAAATTAATAAAACGCTTCGTAATGGCGAACGCCTCAACCACTTGCGCCGCCGTACGGGCTCCCTCTAAACTAAGACGTAAACTCTCGGGGATTACGCCGTATTTATTGTAACATGCCTGCAGGCCGGTTGAAAAGACCTGCCGTCAGCCTGCCCGCCTTTCGCTGTCCCGGTTGCCGGGCCGGAGTCCTTGACGGGGTTCTGGTCTGCTCCGGCTGCGGCCGGCGGTTTTCATTCGACGGGGCCATTCCGCTGCTGGTCGACGGCCCGGTGGACGTTTGGCAGGCCGAGCATTACAACACCATCGCGGCCGAGTACGACGGCACCCTGCCCGAACCGGCCGTCAGTCACTACCTTCGCAAGCGGGTTGACTTCGTCCGGCGCCTGATCCCGGCCGGAAGAGTCCTGGACGTGGGCTGCGGGACCGGCCGGCTCGGCCGGGCGCTGGCCGAAGCCGGGTACGAGGTCTGGGGTGCCGACCTTTCGGTCGGGATGTTGCGGCGATTTGTTGAGCGGCGGGCCGGCCGGGCGGTGGTGGCCGACGCCACCAACCTGCCATGGTTTGACGCGGCCTTCGACCTGACCGTCTGTGTTGCCCTTCTCCACCACATTGCCGAGGCGGGGCGGGTCGCCGCCGCGATCCGGGAGATGGTCCGGGTCACCCGGCCGGGCGGGTGGGTGGTCATCTGGGACCACAACCCGAACAACCCGTACTGGCCCATCCTGATGCGCCGGATTCCCCAGGATACGGGCGCCGAGCGGCTGGTGCCTCTCCGGGAAATCGTGGCCGTCCTCCGGCGGTGCCCGGTGACGGAGGTTCGCGCCTACCGGCTCGGGTTCGTCCCTGACTTTGTGCCGGCCCGTCTCCTGCCCCTGGCGGCCCGGGTCGAGGCCCTGCTCGAGCGGACGCCCGGCATCCGGCGGTTTGCCGCCCACAATGTGGTCGTTGCCCGCCGCACAGACCATCCGGGAGGTCCAGAATGAAGGTTGTTGCCGTGGATACCGAGGTCATCCGGCTGCCCCTGGATATCCCGTTCCGTGACCCCCGGGGTGAGCTGACCTTCGTTGATAACATCCTGGTCCGGGCCCGCACCGATGAGGGGCCGGTGGGCATCGGCTGGGCGTTCAGCCTGAACGGCCGCAACACCGCCAGCCTGAAGGCGGCCATCGACGAGCTGAAGGCGGCGCTGGTCGGCCGCAACCCGCTGCGGCTGGGCGAGGTCCAGGATGCCCTCCGCCACATCGCCTTCAACGTCGGTCCCGGCGGCCTCATAACGATGGCCGTGGCCGCCCTGGACGTAGCGGTCTGGGACCTGCGGGGCAAGCTGCTTAACCTGCCGATTGCCGACCTTTTGGGCCGCCGGCGCGACCGGGTGCCGACCTATGCCAGTCAGGGCCTCTGGCGCAACTACGGGCCGGAGGAGCTGGCGGCCCAGGCCGCCGAATACGTGGCCCTCGGCTTCCGGGCGGTCAAGCTGCGGGTTGGGGGCGAGGCTGACCCGGAAAAAGAGGTCGAGCGGGTTCGGGTGGTCCGCGAGGCCGTCGGCTGGGGCGTCGATATTATGGCCGACGTGAATCAGGGCTGGACCCCCTGGCGGGCGGTGACCCTGGGCCGCCGGTTCCAGGAATATGGCCTTTACTGGCTCGAGGACCCGGTGCCGATGCTCGACGTGGCCGGCAGTGCCGAGGTTGCCCGGGCCCTGGACGTCCCCGTCTGTGCCGGGGAGTACCACTACGATGTAGCCGGCCTCAAGCGGCTGCTCGATGAGCGGGCGGTCGACATCCTGATGGTTGACCTGCTCCGGGTCGGCGGCATTACCGAGTGGCTGAAGGCGGCGGCCCTGGCCGAGGCCTACCAGGTGCCGGTGGTGAGTCACCTGGTGCCGGAGGTCCACGTCCACATTTTTGCGGCGATTCCGAACGGGCTCACCGTCGAGTACATGCCCTGGTCTTTCGGGCTGTTTCAGAATCCGCCCCGGCTTGTTGACGGGGAGCTGGAGGTGCCGTCCGGACCGGGCCTCGGCCTCGAGCTGGACGAGGACCGGGTGAAGCGGCACCGGGTTTAAAACAAAAATCCCACCGGTTCCGGCGGGTTGCGGCGGAGAGGGTGGGATTCGAACCCACGATGGGGCTCATCACCCCATAGCCGTTTTCGAGACGGCCGCCTTAAACCACTCGGCCACCTCTCCGGCAAATATTATACAGCAGGCTGTTAACGCTCAGGGGCCGATTCAACCGCCGGGGTCGCGGCCCCGTGGAGGTCGGCCGTGACCGGGTCGCGTTGCCCGGAGTTAACCAGGTAGTAAGTCATACTCTGGAGAATGGCGACCGGGTCCACGTCCTCGACGCGCACCCCCTCCGGAACGTGGAGGGCGGTCGGGGCGTAGTTAAGCACGGCCCTTATGCCCGCCGCGACTATAAGGTCTGCCACCTTCTGGGCCTCGGACGCCGGCACGGCCACGATGCCGATCTGGACCCCGTGGGTCCGCACCACGTCGGGAAGCTCGGCGACGTCCCGGATCACCAGGCTGCCGACCCGCTGGCCGACCTTTGCCGGGTCGTTGTCGAAGACGGCCACGACTTCAAACCCCCGGGGCTTGAACCCGTCGTAGCTGGCAATGGCCTGACCGAGCCGGCCGGCCCCGACCACCACCATCGGCCAGACGCGGGTGAGTCCCAGGATGCGCTTGATCTCCCGCAGAAGGTGGCTCACCTCATAACCGCGACCCTGTTTCCCAAACTCGCCGAAATAGCTCAGGTCCTTTCGAATTTGGGCGGCGGTAACCCCAATGTAGCGGCCGAGCTGCAATGAACTTATTGTTTTCACCCCTTCGGCTTCGAGCTGAGCCAGGGCGCGGACATAAATGGGAAGGCGGCGTACGACGGTCTCGGGAACTTCGACCTCACGAGCCATTTATAACCTCGTAGTCAGATTCGTTTTCGCGGCTTTTTGTCGAATTTTATCACGGGGCAAGCGGGGCGTGCCGCCATCCGACCAGCCGGCCACTCGGCCTCCCACGCCGGCCGCGCCAGGGGAAGTCGGGGCCGTTTCTGCGGGCAGGCTCCCATGCTATAATAACCCGGCGTGAAGCTTGTGGTCATAATCGTGAATCCGGAGGATGCCGATGCCCTGGTCCGTCTGCTCCTTCAGGCGGATTTCAGGGTGACGAAGATCAAGACGGTTGGGGGCTTCCTGCGGGAGGGAAACCTCACCCTCCTGGTCGGGGCCGAGGATGAGCAGGTCCCGAAGGTTCTGGAGCTGGTTGAGCAGAACTGCCGGCGGCGGGTCCGGCAGGTCCAGCCCCTGCCGCCCCCCGTCGAAGGGATCGACGTTTTTATTCCGATGCCGGTGGAAGTCGAAGTCGGGGGCGCTACGGTCTTCGTGCTGCCGGTCGAAGCCGCTTATCGGTTCTGAAGAGCATGCTCAGTCGCCTTGTCGAGTTCGTAAAACGCCACCCGGCCCTTTTTGAGTTCGTGTTTCTGGCAGTGGCCATGGTGGCCATCCTGCTCTGGGCCGCCCGGGACGTGAACCTGCTGCCGACCCAGCTTGCCACCATGGTGGTGGCCACGGTCCTCCTGGCCGGCCTCTGCGTCTGGATCCTGCACTGGGAGTAAGGGGTAGCTGCCATGCTCTACGAGATGCGCGTTTACGAGGCCGTTCCCGGCAAGCTTCCGGCCCTGCATGACCGGTTCGCCAACATTACCCTGAAGTTTTTCGAAAAGCACGGCATCCGGGTCGTGGCCTTCTGGGAGCCTGTCATCGGGGTTTCAAACCAGCTCGTTTATATCCTGGCCTGGCAGGACCTGGCCGAGCGGGAGCGCGTCTGGAACGCCTTCGCCAGCGACCCGGGGTGGCTCCGGGCCCGGGCTGAGACGGAACGGGACGGGCCCCTCGTGGCCAGGATAACCAACTACATTCTTAAGCCGACGCCGTATTCCCCCATGCAGTAGCCGGGATGGACTTTTTTACCCGGCTTGGTCAGGCCGTTACCGCCCGCCGAAGCCCGCTTTGCCTCAACCTCGACCCGGACCCCGAGCGATTGCCCGACGGGGTCGGCGTCGCCGAATTCAACCTCCGGCTGGTCGAGGCCACGGCCGACCTGGTGGCCGCCTACAAGCTTAACTTTGCCTTTTACGAGGCCCAGGGGCGGGCCGGGTTTGCGGCCCTTGAGCGGACCCGGCAGGCGGTGCCGGCCGACCTCCCGGTGATTGCCGATGCCAAGCGGGCCGACATCGCCAGCAGCGCCCGGTTCTACGCCCGGGCAATTTTCGAGGCGTGGGCCTTCGACGCCGTGACCGTGAACCCTTACCTGGGCCACGATTCGGTCGAGCCGTTTACCGAGTACGCCGGCCGGGGTGTGTACATTCTGGGCCGGACGAGCAACCCCGGCGCCCGCGACTTCCAGGACCTGCCGGTCGGCCCGGACGGGCGGCCCCTCTACCAGGTGGTTGCCCTGCGGGTTCGGGACTGGAACCGGCGGGGGAACCTGGGGCTGGTGGTCGGGGCGACCTACCCGGCGGAGCTTAAAGCCCTCCGGGAGCTGGTGCCCGACCTGCCGTTTCTGGTGCCCGGTATCGGCGCCCAGGGGGGGGACCTGGAGGCCGCCGTCCGGTTTGGGGGCACCGGCCGGCCGGGCGGCCTGCTCATCGCCGTCGGCCGGCAGGCAATTTACGCCTCGCGGGGGCCCGACTTTGCCGAAGCCTGCCGGGCCGTGCTCCTGGGAATCCTGGAACAGGTCCGGCGGCTCGAACCGGGCTAGGCCTCCCGGCTGAGCTGGCCGGCCTCGACCCGGAACCGGCTTGCCCGATTCAGGAAGTCGGGGGGAAAATCGGCCGGGTCGGTGGCGGTAATGAGCAGCTGGTCGGCCTCGAGCAAGCCCCCAAGGACGTGCCGGCGGCGTTCGGCGTCAAGTTCCGAAAGGATGTCGTCCAGCAGGAGCACCGGCCACTCGCCCGTTTCCGCCCGCATGAACTCGGCTTCGGCCAGCTTGAGGGAGAGGGCCACCGTCCGCTGCTGGCCCCGGGAGCCGTAAAGGTTGGTATCGGCCCCGTTGATATAAAACTTCAGGTCGTCCCGGTGGGGACCCACCAGCGACATTCCGAGGGCCACTTCCCGGGCGCCGACCCGCCGCAGGGCCCGGCGGAGGATCTCCGCCAGCTCCGCCTCCGACTGCGGCAGGTCCGACGGTTTCACCAGGCCGGCCAGCCCGGGCACATACTCGATTCGGAGGTGTTCCTGCCGGCCGGTCAGGCGGGGGTGGGTCAGCCGGACGTGGTCCTGAAGGGCCGAGACGGTGCGGGCGCGCCGGAGGATGATGTAGACGGCCGCTTCGATGAGGGGTTCTTCCCAGACGGCCAAAGACTCGGCCGAGGCCCGGCGGTCCCGCACCTGCCGGAGCAGGGCGTTACGCTGGGCCAGCACCCGGTTGTAAGTCTGCAGGGCCCGCAGGTACATCGGGTCGACCTGGGAGTTAGTGATATCCAGGTAGCGGCGCCGGGCCTGGGGGCTTCCGGCCACCAGCTCGATGTCGGCCGGGGTAAAGAGCACCACCCGGAGCTGTCCGACCAGGTCGACGGCCCGCTTGAGGACGCCGTTTATCTTTATACGCTTGACGGTGGCCCCGGTCGTCTCGTAGCCGGACTGGGGGGCAATGATTATTTCGATGGAGAGGGGTCCGCCGGTTTTGCGGCCGACCTGGGCGGCGACCCGGGCGACCGGGAAGTCCTGGCTGAAGGCCAGCCAGTGAATGAGCTCCCGGTCGGCGGTGGCCCGGAACGACTTGGTGGTCGCCAGCAGATAGATGGCCTCAAGAAAGTTCGTCTTGCCCTGGGCGTTCGGGCCGTAAAGAATGACGACTCCGGCGGGCAGGTTGACGTCGAGCCGGGCGTAGTTGCGGAAGTTAACCAGCCGCAGCCGTTCAACCAGCATCCGGCGGCTCGCCCCAGCCGCCCCCGCCGGGCGTCAGGACCACCAGCCGGGTCCCGGCCTCGACCCGCACGGTGGCCTTGGAAGGTAGCTGACGGATTTCCGGCTCGCCGTCCCGGGGGATAACCAGCAGGTTCTCCCCCGGTTTGCCGGGCTTGCCCCCGGCCAGACCGTACGGGGCGAAACGCCGGCGTTCGGTCATTACCGTAACCGTCGCCGGGGTCAGGACCTCGTACTCCCGGATTATGCCGTCGCCGCCGGGGTACCGGCCGGCGCCGCCCGAGCCGCGGCGGACGGCGTAGCGGCGAACCCGGAGGGGATAGGTGAACTCCAGGGCCTCGACCGGGGTGTTCTGGGTGTTGGTCATGTGGACATGGGTGGCCGAAAGGCCGGGCCTTTCCCGGCCGGCGCCGGCTCCCCCACCGATCGTCTCGTAATAGGCGAAGTAGCGGTTCCGGAACGGGTCCCAGCCGCCGATGACCACGTTGTTCATCGTGCCCTGGCTTGCGGCCGGAACCCGGTCGGGTACGGCCTGGGCAACCGCCCCGAGAACCACGTCCACAATTCGCTGGGACGTTTCGACGTTGCCGCCGGAGACGGCCCGCGGCGGCCGGGCGTTGACCACGGTGCCCTCCGGGGCAATTACCTTGACGGGCCGGAAGCAACCGGCGTTGGCCGGCACCTCTTCGCCGGCCAGGCACCGGACGACGTAGTAAACCGCCGACTGGGTAACGGCCTCAACGGCGTTGACCGGGCCCAGGCACTCCGGGTCGGAGCCGGTGAAATCGGCCGTGAGCTCGTCGCCGGTTATCCTGACCGTGACGGCGATTTTTATGGGCCGGTCGGTGACCCCGTCGTCGTCTAAATAGTCCTCAAAGTAGTACTGGCCGTCCGGAATCTGGGCGATGGCGTGGCGGGTGAGCCGCTCGGAGTACTGGAGCAGGGCCAGCATCTGGGCCCGGACCTCGTCGAGCCCGTAGCGGCCGATAAGGTCCGCCAGCCGGCGGGCCCCAACCTCGTGGGCGGCCATCTGGGCGTTCAAATCGCCGAGGCGCTCCTCGGGCGTCCGGACGTTTCGCAGAATCAGGTCGAGCAGCGGCTTGTTCAGCCGGCCCGCCTCAACCAGCTTGAGGGGCGGGATGATGACGCCCTCCTGGTAGATCTCCGTGGCCAGGGGCATCGACCCCGGCGACATCCCGCCCACGTCGGCGTGGTGGGCCCGGCTGGCCGCAAAGCCCACCAGCTCACCCGCCACGAAGATGGGTGAGACCAGGGTAATGTCGGGCAGGTGGGTGCCCCCAAGGTACGGGTCGTTTAGGATGACCAGGTCGCCGGGGGCGAATGTGGTGAAGAGCCGGATTGCCGTCCGGACCGACATCGGCATGGCCCCGAGGTGAACCGGGATGTGGGCGGCCTGGGCGATCAGCCGGCCGTGGTCGTCGAACACGGCGCAGCTGTAATCCCGCCGCTCCTTGATGTTCGGCGAGTAGCCGGTCCGGCCCAGGGTGACACCCATCTCTTCGGCGACCGAGGTGAACAGATTCTTGAAGATCTCGAGGGTTATCGGGTCGCTCATCGAGTTCGGCTCCTGCAGTCCGGTATGTTTCAGGCCGAATCTATTTATACCCCGGTCAGGGGAGGTTGCGCACGTCCTGGAGGGTCCACTCGACGTCGACGACCTGCCCCGGCCTCCCCAGCAGGCCCAGGCGCCGGCCGTTAAGGTAAACTTCGACCCCGCCGGCATTCCCGCACCGGAGCGCCACCCGCTGCCGGCCGGTCCAGGTTCGGGTGTCGCCGATCTCGAGGATGCCCTGGAAGACCTGCCGGTCGTCCACCGTAACGGCCACCCAGGCCCGCTCGATTACGCGGAGCTGGACCTGGACCTGGTCGACGACCGGCGTCGGGCTAGGGGGAGGCGGGGCCTGGGTGGGAGCCGGCGGGGGCGTCGAAACGGTCAGAGCCCCGGGGCCGGGTTCGGGAACCTGGGCGGTCGTCCCGGCGAGTCTGACCACGGCGTAGGCCATTCCGAGCAGGAGGAGTACGACCAGCCCGACGAGAACCCGGCCCGGCCAGGCCGACTCGGGGTTGCGGATGACCGGGAGGGGTTTGAACTCGGGCTGGGCAGGCCGTTGCGGAAAGAGTCTAAGGATCGCTTCGGGGTCGAGGCCGAGCCAGCGCGCATAGGAGCGGATGAAACCACGGGTGTAAACCGGAGCCGGGAGCCGGTCGTAGTCGTCGGCTTCGAGGGCCTCGAGGAACTCGCGGCGGATCCGGGTGCCCCGCTCCGCATCGTCGAGGCTCAGCCCCCGCTCCTGCCGCGCCGCTCGAAGGATCTGGCCCGGCAGCGGACGGTTCTGCTCTTGGGCCGCCGGTCGGGCCCGCGTCTTCATCGTGTACCTCCCGGAACCGAACCTGAAGGTTCGGCGGGTCTGGTTTCCGGCGTCAGGCCGGCACGCAATGCCACCCCTAAAGTATACAGGTTCATCGCCAAACCGAATTTGACAGGTGGGGCCGGGGAAAAATATAATCGGCCGCAAGCGGCAGCAGATACCCGGGCAGAAAGGGGGTGGTTGGCCTCGAAGTAAGGCTCCGGAACGGCCCCGATCGTTCGATTCCCTGCTGGCCACTGTTAGCTTGACCGGAAGGAGGGTGTGATGGCCGAAATCTCGCGGGATAAGCTGCTCTGGATCTATGAACGCATGCGCCTGATCCGGACCTTTGAAGATAAAGTTGCCGAGCTCTTCGCCCAGGGCCTTCTTCCCGGCTTCGTCCACCTCTATGCCGGTGAAGAAGCCATCGCTGTCGGCGTCTGCGCCCACCTCACCGACCGGGATTACATCACGTCGACCCACCGCGGCCATGGCCACTGCATCGCCAAGGGCGTCGACATCAACGCGATGATGGCCGAGCTTTTCGGCAAGGCAACCGGCGCCTGCAAGGGCAAGGGCGGCTCGATGCACATCGCCGACGTCAGCAAGGGGATGCTCGGTGCCAACGGCATCGTCGGCGGGGGCGGACCCCTGGCCTGCGGTTCGGGTCTCACGGCCAAGGTCACGGGCTCCGACGCGGTGACCGTCTGCTTCTTCGGGGACGGTGCGGCCGAACAGGGTACCATGCACGAGGCGATGAACCTGGCCGCGATCTGGAAGCTGCCGGTCGTGTTCGTGTGTGAAAACAACCTTTACGCCGAATCGACCCCCTGGTTTTACCACTGCGCCGCCAGGGACATTGCCGACCGGGGCACCGCCTACAACATGCCGGGCGTGCTGGTGGACGGCACCGACGTTTTTGCCGTCTACGAATCGGCCGGCGAGGCGATCGCCAGGGCGCGGCGGGGCGAGGGTCCGACCCTGATTGAGGCCCGGGCGTTCCGGTACTACGGCCACTTCCAGGGCGACCCGCTGACCTACCGCACCCCGGAGGAGGAAGAAGAGTACCGGCGGCGGGACCCCATCGACCAGTTCCGGCGCCGGGTCCTCGAACGAAACCTGCTCACCGCCGCCGAACTGGACGCCATCGATGCCCGGGCCCGGGAAATCGTCGAGGCGGCCGTGCGATTCGCCCAGGAAAGCCCGTATCCGGCGCCTGAGGAGTGCCTGACCGATGTTTACGTGAAGTACCGCTGAGAGGAGGAATCCGATGGCAGGCCGCGTAATCAGCTTTCGGGAAGCTATCAATGAGGCGATCCGGCTCGAGATGCGCCGGGACCCGACCGTCATTATTATGGGCGAGGACGTGGCCGGCGGTGCCCGGCTCCCCCACGTCGAGGGCCGGGGCGAGGAGGCCTGGGGCGGCGTTTTGGGCGTAACCAAAGGCCTGGCGAAGGAATTTGGCCGGACCCGGGTGCTGGACACGCCCATCAGCGAGTCGGCGTTCATCGGGGCGGCGGTGGCCGCGGCCGCCACCGGCCTGCGGCCCATCGCCGAGCTGATGTTTGTTGATTTCTTCGGCGTCTGCATGGACCAGATCTTCAACCAGGGTGCCAAGCTCCGCTACATGTTCGGGGGCAAGGCCAAGGTTCCGATGGTCATCCGGACGATGATCGGGGCCGGTTTCCGGGCCGCCGGTCAGCACTCCGGCTGCCATTACTCGGTCTTTACCCACATGCCCGGCCTCAAGACCGTGGTTCCGTCAACCCCCTACGACGCCAAGGGCCTCCTCATCTCGGCGATCCGGGACGACGACCCGGTCATCTTCTTTGAGCATAAGCTCCTCTACGACACCGAGGGGGAAGTCCCCGAGGACGACTACGCCATCCCGCTCGGTCAGGCCGACATCAAACGGGAGGGCCGGGATGCCACCGTCGTGGCCATCGGCCGGATGGTCCACTTTGCCCTGGAGGCCGCCGAACGGCTGGCCGCCGGCGACGGGGTGAATATCGAGGTCGTCGACCCGCGCACGCTGTCACCCCTGGATGAGGAGACCATTCTCGAATCCGTTAAAAAGACCCACCACCTGGTGGTCGTCGACGAGGACAACCCCCGCTGCAGCCTGGCAACGGACATCGTGGCCCTGGTCACCACCCGGGCGATCGAATACCTGGACGGGCCGCCCCAGATGGTAACCGCACCCCACACCGTGGTGCCGTTCAGCCCGGTTCTTGAGGACTACTATGTCCCGTCACCGGAAAAGATAATCCAGGCGGTGAATACGGCCCTGGGCCGCGGGTAATGTCGGCTGTCGGGATCATCGCCAACCCGGCCTCGGGCAAAGATATCCGGCGGCTGGTCGCCCAGGCCTCGGTCTTCGACAACAACGAGAAAGTGAATATCATCCGGCGCACGCTCCGGGCGCTCGATGCCCTGGGCGTGCGCCGGGTCCTCATAATGCCGGACACAGCCAGGCTGGGCCTGCGGGCCCTCGACGGGCTCCGCCTCAGCCTGGATGTCCGGATTATCGAGATGCCGGTTTACGGCGACGCCCGGGACTCAACCCGGGCGGCCCGGTCCATGGCCGACGCCGGCGTGGCCTGCATCATTACCCTCGGCGGGGACGGCACCAACCGGGCGGCCGCCCGGGGGTCCGGCGACGTGCCCCTTATCCCCATTTCAACCGGCACCAACAACGTCTTCTCCGTGATGGTCGAGGGGACGGTTGCCGGACTCGCCGCCGGGGTCATCGCCACCGGCCTCGTGCCGGCTGACGCCGTCAGTTACCGCACCAAGCGGCTTGAGCTCTACGTCGACGGCGAACTGGTAGATGTGGCCCTGGTGGACGTGGCGACGAGCCGGGACCTGTTCGTGGGCAGCCGGGCCCTGTGGGATCCCGGCCGCCTGCGGGAGGTGGTGCTGGCCCAGGCCCGGCCCGGTACGGTCGGCCTTGCCGCCGTTGGCGGCTGCCTGACCACCCTCAGCCCCCGCAATGCCCACGGCCTGTACCTGCGCCTGGGGGCCGGGGGCCGGCGGGTGCTGGCCCCGGTGGCCCCGGGCCTGGTGGTACCGGTCGGCATCATGGAGCACCGGCTGGTGGAAGCCGGCGAAGAGGTCCGCCTGGACCCCGGGAACTGCACCATCGCCCTCGACGGCGAGCGGGAGGTGGAGGTCGGTCTGCACCAGGCGGTCACCGTCCGGCTGACGACGGCGGGACCCCGGGTCGTGGACATTGAGGCGGCCCTGGCCGAGGCGGCCCGGCGCGGGGCGTTTGACCTGGTTGACGAGGTGTCCGACGGCAGCGCAGGAGGTAGCTGATGGCGGTCCAGCTCGTCATGCCCAAACTCGGGATGGCCATGACCGAAGGGGAGGTGGTGAAGTGGCTTAAGGAGGACGGGACAAGAGTCGCCCGGGACGAGCCGGTCGTCCAGGTGATGAGCAAGAAGATCACCTACGAGGTGAAGGCGCCGGGCGAAGGCATTCTCCGCCATGCCGTTGGGCCGAAGGCGAAGGTGCCGGTCGGGGCCGTTATTGGGTATATCCTGGCCCCGGGTGAGGAAGTGCCCGTTACGCCGGCGGCCCCGGCCGCCGCGGCCGCGGCGGCCGCCCAACCTCCGGCGGCGGAAGTGCTGGCAACGCCGATGGCGAAGCGGCTGGCCCGGGAGCACGGCATCGACCTGCGGGAGGTCCGGGGCACCGGGCCCGGCGGCCGGATCCAGGAGGCGGACGTCCTGGCCTACCTGGAACAGCGGCAAAAGGCCCCGGCCGCCCCGGAGGCCCTGCCGGCCGCCCGGGTGGTGCCTTTTACCGGGATGCGCCGGGCCATCGCCGAGCGGATGACCGAAAGCCTCCAGACGATGGCCCAGGTCACGCTAACGACCGAGGCCGACGTGACCGGCCTGGTAGAGTTCGTCGACCGCCTGAAGCCTAAAGTCGACATAAGTTATACGGCGGTGCTCGTGAAGGCGGTGGCCGCGGCCCTGAGGCAGCATCCGATTCTCAACTCAACCCTGGTCGGGGATGAGATCCGGCTGCTCAACGAGATAAACATCGGGGTCGGGGTGGCCCTGGAGGACGGCCTCATCGTCCCGGTCATCCGCAATGCTGACCGGCTTAAACTGGCCGAAATCGACCGGGAGCTCAAGCGGCTGGCCGCCGCGGCCCGGGCCGGCACCCTGACCGTCGACGAGGTTACCGGTGGCACGTTCACCATTAGCAATCTGGGCATGTACGGCATCGATGCCTTCACCCCGATCATCAACCCGCCCGAGGCGGCCATCCTGGGCGTCGGCCGGATCATCGAGAAGCCGGCCGTTTACCGGGGACAGGTTGCCGTTCGCAGCCTGATGACCTTGAGCCTTACGTTCGACCACCGGATCGTGGACGGCGCCCCGGCGGCGGCCTTTCTTCAGACCCTGGCCGCCATGCTGGCCCAGCCGGCCTTTATCTTCGGCGAAGGGGAGGTTTAAGGGATGCCCGACGCCGACCTGCTGGTGGTCGGGGGCGGGCCGGCCGGGGTTGCGGCCGCCCTCCGGGCCCGGGAACTGGGCGCCCGGGTCATCCTCTTCGAGCGGGAGCGGCTGGGGGGAACCTGCCTCCACCGGGGCTGTGTCCCGACCGTCGCCGGCCTGGAACTGGCCAACCGGCACCGGACCGCCGCCGAGGGCCAGGCCTGGGGCCTGGCAGCGGCGGCCGGAAGCCCCGACCTGGCCCTGGCCCGCCGCCGGCTCGACGAAATCGTCGACCGGGTTTACTCGGGTACCCGCTTCTACCTGGAACAGGTCGGGGTGCAGGTGGTCGAGGGGGAGGCCCGGCTCCGTCCCGGCTGTACTGTCGAGGTTATGGCTGAACGGTTCTCCGGCCGCGGGGTTGTGCTGGCCCCCGGGGCGGCCTTCGTCCTGCCGGAGGTTCCCGGAATTGACCTGCCGGGGGTCTGGACCACCGACCATTGCCTGGCCCTGGCCGAGGTGCCCGGAACCCTGGCGGTGTACGGGGGCGGGTTCATCGGCATCGAGTGGGGCCAGTTTTACCAGGCCTTCGGCAGCCGGGTTACGATTCTCGAGCCGGGGTCCCAGCTCCTGCCCGGTGAGGACCCGGAGGTCGCCGAGGCCCTGCAGTTCCTGTTGGGGGAGACGGGCATCGGGGTCCAGACCGGGTGGGAACTGGTCAGGCTGGAGCCGGCCGGGGACGGGCTCGTGGCCGTTGGCCGGGACGGGGCGGTTCGGGCCGACCGGTTTCTCGTCTCGGACTGTCGCCGGCCCCGCACCCGCGACCTGGCCGACCTGGGCGTGGAAGTTGCGGACGGGGCGGTTCGGACCGACGGCCGTCAGGCGACAGCGGTGCCCGGGGTGTTTGCCGCCGGGGATGTGACCGGCGGCCGGATGCTTTCGGACTTCGCCCGGGCCCAGGGGGCAGTTGCGGCCGAAAACGCCCTGGGCTTTGACCGCCAGTTCGACCCCAGGCCGGTGCCCCGGGTTTACCACACCCGGCCCGAGGTGGGGGCGGTGGGCCTCACCGAGCCGGAGGCCCGGGCGGCCGGCCTCGACGTGGTGGTCGGCCGGGCCGACCTGGGCTTTAATGCCCGGGCCTTAACCCTGGGTCAGAGTCTCGGTTTTGCCAAGGTCATCGCCGCCCGGCCCCACGGCCGGCTTGTGGGCGTTCACATCGTCGGGCCCCTGGCCACCGAGGCGATTTCGGCGGCCGCCCTGGCCCTGAGGCTCGAGGCCCTGGCGGAGGACCTGGCCGGCCTCGACCTTGGCCATCCCACGGTGGCCGAGGTCCTGGTCGAGGCCGCTCGGGACGCCCTCGGGCAGCTCCGATGATTACTGTCCTGAGGCTCGGCCGGCTGGCCTACCGGTGGGCGTACCTGCTGCAGAAGCGGCTGGTTGCGGCCCGCCGGGCCGACCGCATCGGCGACGTGCTGCTGGTCGGGGAGCACCCGCCGGTCATAACGCTGGGGCGGGGTGGCGGGGTGGAGGACCTGAGGGTCGGCCGGGACCGGCTGGCAACCCTCGGCGTCGGGCTGGAGTTCACCGAACGGGGCGGGCGGGCCACCTACCACGGGCCGGGGCAACTGGTCTTTTATCCGATCTTTAAGCTCCGCCCCAACCGGCTCCACGATCTGTTGTGGGCCCTCGAGGAGGCAACAATCCGGGCGCTGGCCCGCTACGGGGTTGCGGCCCACCGGGACCCGGACCACCCCGGCGTCTGGGTCGGGCGGGACAAGATTGCGGCGGTCGGACTGGCGGTGAATCGGGATGTAACGTTCCACGGCCTCGCCCTTAACGTCGCCCCGGACCCCGACCATTTTGGGCTCATCGTTCCGTGCGGCCTGGCCGACCGGGGCGTCACATCCATGGCCCGACTGCTGGGCCGGCCGCCCGGTCTGCTGGGGGTGGAGCGGGCATTCTGCGAGGAGCTGGCCGGAGTCCTGGGCCGGGGCTGGCAGGTCGGGTTTCAGCAGGCCCCTTGGCTGGTGGCCCCGGCCCCGGCGGGTGAGACGGTCGCCTGGCTGGAGGGTCTCTTCCGGCAGGAGCGGCTCCACACCGTCTGTGAGGAGGCGCTTTGTCCGAATATCGGCGAGTGCTGGGCCGGCGGCACCGCCACGTTCATGCTCCTGGGCGACACGTGCACCCGGCACTGCCGCTTCTGCGCGGTGGCCAGCGGCCGGCCGGCGGCGCTCGACCCGCTGGAGCCCTACCGGGTTGCCCGGGCCGCCGCCCGGCTGGGCCTGCGGCACGTGGTGGTTACGTCGGTGGCCCGGGATGACCTTCCGGACGGCGGGGCCGGCCAGTTTGCGGCCACCATCCGGGCCATCCGTCAGCGGCTGCCGCACGCCACCGTCGAGGTGCTCATCCCCGACTTTGGCGGGTCGCTTCGGGCCCTTGACCTGGTGATTGCGGCCCGCCCGGACGTGCTTAACCACAACGTCGAGACGGTTCCCCGGCTCTACCCGGTCATCCAGCCCCGGAAGGACTACCGGCGGGCGCTGGGAGTACTGGCCTATGCCCACCGGGCCGGCCTCAAAACCAAGTCGGGCATCATCCTGGGGATGGGCGAGACCCGGGGGGAGGTGGTGGCGGTCCTGGCGGACCTGCGGCAGGCCGGGTGCGACGTCGTCACCCTCGGCCAGTATTTACAGCCCACCGACCGGCACCTGGAGGTGGCCGAGTACATTCACCCGGTCGAATTCGAATGGTACCGGGAAGTGGCCCTGGCCCTGGGCTTTGAAGAGGCGGCCGCCGGCCCCCTCGTGCGGAGCTCCTACCGGGCCGGCGAACTGCTCAAGGCCGGATCAAGGAGGTGACTGGGATGGCCCTTGCGGATGAGCTGGCTTATATGAGCGCCTTTGAACTGGCGTACCGGATTCGGCGGCGGGAACTTTCGCCGGTGGAGGTCGTAAACGCCTTTATCGAGCGGATTGAGCGCCGCAACCCGAGTATTAACGCCTTTGTTTACTTCGGTTTTGACGACGCCAGGGCCCGCGCCCGGGAGGCCGAGCGGGCCCTGCTGGCCGGGGAGGCCCTGGGACCCCTCCACGGCGTGCCGACGGCGATTAAGGACCTGTTTGACTTCAAACCGGGCTGGCCGAGCACGTTCGGCGGCATTCGGGCCCTCAAGAACTACGTCGTCGACGCCTACTGCGCCTTTGCCGAGCGGGTCGAGAAGGCCGGGGCGATCATCGTTGGCAAGACCAACAGCCCGGTGATGGGCTTCCGGGGCACCTGCGATAACTACCTGTTCGGCCCGTCCCGGAACCCGTTCAACACGGCCAAGAATACCGGGGGCTCGTCGGGCGGCAGTGCGGCGGCCGTAGCCGATGGGCTGGTGCCTTTCGCCGAGGGTACCGATGGGGGCGGGTCCATCCGGATCCCGGCAGCCTGGTGCGGCGTCTACGGCTACAAACCGTCCTTTGGTCGGGTGCCGTTCATTACCCGACCAAACGCCTTTGCCGGCGATACCCCGTTCCTGTTTGAGGGACCGATCACCCGGACGGTCGAGGACGCTGCCCTGGTGGTGACGGCCATCGCCGGTTACGACCCGCGCGACCCGTTCAGCCTGGACGAGCAGCCGGACCTGCTGGCAGCAACCCGGCGGTCGGTCCGGGGCTGGCGCATCGCCTACAGCCCGAATTTTGACGTCTTCCCGGTCGAGAAGCCGGTGGCGGACGTCGTTGCCAAGGCGGTGCGGGCCTTCGAGGAGGCCGGGGCCCGGGTCGAGGAGGTGCGGCTGGGCATCGCCCGTCACCAGCGGGAGCTCAGCGACCTGTGGTGCCGGCTGATTATGCCGGTGAACCTTCTAACCCTGGAAAACTTTAAGCGTCAGGGCATGGACCTGCTACGGGACCACCGGGACGACTTTCCGCCCCAGTACCTGGAGTGGGTTGAGCGGGGCTACCGGCTCACGGCCCTGGACTTTTATAACGACCAGGCGGTCCGAACCGAAATCTACGACGCGATCCAGAAAGTATTCGAGAACTACGACCTGCTGGTCACCCCAACCCTGGCCTGCCTTCCGGTCGATAACGCCGCTGACGGCAACACCGTCGGGCCAAGCCGGATAAACGGGGAGGAAGTTGACCCCCTTATCGGGTGGTGTCTGACGTATTTTGTTAACTTCTCGGGTCATCCGGCGGCCTCAATCCCGGCCGGGCTCAGTCAGGATAACCTGCCGGTGGGGATGCAGATTATCGGCCGCCGGTACGCCGACGCCGACGTGCTGGCCGCCAGCGCCGTTTTCGAGCGGCTCCGGCCCTGGCAGGAGGCCTATAAAATCTGCGCGGCCAGACCCGTTTAGGGGGGCGGTCCCCGAAACTAACCGGACCAGAACCGCCCGAAGGGGGCCGTGGGGGATATTAAGCCCGGCGTGCCGGGGTTTCCGGGGCGGGCGCCTCAGGCGACGCGGGGGACCGCCTCGACGGTGTCGGCCAGGGGCTTGCCGCGGGTTTCAACCCCGAGAAGTCCGACCACAACGCCGCCGACAATAAAGGCCGTCGTCCAGACCGTCAGGGGAACGATAATGTTATCGGCGTACTGAAGGAGCAGGCCGCCCAGGGTCGGCGCAATCGAGCCGGCGATCCGGGTCATGCCGCTGGCCCAGCCCATGCCCGTGGCCCGAATTTCCGTCGGATAAAGCTCGGGGGTGTAGGCGTACAGGGCGCCCCAGGCGCCCAGTGAGAAGAAGCTCATCAGCACCGCCGCCGCCACAATCCAGACGTCCCCGCTAACAGCCGCAAACAGGTAGGCGAAAATCCCGCTGGCCACCAGATAGGCGGCCAGGGTGGGCCGCCGCCCCCACACCTCGACCAGATACGCGGCCGAGAAGTAGCCCGGAAGCTGGGCGAGGGCCAGAATGAAAACGTACTGGTAAGTCTGAACGAAGGCGAACCCCCGCTGGACAAAGAGCTGGGGGAGCCAGCTAAAGACCCCGTAATAGGCCAGGGAGATACAGAACCAGGCGACCCAGAGCATCAGCGTTAGCCGCCAGAACTCCGGCCGCCACAGCGCCGCCACGGTAACCTTCGGCCGGTGCGGAAAGGGACGGAGACCACCGGGCGGCAGTTCCCGGCCGTTCGCCCGGGCCACCTGTTCGAGCACGGCCCAGGCTTCGGCCAGCCGACCCCGGGTTGCCAGAAACCGCGGCGACTCCGGCACACCCAGCCGGACCCAGAAGACGAGCAGGGCCGCCACCGCCGAGGTTGCCAGGAGCGGCCGCCAGCCGTAGGTCGGGACCAGAATCCAGGCAAGCCCGGCCGCGATTATCGTTCCGAGGGCCCAGAAGCTCTCCAGGATGACCAGATACCGGCCCCGGTTCTGTCTGGGCAGAAATTCGGCAAAAAGGGAGAAATCCAGGGGCAATGCGCCGCCCAGGCCGAAGCCGGTCAGGGCCCGCAAGACCGCCAGGGCCTGGGGGGTCGGGGCGAACGCCGCCAGGGTGCCGAAAACCGCAAAGATGAGGATGGTCAGTATAAAGCCGGTCCGCCGGCCGATGTAGTCGGAAACAGTGCCCCAGAACCAGGCGCCGGCGAGCATCCCCAGGAACGTGGCCGTGACGATGAGGCCCGCCTCGGCGGGTGAAAGGCCCCATTCCCGGCGGATTGCGGGCAGGGCAAAGGAGATGACCAGAACCTCGGCGGCGTCGGCCGCCCAGCTCAGGCCGCAAATGGCGAGGAGCCGCCGCTGGAACGGCCCGATTCCAGCCCGGTCGATGAGCTCTTCGATATCATAAAGCGGCCCCGAGGGTGCACGTTGCGCAGCCACGGCGGTTCCAGATTATTCTATGCCTCGCCCCCACCGGGGTTCAACGGCCGGCACCTTCGGGCCGGGCTTCCCGGTTTGTGTGCCGTTGAGTTCCGCCCCCTACCGGGTCAAATCAGGCTGGGGCGGGGCACACCGTGCCGGCAGGGAGCGGCCGACCAGGAAGTGGAGCTCAAGGAGCACCCGGCTGTAGTCCGTCCAGGCAAACGTATCGACGGTGGGTTCGGCGCGGCCGGTAATGCCGTCAACGGCCCCCGCCCGAACCAGCGCCTCGAGCCGCTCCCGTTCTTCATCAGGGTCGGGTAGGAGGTTTTTGCCGGCCAGCAGCGAAAGGCCGGCAATCAGCCCGTAGGCGCCCCAGTTGCAGACGCTGGCAATCACCGGGTGGGTAACCCGGGTCGTCGCCGGGTCCGCCGGCATCCCGGGCAGGTTACGGATGGTGTCGTAGAAGTTGCCCATCCCGATTTCGTTGCCGCCGTCGCCGATGCCGACCGTGCGGCCGTGCAGCCAGAAGAATGCGTCAATACACGCCGTGTCGGCGGTGATGTCTGCCCCCCGCATCGTCAGGTAGCGGCCGCTCCGGGTAAGGCCGCACCGCTCGATGCTCACAAGCAGCACCGGCCGCCAGGCGTCCAGAATCGGGCGGGCGAGCGGCAGGGTAGTTTCGGGACCGGCTACGGGGACCTCGATAAGGGTCGTCTCCGGACCCCGGATCGCGTCGAGTGCCTGCCGGCCAACCCGGTCGGTCAGATAGCACACGGTGTAGCCCAACCGCCTGAGGGCGTCGCCCAGGGCCACCGCCCCCAGGGGTCCGTCGGTTTCCGGCCGGCCGTAAGTGCAGAACCCGGTGGCAATAAAGACCGGGCCGGGCACTTCGGCGATAAAGGCGGCCGCCCGACGACAGAAGTCCGGCGGGAGATTGGGCCGCAGGGCGCTGATGCCCCGCCGGTCGTGCTGTAAGATCAGGTCTTCGATAGTTGCCGTTACCATATGTGTTTCGGGATAAAAATGTCCCTGGGCGGCGGGTCACTGCCGCTCAGGGACCGTTCCCGGGACGTGAGCCGTGCTGCTCTTGTTTTAATTTTACCCCAAACTTCAGGGCCTGTTATCCTGTTTGGGACACCAGACGATGCGAACGCCCCCGACCCGGGCCTATCTCTATTTAATTGGCACCGCCCTCTGCTGGTCGGGGGTTTTTGTTGCCGTCAAGGTGGCGGCCGCGTCGATGCCGGTGCCGGCGCTCATTGCGGCCCGCTATGCCATTGCCACCGCGGTCTTTACCCTGCTGAGCGCCGTCCGGCGAAGCGCCCAGCCCGAGGTCGCGGACCTGCCGTTTCTGGGCCTCCTCGGCATTATCGGCGTCACCGTTTACAACCTGCTTTTCTTCTACGGGGTCACCCTTTCGACAGCCGTCAATGCGTCGCTCATCGTACCGACCAGCGTCCCGGTGGTATCAAGCGTCCTGGCAGCCCTTATACTCGGGGAGAAGGTAAGCCTGGGTCGGGTCGTTGGCCTCGTGATGGCCGGAACCGGGGTGGCAGTAATCAGCGTGGGCACCTACGGCGGTCCGGTGAGAGCTGGCCTGCTTGGAGATTTGCTGCTGGTCGGGGCAGTTTTTAGCTGGGCGCTCTATACGGTCCTGGGGCGGATTGCTGTTCGCAAATACCCGCCCCTGACCGTTACGACGTTTGCCCACTATGCGGGGACGCCACCCTTGGTGGCGCTCGCCTTACTTGACCCGGCCACCCCCGCCTTCTTTTCGGCCCCGCTCCTGGCCTGGGTCATGCTCGGCTACCTTGTGCTCTTTGCGACCGTGCTCGCCTTTGTCTGGTATTACGCCGGCATCCGGCTGGTCGGGGCCGGCCGGGCCGCCCTTTTTCTTTACCTTGTCCCGGTCGGCAGCGTGCTCCTGGCCGTGACCACCCTGGGCGAGCCCATCTACCCGAGCCACCTGGTCGGCGGCTTACTGGTTGTTGGCGGGCTGCTTGTCGCCCAGCGTTAGGCGACCTGCCGGCCGCGGACCGCTTTGATAACGGCGAGCAGTATGACCGCCCCAACAACCGACATCACCAGGTTGATGAGGCTCAGCGGCCCACCTGTGCTCTGCCCGGTCGCCAGCGTGTAGAGGGCGCCGCCGATGAGGGCGCCCGCAAGCCCAACCACGACCCAGATGAGCAGGTCGATGACCGAGCCCGCAAGGGCCACCAGAAACCACAGGGCCAGCAGGACCCCGATGATGAACAACACGACCGGAATAGCCAATCCCTACACCCCCTTCCGTTGCTAAGCTGGCCTGGCCGGCATTCCGGCTCAGGGTGTCAGTCGATGGACGGAAGGGGGTGTCAACCCGGGGGCTGTTAGCGGCGGGGCCGATTTGCCGATTTGGGACCACCGGTCCCCCACCCATCCGACACCCCCAGCTTACTACATCTTCGACGGTCCGTCTACCCCGGGGGCCGGTTTCGATCCGGTGAGGCCGACTCGCCAGCGGCGACTACCTGTCCAGCGCCGCGGAACGGCTGCCGGCCCTGGCCGGTCGGCGTCCCGGGCGCCGTTACTTTTCAAGCCAGGCATACTGGAAGCGAATGATCTGGTCCGGGTAGACCTCGAGGCCCCGGACCCGTCGGTTTGTGACCAGCATCGCGGCCGAAAACCGGTACCAGACCCGGGCCGGGTCGTCCACCGCGTAAATCCGCTCGGCCCGGCGCAGGAGCTCCCGCCGCCGGTTCTGGTCATAGGTCCTCCGCTGCTCGTCGAGGAGCCGGTCGACCTCGGGGTTCGAGTAGCCGGTGATATTGTTGCGCTGACCCGTGTAAACCCGGTCGTAAATGTTGGCGTCGGGGTCGATCCGGCCGCTCCACCGGCCGAGCACCAGCCCACGGTGCTGCCCCTGGTCCTCAAGCTGCAGGATCCGCGCAAACTCGATCTGGACGATCTCGGCCTTGATGTCGGCCTTAGCCAGCTGGGCCTGGATGAGCTGGGCGAGCTGCAAAGTCTGGGGGTCGCCTGAGGGGACCAAAAACTCGAACTGGAGCTGGCCCTTGCCGACCTCGGCCACCAGGCGCTTGGCCCCCTCGGGGTCCGGCCGCTCAAACGGCTTGAAGTTCGGGTCGTAGGCAAAGTGGGGCGGCGCAATCGCCCCGTAGGCAACGCTTCCGATGCCGAAAAAGACCTTCTCGAGGATCTCCCGCCGGTCAATCGCCATCGAGACGACCTTGATATACCGCCGCTCGTTAAAGACAAAACCGGGCCGGCGGTTC
>FWWL01001989.1_pt1 | contig 45395 bp, 46 predicted proteins | sample 2228331 | NCBI WGS metagenome assembly FWWL01 (sample SAMEA103939775, study PRJEB20133) | metagenome | reverse complement strand
AATACGATGGCTTTAAAAGATATTAAGCACCAGGAGAAAGTAACCAAGTTGTTGTTAAATCAACTAAGTAATGACCGTGTATCTCATGCCTACCTTTTTATCGGTTCAAAAGGAGTCGGAACGATAGAGGTAGCGGGGGAAATGGCCAAAGCTATTTTCTGCTTGGAACCGGGTCCAGATGCTTGTAATACGTGCAACAATTGCATCCGAATTGATCATGGAAATCATCCAGATGCTCATATTATCGCACCCGATGGTGAATCGATTAAAATTGACCAAATCAGAGATTTGCAAAAAACATTTGCCTACCGCGGCATGGAATCATTAAAAAAAGTATATATCATTGATCATGCAGAAAAAATGACACAACAAGCATCGAATAGTTTATTGAAATTTCTTGAAGACCCGTACCCAGGTATTGTTGCTATTTTACTTACGGAAAACCCACAGAGCATTCTACCGACGATTCATTCTCGTTGTCAGCATGTGATGTTTCACTCTTTATCAAACGAATATATAACAGAACATCTTGTTCAACAAGGTTATACTAAATCACTTGCTACTCTAGCCGCAAGTATAACAGGAGGATTGGAACAATCGACCATCCTTCTTGATTCAGAATGGTTTGTACAAATGAGAAATATAATGATACAATTGACAGAAGATATCATCTCTGGACAAGTCAGAGTATTGCTTACTTTGCATGAAAAAGTATGGAAAGATGATATAGTTAAAAATAATCCGTCCACATTTTTAGACATGTTATTGTTGTGGATGAAAGATATACTTTTGATTCAAGTGGGTCGACCTAGCGCTGTGATCTACTTTGATCAATTAGATAAAATCCAGCGTCAAGCCTCTCAATGGGATCAACGTAAAATGATGAAAGCATTAGATGAGATTCTGTTAACTGAGCGTAAGACGAGATTCCATGCTAATCCACAGCTTGCCTTTGAACAGATGGTTCTCTCAATGCAGGGGGGGTAACATTGTATACGGTAGTAGGTGTCCGTTTTAAAGCAGCGGGTAAAATATATTACTTTGATCCGGGAGAATATGAAATTGAGAAGGATCAATATATAATTGTAGAAACAGTAAGAGGGATCGAACATGGCAAAGTTGTTATTGCCAATAGAACAGTTTCGGAAGAAGATGTCGTACTTCCTCTGAAGAAAGTGATACGATTAGCGAATGAGGAAGATAGTGCTCAAGCAACACAAAATCGAACGGCTGCCAAAGAAGCTTTTGTTGCCTGTACGGAAAAGATTAAAGAGCACAATCTGAAAATGAAGCTGATTGATGTTGAATTTACATTTGATCGCAATAAAATCATATTCTACTTCACGGCAGAAGGAAGAGTAGACTTTAGAGAATTAGTAAAAGATTTGGCGGCCATTTTTAGAACACGCATTGAACTTCGTCAAATCGGAGTCCGGGATGAGGCAAAGATTTTGAGCGGGATCGGACCATGTGGAAGAGTACTCTGTTGTTCATCCTTCTTAGGAGATTTTGAACCTGTATCGATTAAGATGGCAAAGGATCAAAATTTATCCTTAAATCCGGCAAAAATATCGGGATTATGTGGTCGCTTGATGTGTTGTCTTAAATATGAAAATGATCAATACGAAAAAGCAAAAAAAGAATTGCCAGATATCGGGACAACGGTGGATACACCCGAAGGAACCGGTAGGGTAATTGGTTTAAATCTCCTTGAGAGATTAGTTCAAGTTCAATTGGCAGAAAACCGAGTTGATGAATATGAGTTTGAACAAATCGTAGAACTTCACTAGGACTAAAACTAGAGGTGGGACGTGTGGAGAATCATAAGATTTTTTCACAAGTGGCCAATATTGAAGAGCAAATTGGTCAATTATACAAAGAAATCGGTGGATTAAAAACAAAAATTATCGAGTTGATTGAGGAGAATAAGAATCTTCATATTGAAAATGAGCATATTCGCCAACGACTTGAAGTGGATACTCAAACCGTAAAATCGACGGTAGATAGTGAAAAAGAAAAATCGATTGTTATAGGAGAAGGTTACGATAATCTTGCCAGGCTTTATCAAGAAGGATTCCACATATGTAATATTAAATATGGTAGCTTGAGAACAGATGGTGATTGTCTCTTCTGTCTCTCATTCCTTAATAAATAATGGTCTGTTGGTATATCCAATAGACCTTTTTTAAATGATATAGGAAATGAAGAAATGACAAGGCGAGGCATGCATATGGAAGTCTCACTAAAAGGAAATGAACGATTGGATGATTTACTCGCAGAAGGATTACATATTATCCAAAGCAGGGACGTATTTAGTTTCTCGATGGACGCTGTCTTATTAGCGAGGTTTGTTTCTTTACCCCCAAATGGAAAGGTTATTGATTTATGTACGGGCAATGGGGTCATACCATTACTGATGTCAACACGTACAAAGGCACACATAACTGGTGTTGAAATCCAGCCACTATTAACAGATATGGCCACTCGTTCTGTAAAGTACAATCGATTAGAGAACCGTATCGATATCATTAATGAAGATTTAAAGGTTTTTCCAGCGGGCTTTGGCCACGGCAAGTGGGACGTTGTGACGTGTAATCCTCCCTATTTACCTGTAACAACAGGAATAAAAAATATCAATCCACATTATGCATTGGCAAGACATGAAATTGCCAGCTCGTTAGAAGACTGTATTCGTGTTAGCTCCCAACTAGTAAGAACAGGAGGCAAGGTTGCTTTTGTTCATCGCCCTAATCGTCTCGTTGATATCGTGATGACCATGCGGATGTATCGGATTGAGCCAAAGCGATTAAGGCTAGTCCATCCTCGAATTGGTTCTCCTCCGAATATGGTTCTTATAGAAGGGATGAAAGAGGCGAAACCTGATTTGAACATTCTTCCTCCTCTCATTGTGTATAAAGATGAAACAACGTATCATAAAGAAATTGATGAAATTTATAATGGGAAGAGGTAACTCCAGTGAATATTCAAAAAAGCTTTCCTTCTGTACCCGGTAGGGGAGAATTGTATCTTGTAGGAACTCCGATTGGTAACCTTGAAGATATGACGGTTCGCGCGATTCGTATTCTTGGAGAAGTTAATTTAGTTGCAGCCGAGGACACCAGGCAGACCCGAAAGCTAATGACTCACTTTAACATACAAACACCCCTTCACAGTTACCATGAACATAATAAAGAACAAAGTGCAGAAAGCTTGCTTAACCGTTTGAAACAAGGAGAACGAGTTGCTCTTGTTAGTGATGCGGGGATGCCTGCTATATCTGATCCAGGATATGAATTAGTTGTAGAAGCGATTAAGGAAGGTATTGCAGTTATTCCTATTCCAGGTGCTAACGCAGCACTATGTGGGTTAATAAGTTCGGGATTACCGACAAATCGGTTTCTGTTTGTTGGTTTTTTACCTCGTACGAAAAACCAACGTAAGGAATCATTAGAGCAATTAGTAAAAGCAACCGATACGCTGTTGTTCTATGAGTCTCCTCATCGAATTAAAGCTTCCCTTGACGATATGATGGCTGTTTTTGGTGAACGAGAAGTAGCTATTGCCCGTGAAATCACGAAACGTTATGAGGAGTGGTTTAGAGGTCATTTATCCGAAGCAATAGTATGGTTAGATAAAGAGGGAGCTCGTGGTGAATATTGTATAATTGTTAAAGGTTCTAATGACACACAAGCGGACCTAGCTTCATTATGGTGGGCCCTACTTACGATCGAAGACCATGTCAAACATTGGGTTGATAAAGGATTTAATCAGAAAGATGCCATTAAAGGAGTAGCCAAAGAACGTAATATACCTAAAAGAGAAGTTTATGAAATAGTACACATAAAGAACCATCGCTCATAAAGCGATGGTTCTTTATTCTAATAAACCTTAAAATAGTAGAGCGGAACTTAGCTCATTACAGGTTGCTTCGTCATTTCTTCTACGCATTCATGGCACACAATCTTATTCTTATAATGTACAACCTCTTCTGCATTCCCACAGAAAATACATGCAGGTTCATACTTCTTTAAGATAATTTTTTCCCCATCGACGTAAATCTCTAGTGCATCCTTCTCTGAAATTCCTAGTGTACGTCGTAATTCGATTGGAATAACGACACGACCTAATTCGTCTACTTTTCTTACAATCCCCGTTGATTTTAACATATTACTGCTCCTCCAATATACTTATCTTTTTATCATGTCTTGTAATCTCTAAATGTCTAGGATGAATACCCTATTCTTTGTCGAATAAAACATCTAACGCTACTTATGTATTCGTCATAATTCGACAAAAAAATCACTTTTTCATCATAACAACTTTTCCAAAAAAAGTCAACCTTTTTAGACTACCATGATATGTATATAAACGTAGTTTCAACAAAAAAAGGAACAAAATGATAGATTTATTTTCATGTCGTAATGTTACTTGACAACGCAGGACTATTTTTATATATTTTTGAGAAAGATAGGTAAAAAAATGAATGTTTTGTTTACAACATAAATACAATGATGGGAAGAGTAACCTTTCTACCTTATTAACAGAGAGCTGGAGCGCTGAAAACCAGTATAAGCGAAAGAAGGCGAAAATGATCCCGGAGCAGAACCTTTGAATGGTCACGTAGGAGGTTACGGTCCCACCGTTATGAGGGAAATGTACAATATTGTACAGCGAATAAAGGCGATAACTGTTTCAGAGGTGAATCGCAAATTTGGGTGGTACCACGTGAGCTCCACGTCCCAAGCGGATGAGGGCTTTTTTTGTTGTCAAAAAACCAAATCAAAATTATTTTAGGGGGTTGATGAAAGTGAGTAAATCATTCTACATTACAACACCGATTTATTATCCGAATGATAAGCTTCATATTGGTCATGCTTATACGACCATTGCTTGTGATGTAATGGCCAGATATAAGCGTTTACGTGGATATGACGTTTATTATTTAACAGGTACAGATGAAAATGCACAGAAGATTGTCCGTAAGGCAGAAGCAGCAGGGAAAGATACGAAGCAATATGTGGATGATATTGTTGTCAGTATTAAAGACCTGTGGGAAAAACTAGATATTTCATATGATGATTTTATTCGGACGACAGATGAACGCCACAAGATCATCGTACAAAAAATTTTCCAACGGCTATTAGATCAAGATGATATTTATTTAGGAGAGTATGAAGGACTATACTGTACCCCTGATGAGTCGTTCTGGACGGAACAACAACTCGTAGATGGCAGGTGTCCGGATTGTGGGGGTCCAGTTGAACTCGTTAAGGAGAAAAGCTATTTCTTTCGAATGAGTAAATATGTGGATCGTCTACTTGCGTTTTATGAAGAAAATCCAGACTTCATTCAACCAGAATCCCGTAAAAACGAAATGATTAATAATTTCATTAAACCAGGGCTACAAGATCTTTGTGTTTCCCGTCAGAGCTTAGATTGGGGAATAAAAGTTCCGAATGACCCTGATCACGTCGTTTACGTATGGCTTGACGCATTAACCAATTATATTACGGCTATTGGATATTTATCAGATGATACTTCCTTACAAGAAAAATATAAGAAATATTGGCCAGCGAATATTCATGTAATGGCTAAAGAAATTGTTCGTTTTCATACGATCTATTGGCCAATCATTTTAATGGCATTGGATGAACCATTACCGAAAAAAGTTGTCGGTCATGGCTGGATTTTAATGAAAGATGGAAAAATGTCAAAAACGAAAGGAAATGTCGTAAATCCTGTTCCCCTTGTCGAAAGATATGGATTAGACTCGCTTCGATACGCATTAATTAGAGATTTGCAGTTCGGTCAAGACGGCGTATTTACTCCAGAAGGATTTGTCGAAAGAATTAATTATGATTTAGCAAATGATTTAGGCAATTTATTGAATCGAACTATCTCGATGATAGAGAAGTATGAAGATGGAGTTATACCGGCCTTTATCAAAGATGCGACAGAATTTGACCAAAGTTTGGTAATGACGGCATATGAAGTAGCGAGAAAAACAGAAGCATCATTGGAAGAATTTCATTTGGCTACTGCCTTGAGTCATATATGGGAGCTTGTCAGAAAAACAAATAAGTATATTGACGAAACCTCACCTTGGGCGCTTGCGAAAGATGGAAAAAATAAAGAAATACTGGGCTCTGTCCTTTACCATCTAGCCGAGAGTATACGAATTATTAGTGTTCTCATTCAGCCTTTTATGACCAAAACACCTGGTAAAATGTGGGATCAATTGGGGATTTTTAAAGGAGAATTAACAGCTTGGGATAGCGCTGGAATGTTTGGTCAATTACCGCAAGGAACAAAAACGGAAAAAGGAGACCCTATCTTCCCACGACTTGATATTGAGGAAGAGGCACTTTATATTCGTGAAGCTGCGATGGGATTGAGAGAATCGGCATCCACACCAATTGAAAAGCCGGTAACCAAAGAGGAAATCGGCATCGAAGAATTCGGGAAAATCGAACTTCGTGTTGCTAAGGTTATCGCTTGTGAACCAGTACCAAAAGCAGATAAGCTACTAAAGCTACAATTGGATTTAGGATTTGAAACTCGCCAAGTGCTTTCAGGTATTGCTAAGCATTATAAACCGGAGGAATTGGTTGGTAGAAAAGTCATTTGTGTAACGAACTTAAAGCCAGTCAAACTAAGAGGTGAATTGTCTCAAGGCATGATATTAGCGGCGTCTGAGGGAGATCAATTGACACTTACAACCGTTTCTGAAGAAATCCCAGTTGGGGCTATCGTAAAATGATATTTGATACCCATGCTCATTTAAATGCTGAACATTTCCAAGAGGATTTACATGAAGTCATTGATAGAGCGAAAGAAATGGGCGTAAGTCATATCGTAAATGTCGGTTTTAATCGGGAAACGATTCCTACCTCAATTGCGCTCGCGGAACAATATCCATTTATTTATTCAACAGTTGGTTGGCATCCACAAGATGCGAAGGACATGACGAAAGAAGATTTGGATTGGATCGAGTCGTTAACAAGTCATGATAAAGTAGTAGCAATCGGGGAAATCGGACTGGACTACTATTGGGATACGTCACCTAAAGATATCCAGGCTGAAGTGTTTCGCCAACAAATTAGGCTTGCTCGTAAAGTAAATCTACCGATTGTCATCCACAATCGCGATGCAGACTATGATGTTGTTCAAATACTTGAAGAAGAGAAGGCTGAAGAAGTTGGTGGTATCATGCACTGCTTCGGTGGAAGTTGGGAAATCGCACAACAATGTTTAGATATGAATTTCTATATCTCATTCGGGGGTCCCGTTACATTCAAAAATGCGAAAAGACCGAAAGAAGTAGCTGCGCAGGTCCCCCTTGACCGTCTTCTTATTGAAACAGACTGTCCCTATTTATCGCCCGAACCGAAGCGCGGGAAACGGAATGAAACAGGCTATATTCGTTACGTTGCGGAACAAGTCGCTTATTTACGAGGAATTTCACTCGAAAAGTTAGCCGAAGAAACGACAAAAAATGCAAAAAGACTGTTTAGAATCTCTTAGGAGATTCTATTTTTTTTGGATAAGGCATAGAAATATAAACATTATACAAGGAGGACACTAGAAGCGTTTTTTAAGAGCAAATGGAAACGTATATTTCAAAGCGTTCTGTATCATTCACCGTTAAACTATCAGTGAATGATACTAAACTGAATTAAACGTGGATTGACAAACCACACGAGTATGTCGTACAATGACCGTAATTTCTAAGGAGGAATGGTAATCAATGGGAATTTTACCTCTAGGGGGGCCCCAAAGTAATCCACCACTTGGAATCTTCTCACGTAAAAACAGTTTGATTTTCGCTCTAATTATGGTGATTTTAGTTATTGCAGGCATCTTCGTATACAACATCAATCATAAAACCATAACCATAACTGTAGATGGAGAAACCCGAGAAGTTTCCACATTTGTAGGAAAGGTAGGGGACTTATTAGCCGAAGAAGGGATAGTTTACGCATCTCATGATCAACTTTCAGTGGACCCGGTGGATTCATTGAGAGAGAATATGAATATTACCCTTATTCGTGCAATGCCCGTGCACATTACTGCGGATGGAAAAACAGAGAAGGTATTTACACATCAAGAGACAGTTGAACAGCTATTAGCCGAAACTGGAATAGAATTAAATCTTTTGGATAAAGTGCAGCCAGGGCTGCAGGCAAACGTTCAATCCGAGTCTGAAATTGTGATTACACGTGTAACAGAAGAGATCGTAGAAGTAATTGAAAAGATCAAGTATGGTACTGTTCGGAAAGCGGATACTTCGATGAAACGCGGAGACGAGAAAACAGTTCAAACAGGTCAAGAAGGTGAAGCGAAACATAGCTTTATTGTGACATACGAGAATGGTATTGAAGTAAAGAGAGAACCTATAGGAACCGAAATGCTAAAAACGAAGCTGGATAGCGTCATAGCATACGGAACAATCGAAATGGTTTCACGTGGTGGATTTGAATTCGTACCACGAAAGACATTGGATAATGTCGTTCTTACAGCTTATTCTGCAGGCGTTGAACATACTGGAAAAAAACCAGGAGATAAGGGTTATGGCATGACGAGATCGGGTACAACGGTAACCGATGGGAGAACCATTGCTGTTGATCCAAAAGTCATTCCTCTCGGTTGGTGGGTATGGATTGAAGGTTATGGTCTTCGCAAAGCCGAAGATACCGGAGGAGCAGTTAAAGGTAATAAGATAGACATTTATTTTTCAGATAATGAAACCGCACATGACTTTGGTTTGAAAAAGGGAAATACCGTACACATTATAGGTCCAAATAAACCGGGCAACTAATTGCCCATACTAAACAGGGGAGCGTAAACCCCTGTTATTTTAATTGTTTTACTACGATAAGGAGTAATGGAAACATGATACAAGAAATTATCGTCGTTGAAGGTCGTGATGATACAGCTGCAATAAAACGGGCAGTAGAGGCGGATACGATTGAGACCGGTGGCTCCGCACTATCGAAAGAGACGATGCAGCGAATCGAACTGGCACACAAACGAAGAGGAATCATTATTTTTACCGATCCTGATTATGCTGGTGAACGTTTACGAAAATTAATCAGCCAACGTATACCTGGTTGTAAGCATGCCTTTATTACGCGATCCGAGGCTACCAATAAAAAGGATATTGGTGTCGAAAATGCTTCTCCTGATGTAATAAGAGAAGCATTACAAAAGGTGTGGACAGAAACAAGGGGAAAAGAACCATTAATTCCTTGGGAGTGGTTAATTGAAGCGGGGTTAACTGCGCATCCTGATGCACGTAAACGCCGGGAAAAAATGGGTCGTTATTTACGCATCGGCTATGCTAACGCAAGGCAGTTTCATCATCGATTACATATGTTTCAAATCAGCGAGTCTGAATGGATAGAAGCATACCAACTTATAGAGCAGGGAGAAAACAATGGAACGTGAACGTCATATCGCTACTCCAGTAAAAACGATAGAAATATTGAAAAAACATAATTTCACCTTTAAAAAAAGTTTAGGTCAGAACTTCCTTATTGATACTAATATTTTGAATAAAATCGTTGATGCGGCCGAGATTGATCATACAAAAGGGGCGATTGAAATCGGTCCAGGGATTGGTGCGCTAACAGAATTTTTAGCCAAAAAAGCAGGCAAGGTGTTGGCAATTGAAATTGACCAACGACTTCTCCCGATTTTAGAAGATACATTATCTCCATATGACAACACACATATCGTTCATGGTGATGTCTTAAAGCTACCGTTAAAGGATATCGTAAACGAACAACTCGCTTCATTCCCGAAAAGAAGCATTGTAGCTAATCTTCCGTATTACGTGACGACACCCATCTTAATGAAAATATTAGAGGAGAAAGTAAAAGTAGAGCATATTGTCATTATGATTCAAAAAGAAGTTGCAGAAAGAATAGCGGCAAAGACTGGTACAAAAGATTATGGTTCATTGAGTATTGCTGTTCAGTACTATGCGTTGACGGAAATTGTGACAACGGTACCTCGCACCGTCTTTATACCCCAGCCTAATGTGGACTCAGCTGTATTAAAATGTACAGTCAGGGAGAAACCGCCGGTTCAAGTTAAAGATGAGCAGCTATTTTTCGAGTTGATTAGGGTAAGTTTCGCCCAGCGTCGAAAAACATTATTTAATAATCTTCAAAGCTGGCTTGGTAAGGATAAAAAAGAAGTAGTAAAACAATGGTTAGAACAAGCTGAGATCGACGGTGTTCGCCGAGGGGAAACGTTATCTTTAGAGGAATTTGCACATTTAGCTAACACGATTCCATCGCTCTAGGCATAACATAGAGTGATGGAGGTGAGGAAAGATGGTGTTACAAGTTGGAGACATTGTATCTCGAAAGTCCTATAACCACGACGTATTATTTCGGATTGAAGAAATCATTGATTCAGGTAAAATCGTCCTCTTAAAAGGAATTAATATACGACTCCTTGCTGATGCGTCTGATGATGACTTGGTTAAGGTAGAAGAGGATGAACAAAACAAACGGCACCTCGAACAGGAGGAGCAAACCGAGCATTCTATCAAACTCATTTCTCAAGAGAGGCGACTGCGTCAGGAAAGAAATGATTGGTATTCGAGCGGACGATATCGTTCCGTTGAACAGTATTTTGAAATGCCGGGAAAAGTACTTCATGTCGATGGGGACATTAATTACTTAAAAAAATGTGTAACCCTTTACCGTGACTTAAATATTCCGGTTACGGGGGTTCATATTGCTGAGAAAGATATGGCAGCTCGAATGCCAGAACTGCTAGAAAAATACAAACCGGATATCCTTGTGGTCACCGGGCACGATGGCTTTATCCAATCAGGACAAGACGTGAGTAAAGTAAGTAGCTATCGTAATTCCGGTAATTTTATTGAAGCGATTAAAGTCGCAAGGCGTTATGAGCGAAATAGGGACGTCTTGATTATTTTTGCAGGAGCTTGTCAATCCCATTTTGAGGCGTTATTAGAAGCAGGTGCGAACTATGCCAGCTCACCTGGACGTATATTGATTCATGCCTTAGATCCTGTTTTTATCGCTGAAAAGGTAGCCTATACATCGATAAGAGAAACGGTTAATTTGTTTGATTTAATGAAAAATACGATTACAGGTATGGACGGTTTAGGTGGAATTGAGACAAAAGGGAGCTACCGTTTAGGTTTCCCAAAAACTGCACATTCTTTATATCCATTTGCGGCTACTTAATATTGGACTATTGACAAATTATTTTCAGTACTGCTATAATATCTTATTTATTTGACATACTATCCCTTGTATGATACAATTTTCACCAGTGAGGTGGTAGTATTATGGCAAAGAATGCGTTAATAGATATTAAGCGCAGTTTGGATGCACACGTGGGTGAGAAGATTATGCTACGTGCAAATGGAGGACGTCGCAAGACCGTTGAACGTACTGGAGTTCTTGAAGAAACCTACCCTTCTGTTTTTGTAATTAAATTAGATCAAGATCAACACGCTTTTAAACGCGTATCATACAGCTATGCTGATATACTTACTGAAACGGTTGAATTAACCGTTTGCCGCGATGAAGGACATGTTCGCATTACTTACATTGAGCATTAAGACAGGACACACAGTGTTCTGTTTTTTTCTAGATTCTGAAATATATGTTCTCGAAAACGAACGGCTTCTTCGACTTACCTCGGTAGAAGTTTTTCTTTTTTTTCTTTATTTCTGTACATACTATAGTTGTCCATGGTTAATCCAAAGGGGTGATCAGCATGAGTCGTAGACGAGGCGTAATGTCAGAAGAGTTAAAGTATGAATTAGCGAAGGAACTTGGCTTTTATGATACCGTCAAGCGTGATGGCTGGGGTGCAATTACCACCAAAGATGCTGGAAATATGGTTAAGCGTGCCATTGAAATGGCACAAAAAGGATTAACGGATCAAAGTAAATAACGTATAGCTATGGACATGAGCTAGGGGAACCCCCTAGCTTTTTCTTTTGAGATTCCAATGAAGGTGGTACAATGGGTGAAAGAAGCATATTAGATTATACTTACGAAGAATGTTTTTTTCAAAAAAAACATTAGAATATGCTTACGAAGTATGTTTTTTCTTCGAAAACATTAGAATACGCTTACGAAGTATGTTTTTTTTCAAAAAAACATTAGAATATGCTTACGATGTATGTTTTCTTCGAAAACATTTAAGGTGGGTACCATGAGAAAAATTACGGAAAAAGCACCAGCTAAAATAAATTTAACATTGGACGTAATCGGCAAGCGGATAGATGGATATCATGACGTTGAAATGATTATGACCATGGTTGATCTAGCCGATCGAATCGAACTCTCTGAAGTACGTCACACTAATATTGACGTCCTTTGTAATGCTGGACACATACCAACAGATGATCGAAATCTTTGTTATAAGGCAGCCAATGCGTTGCGTAACCACTTGCATATCAATACAGGTGTACAAATTAACATCGATAAGCATATACCTGTCGCAGCAGGTTTAGCGGGGGGGAGTTCGGACGCTGCAGCAACTCTGCGTGGCCTTAACCGCTTGTGGAATTTGGGGCTTAGTATAGATGAATTAGCTCATATTGGGGCTTCTGTTGGTTCAGATGTTCCATTTTGTGTTTATGGTGGAACAGCTATTGCCCGAGGACGAGGCGAGATCATCGAACATATCGAATCCCCTCCCCCTTGTTGGGTTGTGTTGGCGAAACCACCTATTGGGGTCTCTACTGCAGAAATTTATGGTGCGTTTGACTTAGGTGGAGTCGAGAGGCATCCTTCAGCTCTAAAAATGAGAGAAGCAATTCAAAGTCAAAGTATGCGTAGTGTATGTAATCAACTCGGTAACGTCCTTGAGTCTGTAACACTTGAATTATATCCCGAGGTTAAATATTTAAAAGAACAGATGGTTAGATTCGGGGCGAACGGTGTGCTTATGTCTGGAAGTGGTCCTACTGTCTTTGCTTTAGTGGAAAAGGAAACCCGAATGAATCGTATCTATAACGGGTTACGTGGTTTCTGCCAAACGGTATATGCTGTTAGATTGTTGAGAACATAACAACTTGCTAAAAACCGTACAAAAATGATATATTTTAATGTAATATTCGGTTTTTTGGAGGGGTTTCACATGAAAAAAGTTCGCCGTAGTGCCCGAATTGTAGATATGACTGCTTATTTATTGCAGAACCCACATACGATTATTTCGTTAAATCGTTTTTCTGAAAGTTATCACGCTGCCAAATCTTCCATAAGTGAAGATTTATCGATTATAAAAGAAGTGTTTGAAATTGAGCGGATTGGAAATTTAATTACACTTGCAGGTGCAACCGGCGGAGTTACCTACATTCCATCCGTATCATTGGATAAATCAAAGGAACTGATTAAGAAGCTTTGTGAGACGTTGCAAACTCCTGACAGATTGCTCCCGGGAGGGTACCTTTATATGTCTGATCTGTTAGGGCAGCCGAAAATGGTGCACGAAGTAGGTCTTGCGTTTGCAACACACTTCCGCGATCAACGAGTAGATGCTGTCATGACAGTAGAGACGAAGGGAATTCCGCTTGCTTATGCTACAGCCTTTTATTTAAACGTCCCTGTTGTAATCGCCCGTCGTGACAATAAAGTTACGGAAGGATCCTTTGTTAGTATAAACTATGTATCTGGTTCAACGAAACGTATCCAGACGATGTCACTTGCTAGGCGCGCCTTACCCGTTTCATCTCGTGTCCTTATTATTGATGACTTCATGAAAGCAGGAGGAACAGCAAAAGGTATGGTTGATTTGACTGCAGAATTTCAAGCAGAAATCGTCGGGATCGGTGTACTTGTCGATGCTGCTGAGGTCGAGGAACGTATGGTAGAAGATTATGTATCTTTGGCGACACTCAAAGAAGTAGACGAGAAGAAGAAATCAGTAACAGTTGCACCCGGGAATATATTTAATAAATAGGAACGAGGAGATGTCATATGATTAAATTAATTCAAACTGATGAAGCTCCAAAAGCGATTGGACCTTACTCCCAAGCAGTCGTTGTTGGAGATTTAATGTTTACCTCAGGTCAAATTCCGTTAGACCTCGATGGTAATGTAGTAGTGGGTGACATTAAAGTACAAACAGAACAGGTTTTTAAAAACCTTGATGGAATTTTAAGAGCGGCCGGAGCTACTTTTTCGGATGTAATTAAGGCTACTGTATTTATTAATGATATGAATGAATTCCCGTTAATCAATGAAGTATATGCTTTATTTTTTGAAAATCATCGTCCCGCTCGTTCCACTGTCGAAGTTTCAAGGTTACCTAAAGATGTTAAAATAGAAATTGAATTGTTAGTAAAATTACAGAAATAAAGATTAACAAAATTTTTATACTTTTTTGTCATTATTTAGAAGGAATTTCACCACCTATGCAGAATTAGTGTAATCAGGCACAATTATTGGAAAAAGGTGGTGAACATAATATGGAAATTACAGATGTGAGACTCCGCCGCGTCAATACTGAAGGGCGTATGAAGGCAATTGCATCGATTACGATTGACAATGAATTTGTCGTTCATGATATTCGTGTTATCGATGGAAATAATGGCATGTTTGTAGCTATGCCGAGCAAACGCACACCAGATGGGGAATTCCGTGATATTGCACACCCGATCTCTTCAGGAACACGTGAAAAAATTCAAGCAGCTGTTTTAGCTGAATATGACCGTGCAGCTGAAGAAGAAGCTGTTGAAGCTGGTGCTTAATGAGAAGTACATAAGGATAGTTTGATCAAAGGAAGAGAGCTCTATAGGGGGCTCTCTTTTTGTCGCTCTCCTTCACTTTTGTGCTTTTCATATGATATAGTCATAGTGTTAATTTGAACGTGGAGGGATAGGGAATGACGGCACGTTATGCGATTGTTTTAGCTGCAGGCAAAGGTACACGAATGAAGTCCAGCCAATATAAAGTGCTTCATCAAGTAGCGGGGAAAGCAATGGTGGAGCATGTTGTAGATACCGTACAGCATCTTAATATTACTGAAATGGTTGTCGTTGTTGGACATGGAGCAGAAAAGGTTCAATCGACTTTAGGAACACGCGTTATGTATGCCTTGCAAGAAGAACAGCTAGGAACGGGGCATGCGACTTTACAGACACAAAGCCATTTAAGTAGTAAAAAAGGGACGACAGTTGTTTTATGTGGAGATACTCCTTTAATTACAACCGAAGTTCTTCAACAGCTATTTGATCACCATGAGAAAAATAATCATATAGCAACAGTGTTAACAACGATTATGGAACAGCCTAAAGGTTATGGACGAATTATTCGCAATGAATCTGGAGACGTTCAGGCCATTGTTGAAGATAAAGATACAACAATTGAGCAAGCTACCATTAATGAAATTAACGCCGGTGTGTTTTGTTTCGATAATGAAGTGTTGTTCAACGTTTTAAAGCGTATAAAAAACAATAATGCCCAAGGTGAATATTACCTAACGGATTGTATTTCTTTGTTGTGTGAAGGAGATCAAAAGGTGGGTGCTTTTATAACAGACGACCATAGCGCAATGATGGGAATTAATGACCGGGTCGCCCTAGCGGATTAACGAGCAGCATATGAGAAATGGTGTTACGATTATCGATCCGAATTCAACATATATTCATAAAGATGTCGAAATTGGAGCAGACACGATCATCTATCCAGGCTCTATAATAAGAGGTAAGACCGTTATAGGCGAGCAATGCGAAATAGGACCCGGGGCAGATATAACGAATGGAAAGATTGAAGATTCGGTTACGATCCATCATTCTGTTTTTGTGGACAGTTCTGTTTCTGATCATACGACAATCGGGCCATATGCTTATGTTAGACCAGGTTCGATTATTGGCAAGGCAGCGAAAATCGGGAATTTCGTCGAGTTAAAAAATGCAAAATTCGGTGATGGTTCGAAAGCTTCTCATCTTAGCTACATCGGTGATGCAGAAGTTGGGAATGGTGTAAATATCGGTTGTGGAAGCATTTTCGTTAATTATGACGGAGTTAATAAACACAAAACCATTGTCGAAGATGGTGCCTTTATCGGATGTAATTCTAATTTAGTAGCGCCTGTTAAAATCGGTCAGAACGCTTACGTTGCTGCAGGTTCAACGATTACGAGAGAGGTTCCTCCGCAAGCGCTAGCGATTGCTCGTTCAAGACAAGAAAACAAAGAAAATTATGTGGAACGTATCCTCAAGAGGAAACAATTCAAGAAATGATGGAGGTTGGAGATGTCATACCAGGATCCTAAGTTAAAAGTGTTCTCATGTAATTCGAACATATCTCTTGCAAAAGAAATTGCCAACTACATTGGTGTTCCCCTCGGTGATTCCCAGGTTATCCATTTTAGCGATGGTGAGATTCAAATAAGATTAAATGAGAGTGTACGTGGTAGTGACGTTTTCGTGATTCAATCAACGAGTGCTCCCGTTAATGATAATCTCATGGAGCTGTTAATTATGGTTGATGCACTTAAACGGGCCTCCGCTAAAAGTATAAACGTCGTCATTCCGTATTACGGCTATGCGCGTCAAGATCGCAAAGCTCGTGCAAGGGATCCGATTACGGCTAAACTTGTTGCTAACTTAATTGAAACAGCCGGTGCTCATCGTGTCATTACGATGGATCTCCATGCAACGCAAATTCAAGGTTTTTTTGATATTCCGGTAGATCATTTGTTAGCGGTTCCGATATTGGCAGAGTATTTTAAACAAAAGGCTCTAAAAAATATTGTTGTCGTTTCACCAGACCATGGTGGTGTAACTCGAGCAAGAAAGCTGGCAGAGCGGTTAGGTGCACCGTTAGCGATTATCGATAAACGTAGACCAGAGCCTAACGTATCCGAAGTGATGAATATTATCGGTAATATTGAAGGGAAAACAGCGATTATTATCGATGATATTATTGATACAGCGGGTACGATGACATTAGCGGCAAACGCTTTAATTGAAAGTGGTGCAGTTGAGGTTTATGCTTGCGGTACCCATCCTGTTTTATCAGGGCCTGCAATCGAACGCATTAAACATTCCAATATTCGTGAAATGATTGTAACGAACTCGATTTATTTAGACGAGTCCAAACAAATGGAAAAGATACGAATTCTATCTGTTGCTCCCCTTATCGCAGAAGCCATCATTCGTGTACATGAAGAGTCATCTGTAAGTAAACTATTTGACTAAATAACGTTTAAGTTTGGACCTCCCCTCTAAAGGGTATAATACGGGAAAGCTTCGTAAAAACAGGTTTATGCTTTCGAAGTATATTTCTTCGAAATAAAGTTTATGCTTCCGAAGATGCTTTACTTCGTAAAACTTGAGGAGGGTACAAATGGCGAACATTACATTATTGGCGGAAAAAAGGTCTGATGAAAGAAAGTCTTCCGTGAGACAATTGCGGAATGAAGGCAGAGTTCCTGCTAACGTATACGGACAAGAAATAAAAAATGAAAGCATACCGGTTCATATTCAAGAAAGCGAAATTTTGAAATTAATTCAAACAGGGGAAGCAAGAAGGATCATCACACTGAAAGTTGAGGATGCAGGTTCCTACTCCGTTATGTTGACAGAAGTTCAAAGAAATCCGATTAAAGGTCAGTTGATACATCTTGATTTCATTCAAGTCAATATGAAGGAGCCTATTGAAGTTGAAGTGCCGATTCATTTAGAAGGATCAGCGAAAGGTGTTTCCGAAGGCGGAGTGATACAGCAACAAGCAAGAACGATTACTATTCGTTGTTTACCTACAGTGATTCCTGAATCGTTAACGCTAAATGTTGAGTCTTTAGAAATAGGTAACTCACTAACGTTTGAAGCAATTCAATTACCTAAAGAAGTTCAATTGGTTTCAGATCCAGAAGGCATCATTGTCTCTATTCATCACCCACGGCTAGAACCGGTTGATGATGCAGAAGATCAAGATGAGCCTCCTGCACTGGTTAATGAAGATGGAGACAAGGAACATCCGGATAAAGATTAAAGAAATTGAAATAGATTTAATAAGTGTAATCCCGTAAATGGATTACGCTTTTTCTTTTTTTCATGTACAATAGAAGATAAGAAATCGTATAGTCCTCTCCAATCTAATAGAAAATGAAATATGTGGGTGTTTTTATGAAATTTATCGTTGGTTTAGGTAATCCGGGTCCAAAATATGAACAGACACGTCATAACATTGGATTTATGGTCATAGATGAATTGAGTAGTCGCTGGAATATTCCCGTAACCCAAATGAAATGGAAAGGTTATGTGGGGGAAGGAACGTATAAAGGTGAGAAAGTCGTATTATTAAAGCCTCTTACCTACATGAACCTATCCGGAGAGTCTGTAAGGGCAATGCTTGAATGGTATAAAACAGGAATAGAAGACGTAGTCATTATTTACGATGACATCGATCTTGACTTAGGTAAAATAAGACTACGAGAAAAAGGAAGCGCTGGAGGGCATAACGGGGTTAAATCGATTATCGCCCATACGGGAACGGATAAGATTAAGCGAATTAAGGTCGGTGTTACACGTCCTCCCATAGGTTATTCTGTACCTGATTACGTGCTGTCATCGTTTGCCAAATCGGAAAACGAATTACTTGACCGCACGATAACAGGTGCAGCAGATGCTTGCGAACATTGGATCCAATCAACGTTTCTTTTAGCGATGAGCCGGTTTAACGGTACAGTATGATTCCTTATTCTGTGGGTATACTATTTCTAAATAATAGTAATGTCTGTAGGAGGGATGAAATGACCATCCAGTACCTTTGTCGTCATTGCGGTACTTCTATCGGTCAAATTCCGAAAACCAAAGTGACGGAACAACAGCTTGGGTTGCATATATTGACCGCTGAAGAACGAGAACATATTATATCTTATGATTTAGAAGGAAATATGTCTTTAAAGGTAACGTGCGACTACTGTCAGCAGATGTTATCACAAAACCCAGAGCTGTTATTGTTACCAGGGTATTTGCAATAAACACACAAGCCTTAGTTATCGTTACTAGGGCTTGTTTTTCCATTGTAGAAGGGGAATGGTGGAGAAAATGGACGTCATGTTACGTTTATTTATGGAAGATCGTGATTTTTTATCGATCGTAAATGGTCTTGATAATAATATAAAAGAACAACAAATTGCAGGATTAACAGGCTCATCCCGAGCGTTATATTATGCAGGTCTTTATAAAAAGTCGTCACGACCATTATTGATTGTGACGCACAATGTCAGCCAAGCACAAAAATTACTTGAAGACTTACTAGAATTTGTCTCTGAGGAAGAGCTTCTTCTTTATCCATTTAACGAACTCATGTTTGTTGAAGCAGCTGCATCAAGTGAAAGCTATGTTGGGGCACGTGTTCGTGCGTTGTCCCTATTAGCTAGAACGTTCAGAGGTATTATTATTGCTCCGGCAATTGGGTTAAGGAGATTACTACCACCTAAGGACGTTTATGCAGGAGCACACCGTACGGTTAAAATAGCAGATTCATTACAATTAGAGCCACTCATAGAACACTTAATAGAGGTCGGATATGAACGTGTCGAACGAGTTGAGACATCGGGTCAACTGGCTATTCGAGGTGGAATTATTGATGTTTTTCCTGCTAGTACAATTCATCCCGTTCGAATTGAATTATTCGATGATGAAGTAGATTCGATTCGTCTATTTGACGTAGAAAATCAGCGATCGCTAGAAAAGCTTAAAGAGGTTAGTCTGCCTCCAGCGAAAGAAATGTTCGCATCTAAAGATCGATTCATTGCTGCTGCTGTAACAGTGGAAAAATTATTGAAAAAACATGTTTCGACATCGAAAGATGAAAAACTAGCGTCTATTTCAATAGAGAAGATAGGCTGGGAAGTTGAGCAACTTCGCTCTTACCATCTATTTGGTCAAGCGTTCAAATACGTAACCGCTATCTACCCTGAAAAAACGACGATTGTCGATTATTTATCAACGGATACGATCGTTGTTATCGATGATCCTTTTCGTATTCAAGATTCAATTGAACATATAGAAAAAGAAGAAGCAGAATGGCAAACTACGATGTTAGAGAGTGGGGAACTTATCCCAGGACTTTCTTTCGCTAAACGTTATCAAGAACTATGGGATTTGGCTCCCTTTCCGTTTCTCAATGTTTCCTTGTTTTTGAGGAAAGTGCCTCGGACTCAACCGCAAAATATTGTAAATGTCATTTGTAAAGGAATGCAGAACTTTCATGGACAAATGCATGTATTGCAGTCAGAAGTGGATCGTTGGACAAAGTTAGGAATGCGAATCTTGTTTACGACCGCAGGAGGAGAACGAGCGCATCGGTTACAACGCATACTTGAGGATTATAAGATTACGACAGAGTTGAGTACGGGAGGTCATGAGCTTAAAGTAGGACGCCCACTTATTGTCGAAGGTAATCTACTTTCTGGATTTGAGTATCCAGCGCTTAAGCTCATCGTCATTACGGAAACAGAAGTATTTACACAAAAGCAGCGTAAAGTAAGGCGATTACAAAAAGAAAGTAATGCCGAAAGAATCAAGAGTTACCTCGAACTCCGTGTTGGAGATCATGTCGTTCATGCTAACCATGGAATAGGTAAATTCCTCGGTATTGAAACATTGGAGATTGACGGCCTTCATAAAGACTATTTACACGTTAAATATGCAGGAAATGATAAACTTTTCGTTCCGATTGAACAAATCGATCTCGTTCAAAAATACATCGGTAGCGAAGAACGTGAACCGAAGGTGTATTCACTAGGAGGTGGCGAATGGGCTAAAGTTAAAAATCGCGTTAAATCGTCAGTCCAAGACATCGCTGACGATTTAATTAAGCTTTATGCCGAGCGCCAGTCAACACCTGGCTATGCCTTTAGCCATGATTCTGTTTATCAACGTGAATTTGAAGCTTTATTTCCGTACGATGAAACCGTGGATCAATTGCGTAGTATTGAAGAAATTAAGAAGGATATGGAACAATCCCGTCCGATGGATCGACTATTATGTGGTGATGTCGGGTACGGCAAAACAGAAGTTGCTGTTCGTGCAGCGTTTAAAGCGGCGATGGATGGGAAACAAGTCGCTTTATTATGTCCAACGACGATTCTTGCCCAACAGCATTATGAGACATTCCGCGAGAGATTTTCAGGGTACCCCATTTCGATTCGTGTTCTCAGTCGATTCCGTTCTCGTAAAGAACAGACAGAAACGATTAAAGGTGTTAAAGCAGGCACTATCGACATTGTCATCGGAACCCATCGGCTTCTTTCTAAGGATCTGCAATTTAAAGACATCGGTTTACTTATCGTTGATGAAGAACAACGGTTTGGCGTTAGCCATAAAGAAAAGCTCAAAAAGTTAAAAATGAACGTTGACGTCCTTACGTTAACAGCGACCCCTATTCCACGAACTTTGCATATGTCGATGCTTGGTGTACGGGATCTATCTGTTATAGAAACGCCGCCGGAAAACCGTTTTCCTGTACAGACCTTTGTTTTGGAATGGAGTCCAGCACTCGTTAAAGAAGTGATTGAAAGAGAACTTGCAAGAGGTGGACAGGTGTATTTTCTTTATAATCAAGTGAAGAATATTCGCCAGATGGCTGATCAGATCTCGATGCTCGTACCTGAAGCCCGCGTAGCAGTAGGGCATGGTCAATTGGAAGAGAACGAGCTTGAAAGAGTAATGCTTGACTTTTTAGATGCTGAATACGATGTCCTTGTTAGTACAACGATTATTGAGACGGGCGTAGACATTCCGAACGTTAATACATTAATTATTTATGACGCCGACAAAATGGGACTTTCTCAACTTTATCAGTTAAGAGGTAGGGTTGGTCGTTCGAATCGAATTGCTTATGCGTATTTTACGTACCAGCGTGATAAAGTTTTATCCGAAGTCGCAGAAAAAAGACTGCAAGCAATTAAAGAATTCACTGAATTGGGATCGGGATTTAAGATTGCCATGCGGGATTTGGCCATTCGAGGAGCGGGTAATTTACTTGGGGCGGAGCAACATGGTTTTATTGCCTCGGTCGGATTTGACCTCTATAGCCAAATGTTAAAAGAAGCAATTGAAGATAGAAGAGGGGAAAAGAAAGTAGAGGAAGTGGTAACAAATCCCGTTATCGAACTACCAATTGATGCTTATCTGCCAGATGCGTACATTACGGATAGCATGCAAAAAATTGAAATGTATAAAAAGTTCGCTTCTGTACGAACACTTGAACAAGAGCTAATATTAGAAGAGGAAATAGAAGATCGTTTTGGTGAATTGCCTGGGGCGGTTTGGAATTTACTAGCTGTTACAAAGTTAAAAGCGTATGCGATTATGTATCGGGTCGAATCAGTGATTCAGAAGGGTCATGAAATTGTCATAAAGCTATTTCCAGACCAAAATCATGCGATAAATGGGCAAAAACTATTTGCATTAGCCAATCAATTTGACGGTAGAATGAGATTATCGAGTGGACAACAGATAGGGATTACTGTTAAAGTGAAAGGGCTCACTGCAGAAAAATCGATGCAACTGTTAATTCAGTTTTTTGAGCAATATTCCGATGTTGTCAAACAGAAAGGGGCTCTACAAGATGTCGCAACGTAATCGTAAATGGTCTCTACCATTTTTAATCGTACTCATGTTCGCTTTAATCATATCCGGTTGTGGTGCGGATGATGCGAAAGGAAATAATGATAAGCCGAAAGACGGTGAAGCACAACCGACTGACAATCCGTTAGGAGACTTATTCGGTGACGTTAAAGGGCTTAAATCAGATAACCCTAAGAAAGTCATTGCAGAATATGAGGGCGGTAAATTTACACAAGCCCAATACGATCAGTATGTAAACGTATTAACTTTCATTAGTCCTCAGATTATTGATATCGAAAAAGACGAAGAATTCGTTAAAAATATTGTGGACGGATATATTGCCTCCCAAGTACTAGCTAAACGAGCAACTGAAAAATTGGATACGAAGAAAGAAGCAGAACAATTTTTAAAAGATATGAAGTCTCAATATCAAGAGATGATGGGGACAGAGAAGCAAGTAAAAGAGTATATGGAAAAGCTCTATATAACTGATAAAGATGTTACCGAATACTATGACACGTATCGTCATATGGATTCTTACTTAAAGTCCAAGATTAGTGATGATTCACAACAGCCGTTTTATGATCTAGTAAAAGAAGATCGTTATACTACTGCGACTGTTTCCCATATTCTTGTCGCGTTAGCACCAAACGATAAAGAAAATAAGCCAACCGGTGAGACGAGAACAGATGAAGAAGCTTTAAAACGCGCCAATGAAATTATTGAGAAATTAAATAGTGGTGAAGACTTTGGCGTGATGGCGAAGGAATACTCTGACGATTGGGGTAGTAAAGAAAATGGCGGTACGTATGAAAATGCGGATGTAAGTAAGTGGGTACCAGAATTTAAAGAGGCAGCTCTTACACTAGAAATAAACAAGGTAAGTGAACCAGTAAAAACCGAGTATGGTTATCATGTCATGAAAGTGAAATCGAGAACAACGAAGACGTTCGATGACGTTAAGGCAGAGATTTTAGCTAATGCTGATTACTATGATTTCGCTAAGGGCCAAGTATACGATAAATTTATTAAAGAAGAACTTCCGAACATCATTACGAAGACTGATCTTCCCGAAGTGAAGAAAGAGTCAAAATAGTTCTGAAATTAACCGAAATAGGGAAACATTTCCTAGAGGAGCACGTTACATTATGTAACGTGCTTTTTTGACGTTTTAGGGGAATTTTGCATAATAAGCTGGAAGAGGATGAATACTACAACTAGAATATTCCTTTAAAATTTAATAACTGCAATTGTTACTAAATCGCTAAAATCAATACAAAAAAGTCAATTTTTATTTAGGTAATTGATGCAAACAAACTTGAACAGTTAACGAAAGTGAGGCAGCTAGAAGATTATGAAAGCAACTGGGATTGTTCGACGAATTGATGATTTAGGACGAGTCGTTATACCGAAAGAAATACGCCGTACGTTACGGATTCGTGAAGGTGACCCACTGGAAATATTTGTGGATAGAGATGGAGAAGTGATTTTAAAGAAATATTCACCTATCGCAGAACTTGCACATTTTGCTAAAGAATATGCAGAATCTCTATATGAAAGCATCGGACATTCTACGATGATTACAGACCGGGATACGATTATTGCGATTGCTGGTGCATCCAAGAAAGATTATTTAGATAAACCGGTTGGTTCCTTGATTGAAAGTGGAATGGATAGTCGTAAAACCATTCTGGAAACGACAAAAGGACAGTACGATATTAGTCGTGATATTAAAGAAACGTATGGCTCCCTCGTTATTGCCCCGATTATCGCTGGAGGAGACCCGATCGGAAGTGTTGTTTTAATTGCAAAAGATGATCAACAGATGAGCAATCTCGAAGTGAAGATGGCAGAAACTGCAGCAGGGTTCCTTGGAAAGCAAATGGAGCATTGATAAAAAACCAAGCAGGCTAGAGTACCTGCTTGGTTTTTTCATTTATTCGAAAGTAGAATATTTGTGCTATAATAAGGTCAATTGTGTTTTTGGATGAGGGGAGCAAATAGAAAGATGACAGATCGAAATAAGTCATTTATTAAAGGTGCGGCTATATTGGGAGCAGCTGCATTGTTATCTAAGTTATTAGGTGCAATTTATCGAATTCCATTTCAAAATTTAGCCGGGGATGAAGGACTAGGTATTTATAATATTGTTTATCCTGTCTATACTACCCTTTTAATTATTGCAACAGCTGGTTTTCCTATTGCCGTTTCTAAGCTTGTGTCCGAACGGCTTGCTATAGGTGATACATTTGGAGCAAAGCGTATTCTTAAAATATCCTCTCTTTTGCTTACGTTTACAGGTATTATTTTTTTCGCTTTATTATTTTTTGGTGCTGAGTGGATTGCACTAAATTTATTTGAAGATTCTTCTGTCACGTTAGCGATTAAAGCGGTTTCAACAGCACTCATAGTAGTACCATTAATGGCCGTACTAAGAGGCTATTATCAAGGTCATCAAGATATGTTTCCGACGGGATTGTCCCAAATAATCGAACAAATTGTACGTGTAACGTCAATCATCGTGCTTACGTATTGGTTCATGAATAACGGGTTTGGTGTTGAATATGCAGCTGCAGGTGCAACTTTCGGGGCGTTTACAGGGTCCTTTGCTGCGCTCATTGTTGTGCTATTTTTTTGGAAGCGAATTGAACGACAAACAATTACTTATTTGAATCCAGTAACGGGAGGAAAGAATTTTAACGAGGAAACGTCTCTACAGATTATGAAAAAAATAATATATATTGCTTTACCAATTTGCTTTGGTTCGTTGGTGCTTCCACTTTTAAACTTAGCAGATTCCGTAACTGTTCCTAAGCTTTTAAATCTTACTTTGGATAATCCTGCAGAAGCAACAAGTGTTTTTGGACTATACGGTCACGGAATTCCTCTCGTACAAGTAGCAGCTATTTTTGCGACATCCTTATCGCTAGCACTTGTCCCTGCAATTTCAGAAGGGATAACTAAAGGGAATAACCGGGCTGTAGGAAACTTCATCGGTTTATCATTAAAGCTCACGGTTTTAATCGGTCTCCCAGCATCAGTCGGATTGGCAATTATCGCGGAACCGACAAATGTTATGTTATATAAAAGTGCTGAAGGATCAGATATCATATCTGTATTAGCGTTTACAACACTTTTTAGTACATTGGGTATTACGACGACAGGGATTCTTCAAGGTATGGGTTTATTTATTGTTCCGGCTCGTAACCTAATCATCGGTGTTATCATAAAGATCATCTTAAATATTGTTCTCATTAACTCAATGGGAATTATCGGTGCAGCTTGGGCAATGGTTGTCGCTTATCTTATCGCTAGTTCACTTAACATTAGAACGATAAATCGTCATTCTGGCGTTGTATTTAGCTTGAAGGACTTTTTCATTAGACCGTTTATTTCAGTCGCTGTTATGGGTATTGTCGTGTATGCCGCGATGGTGGGAATGGAAACCCTATTGTTATCTTCCGGGATTTCTGAACGTTTACAAGCGATGGTAATCGCGTTGGTTTCTGTAGGACTCGGTGGTATTGTATATGCCATCGCTTTATTTAAGTCAGGAGCGCTCACACGGCAAGACATTTCAGTTATACCGAAGCTAGGGAACAAGCTAATCCCACTTCTAGAAAAATTCCGCTTATTGTAGAATCACTGTAAAGGGGGCCATATGTCGTGGGAGGAACCATTACGATCGTAGGTCTAGGATCAGGAACGGAAGAAGATTTAACGCTTGCGGTATACCGCAAGCTAATATCGTCTCCCTCACTATTCGTTCGCACCCAGCACCATCCGGTCATTGCATTTCTTACGCAGGAAAAGATTCAAATGACTTTTTTTGATGACATATACGAGCAATCAGATCGTTTTGAAGACGTATATGAATCAATTTGCTCGGCATTATTGAAAGAGGCAGCAGATAAGGATATTATTTATGCCGTACCCGGTCATCCTACTGTTGCAGAAAAAAGTGTAAAGTTATTGCTGAAACAAGGACCCGAAAATGGGATCCACATTGATCTCCTTAATGGTCCAAGTTTCATGGACCAATGCTTTACCCGATTACATATCGATCCCATTGAAGGGTTTATGATGTTAGACGCGTTATCGTTCAACGAACACATGTTAAATCCTGCCTTTCATACGGTTGTATGTCAAGTGTATGACTCATACGTCGCTTCCGATGTGAAGTTATCCCTTATGGAGATCTATCCAGACGATTATGAAGTAATTGTAGGTATATCACTCGGTATTACGGGGGAAGAACAGATTCACCGTGTACCGCTGTTTGAGATGGATCGGATCAACGGTTATAATAATGTCACCCTTGTGTATATACCTCCTATGACGACGGAACCAACGTATCGAACCTTTAGTCGGTTAGTAGAAATTATTGCAACGTTGCGGGGACCTAACGGGTGTCCGTGGGATCTCAAACAATCACATCAAAGCCTAAAGCCTTATTTACTTGAAGAGGCGTATGAGTTAATAGATGAAATTGATGAAGAGAACGAAGATGGAATACGTGATGAATTAGGTGATCTCTTGCTTCAAGTTCTTCTTCATGCTCAAATCGGTAAAGATGAGGGCTTTTATCATATTTATGACGTGATAGAAAGTTTGAATCGCAAATTAATTAGACGACACCCACATGTGTTTGGAGAAGAGGTTGCTCATTCACCTGAAGATGTAGCTGTCCATTGGCAACGCATTAAGCAGGAGGAAAAATCCAGCAAGGGGGAGACCAAGGAGTCTATATTAAGTGGAATTCCTAATGCGTTACCTGCTATGATGGCAGCCTATAAGTTACAAAAGAAAGCAGCAAAAGTCGGGTTCGATTGGGAAAACATAGAAGATGTATTTAGCAAAGTGATTGAAGAATTGCAGGAAATTAAAGATGCAAAGACTGCAGAAGAGAAGGAAGAAGAACTCGGTGATCTGTTGTTTGCTGTCATTAACGTTGCGCGATCCCTTCAAGTAGACCCAGAATTCGCTCTTGCAAGGACCAATGATAAGTTTAAGAGGAGATTTCACTATATAGAACAAACGCTTAAAGACCGAGGTGTGTCGCTTGAGTCTGCAGATTTATATACGATGGACCAACTTTGGAACGAAGCGAAAACAACAAAATAAAAATAAAATTATAGAAAAAGCAGGATTTTAGGATTAAAGACCGAAATATGTTTTTGAAAGACTCAATAAAAATGTCCATTCAAGGAGGCAATTAACATGAACAAACAAGATTTAGTAGGCAATATTGCAGAGAAAAGTGGGTTATCTAAGAAAGACGTAGAAACAGTTGTAAATGGTGTACTAAGCGAAATTACAAGCGCACTTACAAGTGGTGATAAAGTACAATTCGTTGGTTTCGGTACATTTGAAACACGTAAACGCTCTGGACGCACGGGTCGCAATCCCCAAACAGGAGCAACAATTGAAATTGCTGAAGCTACTGTTCCAGCATTTAAAGCAGGGAACAAACTTAAAGAAGCAGTAAAGTAATGCGTTTAGATAAGTTTTTAAAAGTTTCCCGTCTCATCAAACGACGTACGTTAGCAAAGGATGTTTGTGATCAAGGTCGTGTTACTATTAACGGTAACGCCGCAAAGGCGAGTAGTACCGTATCGATCAATGACCACATCACGATACGTTTTGGGACGAAATGGGTGACTGTTGAAGTTGATCAAATCATGGAGACATCTCGTAAAGATCAGGCGACTTCAATGTATACGATCATAAAAGAGGAACGTGCTTCCAAACCGGATGACTTCCCTGATGATGATGAAGAGTAATGAATAGTAAATGAAGATAAAGGAGCTTTCCCGTATTTGAGGGAAGCTTCTTTTTTTGGTTTTGTTCTAAACATTGGACAAACACCATAAGATGTACCAAAAGGAGGTCGATTACAGTGGCGGATATGAAAGGAAACATAAGACATAAAATCGTGATGGTCGATCGGAGCACGTTGGAAGTATCAGGGGTTTTAAACGTAGAAAGCTTCGATAGCGAAGAATTTTTACTTGAAACATCCTGTGGCTTTTTGTCGATACACGGTCAGAACCTTCACATTAAGAACTTGAGCTTGGATCAAGGATTAGTTGCTATTGAAGGTGCTGTTAGCGATATGGAATACATTGATGAAGGACATTCAGCCGGGGATAAGACCAAAGGAATATTTGGCAAATTATTCAAGTGAGTCTCCGTGTTCAAATCCTCACATTGTTTACGATGATTGGATGTGGAGGAGTCATAGGGATTGTATTAGACGTATATCGAGTGAGTTGTATCATGCTTAAGTGGAAGAGATGGTTTCGATCCATACTCGATTTATGTTTTTGGATTGTAGCAGCCGTTATAACGATAGCGATGCTACAGAAAGTTAACAACGGCCAAGTCCATCTCTATATCGTTGCCGCTATCGGTGTCGGTTATTATAGTTATTCTTTGACATGTAGACGCTTTGTTATAAGCAGAACAAAGGGTTTAATCACATTCATTAAAAAATGTTTTCTCTTTTTTTTTTCTCTCATACAGCTTATTATCATAAAACCTATTTTATTTTTCTATAAAATCAGTTATGCTCTCATTATCGGGCTTTTCCTTCTACTCTATCGAATCGTTTGGTTAATTGCTACTCCTTTCCGTTTCATTGGGAATTGGCTCTTCACAATGTTTATTGGTATGTGGAAAAGGGTATGGGAGAAGGTAACGCGAAAGAAGGATTAGCGGCCGGTTTTAAGGGGGTAACTATCAATGGCTCAGACGCAACCTTTAACGAATCGTGGTGCGAAGCGCCGGCTTCGATTGTTATTTACATTATTTCTTGTCTTTTTAGTATGGGCAGGACTTCAGTTTATGGATCAGCGGAAGTCTCTTGCAGAAAAGAAGACAGAGTTGAAAAATTTACAAACGGATGTAGCCGTTGTTCAAGATGAGAATGAGGAGCTCACACTAGAAGTGAAACGTTTGGATGATGAAGAGTATATCGCTCAATTGGCGAGAAAGTATTATTATTTATCTAAACCAGGGGAGTATATCTTTATTACACCAAAACAGGAAGAATAAGGCGAGGCTTAAACGGATTGACACATAAAATTTATTTCCGATATAATATAGATAAGTTTATTTTTTAATTCTTAAGGAGGCAGTTTCTGTACATGTCCATTGAAGTAGGTAGCAAACTAGAAGGTAAGGTTACTGGCATTACTCATTTTGGTGCTTTTATTGAGCTTCCAGGTAAGGTTACGGGTCTTGTTCATATTTCCGAAGTGGCGGATAACTATGTCAAAGATGTAAAAGACTTTTTAAAGCTTGAGGACATCGTTACGGTAAAAGTAGTGAATGTCGATAAAGATGGTAAGATTGGGTTGTCTATTAAGCAGGCAAAAGAACGCCCACCGGAAGAAGTAAGACCAGCAAGACCACCACGGAGTAACGATTACGATCGAAGCGGAAGCGGACGACCTCCAATGGGCGGTGGGAGACCATCATCTGGAGGAAGACCACAGATGGGGGGAAGACCACCAAGAGGAGCGTCAGCCAATAGACCGGCAACTTTCGATGACAAATAGAGTAAGTACCTTAAGGACAGTGAAGAACGCCTATCTACCTTAAAAAGAAGTACTGAATCTAAACGTGGCGGACGCGGAGCAAGACGTGGATAATATATTATTTACACATATTATAGTGAGGGTACTTAACGTGCTCTCGCTATTTATTTTCCAGTATTTTCTTGTATAATAGTGGTTGACTGAATTGCGTGGTGTGTATTATACTATTTCTCGTTGGCACTAATTATGGCGGTGTAGCTCAGCTGGCTAGAGCGTACGGTTCATACCCGTAAGGTCGGGGGTTCGAGCCCCTCCGCCGCTACCATACTAGAAATTAGAGATGAGAAGTTGGAAGTTGATTGCTCAAGTCTCTTCGAAGTCATAGCGATCATTTAACATCCAACATCTAAAGCTTATTGCTTCCGAAGTGTAATTCTCACGAATTACTTAGGGCCCGTTGGTCAAGCGGTTAAGACACCGCCCTTTCACGGCGGTAACAGGGGTTCGAATCCCCTACGGGTCACCAATTTAGAGATCGGGTGTTAAAAGCCAGAAGTCAAATAAATAATTGTACATATTTAAGAACCTGAGAGGTTCTTTTTTTATTCCAGAAAATACCTCAACCTTTTACGTCAATGTCTTTAGAAATATACCTTCTATTTTTGTCGTATCACGAAAACTTTCTGACAATATCGACATTGATTTACACAATATCAGTCTATTTGCTCTTCCTATTCGGAATTGAGACTCCACGATAATTATCCTTCTTACTTGTTCCTCCCCTATAGTAACCACTTTTATCTATGTTTCTCATTAAAAAACGTTGTCGAACAATTCATATTACGTGGCAGAGATTGTGACAAACTTTCCTGTTTACACTCGTTATAATGAAAACACTCTAAAATTTGATACGGGTGGTGTTCATAGATGATTGGAAAGGTACAGATGCAAAGTCAGTTCTTAAACGTTAAACGTAAATTGGGCAAACCGTTTCAAGCGATTTATTTTCATCGGTTCACGTTAATGATCATTTTCATGGGATTTCTGCTAGGGAGAGCCGTCATTCTTGAAGAGATGTCACCATTTGCGATTGCTTACTTTGCTGTCATTTATCATATGCGAAGAGATCGACTATTCTATGTCGCCTTGATGCTTATTGTTGGATCCCTCATGACCGAAATACACATAAGCTTAAGCATGTTGCTCGGTTTTCTTGTATTTGTTACTTTACAACGATCAATGAGCCGGTTCTTTTCCAAGGGGGAATTATCCTATACTCCATTTTATGCCGCAATTTCAATCTGGGTCGGAAACCTTGCGACCGACTTCTTTACAGGATTCACACTCCAAGCGGTACTGATGACAGCTTTTGAAGGTGTATTGTGTTTTGTGCTTACGTTAATATTCGTTCAATCCCTTCCTCTTTTCACAATGGCGAAACAGAAGAGTTCGTTAAGTAATGAGGATATCGTTTGCTTAATGATTTTACTCGCTTCAGTTATGACAGGTACAGTAGGATGGTTTATTGGTCCGGTCTCGGTCGAGCATATTTTCTCTCAATACTTTATTCTCCTCTTTGCTCTTGCCGGTGGTGGAGCAATTGGAGCGACGGTTGGTGTTGTTTCAGGACTCATCTTAAGCCTAGCTAGTACCGAAGCCGTTTACCATATTAGCTTACTCGCTTTTTCAGGATTACTAGCAGGTCTATTCCGAGAAGGAAAAAGAGTAGGCGTTGCCATTGGGCTTTTACTTGGATCGATGATTTTCTCCATGTATATGGGAGACGTAAACCAAGTTGGTGTGACAACGATAGAATCGTTAATCGCCATTGTGTTATTCTTCCTTATGCCTAAGTCCCTTCATGTAGCGATTGCACGTTTTATCCCAGGAACCCAAGAAAACATTGGATCACAACAAGCCTATGCCAAGCGGGTGCGAGATGTGACGGCAAGCAAGGTACAACAATTTTCTGCGGTATTTAAACAACTATCGCGAAGTTTCGATCAAATAAGTGCAACGAACCATCAAGAACAAGATGAGCAGGTTAATCAGTTTCTAGCCAATGTAAGTGAAAAAACGTGTAATCAATGCAGTAAGAAAGAGAAGTGCTGGTCACAGGAATTTTATCAGACGTACCGGATGATGACTGATCTTATGACTTATGTTGAAGAACATGAAGCTTTTCCTCATGATGCAATTCCACATGAGTGGCGCCGTAAATGTATTAAGGCGGAGAAGGTAACAGATGTGATGGTACAGCAATACGCAGTAATGAAACATCAACTTTATTGGAAGAAACAAGTGAGAGAGAGTAAGCACCTTGTTGCGGAGCAGTTGGAAGGGGTTTCTCAGGTGATGGAAGATTTAGCAAAGGAAATCCATCGAGAAGGAGAAGTATTACAAATCCAAGCGAAACAAATCCAGTCATCGTTGGAAGGGTTAGGGTTAGATATTCGAAGTGTCGATGTAATCAATCTCGATGAAGGAAATGTTGAAATTGAAGTAACCAAGTCATCGTGTTATGGGCGAGACGAATGTAGTAAGTTAGTAGCTCCATTAATCTCCGAAATAATCGGAGAAAATGTGACGATTCGAAATAAAGAGTGTTATGGGTATGAAGATGGTTCATGTACGATGTTGCTTACTTCTGCAAGAGATTTTGAGATTGAGACCGGTGTAGCTGGAGCAGCAAAAGGAGGAACGTGGATCTCCGGTGATAGTTTTAGTCTTGTTGCACTCGGGAATAGTAAGTTTGCCTTAGCGATTAGTGACGGTATGGGAAATGGAGAACGAGCCCAACATGAAAGCAGTTCTACCTTAGATTTACTACAACAGTTGCTTCAATCAGGAATTGACGAGACGCGTGCGATTAAAACAATCAATTCGGTACTGATGCTGAGGTCAACAGATGAAATGTTTGCTACGGTAGACTTGGCGATGATTGATCTTCATAATGCCTATACGAAATTTTTAAAAGTAGGTTCTACTCCGAGTTTCATTAAGCGAGGGAACGATGTGTTAACGATATCAGCTAACAATTTGCCGATTGGTATTCTTTCCGATATTGAAGTCGATCTTGTTAGCGAACAACTTCAAGCCGGAGACCTTCTTATTATGGTTACAGATGGTATCTATGATGCACCAAGGCATGCCTCAAATAAAAAATTATGGATGAAACGAATGTTACTAGAGATCGAATCTACGGATCCGCAGGATGTGGCCGACTGCCTAATAGAAAAAGTAATTAGACAGCATCAAGGTGAAATCGTAGATGATATGACAGTTGTTGTTGCAAAGATAGTTAAGTACGTTCCGGAATGGGCAACGTTCTCCTATCCAGGACTACGGAAACTACAAAGACCAAAGAAAGTAAGTTAAATTGAGTTTATTCTTTCTCATCTCCGGAAATAATGAGAGCGACGGTATGGCACAAATAGGAGATGATAAAATGCAGGTGGTCCCAACTCTTAAACAGATTATAATCATTACTGACGGACATTCGAATGTTGGCGTTAATCCTGTTGTTGTCGCACAAGAATCTTACAATCAAGGTATTGTTGTTAATGTTATTGGTGTTATTGATTCTGGAAGTATGAGTGATCATGGAGCTAGGGAAGTGCGAAATATCGCTGAAGCCGGGGGAGGCTTAAGCCGCATCATATCGAGTCGTATATTGACACATACTGTTCAAATGGTAACGAGACAAGCGATGAATGTTACCCTTCAGCAGGTTGTTCAGACGAAGTTGCAACAACTTATTGGAAACCGTTCATTGGATTTATTGCATCCTGAAGAACGTGGCAGAATTATTGAAGTGATTGAAGATATTGGAGAAGAAAGTACATTGCAGGTTGTTTTGTTAATAGATATAAGTGCTAGTATGAAGGAAAAGCTACCAGCGATTGAAACGGCGATTCGAGAGCTCGGTATTTCGATTGAGTCTCGGGTAGGTAGGAGTGAATTACAAGTGATCACGTACCCCGGATTATCAAATGCAGCAGAAGTTACTGTACCTTGGACGAACGATTCACGTAAACTAACCGATTTTCTTGTAACGTTGCAAACGAGAGGGAAAACGCCTACTGGTCCCGCACTTCAAAAAGCGATCCAAGCTTTTACCGTTGCTCTTGAAGATGAGAGCTTTATATCCGTAAGAAATCAGCCATCTTCAACTTTTTGGGGCGACTATGCAGGATATTAAGATGGTTAACATTAAGATCAATAAACGTATTATAGGAAAATGGAATAGAAAAAACTATCAAATCCTTCGTCTGCTAGGGAAAGGGGCGAACGGAATCGTATATTTGGTTTATGATGGAACAAAGAGATTTGCACTAAAAATTGGCTCAAACGATACTAGTCTCTCATCTGAACTTAACGGATTGAAGAGATGTTTACAGGCTCAAGGAAATTTCCTTGGGCCTTCACTGTATGATATTGATGATTGGGAGTTGAATGGCAAAATTCTCCCGTTTTATGTGATGGAATACGTTGAGGGGGAATCATTTCCTGGGAAAAACCTTCCCTTGGAGCATGTTGTATCACAACTTTTACTGGGTCTAGCGTTTATACATCAACAAGGCTACTGTTACGGTGATCTTAAACCAACAAACATCATCATAGAAAGAAAGACAAATCAAGTACGTATAATTGATTATGGCGGTATGACACCATTTGGAAGAAGTATAAGAGAGTTTACGGAATGGGTAGATCGTGGTTCATGGAAAGCGGGCAACCGTAAAGCTTGTGTACAATACGATCTATTTGCAATCGCTATACTCATTCTTTATAGTATTGTCGGAAAACAAATTTGTACAATGTCCAATACCGTCCGTTCCCCCGAACGTTTATATGATATAATACACTCTAATTTAAGGCTTACAATTTTTTCTGAAGTATTGAATCGAGCTATTCGAGGACAATATCAAACTGCTATGGAAATGCACCAAGATTGGCAAAAAAAATGTTCGTTCGAAGGTATACATAACTATCATCGATCAACAAATTTTGGCTTAATTGAAATTGGGTTTATCGGTTCGGCACTCCTGTGCGGTTGTATGGTTTGGTTACACTTTCATTAAAGTGGGTGAAGGATGATGTATGCAACATCACTTGTTATGGAAACGTGTCTTCGTGCGGGTGAGATCATGTTGAAAAACGGGGCAGAGACATATCGAGTTGAAGATACGATTGGCCGAATTGCTCGTGCTTGCGATGTCAAAACGGCTCATAGCTATGTAACCCCAACAGGTATTTTTATTTCATTAACCGGTCCGGAATATGAAAATGAGCAAACGAAGATCATACGTATTTCAAATCGTGCTATTGACTTGAATAAAGTAACATTAGTTAATGACGTATCACGTAAATTAGCGTTAGGATCCCTTACTCTTCATGATGCTCGTCATATGTTAGATGATATTGATTCGAAACCATTGATTTATCATCCCTGGGTTCAACATGTTGCTGCTGGTGTTGCTAGTGGTTGTCTAGCAATTGTATTTGGAGGCACGATTAAGGATTTTGCCCCTGCCTTTATCGCGGGTCTTCTCGCGAATGTTACACTCATGTCGCTAAATTCAATTGTGAGTGAAACAAGGTTCGTAGCTGAATTCATTGCTACAATCATAGCAGCCCTTTCTTCCATTCTGTTTTTTTCACTATCGTTTGGTGAGCATCTGGATTTTATGATCATTGGCTCCTTAATGCCTCTTTTTCCAGGAGTCGCCGTTACGAATTCAGTTAGAGATATTATGGCTGGAGATCTTGTCGCTGGAGTGGCGCGTGGAGCGGAGGCGATGCTAACGGCACTTGCAATAGCTACTGGGGTATCCATCGTCCTCGCCATCTTTGTATAGGATGGTAACATGTCTTCGTTAACATTGTCGTCGGAAATTTAAGTGAGAGGTGGAATGTTTAATGGCAATTGAATTAGTATTGAGCTTTTTCACTACAGTTGCCTTTGGAATTGTCTTCAATGTACCTGCTCGTACATTAGTCGGCTGTGGATTAATAGGGATGTTCAGCTGGTTTATGTACGGGTGGATCACAATGATGGGCATATCTCCACTTATTGCGACATGGATTGCTTCATTTAGTGTAGCAACAGTTAGCGGATGGTTCGCGCGCATCGCGAAAGTACCTGTAACTATTTTCAGTATCGCAGGAATTATTCCCCTTGTTCCTGGATCAACAGCTTATTCGACGATGCTGAGCCTAGTAGCGGGAAATATAGCGAATGGGTTAACGTTGGGAACGAAAACATTACTTTCTGCAGGAGCGATTGCTGGTGGACTCGTCGTTTCCGTGGCATTTAGTCGAATATGGAAAGGATTCGTGCACAGTGCTGTTTACAAAGCTCAAAGAAAACAATAATGAATACGGTTATATTAGCAAAGGTGATACAATTGTCGTTGCTGTTTCCGGTGGGCCAGACTCCGTTGCCTTGCTACACAGTCTGTATAAGTTAAAAGATCAATGGGATATTAAGCTCATTGCCGCCCATCTTGATCATGGGTTTAGAGGAGAAGAGAGTAAGGCGGACGCAGAATATGTAAAGAAATTAGCGCTATCACTGTCTATACCGTCTGAAATAACAGCGGTTGATGTCCTTCTTTACATGAAGGAAAAAGCTGTAGGAGCCCAGCAAGCGGCTCGAGAAGTAAGGTACACGTTTCTCGCCAATACAGCAAAAAAGTATGATGCCCATATAATTGCTACTGCTCATCATCTAAATGACCAAGCGGAAACGTTGGTTTTGAGACTGTTACGAGGCACTTCCTTATCAGGTTTGTCTGGAATCCCCTTGAAGAGGACAATAGAGGGGGTTACCATTGTACGTCCTTTTCTACCCTCTATTTCTCGTCAAGATATTGAGCAATACATAGAGGAATATGAATTACATCCACGATCAGACAAAAGTAATGACTCGTTAAAATACTTGCGTAATCGTGTAAGAATAGAATTTCTTCCAAAATGGCGTGAGATCAACCCCAAAGTAGATGAACATCTCGGTTATTTAGCTGAGATGGCGAGAGCAGAAAATGAATATTTAGATCGAATCGTAATGGGAGAACTCGAATTATGTATAACTTCAAAAGAAAAGGGTCGTATTGAAATTAATCGAAGAAAATTTCAAACGGTGGACGTTGCTTTACAAAGAAGAATGATTAAACTAATATTAAGCGATCTGACCTTATCTGATGAAGTAAGCTATGTACATATAGAAGAAATAAGATTGCTTCTATTAGATAATAATCCGTCAGCTACACGGTCGCTTTTTAATCCTTTTTATGTTTTTAATGATTATGATCAAACGGTATTTACAACAAACAAAAATGCCTCCTTTACCCCTTTTCAAATTGCTGTCCAAGTTCCAGGGACAACGATTGTAGAAGAACGTCAGAAGAAATTGCATGCGATCATTACCGATGAGCGTATGGAAGCGATTCCAAACAATAGTGATTGGGCTGTTTTTGATGGGGACTGTTTCGATTTAAAGGCTGGAGAAGTAAGGGTACGTTCACGACTTCCCGGGGATCGGATGAACATTCTAGGTTTATCTGGTTCAAAAAAAGTGAAAGATATATTGATTGATGATAAAGTTTCTAGACATGTTAGACATGCTTATTCGGTTCTATGTTACAAAGATGCGATTATTTGGATACCCGGTTTGCGTCGTTCAGATTTTGCTAAAGTACATGAAGCTACAAAACAGTACATATATTTTTTTATGGAAGATCTGTAAAAGCTGGGAGGCCATCATGAGACAAGATTTAAAAGAGATTCTGTTAGACGAAGAAACGATACAAAATAAAGTAAGAGAATTAGGTCAAGTGTTAAAGACCGATTATGCTAATCTTAATCCTCTCGTTATTTGCGTATTAAAAGGAGCGGCCCTTTTTTTAGGGGATTTGGTGAAAAGAATGGATTTCGCTTTAGAGTTGGATTTCATGGCGACCTCTAGCTATGGGGCTTCCACTGAATCATCGGGTGAAGTGCGAATATTAAAAGACCTCGATCGTTCCGTTGAAGGGCGTCATGTTCTCATTGTCGAAGATATTATGGATAGTGGATTGACGTTGAATTATATTATTGATACGTTAAAAAGGCGTAATGCAACGTCTGTTAAAGTCGTAACGTTGCTCGATAAGCCGGAAAGACGCTCCATTGATTTAACCCCTGACTACTGCGGGTTTACCGTTCCTGATGAATTTGTTGTAGGATACGGTTTAGACTATAATGAAAAGTACCGTAATCTTCCTTACATTGGTGTGCTTCGTCGGGAAATTTATGAACGTTAACAATTTACACACATGAATCTTGGTTTGAATGATTGTAGAATATTTCTTGAATATGCTAAAATAGGAAGTATGTTTTTAAGACATACAAGCTTATGGGAAAACATACTTTGTACGAATACGGGAATTATCGATGAGGAGGTAGGGGATGAATCGCTTCGTCCGGAATACTGGATTTTATTTAATCATTTTTCTTGCCATCGTAGGGATTGTGCAATATATTGCCATCCAAGGTGGTGACGATGAATTAATTCGATATGATCAATACGTAGAGAAATTACAGGCAGATGATATTTCAAAGGTAAGCTTACGACCAGAAGGTAGTCAATGGTATATCGAGGGTACGTATGATGATGGAGAACGTTTTTATACATATGGTCCATTTATCGGTGGAACGGTAGTAGCAGATTTGGAAAAAGCGGGAATTGAAACGACCTTTATTAAAGCGAAAGAAGGATCGATTTGGTTAACACTATTCACTTCTATCATTCCTTTCATTATTCTTATTTTCTTGTTCTTCTTCTTGTTTAATCAAGCCCAAGGCGGCGGGAACAAGGTGATGAACTTCGGTAAGAGTAAAGCAAGATTATATAATGAAGAAAAGAAAAAAGTAAACTTTAATGACGTTGCAGGTGCCGATGAAGAAAAACAGGAACTGGTAGAAGTCGTTGAGTTTTTGAAGGACCCCCGTAAATTCGCGGCACTAGGGGCAAGGATCCCAAAGGGAGTCCTACTCGTCGGTCCTCCGGGAACGGGTAAAACATTGCTTGCACGTGCGGTTGCCGGTGAAGCTGGTGTTCCATTCTTTAGTATAAGTGGATCTGATTTTGTTGAAATGTTTGTCGGTGTTGGTGCTTCACGTGTACGTGATTTATTTGAAAACGCGAAGAAGAATGCCCCATGTATTATCTTTATTGATGAGATTGACGCCGTTGGTCGTCAGCGTGGAGCTGGACTTGGCGGTGGTCACGATGAGCGTGAACAAACGTTAAACCAATTGCTTGTAGAAATGGACGGTTTTGGTGCGAATGAAGGAATTATCATCGTAGCAGCTACAAACCGACCAGATATTCTCGACCCTGCATTGCTTCGCCCAGGCCGATTCGACCGTCAAATTACCGTCGACCGTCCGGATGTGAGAGGACGAGAAGAGGTATTACAAGTACATGCACGGAATAAACCGTTAAATGATAGTGTTGATTTGAATGTCATTGCCCGTCGTACTCCTGGATTTACGGGAGCAGACTTAGAGAACCTCTTAAATGAATCAGCGCTTTTAGCTGCAAGAAAAGATAAGAAAAAAATAGAAATGACAGATGTAGATGAAGCAATCGATCGTATCATTGTAGGTACGGAAAAACGAAGTAAAGTCATAAGTGACAAAGAGAAAAGGATCGTCGCCTATCACGAAGCCGGTCATACCGTTGTCGGTTATCACTTAAGTTCGGCGGATACGATTCATAAAGTAACGGTTATTCCACGTGGGCGTGCAGGTGGTTACGCGATTCCTCTTCCGAAAGAAGATCGCAGCTTCTATACGAAAGAAGAGTTGCTTGAAAGAGTAACCGGATTATTAGGTGGAAGGGTAGCGGAAGAAGTTGTACTTGGTGAAGTAAGTACAGGTGCAAGTAATGACTTCGAGCAAGCGACCAACATTATTCGCCGCATGGTTACAGAGTTCGGGATGAGTGATAAGCTTGGGCCGATGAAATTTGGTCATACACAAGGACAAGTGTTTTTGGGACGTGACCTTGGACATGAACAAAACTATAGTGACTCTATCGCATATGAAATCGATAAAGAAATGCATCGTATGATAGCAGAACAATACGAGCGCTGTAAGAAACTGTTAACGACGCATCGTGATCAGTTGGAATTGATTGCAACTACGCTAATGGAAGTAGAAACGTTGGACTCTGCCCAAATCAAACAATTGATCGAGAATGGCAAGCTAGACGATATAACCATCGTAAAACCTCAAAATAAAGATTCAGAAGTTAAGGTGCAAATTGGAACTCAAGAACAGAACAAAACAGACAATGAGTTGAAAATAAAAGATAAGCCTTCTTTGCCCGGAGAAGAGGAAAACAAAGATAAATAACAATGAATGAAAAGCTTCTAATGAGTCATCATTGGGAGCTTATTTTTTTGAATGGAGGATAAAGTATGATTTTAGTTATGGATGTTGGGAATACCAATATTGTATTAGGGTTATATGAAAAAAAGCAGTTACTACATCATTGGAGAATGACATCTAATCGAAATAATACAGACGATGAATATGGAACGGTGATTAAAGCCTTTTTACAAGATGTTGGTGTCAAGACGCAGAATATAAAAGCAGTTATCATTTCTTCTGTCGTTCCGCCGCTTATCTTGACATTAGAACGAATGTCTAAAAAATATTTGAATCATACGCCCGTCGTCGTTGGTCCAGGAATTAAAACAGGATTAAACATTAAAATCGATAATCCGCGTGAACTCGGTGCCGATCGAATTGTAAATGCAATGGCTGCCCTTGATCTTTACGGTCCTCCTCTTATCATTGTTGATTTAGGTACGGCGACAACGTTTTGTATGATTGATGAGAAGGGACAGTATATAGGAGGAGCCATTTCACCGGGTATTGGAATTTCAACTGAAGCGTTGTACTCGAGAGCAGCGAAGCTTACGTGGATTGAATTGTTAAAACCTCCTTCAGTCATAGGTAAAAATACGGTACAAGCGATGCAGTCTGGTGTTATCTTTGGAGCGATTGGGCAAGTAGACGGAATCGTATCGAGAATGAAGCAGGAATCCTCTCTAAAACCTAAAGTGATTGCAACGGGAGGGCTAGCAGAGTTAATTGCAAGTGAATCTAAAACAATCGATATCGTTAATCCTGATTTAACACTGCATGGATTGTGGTTAGTTTATGAAAAAAACTGTAATGAATAGTGTATACAACTAAGAGTTAGTTCACATTAAGGGGGGACAAATGTTGGAGGATTACGTTGTTCGAGCAGCTGCATTTAATGGTCAAGTTCGGGCTTTTAGTTGTCGTACGACGAGACTCGTTGAAGAGTTAAGAGTGCGTCATCAGACGAGCCCAACTGTAAGTGCTGCTCTAGGAAGAACGGCTTCTGTGGGACTGATGATGGGAGTCATGTTAAAGGGAAAAGAGAAATTAACGATTCAAGTAAGAGGGAATGGACCGGCTGGGAAAATCGTTGTCGATTCTAATTCTAACGGTGAGGTACGTGGGTATGCCGATGACCCTACCGTAGATTTACCACTCAATGCAATGGGGAAATTAGATGTTGCCGGAGCAGTCGGAACGGAAGGGCATATATATGTAATCAAGGACTTGGGACTGAAAGAACCGTACCGAGGAAGCGTACCGATCATTTCCGGTGAGTTAGGAGAAGATTTTACGTACTATTTTACTGTCTCCGAACAAACACCATCAGCTGTTGCTGTAGGTGTTTTAGTAAATACAGATTACAGCATCAAGGCTGCTGGAGGACTCATCGTTCAAATCATGCCAGGCTTGGAAGATGAGAATATTAGTAAGATAGAACAGGCGATTGGGCAGATGCCAGCGGTTACGACTTTAATTGATGAAGGGGTTACCCCCGAGGAAATGTTAATCCGTGTATTAGGGGATAGCATTAAATTATTTCAGAAAACAGAAGCTTCTTTTCAATGTACGTGTGATAAAGAGCGAATTGAATCGATGCTAATCTCATTAGGTGCTGATGAAATACAAGAGATTATTGAAGATACTGGGGAAGCCGAAGTGATATGTCATTTCTGTAATGAGAAATATCTATATACGAAAAAACAATTAGAAAGCCTTGTTTTAAAAATTAAAGAGTGATGATCCCGCCGCTGAAATCATATTCATTGACATAGGGTAAGAAGAATTGATAATATTAAACAAAACCACTTTGTTTACTCGGGAATGAATTATGGGAGGCGAAAAAGATGCGTGTAGCGAATAGCATTTTAGATCTAATTGGAAATACCCCACTCGTGAAATTAAATCGTTTGGTTGGCGAGCAAGATGCAGATGTATATGTTAAGTTAGAATTTTTTAATCCTGGAAGCTCAGTTAAAGATCGGATTGCTCTAAGCATGATTGAAGATGCGGAGAAGGATGGGAGTTTAAAACCAGGAGATACAATTATCGAACCGACAAGTGGAAATACGGGTATTGGACTTGCGATGGTAGCCGCAGCGAAAGGCTACCGTACTGTCTTAGTTATGCCTGATACGATGAGTGTTGAGCGTCGATCACTATTGAAAGCCTATGGGGCTGAGCTTATATTATCCCCAGGAGCTGAAGGGATGAATGGCGCGGTTCGAAGAGCGGAAGAAATACTAAAAGAAAATGAGAATTATTTTATGCCTCAACAATTTAATAATGCCTCTAATCCCAAGGTTCACCGTGAAACGACAGCAAAGGAAATTGTTGAACAAGCCGGGGGTCAATTAGATGCCTTCGTTTCTGGAATCGGTACAGGAGGTACGATTACCGGTGTAGGAGAAGTAATAAAGGAAAAGTATCCTAGCGTTCGAATTGTCGCAGTTGAACCGGCGGCATCCCCGATTTTATCAGGTGGAAAACCTGGGCCACACAAAATCCAAGGACTTGGAGCAAACTTTATTCCGAACATTTTAAATACAGGAATTTATGATGATATTATTACAGTCGAGAATGAGCAAGCATATGAGATAGCAAGACGTATGGCAAAAGAAGAGGGAATTCTTTGTGGGATCTCTTCAGGAGCTGCGGTTTTTGCAGCTTTACAAGTAGCGAAAGAGTTAGGCAAAGGAAAGAAGGTCATTGCGGTTATTCCGGATACCGGGGAACGTTATCTTAGCACGCCTTTGTTCCAATTTGAAGAATAAATAGAATAAATAATAATTGTAATGGAGTTCAGGTAAATAAACTGGACTTCTTTTTTTTCGGGTAATACGATATGATAATGGCGATTAAAGTTCTATAAGATGGTGGGATGTCCGATGAATTTTTTACCGACGCGCTGGCAATTTAATCAATTACTGAAGCTGAAATATACATTCATTCCGATTGTTTTACGTGTGGATCTTGGTTCAATTGATCGACTTCGCTTATTTAAGCAATTATACAACGAGCCGGAGCGTTTTCTATTTGAGAGCGGGAACAAGGGCAGATATACGATTATGGGGGGCAACCCACATTTAATATGGAAAAACGAATTTTCCGCATTTAGACATTATATGGAACAACAATCTAGCCCTATCATTGAAGGCTTGCCAAAGTGTGTAGGTGGAGCATTTGGGTTTATTAGTTATGATTTGGCTTGGCAATTGGAAAAGCTCCCCGAACATGCGGTGAACGACGTAGGATATGATGATTCTTACCTTTTTATATGTAGGGATCCGCTAATTATAGATGAAGCGGAAAACATCCTCTATATCGTGAGTCACTTGGAGGTCGATAACCTAACAGAGGAAGGGGATCATTATTCATTAGCGACTACGATGCTAAGAAACCGTTATGATGAGATAAAAACAATAATGGCTACTCTAGAAGCAGATTTTAACGATAATAAGGACGATCACACCGAAATCCTAGGTCAGTTTCGACATGCTGAATTAATGAAACATCGTGATGCCGCTTTTGAAAAAAAGGATTTTATGGAAGCCGTTAATCGAATTCAAGAGTACATCCGGTCCGGTGATGTTTTTCAAGTAAACTTATCTGTTAGGCAAGAAGCGAAATTATATTCGGATCCGATTGATATATACCGTACGCTCAGATTAGTGAACCCTTCGCCTTACATGGGATACATGGAGTTTCCAGATTATCAGCTTGTTAGTTGTTCTCCTGAATTGTTAATAAAAATTGAAAACGGTGTGATTGAGACACGCCCTATTGCTGGAACACGTCCGAGGACAGGAAACGAATCAGAAGATAGAGCTAAAGCTGACGAATTAATTAACAATGAAAAAGAGCGTGCTGAACATATCATGCTTGTCGATTTAGAAAGAAATGATCTCGGTCGTGTATGTGAATTCGGTTCTGTCGAAGTCAGTGAGTGGATGGTCATAGAGTCTTACTCTCATGTCATGCACATCGTTTCTCACGTTAAAGGGAAACTCGCGGCAGAGGAAGATGTATTCACCGCTATTGAAGCTTGCTTCCCTGGAGGAACGATTACAGGGGCTCCAAAAATTCGAACGATGGAAATCATTGAAGAATGTGAACCCGTTAAACGAGGTCCGTATACCGGTTCGATGGGATGGATTGATTTTAACGGGAATTTGGAGTTAAATATACTTATTCGGACGTTATTTGTTCAAGATGGGATAGGCTATATACAGGCTGGTGCAGGAATTGTCATTGATTCCATTCCTGAGCAGGAGTATAATGAGTCGCTTCGGAAAGCCGAGGCGCTATGGAGAGCAGTAGAGTTGAGTGAAAAATACGAGCTGAGTCGAGCGGAGGGAAGAGTAAACGTATGATTTTAATGATAGATAACTACGATTCATTTACGTACAATCTCGTTCAATATTTAGGGGAAATGCAAGAAGAGTTAAAGGTCATTCGAAATGATAAAACTTCGATTGCTGAAATCGAAGCGTTAAAACCAGAGTACATTTTCATCTCACCCGGTCCTTGTACTCCGAATGAAGCGGGCGTTAGTATGGACGTTATTTCTCATTTTGCAGGTAAAATTCCAATACTAGGAGTGTGTCTTGGACATCAATCTATTGCTCAAGTATTCGGTGGAAACGTAATTCGAGCATCTAAACTGATGCACGGGAAAACATCAACTATACACCATGATGGAAAAACGATCTTTCAAGAGATGCCTGTACCATTTACAGCAGCTCGTTATCATTCCTTAATCGTAGAAAAAGAGACTCTTCCTGAATGTCTAGAAGTGACCGCATGGACTGAAGAGGGAGAAATTATGGGATTACGGCACCGAC
>FWWL01001987.1_pt1 | contig 45424 bp, 48 predicted proteins | sample 2228331 | NCBI WGS metagenome assembly FWWL01 (sample SAMEA103939775, study PRJEB20133) | metagenome | reverse complement strand
CGCCGACGCACCCGCCGCCGCACCGCGCAGCGCCGAGGCGGGCGAGCGTGAGGCACCGACATCGTCCGGCACGCGATCGGGCTTTCTCGACCGGTTCACGCCGCACGAACCTGTCTATGGCGCGTTCGGCCTGGGCGATTCGGGCGGCAAGCTGCAGGTCAGTTTCGCGTTTCAGCCGATCGGTGGCGACGGCGCGTTCAGCCATCTGCGCTTTGCCTATACCCAGACGATGTTCTGGCGCCTCGACCTGCCGTCCGGGCCGTTCACCCACACGACCTATTCGCCCGAAGTCTATGTCGAGCGCGCGGTCGATCCGACTGCGACGATTGGCCTTGGCTGGCGGCACGATTCGAACGGGGAGGGCGACGCCACCTCGATCGATTCGAACCGTATCTTCCTGCGCGCGACCAAGGCCTTCGACCTGGGTGACAATTGGCGCGCCGAAGTGACGCCCCAGGCCTGGGTCTATGTCGGCAAACAGGGTGTCGCCCCCGATCTCGACCGTTATTGGGGTAATGGGTCGCTCGGCCTCACGCTGGTCAAGCCCGACAGCCTCAAGCTCGCGCTCACCGTGCGCGGCAGCCCCGAGAGCGGGCGCGGCGCGGCGGAACTGTTCGCGTCGTACCCGCTGGCGCGGATCAGCGACAGTCTCGGCTTCTATCTCTTCGCCCAAGGCTTTACAGGTTATGGTGAAGCACTTGACGATCATCGCCGTCGCGACAGCCATGCGCGGATCGGGATCGCCCTGACGCGATGAATTTGTAGGAGAGACCCATGCGCCTGAAACTCGCTCTTGCCGCCCTGATGCTGCCGCTGACCATGCCGGCCAGCGCCGCACTCGCCCCGGGGGCCAAAGCACCCAATTTCACGGCCAAGGGCGCGATCGCCGGGCGCGATTTCACCGTGAACCTGGCTACGCAGCTGAAAAAGGGGCCGGTGGTGCTGTATTTCTTCCCCGCCGCCTTCACCCCCGGGTGCAGTGCCGAGGCGGCAGCGTTCGCCGCAGCGGTCGATGACTTCAAGAAGGCGGGGGCTGTAGTGATCGGCATGTCGGCCGATCCTGTGGATAAGTTGCGCGACTTTTCGGCCAAGGACTGCGCCGGAAAATTCGCCGTCGCCAGTGCCAGCCCGGAAGTCATCCGCGGCTATGACGTCGCGCTGGGCCGTCAGATTGGGGGCCGCGACGCCACCAACCGCACCAGCTATGTGATCGCCCCCAACGGTAAGATCATCTACGCGCACAGCGACCTCAGCCCGGCGGACCATGTGCGCAACACGCTCGCCGCCGTGCGCCAGTGGCGGGCGACCCGGAAAAGCTGATCCGTAACGGGGCTGGCTCGTTTCACCGGATATTAGCAGTTCCGGCTTAAGTCCGGTGCCGAACGGAGCGGCGCAATGGGTGGGCCCTTTGGTGAAACGGAGGACGGGTTGGTGAGGCTGGCGAGGGCGTCACGTGTGGATGAGGCCGGGGATCCCGCGCGTCAGCTGTACGATCGCATCGGCCGGTTCCTGTTCGACCAGCGGCTCGAACCGAGCCCCGCCAATTTCGCCTTTGCCTGGCACCTGCTGCACGATCCCGATGGCGTGCTCGCCAAAGCGGTCGCGAACCTGACCGAAGGCGGCGTCCGACTGACGCAGCGCGACATCGAATCGCTCGGCTGCGAACCGCCCGCCAACGCTGCCAAGGCGCGTGAGAAGGTCGACGGTCTGGTCGCGAAGACGCAGATGCAGGTCGAGGGCTTTCAGGACATGGTCCAGGCGATGCGCGCCGAGACCGCGGGCTTTGGCCGCGACCTCGCCGCCAGTGCCGATGCGATCCGCCGTTCGGGCGACGGACCCGTCGGCGTCGCGCTCGAAGAAGTGTAGCGCATCACCGGCGCCATGCTCGAGCGCGTCCACCGCGCCGAGTCGCAGCTGGAGAGCGCGACGCGTGAAGCAAGCGAGCTGCGCAGTGCGCTGGAGGAAGCGCGCGACAATGCCCGGCGCGATGCCCTCACTGAATTGCCCAACCGCCGCGCGTTCGAGGAAGCGTTCAGCGCGCAGCAGGCGTCGGGCGCGCGGCTATGCATCGCGGTGTGCGATGTCGATCATTTCAAGTCGGTCAATGACCGCTTCGGCCATGCCGTGGGCGACCGCGTATTGCGCACCATCGCCCAGGCGCTCAGCGAAACCTGTGTCGGTCACCTCGTCGCACGCCATGGTGGCGAGGAATTCGCAATCCTGTTTTCCGGCATTGGTATCGCCAAGGCGCGCGACATCATGGAACATGCGCGGTCGATGGTGGCGTCGAAACGCTATCGCCTGCGCGAATCCGACCTGCCGATCGGGGAGATTACGTTCTCGGCGGGCCTCACGCGCGTTCATATCGGTGAATCGCTCACCGACAGCTTCGCGCGCGCTGACTCCAAATTGTATGAAGCCAAGCACGCCGGGCGGAATCGCGTGATCGGCGGCTGATCATTGGGAAATTACGCCAACCGGCTAGGGATTTTTTCCCAATCTTCCCGACAATAAAATTACAATTCCTTGTAAATCAGCGACTTATCGAAATTGGCACGGTCCCTGCAATCTCTCTGGCATCCCCGGCGGACTGATCCACCGGGAAGCAAAAGAGGGAAAAACATCATGGCACTCCGTTTCGAAAACTTCGCCCGCTCCGCCGTCGCTCTGGTCGGCGCTGCTGGCTTCACCCTGGTGATGATCGCCAACACCGTCAGCCTTGGCCCGGTCGCCTGATCCGCTGCAGTCTCACAGGGAGTAGATAAAATGGTTCGTCAGTTCTTCGTCGCGCTCGTGTCGCTCGGTCTCACCGCCGCCATGGTCGCCACCACCATCGCACCCCAGTCGGCAGGCTTCATCGCCTGACCGGCGGGGTGCGCCCCCGCTTCACGCGGGTCGCGCATCCTCCGCCTGTGCGGGTTCGCCGTCCCCGCGCCTGATGAAGCTGATCCGCCCTTCAGGCTCCAGGATCGCCCAGGCAACATCGCGGACATGGGCAATGCCCGCCAGCCGCATTTCCGATTCCACCTCGCGCCGCGTCAGCCGGTCGCGCTTCAGATTGGCCTCGATCAGCGCGCCGTCGCGAATCAGCACGCGGGGCTCGCCCTCGATCGCCCGCTCCGCGCGCGGCCAGCGATAGCTGACCCAGCCGAGCACGCTCGCCCAAAAGGCAAAGGTCGCGATCGCCAGCGTTGCCCCGGTCAGGCTGAAATCATTATGCGTGACCCCCTGCTGGATCAGGTCGCCCAGCACCACCAGCATCACCAGCTCGAACGGCGTCATCTGCCCCAGTTCGCGCTTGCCCATCAGGCGCAGCAGCCCGAACAAGATCGCGAACATTACGCTGGCGCGGATCACGATATCCATCAGGGCAGCACCATGATCTGGAGCGGGATCGCGGCCAGCTCCCGCTCGCCATCCAGGACCGCGACATTACCTTTTGTGCCGGCGAACAGCGGCGGGTTGATCTGACCGTCGATCTTGATGGTCAGCGTCTCGCCGGGCTTCAGCAGGCCATAGTCGAACCGGAACGCGCCGTCCTTGAACGACTCTTCGCTCGGTGCGGGGATCATCGTGTTGATGGTCATATCGCGCCACAAGGTCGCATCGACCGCGACCACCGCCTTCTCGATCGGCGCGCGGGCGGTCACCCGGACCAAAGTCTCGAAAAACACCCCGTTGCGGACCACGCGCGCGGTGCGGACCTCCAGCGTGGCGGCATCACTGGTGGCGGTGAGCGGTCGCGCCTTGCCTCCGCCGAACACACCCAGCAGCGCCGCGATCATCAGCCCGCTCAGCAGAATCAGCGCCAGCCAGCGCCGCCGTCCGCGATCCGCCCCGGCCGCCGGATCGGCATGCGCCGGGACGATGCCGTCGGGATAAGAGGGGGCGGATGGATGGTTCATTTCGACCGTAACGAACCGCGTGTCGCCCGGTTGCGCGGAACCGCTTGCGTCACGCCCGGTTGATACGCCGGGCGGGGCACGACTGGAGCACAGCATGACCGACACCGCCGAAATGATCCACGAAGACGCGCTGCCGGGCGAGGAGCGGACGCTCGATCCCAAGCCCGAATGGCAGCCGCGCTACCCCGGTTCGGGGCGGCTCGAGGGCAAGGTCGCGCTGATCACCGGCGCGGACAGCGGCATCGGCCGCGCGGTCGCGGCACTGTTCGCGCGCGAGGGCGCCGATATCGCCATCCTCTATCTGCTCGAAGACGCCGACGCCGAGGAGACTAGGCGCATCGTCGAGGCAGAAGGTCGCCGCGCGATCCTGATCAAGGCGGATGTCGGGTCAAAGAAGATGTGCGACCGCGCCGTCGCGCAGACCATCGACGCCTTCGGACGGCTCGATGTCCTCGTCAACAATGCCGGCGAACAGCACCCCGACAAGGACATTCGCGACATCACCGAAGAGCAATTGCTACGCACGTTCCAGACCAACATCTTCGGCATGTTCTATTTGGTACAGGCGGCGCTTCCACACCTGAAACCCGGTGCCGCAATCGTCAATTGTACATCCGTCACCATGTACCAGGGCTCGGCCGAGCTGCTCGACTATTCGAGCACCAAGGGCGCAATCACCGCCTTCACCCGCTCGCTGTCGGAAAATCTGATCGAGCAGGGCATTCGCGTGAACGCCGTCGCGCCCGGCCCGATCTGGACCCCGCTCAACCCCTGTGGCGGCGCCTCGCCGGAAAAGCTCGAAACCTTTGGCGAGGACACGCCGATGGGTCGCCCCGGGCAGCCTAATGAAGTTGCGCCCGCCTTCCTGTTCCTCGCCTGCGAGGATGCTAGCTACATGTCGGGACAGGTGCTGCATCCCAATGGCGGGATCATCGTCAACGGATGATCCAACGGGCTGATTGACCGGGATCGCATGGCGGCGCATCTGGTCCGCCATGCGCTTCTTCTCCGACAATGCCGCCCCCGCCTGTCCCGAGGTAATCGCGGCGCTCTCCGCCGCCAATATTCAGGACACCGCCTATGACGGTGACCGCTGGAGCGCGGCGCTCGATGCGCGCTTTTCGGCATTGTTCGGGACCGAGGTTGCGGTCCTGTGGGTGCCGACCGGCACCGCCGCCAACTGCCTCGCGCTCGCCTCGCTCTGCCCGCCCTATGGCGGGGTGGTGTGCCACCGCGAAGCACATATCCAGATGGACGAGGGCGGCGCGCCCGAATTCTACACCCACGGCGCCAAGCTCATGCTGGCCGACGGGGCGGGCGCGAAGCTGACCCCCGATTCGATCCGGGCCGTGCTCGATGCGGTCAAGCCCGGCGTCCACTGGGTGCAGCCGCACGCGATCTCGATCACCAACGCGACCGAATATGGACTGGCCTATAGCCCGGACGAGGTCGCGGCGATCGGCGACCTCGCGCGCAGCCGCAATCTAGCCTTGCACATGGACGGCGCGCGCTTTGCCAATGCGGTCGTGCATCATGAGTGCGACCCGGCCGATGTCACGTGGCGCGCCGGGGTCGATGCGCTGAGCTTCGGCTTCATCAAGAATGGCGGCATGGGTGCCGAAGCGTTGGTGTTCTTCCGCCCCGACCTCGCCGAAACCTGCAAGATGCGGCGCAAGCGCGCGGGGCATCTCCAGTCCAAGGGCCGCTTTCTCGCCGCGCAGCTGATCGCGATGCTCGACGACGACATCTGGCTGCGCAACGCGCACGCCGCCAATGCCGGGGCCGCGCTGCTGGGCCGGGCCGCGCCGCACCGGCTGGTGCACCCGGTCGAATCCAACGCGGTGTTCGTGCGGCTTAGCCCAGACGAGGCCGCAGCGTTGCGCGCGCAGGGTTTCGACTTTTACGACTGGGGCGTCGGCGAAGCGCGCTTCGTCGTTGCTTGGGATCAGGACGAAGCGGCGGTCGCGCCACTCGCAGCGGCGCTCGCCGCGCTGTGAGCGAGGGCACGACAACGGCCCCGCGGCCCAATTCCACCAAGCTCGCGGTGCTGATTCCGTTCGGCATCGTCACCCTGATCTGGGGATCGACCTGGCTGGTCATTACCGGCCAGCTCGGCGTGGTGCCGCCGACCTGGTCGGTCACCTATCGCTTCCTCGTCGGCGGAATCGCGATGCTCGCCTGGGCGGCATGGTCGCGCCAGCCTTTGTGGCTCGATGCGCGCGGCATGGGGTTCGCCGCGCTGCTCGGGCTGATGCAGTTCGTGCTCAACTTCAACTTCGTCTACCGCGCAGAGATGCACGTCACCTCCGGCCTCGTCGCCGTGGTGTTCGCGTTGCTCCTCGTGCCCAACGCGATCCTGTCGCGCATCTTCCTTGGCCAGCGCATGGGACGGCAGCTGCTGGTCGGGTCGGTGGTGGCAATGGCGGGCGTAGCGCTGTTGTTCATCCATGAAATCCGCCGTGACCCTCTCGCGAGCGGCGAGGTTTATTACGGCATCGGCGTCACGCTGCTCGGCGTCATGTGCGCGTCGGTCGCCAACATCATGCAGGCGACCGAGACGTCGAAACGCTACCCGATGGCGACGACGATCGCGTGGGCAATGCTGCTCGGCGCGGGCATGGACGGCGCGTTCGCCTGGGCCACGACCGGCCCTCCGGTGTTCGAATGGACCGCGACCTATATCGCGGGGGTCCTGTATCTCGGCATTGTCGCGTCGGCCGTGGCCTTCCCGCTCTATTTCGGGATCATCCGCGTGATCGGCCCGGCCAAGGCGGCCTATTCCAGCGTCCTGATCCCGGTGATCGCAATGCTGCTCTCGACGCTGTTCGAGGGCTATCGCTGGTCGCTGCTGGCGGGAGCGGGGGCGGCGCTGGCCGGGGTCGGGCTGGTCGTTGCGCTCAAGGCGCGCAGGCCCGCGCGGTAATCGGGAAAGCGCGGCCGCCAGTTCAGCACGCGCTTCGCCTTGCCGTTAGCGACGCGGCGGTTCTCGGCATAAAAGGCGCGCGCCTGCGGGGACAGCTGCGCCTCGGCCAGCGGCACGAGCGGCGGGACGGGCAGGCCCAGCACGCGGCACCCGAACGCGATCACATCGGACTGCGGCGCCGGTTCGTCGTCGGACAGGTTATAGGCGCCGGGCGGCGCATCGAACCCGGCAATGACCCCGGCGGCAAGGTCGGTGACATGGATCCGGCTGAATACCTGCCCCGGCACGTCGATCCGCCGCGCCTCGCCTGCACGAATGCGGTCGAGCGGCGATCGGCCCGGACCATAGATGCCGGGCAGGCGAAACACCCGCGCGCCCAGCTCCAGCCACGCCGCATCCGCCGCCGCGCGCGCGGTGCGGCGCCCGGTCCCGGTCGGTGCGCTTTCATCGACCCACGCGCCCTGCGCGTCGCCATAGACCCCGGTCGAGGACAAATAGCCGAGCCACGCCCCGCTCTTGCTGAGCTCGGCACCATAGGTCGCCAGTACCGGATCGGCCTCGCCCGGCGGGACCGAAGAGAGGATATGCGTCGCCTGCGCGATCTCGAACCGCACCCGCTCGGAATCGTCAAAGCCAAGGTTACCCGCGCTCCCCGTCGCCACGATCCGCGCGGCGGGCAGCGCGGCGGCGATGTGCCGCGCACTGTATCCAAAGCCGAAGATCAAGAGGCGCATAACGCCGTCCCGATCCCGTTCAGCTCACTTCGCGCCATAGCCGTTGTACAGCGTCCCGAAGAAATCGCCCTTCTTCCACGCCGGACGCGCATCCGCGTCGGCGATCTCGCGGGCGATCGCATAATTGGCCTCGATGAAGCGGACGCCCTGATCCCACAGGATTTCGGGATTGGTGATCTCGTCCGACGGGCGGTGATAGCGGGTCGACAGAAAGCGGTCGAACGCCTCGCGGCCGACGCCCGCCATGCCCGGCCACAGGAATACCGACGGGATCCCCTGCTGGACGAAGCGATAGTGGTCGGAGCGGACGAAGAAGCCCTGTTCCGGCATCGGATCAGTGCCGACGCCGACGCCGACGGTCGCGGTGGCGCGCGCCACGGTCTCACCCAGTGTCGAGCGCGCCGCGCCGAATGCGATCATGTCTTCGAACTTGTACGTGATGACCGGCATGTCGAGATTGACGTTCGCGACGATCTTGTCCTTCGGCACGGTCGGGTTGTGCGCGAAGTAATCGGCACCGATCAGCCCCTTTTCCTCCGCCGTCACCGCCAGGAACATCACCGACCGGCGTGGCGGCTTGCCCGATGCCTGGAAGCGCTTGGCCTCCTCGATCAGCGAGGCGATGCCCATCGCATTGTCCATCGCGCCGTTATAGATGGTGTCGCCCTTCGCATCCGCGCGACCGACGCCGACATGGTCGAGATGCGCGGTCAGCACGACCACCTCGTCCTTCAGCGCAGGGTCGCTGCCCGGGATGATCCCGGCGACGTTGCTGCTCATCACCATCTTGCGCTCGGTCTTGAGCGCTGCGGCGAGCGTCGCGCGCGTCGCAAAGGATTTGAGCACCGGCTTGCCATCCGCGACCGCCTTGGTCGCGGCGGCCCAGCCCTTGTCGTCACCGAACAGCTTGGCCGCGCCAGCCGTACTGATCGATGCCAGCGTCGGCGTGCCCTTGGCGGGGAGGTGGCCATTGCCCTGCGCATCGGCCCAGGTCATCCGCCACTCGTCCCAATAGTCGACCATCTGCGCGAATGGGCGACGCGACCCCGGCGTTTCGATCAGGATCACGCCCGCTGCACCCTTGCTCGCTGCAATCGCCGCCTTGTTCGCATTGCTGCCGAAATGCGCGCGTTCCTCGCCGTCGAAGCTGCCGGGGGCGCCGCCAAAGATGGCGACGATCTTACCCTTCACATCGACGCCCCTGTAATCGTCGCGCTTATACTGCGGCGCGACGATGCCATAGCCGACGAACACCACGCCGGCATCGATCAGCGTGCTCAGCTTTTCGGGATCGCCACCGGGGATGTAATCCTTGCCGAACTCCAGCGTCACCGGCGTACCGCCGCGCGTGACGGTCAGCGTGCCCTTGTCCGCCGGGCGATAGCTCAGCAGCGGGACGGCCTGGAGATAGCTGCCCTTGTCCCCGGCCGGACGCAGCCCCGCCGCATAATATTGCGACGCCACATATTCCGCTGCGATGTCATATTCGGGCGATCCCGCGTCGCGGCCCTTCATCGCGTTCGACGCCAGGAACATGACATGCGCCTTCATCGCCGCTTCGGCGGGCGGCAGCGGCGCATTGAGGCGGGCATTGTCCTCAGCGGTCGGTGCGGCGGGTGCCTTGGCGTCCTGCGCCAATACGGCGGGCGGCGCGATGATCAGCGAGAAAGCGAGCGTCGAGTGCAACAGGCGGAACTTGGACAAGGTGTCGAACTTTCGTTTGAACCAAAGAGGGGGTGAGGCGTAGCATTCCGGCGATACACCGCAATCGAATTTCTTCGCGTGCGGCACCCTCTGCTCGCGCGTAAAGGCCCACAGATGATCGACGCACTCGACGCCACGCCCGCCCTGCAATCCCGTGTGATCCGCCGTGCGGACTATGCGCAGCCCGACTGGCTGGTGCCCGACATCGACCTCGATTTCGACCTGGCGCCGGGCGGAACTCGCGTCCGTGCGCGCCTGTCGGTGACGCGCAACGGCGCGCATGATCGCCCGCTGCGGCTCGACGGCGACGCGCTGGCCCCGCTCGCGGTGCGGGTCGATGGCGGTGAAGCGGTTTGGGAGATGGACGGCCTGACGCTGGTGATCGACCTGAGTGGCGACGCTCATGTGATCGAGACCGAGGTCGAGATCGTCCCCGATCGCAACAGCCAGCTGATGGGCCTCTATGCTTCGGGCGGCAATCTGTGCACCCAGTGCGAGGCGGAGGGGTTCCGCCGGATCACCTTCTTCCCCGACCGGCCCGACGTGCTGTCGCGCTATCGCGTCAGGATGACGGCGGACAAGGCGCGCTACCCGGTGCTGCTCGCCAATGGCGACCCGGTGGCGCAGGGCGAGGGCGAAGACGGCAAGCACTGGGCGGAATGGCACGACCCCTTCCCCAAGCCGAGCTATCTGTTCGCGCTGGTCGCGGGCGATCTCGCCGCCAACCGCGCGACCTTCACCACCGCCAGCGGGCGTGAAGTCCAGCTCGCCATCTGGGTCCGCGAAAAGGACCTGGCGAAGACCGATCACGCGCTCCTCGCGCTCAAGCTCAGCATGGCGTGGGACGAACGCGTCTATGGCCGCGAATATGACCTCGACGTGTTCAACATCGTCGCGGTTGATGATTTCAACTTCGGCGCGATGGAGAATAAGGGGCTGAACATCTTCAACAGCCGCTACGTCCTCGCCGACCCCGATACCGCGACCGATTACGACTATGACGCGGTCGCCGCCGTGGTCGCGCACGAATATTTCCACAACTGGTCGGGCAATCGCGTCACCTGCCGCGACTGGTTCCAGCTTTCTCTCAAGGAAGGCTTCACCGTCTATCGCGACCAGTGTTTCTCCGCTGATCAGGGCTCGGCCGCGGTCAAGCGAATCGAGGATGTGCGCGGCCTGCGCGCCGCGCAGTTCCCGGAGGATGCCGGGCCGCTCGCGCACCCGGTGCGCCCGGACGACTATATCGAGATCAGCAACTTCTATACCGCGACCATCTACAACAAGGGGGCCGAGGTGATCCGCATGATCGCCACGATCCTGGGCCCGCAGAAGTTCCGCGCGGGCAGCGACCTGTATTTCGACCGGTTCGACGGCACGGCGGCGACGTGCGAGGATTTCGTCGCGTGCATGGAGGAAGCGAGCGGCGTCGATCTGACCCAGTTCCGCCTTTGGTATTCGCAGGCCGGTACCCCGCGCGTCTCGGCGAGCCTTGAGCATGAGGCGGATGGCGCGCGCGCCACGTTGACCCTGCGCCAGAGCGTGCCGCCGACCCCGGGCCAGCCGGTCAAGCAGCCGATGCTGCTGCCGCTGCGAATCAAATTGTTCGGCAGCGACAGCGCCGCGCCGCTCGCCGACGAACGGCTGGTGCTGCTCGATGCTGCCGAGACACAGATCGCCTTCGAAGGCGTGACCGAGCGCCCCGTGCTCTCGGTCAATCGCGGCTTTTCGGCGCCGGTGATCGTCGACACCAACCGCAGCGCCGCCGACCTCGCCTTCCTCTCGGCGCATGACGACGATCCCTTCGCCCGCTATGAGGCGATGCAGCAGCTGATGCTCGACACGCTGGTCGGCGCGGTGACCAAGGGGCATGTCGATCACGCCCCGGTGATCGCAGCTGTGGCGAACACGCTCGCCGATCCCACGCTCGACCCGGCCTTCGTCGCCGAAGCGGTGCTGCTCCCTTCGGACAGCTTCATCGGCGATCAGCTCGCGGTGGTCGATCCCGAGCTGATCTTTCAGAAGCGCGAGGCGTTGCGCCGCGACCTGGGCCGTGCGCTCGAGCCGCAATGGCGTAGCCTGTATGAGGGCGTCCGCGCCAACCGCTTCGAATATTCCCCGGCGGGCAAGGGCGCGCGGCGCGTCAAGTCGGTCGCGCTCGGCTATATCAACGCCAGCGGCGCGGCGGACGGGCCGGAGTTGGCGTTCGCGCAGTTCGAGGCGGCGGACAATATGACCGACCGGCAGGGCGGGCTGATGGCGCTCGCCAACCTCACCGCCGACGCCGCCGACGCGCGGCGCGTCGCGGCGCTCGACATCTTCTACCAGCGCTATCGCGACAATAGCCTCGTGCTCGACAAATGGTTCCAGACTCAGGCGCTGTCGACCCGGCCCGACACGCTGGCCGCAGTACAGGAGCTGGCGCAGCACCCGGACTTCACCCTCGCCAACCCCAACCGTGCCCGCGCTTTGGTGGGCGCGTTCGCGGTCAATCAGCGCGCCTTCCACGGTGTCGATGGCGGCGGCTATCGCTTCGTCGCGGATCAGCTGATCGCGCTGGACAAGCTCAACCCGCAGACCGCGGCAAAGCTCGTCCCCCCGCTCGGCCGCTGGCGCCGCTTCGACGCCGCGCGCGCGGCCAAGATGCGCGCCGAACTGGAACGCATCCTTGCCCAGCCGGGGCTGAGCAAGGACATGACCGAGCAGGTGAGCAAGAGCCTGGAGGGGTAACCCGATCCTACCCCGTAAGGGGGAGGATCGTGGCTGTCAGGCCATCACGTTACGCCCGCGCGCCACCGTGGCGCTATGCCCGATCCGCGCGGTCTTGCTCGGCGTCAACACGGTATCGACGAACATCCAGTCGTTGCGCACGCTGTTCGGCGTTACCGTCACCGCCATGTAACCGCGGTTCGACGTATCGCACCATTTGAGCTCGGGATTGGCGCCGACCAATGCCCGCGCCACGACCTTGGGATCGATCTTGAGCGACCCTTCATAGCCGGGCGAGCTGACCGACTGGCCGGCGAATTCGACACCCGCAGGCTTGCCGTCCTGAGCCAGGTCATAGGCCCAGGCATTGTGGCTGTCCCCGGCCAGCACGACGAGGTTCGCGCCCATTGCCTGTGCCGACGACAGAAACCGCGCGCGGGCCGCCGGATAGCCGCCCCAATTGTCGAAGTTCATCGGCAGCCCGGCGGCGCTGAGCGCGACACCCGCCTGCACATAACGCTTGGCGCGTTCCGGCGCGTCGGGCGCGATCCAGCTCATGGCCTCACGCGGAGTCACGGTCTTGCCCATGATCGTGCCGAACCCGACCATCTGCCAGCGCGTGCCGGCCTTGACCGACCGCGCCATTTCCTGCGCGAGCCAGGCTTCTTGTTCCCAGCCCATCATGGTCATCGCCTTGTCCTGCCACGGACCGTCGCGGAACGCGGCGATGGCGGCGGCGGAATCCGGGGCCATAAACAGCGCGGCGGCTTCGCGCGGCTTGGTGCGGCCGATGATCCGGGTTTCGGTACGGAACAGGGTCGCCAGCGACCCGATCGTGTAGGATTTCCACGGCTCGTCCGACACCGGCATCCATTCGCGCCACGCCTGGAACGCTGCCGCCTTGCGGATGCTCCACTCACCTTCGTTCGCCTGGTGGTTCTGCGCGCCGCCTTCCCAGCTGTCATTGGTCGTTTCATGGTCATCCCACTGCACGATCATCGGCTTGGCGGCGTGGAGCGCGGCAAGGTCCGGGTCGGCGCGATAGCTGGCGTAACGCAGGCGATAATCGGCGAGGTGGATGATCTCGCCATCGGGCAACGGCCAGCGGCCGTCGACCGCACCCGACGCGGGGGCGTAATCACCCTTCTGATATTCGTAGATATAGTCGCCAAGATGGACGGCGAGATCGATATCGTCGCGCGCGGCGGCGTGGCCATAGGCGTTGAAATAGCCAAAGGGCAGGTTGGAGCAGGAGAAGACCGCGATGCCGAAGCGGGCAGCGCTGCCCTGCGGCAGTGTCTTGGTTCGTCCAACCGGCGAGAAGCTGCCATCGGGCGCGACGAAGCGGTAGAAATAGCGCGTTCCGGGCTGAAGGCCGGTGACAGTGATCTTGGTCGTCCAGTCGCGCCACGGACCGGTGATCGCCTCGCCCCCGGCCACGATCTTGGCGAAGTCTGCGCTCGCCGACACCTCGACCCGCAGCTTCGCCGAATCCCCCTTCGCGACGTAGCGCGTCCACAGCAGCATCGACGTCGCCGACGGCTCGCCGCTCGCGACATTGTGCGTAAATCCATCGACGATCCAGTTCGGGCCCTGCGCGGCAAAGCCGGGGATCGCATAGGCGCCAAGGCCCAAGGTGCCGGTGAGGATCAGCGAACGGCGGTCGATGCGAAATGTCATGGCGGGTCTCCCGTGGATGCCGTCCCTTGGCGCGCGTGCATGTCCGGTTCGTGACAGTTCATCTTTGCCGGTTTAGACACAATGGCTGATCGTATCCGGAGTGACCCTATGCGCACACTCGCGCTCGCCGCCCTGCTTCTCGCGACCACCGCCTGTGACGGTGCGCCCCAAAGCAACCAGACCGCCGCAGCTGGCGAAGGCTATGACCTTGCCGCGCAAAAGGCAAAGCTCGCGGTCATCCAGATGGAGACCGACACCAGCTTTCTCACCGCCGAGGAGCGACAGGTGGTCAATCTGCTGATCCAGACGTCCAACGTCATGTCCGACATCTACCGCGCCCAGCGTGACGCCAACTGGCGCGAAACCCGCGCCAAGATCGTGGCGGAGGGCGATGCGCTCAAGCTGGAAATGTTTGATCGCTATTTCGGTCCGTGGGATGAACTCGCCGACAAGCGCGCCTTCTGGGGCAGCGGATCGATGCCCGAGGGTGCGGGCTTCTACCCGACCGACCTGACGCGCGAGGCGTTCGACGCCTATCTCGCCGCCAATCCGGGGGAAAGGGCGGCGCTCACCAGCCCCTACACCGTGGTCGTGCGCGACGGGGCGAAGCTCAAGGCGATCCCCTATTCGGTCGCCTACAAGCCCGAACTGACCAAGGCGGCGGCGTTGCTTGAAAAGGCGGCGGCGATCACCACCAACCCCAGCCTCAAGAAATTCCTGTCGCTGCGGGCGAAGGCGTTCCTGACCGACGATTATTACGAGTCGGAACTCGCCTGGATGGACCTCAAGGACACGCCCATCGAAGTCGCGATCGGGCCGTACGAAGTCTATACCGACCGTCTCCACGGGCAGAAAACCGCGTTCGAAAGCTTCGTGACGCTGAAGGACCCCAAGGAGTCCGCCGCGCTCGACAAATATAAGCGCTATCTGCGCGACATGGAGGCGAACCTTCCGGTCGACGACGCGATGAAGAACTTCCAGCGCGGCTTTGAATCGCCGATCGCAGTGGCGGAGCAGATCCGCGGCGGCGGCGACAATGTCCCCGGCGTTCAGACCATCGCCTTCAACCTGCCCAATGATGAGCGCGTGCGCGAGGCGAAGGGTGCGAAGAAGGTCATCCTGTCGAACGTGCTCGGCGCGAAATATGACCGCATCCTCGCGCCCATGGCCCCGCTGGTGCTGGTTCCCGACCAGTCGAAGCTGGTGGTGAAGAAATATATGCAGCTCGGCACGCTGTTCCACGAGCTGTCGCACAGCCTGGGGCCGGGGACGATCACGGTTGCGGGCAAGAAGACGACGGTGAGCGAGGCGCTGAAGGATCAGGCCTCTGCGTTGGAGGAGGCCAAGGCCGACGTCATGGGCGCGTGGAACATCCTGTTCATGATGGATAAGGGCGAAATCCCCGCGGCGGAAAAATCGCAGCTGTTCGCCACCTACCTCGCCGGCACCTTCCGCTCGATGCGCTTCGGGATCGAGGAGGCACATGGGCGCGGCGCGGCGATGCAATATGGCTATATGAAAGCGAAGGGCGCGTTCGTCTGGGACGAGAACACCGGCCGCTACCGCATCGACAACGCCAAGTTTGAAGCCGCGCTGCGTGACCTGCTGCGCGACATGATCGTGTTACAGCACAAGGGCGATTACGCCGGGACCAAGGCGTTCATGGCGAAATGGGCGGTGCTCGACGATCCGGCCAAGCGTGTAATCGCGTCGATGTCGGCGATCCCCGTCGATATCCGCCCGGTCTATCCCGACGCAGTATGAGCCCGCGCCGCCCGCCTCTTGTCAGGCGGGTGGCAATCGGGGAAGGGCGAGCGCCGCCGGTCGCGGCAGGTCGGGAAAGGTTCAGGGTGGCGGTCAGCCAGGTTTCGCGCGCGGCGACCGCGCCGGTTGGGTTCATGCAGTCGGACCGGATGGTGCTGGCACTGCTCGCACTGCTCGCAGTCGCGGTGCGCTTCATTACCTATGGCAATCCGGCACTGGGCTTTGACGAGCAATTCTACCTGCTCGTCGGGGATCGCATGGTTCAGGGCGAACTGCCCTATGTCGACATTTTCGACCGCAAGCCGATCGGCATTTTCCTGATCTATGCCGGTATCCGCTGGCTCGGCGGGGAGGGGTTCGTCCAATACAAGCTGGTCGCCACGCTGTTCGTGATCGCAACCGCTTGGCTGATCTACCTGCTCGCGCGTCAGCGTGCCGGACGTTGGGGCGCGGGCCTTGCCGCCGCGCTCTACATCCTCTGGCTCAACTTGATGGAGGGGGAGGGCGGGCAGACCCCGGTCTTCTACAATCTGCTAGTGATCGGCGCGGCGTGGCAGTTGTTCGCGGCGCTGCGCGCACCCGACCGGCTGGTGCCGCGCGGCGCGCTCGCGCTGCTGCTGATCGGCCTCGCGCTCCAGATCAAATATACCGTGGTGTTCGAAGGCATGTTCTTCGGCCTCGCCTTTCTGTGGCTCGCTTGGCAGCAGCGCATGGCGTGGGGCCGGCTCGTCGCCTTTGCCACCGTCATGGTCGCGCTGGCACTGCTTCCGACCGCGCTGGTCCTGCTCTATTACTGGGGTGTGGGAGAGGCCGACGCCTTCATCTTCGCCAATTTCAGCTCCAACGCGTATAAGGAAAACGGCTCGTCCCTCGTCCAGCTGTTCAAGCTGGTCGAGCTGAGTGCGCTGTTTCTGCCGCTGGGCGTGGTGGCGGTCGTGGGTCACCGCGCAATACGGGATAAGATGGTGCGACCCGATGGGCAAATGGTGCGCCTCTGGCTGGTCGCATCCGTGCTTGGTGTGCTGCTCTACTGGCGCTTCAGCGCTCCGCACTACGCAATCCCGCTCCTCGCCCCGCTATGCGTGCTGCTGGCGCCGGCACTGGATGCCAGGCCCCGACTGGGTGCCGCAATCGCCGCACTGGCGCTGATCGCAGGACAGGTCGTGCAGATTCAGTTGGCTGCGATGAAGGGTGGCGACGCGGCAATGCGCGCGGTCGCTGCGGCGGCAAAGCCGGATCGCGGCGTCATCTTTGTCTACAACGGCTATCCCGGCCTGTACCTGCTGACCGGGTCGCCGCTGCCGTCGCGTTGGTCGTTTCCGGGGCATCTGAATACGCAGGATGAGAATAATCCGCGCGCGCTCGGGGTCGATCCGCTGGTCGAGACGCGCCGGATCCTCGACGCGAACCCGGACGCCATCGTCGATACCTTTCCCGCTTATGCGCTCGGCAATTGGTGGACGCGCGCGCTGCTGCATCGGGTCATCGCCGAACGCTATCGCCCAGTCCTGTGCGTGGCGACGCGCGACCGCACGCGCGTCATCTATCGTCAGAAGCGCGAAGCCTGGCCCGTCGATCTCAGCGCCTGCCGCCCGGAGGTGTTCGCGCCCGTCAAACCCTGACGCCGCGCGGCGGCTCGGCCAGCCAGCGCGAATAGAGCTCGACCAATGCGATCGCATGGTCGCGATCGGACAGCACTTCGCCGGCCGCCTGCCGCGCCGCCGCACGCAGCGTCACCTGATCGCGTGCGAACAGCCGCTGAATGGCACCGGCGCAGGAGCGGGTGTCGCGTGCGCGATAGGTTTCGGCAAAGGCGGGGTCCGCGACCTCGGCACAACCGCCCTCGTCCGGCACGATCAGCGGCAGGCCGCTCGCCAGCGCCTCGCTTGCCACCAATCCGAATGGCTCCTGATCCGACCCGTGGATAAAGGCGTCGGCGCTGGCGAGAATGCGGCTGAACCGGTCGCGGTCATAGACCGGGCGGAACAGGCGGATATGGCGGTTGCCGCCGATCTGCCGTTCCAGCGCCTCGCTCTGCGGGCCCTGACCCAACAGCATCAGGCCGACCGGCACCTCTGCGCCGGCCGCCTGCACTGCGTCGATCACCAGCGGCCAGCGCTTTTCCTTGTGGTGGCGGCCCAAGCCGATCAGCAAATGCCCCTCCGGCGGCAGGTCGAGCTGCGCGAGCATCGATGCACGCAGCGCTTCGTCGCGCAGGCTGGGCGAGAAATGGTTGCGGTCGATCCCCAGCGGCATCGCGGCGTCGACGCGCAGCCCGCGCGCGCTGTAGCGCTTCGCCAGCGCCGGACCGTTGGTCACGAACGCATCATATTTGCCCAGGAACTTGTCCATGTAGCGGGTGTACCAACCGAAAATCCGCTCGATCCGTTCGGGGCTGGCGACCCCCTCCAGCCAGCGGTGCGGATAGGCGCCCATATTGTCGTTATGCGCGAAGAAGATCTTCAGCGCATCGCCCTGCCAGTCGCCGATGAACCAGGCGGGGCGCCAGGGCGAGCTGTTCTCCACCACGTCCGGCTTGATCTGGTCGAGCAGCCTTGTGACCGCTTCGGGCTCGTTGAACAGCCAGTAATTGCGGTCGAGGATCAGCGGAGGCGATTTGACCCAATAGATGCGCCCGCCATCTGCGCGATCCTCGATCCGGTCCTCATGGAACGGCGCGATGACGATCAGCTCATGGCCAAGCTCCGCCATGATCCGGACCTTGCGGTCGAGATAGGTGCGGACGCCGCCGCCAGTCGGCGAATAATATTCGTTGACGTCGACGATCCGCACCGGTGTTCAGCTTCCGCTGGGTGAAAAGCCGGACAGGCCCCGCACATATTGCAACTTGATCGTGATCGGCGTCGCGCTCGCGCCGACCGTGACGATCCCATCGGCCAGCTTGGGCTTGCTGCGCCCCAGCTTGCGGTTGCTGGGCACGCCGGCCCCGTCCTTCCAGATGTTGAACTTGTTCGCGCCATCGCGGTCATGGGTCAGGAACAGCGCATAGCGGCCCGGGCGCGGCGCCTTGATGCAGAGCACGATGTTGCCCGACTTGGGCGTGGGGGCGAAGCTGCGGTGGAACAGCTTGCCTTCCTTCACCAGCACATGGTCGTCGCGCAGATAATCGCCCTCGACCGCGGGGTAGAGTTCCAGCTTGAGCCGCCCGGTCCGGTCCTTGATTCCCTGCACATTGACGCGCAGCGCGGGCACGTCGCCCGCAGCGCACGCGGCGGCATCCTCACCGATCGCGGCCTGCGCCGATGCAGCATTGGGCCAGGCGACCGCAGCGATCAGAGCGAGCGAAAGCGGGGCGGCGCGGCGGGCGAAACGGGGGGTGGTCATAGATCCTTCCTAAACAAACCAAGCAGGCCGAATCCTGCGATCAGGATAGCATGGAACAGCAAAGTGAGCGCTGCCATGAACGACAGCATCTCGGTCAGCGCGTCGCCGCGGCCGATCAGCAAAATCGCAAAACTGGCAAACACCACTTCCTGGCTGGGGATCAGCGGCAGGCGTGAAACGAGCATGCGCGCGGCGGCGAGCAGAACCCAGGTGCCAAAACCCACGCCGGGCAGCGCCACCGCCCAGGCCACCGCGATCAAGAGCGAATCGGCAAGCAGGCGCGCGACATGGATGCCGAACACTTCCCACAGCTCCTTGCGGCCGAGCGAAAAGACGCGGCGCGAGAGCAGCAGGAAGGGCAACGACATGCCAAGCACCACGGCTGCCGAGATCAGGCCGGTCTTGAACTCTGCCGGGCTCAGCATGTCGGTCGCCAGCGGCAGCGCGATGGCCACCAGCAGCAGCGTGATCGCATTGCCCGCCAGTGCGGACAGGATCGACACGTCCTTCACCGCACCAAATGGGGCCGCGACCATCTTGGTCCGCTGTCGCGCCCAGGCATAGAAATAGGCCTCGCCCGAATAGCCGAGCACGACGTCGTTCGCGATCCGCTTGCGGTTGAGCGCGATCATGCCCGACCACGGAATATTCCATAGCTTGCGATAGATGATGAAGTCGAAGGTCGGCCCGACCATGTAGCGCAGGACAAAGATCAGGTAGAACAGCCAGCTCGCCGGGGCGGTGCGGGTCAGCCCGGCCAGTCCCTGGTCCAGCAGCTCGTGGCCGATCCCGACCACCATCAGGACCGACAGCACCGCGCCGAGCCAGGTCGGCCAGCGCCGCCGGATTTTCGCGATCGGTTCGAGCTCGGCGAGTTCCGCGACGACCGGCTTGGGCGCGGCACCGGGAAGCGTATCGGTCGTCAAGGATTGCGCTCCTGGCGGTTCCACATCAGCCAATCAGGCAACCCCTGCTCGTACCCCGGTGAAGGTGCAACATGTCTCGGAAAGGTGGCCGCTATGCAAGTGGGGGTGAAATGACCCGAGATTATGGTTTCAACGCGGGGTGATTTGGGCTTTAACAAGGCACGCTGCAAGCCCATGCCCCAACCAAATCACTCCGCCACCCATATCCTGAGCTTTGCCCAGACCCTGAAAGGGGGTGGGGTCGAGCGTGCGATGATGCGCATGGCGAACGGCTGGGCCGAAGCCGGGCGGCGCGTGACGCTGGTGATCGGCGATGCGCGCGGCGCGCTGGCGCACGAAATTCCGCCCAATGTCGAGGTGCGTGAGCTTGGCGATGCGCGCTATCGGGCGATGTTCGGCATCGCTGATATCGTGCGCGAAGTGCGTCCTGACGCGATCTTCTGTCCCGGTAATCACTATACCGCCGCCGCCTTTTGGCTGAAGCGGCGGTTGGGCCAGGCGTGCCCGCCCATGGCGGCGCAGGTCTCCAACACGTTGATCCGCCCCGATCTGCCCCGCGCAGTGGGGTTTGGCTATGCGCTGTGGCTGCGCATGCATCCGTCGTTTTTGGATGCAATCGTCGCCATGACTCCGGCTACGGGCGAAGAGGCGGTGCGCGAGATGCGCATCGATCCCGCCCGCGTCGTGGTCATCCCCAACCCGCCGGCCGTGCCGATCCCCGGCGCGCCGCTGCCGCCCATGCCGGACGGGCGCTTCATCCTGGGCGTTGGACGGCTCGCCCCCCAGAAGAAATGGGAACGACTGATCGCCGCGATGCCGCGCCTTGCCGACCCCGACGTCAAGCTGCTGATCCTGGGCGAAGGCGAGGAGCGCGAACAGCTCGAACGGCTGGTCGAGCGGCTCGGCCTGTCCGACCGCGTGGCGATGCCGGGCCATGCTCCCGATCCGCTTCCCGTGATCGCGCGCGCCGATGTCGTGGCGCTCACGTCCGAATTCGAAGGCGTGCCGGGTGTGGTGCGCGAGGCACTGGCCGCCGGCACGCCGATCGTGGCGACCGATTCGAGCGTCGCGATCCATGAGCTTATCAACAGTCCCGCGCGCGGCTCGGTCGTCCCACCTGGCGATCGCGCACGGCTGGTCGGTGCGCTCAACCACTGGCTGACGCCGGGACGGCAGCGGCCCGAACCGCTGGTCGAAGAGGGGCCGGAGCCGATCGGGGCGTATCTGGAGCTGTTCGATCGCCTGGTCGCTCAGCGCGGGCGGTAGCTCAAGCCGATCCACAACGTGCGGGGACTCGCGCGCTCGACTATGCCCGTCCCGCTCACGCCAGTTTCGATCCGCGCATCGGTCAAATTCTCGCCCCGCGCCTCGATCGCAAAGCCCTTTGCCACCGGCACGCGAATCACCGCGTCGAAGGTCAGGGCGTCGGCCAGCGCGCGCACGTTGAGGTCGTCCTCGAACTGCGCCGCGACATAGCGCGCCGTTCCCGAAACGCTCAGCCGATCGCCGCTATAGCCGATATGGGCGGAGAGCTGATGCGGCGCAGTCTGCGCCGGGCGCCGTCCGTTCAGCGGCGCGGCGCTGCCCGACGCCTCCACCCGCGCATCGGTATAGGCCCAGGACGCGCCCGCGCGCCACGGCCCGGCCTGCCACGTCAGATCGGCCTCGATCCCGCGCGATTCGATCGCGTCGAGATTCTGCCGCATGCGATAGACGCCGCCGGCCGCGACGAAACCGACGCCCGGATACGTCCCCGGCCCGCTGCCCAACGTGACGTTGCCGATCGCATTGTCGAGCCAGTTAAGAAACGCGGTGGTGCGCAACGTCACACCGGTGGCGGGAGTCAGGTCCACGCCGACCTCCACCCCGCGCAGCCGCTCCGGCGCAAGCTGCGTATTGGCCGCCGTCGCGTCCGCCCCGGCGCGGAACGGGCGGTAGAGTTCATTGAGCGTCGGCAAACGCCAGCCGCTATAGGCAGCGCCGCGCACGGCAACGGCGTCGCTGGCGCGCAACGCTGCCGCCAGCCGTGCGCTGCCCTCCCACCCGGCACGGTCCGGCGCGCGGCTGTCGGTCAGCGGCGCGCCACCGGTCAGCAATGCCTCGAACAAACGCCCGTCACGGATCGTCCAGCGATCGGCGCGCCCGCCCGCGGTCAGCGTCAGCGCGCCGCGCTCGAGGCTGAGATCGGCGAACAGCCCGGCGGTGCTGCTCTCACCCCCCGCCACGCGGCGGCGCGTCGGGGCCCCCGCGACGAAGCTGTACAGTTCGCTGGTCCGCCCGCTCACCATGCGCAGATCGCCGCCGGTGCGCAGCGTCCATCCGCTACCCAATGGCGGCTCGACTTCGATTCGCAGCCCCGTACCGGTCGCCGGCACATGCTGGTCCAGCGTCGGGCTCGCGGCAGTGCGCGTCGCATTCACGCTGGCAAAGCCGGTGGCGAAATCGCGATGCTGGAGCCAGCCGGTCGCCGCCCAGCGCCAGCGCCCGTTGCCGATCAGGCGCAGGCTGGCGTCCGCTCCACGGCTGTTCACCGGGGTAAAGTCGGTCCCGCGATCGCGCTGATCGGAAAAGGCCGACAGGTTCGCCTGAAGCTCGATCCCCGCCGTCAACGGCGCGACGCCGCGCAGAGCGATGCTCGCCTGTTCATAGGGCGCGGCACGGTCCGCTGCGCCGCGCTGGCCCTCGATAATCGGTACGAACCCATCGCCGCGCGCGAACTGCACCGCCCCGGTCACTTCCCCCGCGCCCAGGCGCGCGCCGCCGGTTGCGACCAGATCGACCGACTCGCGGCTGCCGAAGAAGCCGGTCAGCGCGACCGGCCCGAGCGTGCGCGCATCGGCGCTGAACAGCTCGACCGTCCCCGCCAGCGCCCCCGCACCGTGATAGCCGCTGCCGCCGCCGCGCGTCACGCGCACCCCGCCCAGCCGTTGCGGCAGCATGGCGGGGAAGGGGACCCAGCCGCCGAACGGATCGGCCTGCGGCACCCCGTCGAGCAGCAGCAGCGCCCGGCTCGACGCATTGCCGCCGAGCCCGCGCAGGCTGATCCCCTGTGCGGTCGGGTGCGATGAGCGCGAATCGGCGCGGCGGAACTGCGCCGCCCCGGCGACATCGCGCAGCACATCCTCCAGCCGCCCGCTGGCACTGTCGGTCAGCCGTTCGCGGTCGATCTCGACCGTCGCGAGCGCAGCCTCGCCGGGTGGGGCGTCCAGCCCCTGTCCGACGATCACGATCTCCTGCGCAGCAACCGGAAAAGGCAGGGTAAGGAGGAGCAGCGCGACCGCGCCCCTCATGCCGGCTTCGCCCGCTCGGGGCTGGCGGCGGCAAAGGCCTCCAGCGCGCAAGCGGCGGCATCGGCGGCGCGCAAGGTCGGGAACGCATCGAGCGGCGTGTCGAACCGCCGCGCATTATACATCTGGGGCACCAGCATCACGTCGGCGATCCCCGGCGCGGTTCCGCCCAGAAAAGGCCCGTCGCCGGCCTTGGCCGCCGCTAGCGCCTCCAGCGCGGTGAAGCCTTCGATAATCCAGTGGCGATACCAGTCGCCCTTCACCGCCTCATCCGCACCGAAGCGCGACTCGAGCGCGCGCAGCACACGCAGATTGTTGAGCGGGTGGATATCGGCCGCGATCACCAGCGCCTGCGCCATCGCATCGGCGCGCGCGATCGGGTCGGCCGGGATCAGTCGCGGCTCCGGGTATGTCGCATCCAGCCATTCGATGATCGCCAGGCTCTGCGTCAGGATGCGGCCATCGCCAATGTCGAGCGCGGGGACGAATCCCTGCGGGTTGCGCGCCAGATGCGCCTCGCTGCGCTGCGCTCCCTGCACAAGATGCACCTCGCGCCGTTCGTAGCTCACGCCCTTGAGGTTCAGCGCGATGCGCACGCGATAGGCGGCACTCGACCGGAAATAATCGTACAGAATCACGTCAGCTCACCCTCGTCGGCACCATAGCCCGCTTCAATCGCCTGTTCCGACCGCCGTTCCAGCGCCACCTTGATCATCGCCACGATCGGATCGGCGAGCGCCAGGCCGAGAAAGCCGAACAGGGTGCTCATCAGAATCTGCGACGACACGGTCAGTGCCGGCGGCATGTCGACCGTGCGCTTCGCCACCAGCGGCAACAGCACATAGCCGTCGAACGTCTGCACCCCGAAATAGATCGCGATCGCCCACAGCCCCTCGCTCTGCCCGGCGCTGAAGCCGACCGCGACCATCAGCACGCCCGAGATGAACGCCCCGATATTGGGGATGAACGCGAGCACGCCGGTCAGGATGCCGAGCAGCAGCGCCATCGGAACGCCCGCGATCGACAGCAGGATCCACGTCACGACGCCCTCGAACACCATGCCCAGCAACCGCCCGGCGAGCAGCACGCGCATCGTCCGCGCCATCCGTGCCAGCGTGATCGCGAACTGGTCGCGCGACGCCATCGGCACCATCCACTGCATCCCGCGCTCATAGATGCGCGGCTCCATCGCCACGAACAGGCCGATGACGAGGATGAGGAAAAAGCTGCCGATCGCGCCGATCGCGCCGCCGATGAAGGATGTCAGCCGCCCGACCGATCCCAGCGCCTCCTTGGCCAGCCCGCTCAGGTCGGACGCCTGCGGCATCAGGCCCAGGTCGCTCAGCCACCCGCTGATCCGCATCGCCTGCGTTTCCAGCGTGATCCGCAATTGCTCGGCCTGCGCCACGATCTCGACCCCGGTCAGGTAGATGACGCCACCGATGAACGCGACGACGCCGATCACCACGATGGTCAGCGCGAGGCCACGCGGGATCGGCACTGCGCGCCGGATCAACCGCGCCCCGCCATCCAGCATCGACGCGACGACCAGCCCGGCGAAGATCAGCAGCAAAGGCTGGATCAGCAGCACGATCAGCGCGGCGGCGGCGGCGAGTCCGAACCACACCGATGCGCGGCGCATCTCCGCACGCATCACCGGATCGCGCATCTCGTTCGGGCCGGGCGTCTGGGTGACCGTCACGTCCTCGTCGGCGGCGCTCGCCATCGGCTTATTGTGCCGCGCTGTCGGGATGCAGCGACGTGCCCGCGCGGCCCGACCGGAACGATCCGAACCAGGTGAGCGGGTTCCAGCTTGCGCTGCCATCCAGGCTGAAGGTGATGAACTCGGCCCGTCCGCCGATATTCTCGATCGGCACCGGCCCGCCCAATCCCTCGGACTCACCCTTCGCACTCATCGCGGGCGCGCGGCTGTCCGCGCTGTTGTCGCGATTGTCGCCCATCAGCCAGACATGGTCGGCCGGGACGCGGATCGGGGAAAAATTATCGGCGCTGGTCAGGCCGATGTCGATGGTGTCATAGCTGACGCCGTTGGGCAGGGTCTCGCGGACGATCTCGACATTGCAGACGCGCGCACCAGCCGCGTCGCGCGCCAGCGCGTCGGGATAGTGGCGCGGGTCGCAGGTCAGGTTGCCATCGACCTTGAGCGCCCGCAGGCCCAGCTTCTCGCGCTGCACCGGTCGGCCGTTGAGATAAAGGATGCCGCCATGCATCTCGATCAGGTCGCCGGGCAGGCCGATCACCCGCTTGATATAATCGGTTCGCACCACGGGATGGCTGACGATGACAATGTCGCCGCGTTCCGGCAGGCTGCCGAACAGGCGCCCCTGCATGAATGGCAGGATGTGGAAGGTCGGGGTGACATAGCTGTAGCCATAGGGATATTTGCTCACCACCAACCGGTCGCCGACCAACAGCGTCGGCATCATCGATTCCGACGGAATGTAAAACGGCTTGGCCACCAGGCTGTGAAAGCCGAGCACCGCGAGCACCAGCCAGAAGATGCCGCGCGCCTCGCCCCACCAATCGGTGCCGCTGCGCGTCTCCTCGCTCTCGCTCGCCAATGCCAGTTTCTCGGCCATCTCGTCTCTCTTATTCGCCCGTCACGGGCAGCGCCTCGATCACCACCAGCGCCTGTGCCCAGGGATGGTCGTCGGTCAGCGTCAGATGCACCTTCACCACGTGTCCGGCGGGCGTCATCGCGTCAAGCCGCGCCTTGGCCCCCCCGGTCAGCGCCAATGTCGGCGCGCCCGACGGCGCATTGACCACGCCGATATCGCGCATGAACAGGCCAGCTTTGAAACCGGTCCCGACCGCCTTCGAAAAAGCCTCTTTGGCAGCAAATCGTTTCGCGAGCGTTGCGGCATAGTTCATCGGCCGCCGCGCCGCCTTGCGCAGCTCGACCTCGGTGAACACGCGCTGTTCGAACCGCATGCCGAACCGGTCGAGCGACGACTGGATCCGCTCGATGTTGCAGAGATCGGATCCGATGCCGATGATCATAAGATCGTCGCCCCGGCGAAGGCCGGGGCCGCCATGTTGCAGGCGTGTCGGGTGCTGCGAGCGGCCCCGGCCTCCGCCGGGGGGACGAACGACCCGCTCACCGCGCCGCATCCATCAGATCGCGCATCCGCTTCACGACCGGGGCCAGCCCGTCGAAAATTGCCTCGCCAATCAGGAAATGCCCGATATTCAGCTCCGCCAGCTGCGGAATCGCCGCGATCGGCACGACATTGTCGAAGGTCAGGCCATGCCCGGCATGCACCTCGATCCCGTTCTTCGCGGCCAGCGCCGCCGCGTCGGCGATGCGGCGCAGCTCGGCGGTCTGCGCTTCGCCTTCCAGCTCGCAATAGCGCCCGGTGTGCAGCTCGACCACCGGCGCGCCCAGCCGGATCGCCGCTTCGATCTGCGCCGGATCGGGTTCGATGAACAGCGACACGCGGATGTTCGCGCCCTTGAGCTCGCTGACCATCGGCGCGAGCACATTATGCTGCCCCGCCGCGTCCAGCCCGCCTTCGGTCGTGCGCTCCTCGCGCCGTTCAGGCACGATGCACGCGGCGTGCGGGCGGTGGCGCAGCGCGATGGCCAGCATCTCGTCGGTCGCCGCCATTTCCAGGTTGAGCGGGATGGTCAGCTCCGCCGCAAGCCGCGCGATATCGTCATCGGTGATGTGCCGCCGGTCCTCGCGCAGATGCGCGGTAATCCCGTCCGCCCCGGCCTCCGCCGCTAACAATGCCGCCCGCACCGGATCGGGATAGCCGCTCCCGCGCGCATTGCGCACGGTGGCGACATGGTCGATGTTCACGCCAAGGCGCAGATGGCCGGTCATTGCTTGGTCCCCTTGCCGCACGCTGCGGCGCTCAACAGGTCGTGCGCGAAACCCGACCCCTGCCACACTTCACCAAAGGAAAAGGGCGCGCGGTCCGAAAAGACGATCACCACGCGACGAATTTCAGGCAGGATGAAGTTGCGAACCTCGATCCCACCCACGCCACCGCGTCGCTCGACGATCCGCACCGGCTTGGCGCACCCCTTGAGCGGTGCTTCGAACACCCATTGGCCGAGCGCCATATAGCCGAGCGCGGGATCGCCCTGCCAAAGCGTTGCCAGCGCATCCGGCGGGATCAGCTTCCCCTCCATCAGCGCAATGTCGAATTTCGCCAGCGCATCGATCGAGCCATACAGCCCCGCCGCGGCACCATAGCTGGCGAGGTCGATCGCCGGCTCGGGCTTGCCATCGACCGTGCCCATCCGCGTAAACGCTTCCCCCGGATAAGCGGCGAGAAAGTCGATCTCGAGCGGCTTGGCGATGCGTTCGTCGACGAGCGTTGCCCAGCTCTTGCCGGTCACCGCCTCAAGCAGCGCGCCGAGCACCAGATAGTCGCAATTATTGTAGGACCAGTTTCCCCCCGGCGTCCCCTTCACCGGCCCCGCGCAATAGCCGGTCAGCGGATCGCGGCTCCCGGTATAGCCCGACTGATAATAGGATGGGAAACCGCCCGTTCCCGCCGGGCTGTCGTCGGGATTAGGCAAACCCGAGCGATGCTGCAGCAATTGGCGCACCGTCACCGTCTCGGCATTTTCGCTGCGAAATTTGGGCAGATAGGTGGCGATCGGTCGGTCGAGGTCGAACCGGCCCTTGGCGACTTCCTGCATCACCAACACCGCGACAACCTGCTTGGTCACCGATGCCCAGCGCCACGTCGCGCCATCATCACCACCGCGATAGGGCTGTGGGAGCAAGCCGACATAGCCCCAGCCGCCGCCCTCCGGGTCGGCAATCTGGATATCGCCGCTGAACGCCGGATCCTCGACCAATTTAGCGAGCGCGCGCTCATCGACCGGCGGCGCGGTTTGCACCGCGGTCGCCTGCATCAGCAGAGCTGCGAGCGCAGCGTTCACGCCGCCGCCCGGCTGCCCGGCTTGATCGCCGGGATCGCCGCCAGCTCGGGGGGGAGCGCGTCCGCCGCGTAGCTCGGCACGTCGAGTCGGATCAGCGGAAAGAACGGGACGCCCAGATCGGCGGTGCCGTTCGACCGATCGACCAGCGAAGCCGCTGCGATCACCTCGCCGCCGGCTTCGGCAATCGCCTTGATCGCCTCACGACTGGAGAGCCCGGTGGTGACGACGTCTTCCATCATCAGCACCTGTTGCCCGGGCGCCAAGCGAAAGCCGCGCCGCAGTTCGAAAATGCCGGTGGGGCGTTCGACGAACATCGCATCCACATCGAGCGCGCGGGCGACTTCCTGTCCCGCAATCACCCCACCCATTGCGGGGGAGACGACAGCGGTGATCCGCGAACGCAGCTCGGCGGGGATGTTCGCCGCTACCGCCTCGGCCAGCCGCGCGGCGCGGCGCGGGTTCATCAGCACGCGCGCGCATTGCAGGTAGCGCGGGCTGCGCAGCCCCGACGACAGGATGAAATGCCCTTCCAGCAGCGCCTCTGCCGCCCGGAATTCGCCCAGCACCTCGTCTTCGGTCACGCGTCCACCTCGCTCTTGTTCTGGCCCGGCATCTAGGGTTCGGGCAGCGCCCCCGCAACACTATGGGTAAAAAGAGGACTCGACACGCTTGAGGCGGACGCGCGAGGTGCTATAGGCCAGCCTCGACGGGCGAATTGCGTCCGCGCGACCGGCAAAGCCGGCGCCCCCGTACAGGGGCCAGAAGGACAGGGGTTTATTGAGACGATGCGCATGCATGGATTGAAGGCGATCGTGCTGGCTGCGGGCCTCGCGCTCGCCGGGGGCATGGCCCAGGCTCAGGCACCGGCAGCAGCGGCGCCCGAAGCGCCCGCGCCGGTGACGGTGGCGACTCCGGCCGCGGCTCCCGCGCCGGGTAGCCCGGTCGAGCAGGCCGCGACGGCTGCTCCCGCGGAAGCGAAGGTTGCTGATCCGACGCTCAACCCCGACGGCACGCACAAGACCGGGCCGGTCCCCGGCATCGGCATGCCGGTCGACGGCAAGCTCGGTATTCAGCCGCAGGCGACCAAGCTGGGCGAGAGCGCGGCCGGTTTCCACAACAACATCCTGCTGCCGATCATCACCGCGATCTCGATCTTCGTGCTGATCCTGCTGGCGTGGACGATCGTCCGCTATCGCCGCAAGGCCAACCCGGTCCCGTCGAAGACGAGCCACAACACGCTGATCGAGATCATCTGGACCGCGGTGCCGGTGCTGATCCTCGCCTTCATCGCATGGCCGTCGATCGCGCTGCTCGCCAAGCAGTTCAAGCCGGCGCCCGACAATGCCGTGACGATCAAGGCGATCGGCAACCAATGGTATTGGTCGTATGAGTATCCCGACCATGGCGGCATTTCGATCACCGCCAACATGCTCAAGGAAAAGAGCGAAGTTCAGGCCGGTCAGCGCTTCCGCACCGATGTCGACGGCCCGCGTCTGCTCGCGGTCGACAACCGCATCGTCGTTCCCGTCGGCACCCCGATCCGCCTGATCGCGACCGCCAACGACGTGATCCACAGCTGGGCAGTCCCGGCGTTCTGGATCAAGATGGACGCGATCCCCGGCCGCCTCAACGAAACCAGCTTCACCGTCGACAAGCCCGGCGTTTACTTCGGCCAGTGCAGCGAACTGTGCGGTGCGCGTCACGCGTACATGCCGATCGTGGTCGAGGCGGTCGAGCCGGCCGTGTTCGCGCAGTGGGTCGCGGCCAAGGGCGGCACGATGCCGTCGGCTGCCAAGCCCTCGGCCGCCGCTCCGGCTCAGCCGGGCAGCGACGCCGCCGACGACACCGCGACCCCGGCCAACGCCATCGTCGCCACCGGCAATGCGACCGTCGAGGCGACCGAAACCGGCGCCACCACCAATCAAGCCGCCACCGGCAACACGGACCAGTAAGCCATGACCGACGCAGCACGCGACGCGCACGCCTTTACGGCGCATGACGACCATCACGACACGCATGCGGACCATGTGCCGGGCTTCTTCGCCCGCTGGTTCCTGTCGACCAACCACAAGGACATCGGCACGCTCTACCTGATCTTCGCCATTCTGGCGGGGATCATCGGTGGCGCGATTTCGGGCGTGATGCGCCTCGAATTGGCCGAGCCGGGCATCCAGCATCTCGGCTATATTGCCGAATTCGTGCATGGCGGTCCGCAGACCTTCGACGAATCGCTGCACTTCTGGAACGTGCTGATCACCGCGCACGGCCTGATCATGGTGTTCTTCATGGTCATGCCCGCCATGATCGGCGGCTTCGGCAACTGGTTCGTTCCGATCATGATCGGTGCGCCGGACATGGCGTTCCCGCGCATGAACAACCTGTCCTTCTGGCTGCTCGTCCCGGCATTCGTGCTCCTGCTCGCTTCACCGTTCTTCGGCGGTGGCGCGGGGACCGGCTGGACCGTCTATGCCCCGCTCTCGACCTATGGTGAGCCGGGGCCGGCGGTGGACATGGCGATCCTGTCGCTGCACCTTGCCGGTGCCAGCTCGATCCTGGGCGCGATCAACTTCATCACCACCATCTTCAACATGCGCGCGCCGGGCATGACCCTGCACAAGATGCCGCTGTTCGTATGGTCTGTGCTGATCACCGCTTTCCTGCTGCTGCTCGCGCTCCCGGTGCTGGCTGCGGCGATCACGATGCTGCTGACCGATCGTAACTTCGGCACCACCTTCTATGATCCCGCCGGCGGCGGCGATCCGGTGCTGTACCAGCATCTGTTCTGGTTCTTCGGCCACCCCGAAGTGTACATCATGATCCTGCCGGGCTTCGGCATCGTCAGCCAGATCGTCTCGACCTTCAGCCGCAAGCCGGTGTTCGGCTATCTCGGCATGGCCTATGCCATGGTCGCGATCGGCGTGGTCGGCTTCGTCGTGTGGGCGCACCACATGTTCACGACGGGCATGAGCGTGAACGTGAAGATGTACTTCACCGCCGCAACCATGATCATCGCAGTGCCGACCGGCATCAAGATCTTCTCGTGGATCGCGACGATGTGGGGCGGGTCGATGAGCTTCAAGACCCCGATGGTCTGGGCGATCGGCTTCATCTTCCTGTTCACCGTGGGCGGCGTCACCGGCGTCGTGCTCGCGAACGGCGGCGTCGACGATTATATGCACGACACCTATTATGTGGTCGCGCACTTCCACTATGTGCTCTCGCTGGGCGCGGTGTTCGGCCTGTTCGCCGGCTTCTACTACTGGTTCCCGAAGATGTTCGGGAAGATGTACAGCGAACTGCTCGGCCAGCTGCACTTCTGGGTGTTCTTCGTCGGCGTGAACGTGCTGTTCTTCCCGCAGCATTTCCTGGGCCTTCAGGGCATGCCGCGCCGCTACCCGGACTATCCGGACGCCTATGCATACTGGAACGAGATCTCCAGCTGGGGCTATGTGATCATGCTGGCGGGTATGGCGATCTTCTTCGTCAACCTGTTCTGGTCGCTCGCTTTCGGCAAGAAGGCTCCGGACAATCCCTGGGGCGAAGGTGCAACGACGCTGGAATGGACCCTGTCCAGCCCGCCGCCGTTCCACCAGTTCGAAACCCTGCCGGTGATCGCGGACGACAAGCATCACTAAGGTCGGCAACGGCTGAAACACGAAACGCCCCGGGGGAAACTCCGGGGCGTTTTGCTTTGGCAGGCGCGTCCCGGGCTATTCGCTGTCGCGTTTGCGATCCCGCGCGATCCGCGCGCTTTCCGCTTTCAGCGGGCGTGAAACCGGACACACTTGCTGGACATAGCCATTCAGCGTGTTTGCCAGCGCGTCCGGCACGAGCCGATAATAGACATATTGCCCGCGCTTCTCGCTGCTGATCAGTCCAGCGTTCTCGAGGACCGACAGATGCTGCGACACCGCTGGCTTCGACATGTCGAACCGCGCGGCAATTTCCCCCGCGCTCAGCTCAGCCTCGGAAAGATAGGCGAGAATCTTGCGGCGCGGAGCCGACGCCAGTGCTTCGAAAACCTTCTGCATCGACGTCTACCTATGGCGTTCGATGCCAATTGACAACGGTAATTAGATAATTAAGCTATTATCTAATTACTAGGAAGTTGGCAGCCATGACCGTGTTAGACGACGATCCACCGGTACGCTCCATCGTCGAGGTGCCAGGCTGCTCCCCAGTTGCAGGCGTCGTGCGGTGGGACCCCGCGACCTCGGTCTGGAACGGTGGCATGCTCGGCATTGCGCTTGTCGGGGCTCCTCTGACGGTGAGTTGGAGTGCCGTTGCCGTCTTCGTGGGGCTGACGGCGGCGACGTTGCTCGCGGGACATAGCGTCGGAATGCACCGCCGACTGATCCATCGCAGCTTCGACTGCCCCGAATGGCTTGAATTCGCGCTGGTATATGTGGGTGTTCTGGTGGGTCTGGCGGGCCCGATCGGGATGATCCGCACGCATGACCTGCGGGATTGGGCGCAACGTCAGCCTGACTGCCATCCCTATCTGGCGCACCGCGAATCGATGCTCAAGGATGCATGGTGGCAGCTTCACTGCCGTCTCGTCCTCGATCGCCCGCCCGGCTTCGATGCCGGTCCGACGGCCGAGCGTCGTGCCTATCGCTGGCTCGAACGCACTTGGCGCTGGCAACAGCTTCCGCTCGCACTCGTGCTGTTCGCGATTGGCGGATGGGCATGGGTGATCTGGGGCGTCTGCCTGCGGGTCAGTGTCTCTGTGACCGGCCACTGGTTCGTCGGCCATCTGGCCCATCGCCGCGGGCCGCAAAGCTGGCTGGTGCGCGATGCCGGGGTTCAGGCGCATGACGTGCCTTGGGCGGCGATCCCGACAATGGGGGAGGCGTGGCACAACAACCACCATGCGTTCCCCGGCTCGGCACGCATTGGCATCCACCCCGGCCAGAGCGACTGGGGCTATGCGTTCATCCTTCTCCTCTCCCGTCTCGGCCTTGCGTGGGACATCCGCACTCCGGCGGGCATGGTGGCGCGTCGGCGCAAGCTCGACCCTGTGTTACCCTGACCCTTCCCCCGCGCCCCAACCGCGCCTATAGCGCCCCGCAAATGTCCGTCGCCAACCATGCCCTGACCATCCCCGCCGACTGGCGCGATTTCCTTGCGCTGACCAAGCCGCGCGTGATGAGCCTGGTCGTGTTCACCGGCCTGTGCGGCATGCTCGCCGCGCCCGTCGCGATTCATCCGGTTATCGGCTTCACCGCGATCCTGTGCATTGCACTGGGTGCCGGTGCATCGGGCGCGCTCAATCAATGGTATGAGGCGGACCTCGACGCCAAGATGAAGCGGACGCAGAGCCGCCCGCTGCCCGCCGGGCGCATGGATCGCCAGTCGGCGCTGCATTTCGGCGTTGGTGTCGCCGCGCTGTCGGTGATCCTGATGGGGCTGGCGGTCAACTATGTCGCGGCCGGCATCCTGCTCGGGTCGATCCTGTTCTACGTGCTGATCTACACCGTCTGGCTCAAGCGCCGCACGCCGCAGAATATCGTGATCGGCGGCGCGGCCGGGGCGTTCCCGCCGCTGATCGGCTGGGCGGCGGCGACCGGCGAGATTGCGCTGCTGCCCGTGCTGCTGTTCAGCCTCGTCTTCCTGTGGACCCCACCGCATTTCTGGGCACTCGCGCTGTTCGTGAAGACCGACTACGCCAATGCCGGCGTCCCGATGCTGCCCGTCGTGGCGGGGGAGCGCGCGACGCGGGTCCAGATCGGCCTCTACACGATCCCCATGGCGGTGGCGGCGGTCGCACCCTGGCCGCTCGGCCTGACCGGCAGCCTCTATGGCTGGACCTCGATCGCGACGACCGCGCTGTTCGGTCTGCTCGCGCTGCATGTCGCAACCCGCATGGCCACCGACAATGATGCGATGAAGCCCGAAAAGCGCCTGTTCGCCTATTCGATCTCGTATCTCTTCATATTGTTCGGCGCGGTTGCCGCCGATAGGATCATGGCATGACCCCCGACGAAGAAAACCTGATCCGCGCCCGCCAGAAGTCCCGCGCCCGCGTGCTGGCGGTGCTGCTGTTCGCCTTCGTCATCCTGGTCTTCGCGATCAGCATCGTGAAGATCCAGATGGGCATGCCCCTCCGCGCGCAGTGAGTCTTCGATGATCGCAGCTCTCCCCCAGGATCCCAAGCTCCGCACCGCAATGCTGGCGGTGCTCGGCGTGCTGGCCATGACCGGCCTCGCCTTCGCCAGCGTCCCGCTCTACCGCCTCTTCTGTCAGGTCACCGGCTTTGGCGGCACCACGATGCGTGCTGGTGAAGCGCCTGGCGCGGTCGACGGCAAGATCACCGTCGCGTTCGACTCCAACGTCAGCCCCGCGCTCAGCTGGCAGTTCAAGCCGGAAGTCGCGTCGGACACGATCGCCATCGGCGCGCGCGACATGGCCTTCTACACCGCGACCAACGCCGGCACCGTACCGATCACCGGAACCGCGACCTACAATGTCACGCCCGAGGCGGCGGGGAAGTATTTCAGCAAGATCCAGTGCTTCTGCTTCACCGAACAGACGCTTCAGCCCGGTGAGACGGTGCGCATGCCGGTGATCTATTTCGTCGATCCGAAGATCCTGACCGATCCGGATACGAAGGACATTGCGAAGATCACGCTCTCCTACACATTTTACCCAGTGGATTCCGCCAAGCCCAAGGGCTAGGGGAAGTCGCAACAACGCCAGAAACGAACAGGGACGGACGATGGCAGGCGCCAAGAACCACGACTATCACATTCTCCCGCCCAGCCCGTGGCCGATGCTCAGCTCGCTCGCCGCTCTGTGGCTGGCGGTCGGCGGGCTCATGTACATGAAGGAGCATCCGGCTGGCTTCTGGGTGATGATGTCCGGCCTTGCCGCCGTGCTGTTCTGCATGGCGTCGTGGTGGGTCGACGTGATCAAGGAAGCCAATGCCGGCGACCATACCCCGGTCGTCCAGCTGCACCTGCGCTATGGCATGATCCTGTTCATCGCGTCGGAAGTGATGTTCTTCGTCGGCTGGTTCTGGGCATGGTTCAACTATGCGCTGTTCCCCGCCGCGATCGCCGTCAGCGGCGAACATGCCAGCGTGGTCGAAGTGGCGCAGAACATTGCCGCGCAGTTCCCGCCCAAGGGCATGGAAGTGCTCGACGCGTTCCAGCTGCCGCTGCTCAACACCTTCATCCTGCTCCTCTCGGGCACCACGATCACTTGGGCGCATCACGGCCTGATCCACAACCAGCGTGGCGGTGCCATGCGCGGCCTGTGGGGCGCGATCGGCGTGGGTGAGAATGACGTGGTCAAGAAGGGCCTGTGGCTGACGATCATCCTCGGCCTCGTCTTCTCGGCGGTGCAGGCATATGAATATGCGCACGCCCCGTTCGTGTTCGGCAAGTCGAACTATTCGTCGGCCTTCTACATGGCGACCGGCTTCCACGGCTTCCACGTGATCGTCGGCACCATCTTCCTGATGGTCTGCCTGCTGCGCACCTACAAGGGTGACTTCACCCCGCGCCAGCATTTCGGTTTCGAAGCCGCCGCCTGGTACTGGCACTTCGTCGACGTGGTGTGGCTGTTCCTCTTCGTCACCGTCTATGTATGGGGCGGCTGGGGCGCGCCGGTCCACGGCTAATGGATCACAGCGCACCTCCGGTCACGGAGTCGGCATTCAAGGGGGCGTGTCCGCAATGCGGCGCGCCCTCTCTGTTTGCAGGCTGGGTAAAGTTCGCCGATCGCTGCCCGAAATGCGGCCTGGATTACGCCGCGTTCAATGTCGGCGATGGCCCGGCGGCGTTCCTGACCCTCATCATCGGCACGATCATCGTCGCCCTCTCGGTATGGCTGGAACTGGCCGCAGAGCCGCCGCTGTGGCTGCATTTGCTGATCTGGCCGCCGGTGACCCTGCTGTTGGTCGTCTTCAGCCTGCGCTTGGCCAAGGGCGCGCTGCTCGCGCTCGAATATCGCAACGCCGCGCGTGAGGGGCGGCTGAAGGACCCCGAGGCGTGAAACTGCCGCTGTTCCCTACCATCCTGGTCGCCCTCGCCGTCGCGGCGATGATCGGCCTCGGCATCTGGCAGCTCGACCGGCGTGGGGAAAAGGCGGTGCAGCTCGCCCGCCTGTCCGCCAACCGCGACCTGCCCGCAATGGCCTTTCCCAGCCCCCCGGTCGGCGACGACCATCTGTTCCGCCGCGCCGGGCTGATGTGCCTCGAAGTTGCCAGCTGGAGCGAACAGGCCGGCCGCGACGCGACCGGCAAAAGCGGCTGGCGCCACCTCGCCGACTGCCGCACCGGGGCGGAGGGGATGAGCGTCAAGGTCGACATGGGCGTCAGCAGCGCCCCCGGCGTGAAGCCGGCATGGAAGGGCGGGGCGGTCACGGGCATGATCACCCATGCTCCCGGTTCGACCCCGCTGCTCGCCTCGCTGTTTGGCAAGCGCCCGCCGCGCAACCTGATGCTCGTCGCCGACGCCCCCGCGCCGGGCCTGTCCGCCAGCGCCCCGCCCGACCCGTCGAGCGTGCCGAACAACCACCTCGCCTACGCCGTGCAGTGGTTCCTGTTCGCGGGGATCGCGGTGGTGATCTACTTGCTCGCGCTGCGGCGGCGGGGGCAGAAGAAGAAGGCTTGATTGCGCACGAAGGCGCTAAGGCACGAAGAGATTTTGTTGGCGCAGAGGCGCAGAGGCGCAGAGGCGCGGAGCGTAAGGCTCGCGCGAAGCGCTCTAACCGTGCCGCCGAAGCAAGCGGAACGATGATGTGATCTGAGCCGCTGACGCGGCGGCCAACATCTCTGCGTCTCCGCGCCTCTGCGCGAACCAATAACCTTCTTCTTCTCTTCGTGGCTTCGTGCCTTTGTGCGCCCCCAAATCCCGCACCCACCACAGCCCCCCAAAGCCAGACTTTCTTGCCCCACCCGACAACCGCCGCTACCCCGCCCGCCATGCGCTACCAGAGCACGCGCGGCACCGCGCCCGAACTCGATTTCCGTGAAGTCACCCTCGCCGGGCTGGCGAGCGACGGCGGCCTCTACGTCCCCGTCGAATGGCCCCGCTTCACGCCCGACCAGATCGCCGACATGGCCGGCCTGTCCTATGTCGAGACCGCCGTGCGGGTCATGGCCCCGTTCGTCGCGGGCAGCCTGACCGAAGCCGAACTGCGCGACCTGTGCACCCGCGCCTATGGCCGGTTCAGCCATGATGCCGTGACCCCGCTGGTCCAGCTCGACCACCGCCACTTCCTGCTCGAACTGTTCCACGGCCCCACGCTCGCGTTCAAGGATGTCGCACTCCAGCTGCTCGGCCTGTTGTTCGAGAAGTTCCTGACCGGCACCGACCGCCACCTCACCATCGTCGGCGCGACCAGCGGCGACACCGGATCGGCGGCGATCGACGCGGTGGCCGGGCGCGAAGGCATCGACATCTTCATGCTCCACCCCAGGGGGCGGGTCAGCGATGTTCAGCGCCGTCAGATGACCACGGTGCTCGCGCCCAACGTCCATAACATCGCCATTGAAGGCAGCTTCGACGACGCCCAGGCGCTGGTGAAGGCGATGTTCAACGACGCGGACTTCTCGGGCCGCTTCCACGTCACCGCGGTCAATTCGATCAACTGGGCGCGGCTGATGGCGCAGGTGGTCTATTATTTCTACGCCGCCGTCCGCCTCGGCGCCCCGGCGCGCGAAGTCGCGTTCAGCGTCCCCACCGGCAATTTCGGCGACGTGTTCGCCGGCTATGTCGCGGCAAAGATGGGCCTTCCGGTCGCCAAGCTGATCGTCGCCACAAACGTCAACGACATCCTCCACCGCGCATTGTCGAGCGGCGATTATTCCGCCGGCACCGTCACCCCGACCGCCGCGCCGAGCATGGACATTCAGGTCAGCTCGAACTTCGAACGCCTGTTGTTCGACCTCGCCGGCCGCGATGGCCCGGCGCTGGCGGCGCAAATGGCGGGTTTCGAATCGAGCCGGGCAATGCGCCTGACCAACGCCCAGCAACAGGGCGCGGCATCCTTGTTCGCCAGCGACCGGATCGAAGCCGACGACATGTCGCGCGCGATGGCCTGGGCGCATGCCCGCGCGAACGAGATCCTCGACCCCCACACCGCGATCGGCCTCGCCGCCGCGCAGCGGGTCGCGCTTCCGCCGCACGTGCCGATCGTCACCCTCGCCACCGCCCACCCGGCCAAGTTCGGCACGGCGGTCGAGCGCGCCACCGGCATCCGCCCGACCCTGCCGCCCCGCGTCGGCGACCTGTTTGACCGCGAGGAACGCTATGACGTCCTCCCCGCGACGTTCGCGGCGATCACCGGCTATGTGGCGGAGCGGGGGACGCCAAAGGCTTAACGTCCGTTTGCCCTGAGCTTGTCGAAGGGCCGCAGCCTGCCCTTCGTGAGGCGCGGGACACGCCCTTCGACAAGCTCAGGGCAAACGGGTTATGGGGCACCCCATGAACCTCATCACTCTCACCGGCGAGCCCTGGAGCGACTACGGCCTCGTCGACTCCGGTCATGGCCGCAAGCTCGAACGCTATGGCGATTACCGCTTCATCCGCCCCGAGCCGCAGGCGATGTGGGCGCCCGCGTCGCCCGACTGGGACGCGCATGGCGAATTCATGCCTGCGCCCGATGACGAGGGCGGCGGCCGCTGGGTGTTCACCAAGCCGGTCCCACGCGAAGGCTGGCCGCTAAGCTGGAACGAGGCGAAGTTTACCGCGCAGACCACGCCGTTCCGCCATCTCGGCTTCTTCCCCGACATGGCGCCGGTGTGGAGCTGGATGCGCGAGCAGACCGAAGGGGTCGATGCGCCCACGGTCATGAACCTGTTCGGCTATACCGGCGTCGGCACGCTGGCCATGGCGGCGAGCGGCGCGCAGATGGTGCATGTCGACGCGTCGAAGAAATCGGTCGAGGCGGCCAAGGGCAATGCCGCGCTGTCGAACATGACCGATCGTCCGGTGCGCTGGATCATCGACGACGCCGCCAAGTTCGTCGCGCGCGAGGTGCGTCGCGGCCGCCGCTACGACGGCATCCTGCTCGACCCGCCCAAATATGGCCGCGGCCCGACCGGCGAGGTCTGGCAACTCGAACGCGACCTCCCCGGCCTGATCGCCGATTGCCGCCAGCTGCTCGACGGTGAGTCGCGCTTCCTGTTCCTCACCGTCTACGCGATCCGCATGTCCGCGCTGGCGATCGGCGAATTGCTCAACCAGCATTTCGCGGACTTGGGCGGCAAGGTCGAATGCGGCGAACTCGGCGTGCGCGAAGAGGCGCGGGGACTGGTGCTGCCGACGGCGATCTTTGCGCGGTGGAGCCGTTAGCCAGCCGCGAGAGCCTGCTCAAGTTCGGCTATATTTCTTATGCGTTGGCCATCCGTAAGGCCGGGTGAACTGCCAGCTTTCCAAAGTGCTAGCAGTGCAGCGTCACTCAAGTGAGTATCAAGAAACGGAACGACCTTCGATTCGAGAACAGCAACAATTTCCGCTTCTAGTGGGCTGATGTCCGAGGAGGAGTTTATCTCCCACCAGTGATCACGAGGGTCTGGGAGAAAATCGCCCAATCGTTTCCACAAATGCGCGCTTTGGACTGATACTTTTGCAATGTCTTGATCGGGGTCCCAGCGGCGCAGTAGCTCACCGGATACAACTCCGATATTCACGGTGAAGCGAATTGTTACCGCATCGCTGGTCGTGCTCCGCTGGAAAGCGACCAAGGCCAAATTGCCCACTCGGTCGAGCCGAAAGCGAGTGCCGCTTTTCCGGTAGCCGTGAGCCTTGAGCGCCATACCGACTGACTGCACCATCCTTTTGTAGCTAGCTTCCACGCCCTGTTGCGCCATCGTTAACCCCGCCCCATCCGCATCGCCGCGCCCGCCACGAACGGGCACCCTGCCACCAGCAGCAAGCTGACCGCGCCTAGCAGCTTCATCGCGCTCGGGTCATTCCCCATCGCCCCCGCGCCAAAGATCAGCAGCGGCACCGCGAAGGGGAGCATCACCAGCCCCGCCACCGCGCCCGCGCCGCGCAGCCCTGCGGTCAATGCGGCGGTCGCGACGCCCAAAGCCGCCAGCCCCGGCGTGCCGATGAGCAAACTCAGCCCCGCCGCCAGCGCCTGTTCCAGCGACAGGTTCAAGAGCCCGCTCGCCACCACGCACGCCAGCAACAGGGCAGGCGCAAAGCCCAGCCAATGCCCGACGATCTTCGCCGCCGCGACGCTCGCGTCATTCCAGCCGCGCACCGCCAGTTGATCGAGCACCCCGCTCTCCAGATCGGGCGCCACCAGCCGCTCGACCGGCAGCAGCGCCGCGAGCAACGCCGCTGCCCAGATCACCCCGCCGCCGATCCGCGCGAGCAATTTCGGCTCCGGCCCCACCGCGAACGGAAACAACACGGCCACCAGCAGGAAAAAGGCGATCGGCAGCGTCAGCCCACCCGCCGCCCAGGCCCGGCGCAGTTCGCGCGCGACCAATGCGCCAAACCCGCTCACGCGCTGCCCCCGATCACAATCTCCCGCGCGCCCTGCATCCGAATCGGCAGGTGCGTCGCGACCACCGCGATCCCGCCCGCCGCACGGTGCGCCGCGATCAGCCCGCCCAGCACCCCGATCGCGCCATGGTCCAGGCCATTGGCGGGCTCATCGAGCAGCCAGATCGGCGCCCCGCTCGCCACCACCCGCGCAATCCCGACGCGCTTGCGCTGCCCGGTCGACAACATCCGCACCGGCACCGGATACAAATGCAGCAACCCGACTGCCTCCAGCGCCTCGGCGACCGCATCGCGCCGTCCATCCAGCCCGGCCCAGAACCCCAGCGCCTCACCAACGGGCAGTTCCGGGTCCAGCCCCGCCGCCTCGGCCAGCAAGGCGCGCTCACCCGAAACCGAAACGCGCCCCGCACTCGCCCGCAACAGCCCCGCGATGATCCGGATCAAACTCGACTTGCCCGCGCCATTTGGCCCGGTCACCAGCACCCCGCCACCCGGCTCCAGCGCCAGATCGAGCCCCTCGAACAGCATCCGCCCGCCGCGCGCACACGCCACGCCCTCCAGCCGGATGCCGCAACCGCTCACGCGACGCTGTCTTCCAGCGCGTGCATATCCTCGTCCGAAAGGCCGAAATGATGCCCCACCTCATGCACCACGACATGGGTGACCAGTGCCTCCAGGCTCACCCCGGTCTCGACCCATTCGGCGAGCAGCGGGACGCGATAGAGGTGGATCGTGTCGGGCTGCGGAATCTCGCCGATCGCGAACCCTTCCTTCTCGCCCACCGGCCGCCCCGAATAAAGGCCGGTCAGCTCGAACGGATCCTCCATCCCCATCTCGCGCAGCGTGTCGTCATCGGCAAAATCCTCCACGATCAGCACGATGTCGGGCAAATGGCTCGCGAACGGCTCGGGAATCCGCGCCAGCGCCGCGCGCGCGAGTGCTTCCATCTGCTCGGCACTTGGCGCAAAGGTCTCGGTCACAGCGGTCATGGTCCCGGCTATGCCGCACACAGCTCCGGAGGGGAAGAATGGTCGAACAACTGAGCCAGGCGGAACGCGACGACGCGCTCGAAGGGCTGCCCGAATGGGACCATGACGACGCCCGCGACGCGATCACGCGCAGCTTCACCTTCGACGATTTCAGCCAGGCGTTCGCCTTCATGACTCAGGTCGCGTTGCTCGCCGAAAAGGCCGACCACCACCCCGAATGGTCGAACGTGTGGAACCGCGTCGACATATTGCTGACCACGCACGACGCCGGCGGCCTGTCGGGCCGCGACATCGACATGGCGCGGGCGATCGACGCGCTGGTGGACTAAAGTCCGATCCGCTCCGCCAGCCAGCGCGCCGCCTCCTCCGGCGTGCGCTTATCCATGTCCCGGTCAACCATCAGATTCGCCTCACGCATCGCGGCGACCGGGATCTTGCCGACCAGCGGGCGTAGCGCCGCCTGAAACCGCGCGTCCTCCACCCGGTCCGGCGCGACCAGCAGGATCGCGTCATAGCCCGGGATCGCCCCCTTGGGATCGTCCAGCACCACCAACTTGTCCGCCGCGATCCGCCCGTCGGAGGAAAAGGCCGGGATCACATCCGCGCTCCCGCTCGCCAGCGCACGATACATGAAGGTCGGCTGCTACGGCCGCGCCGACTTGAACCTCAGCCCATAGGCATCGCGCACCGCGCGCCATTCGGGCCGCTCCAGAAACTCGACATCGGTGGCCAGGTCCAGCCCCGGTGCCTGCGCCGCCAGATCGGTCAGCGCGGCAATCCCGCGCCGCCGCGCATCCTCACCGCGCATCGCAAAGGCATAGGCATTTTCGAACCCCAGCGACCCCAGCATGCCGACGCCATGTTCGGCCTGCGCCCAGTCGCCCACGCCCGCGACGATCGCCTCGCGCGGCGGCACATCGCTGCGCCGCATCTGGTTGGTCCAGATCGTCCCCGAATAATCGACATAGACATCGACATCGCCGCCCGCGAGCGCGCCGAACGCCACCGCCGACCCCAGCCCCTCGCGATAGTCGACGCGATACCCCGCCGCTTCCAGCCGCTGACCGATCAGCCGGGCAAGGATGAACTGCTCCGAAAAGCCCTTCGCGCCGACCACCACCGTCTGTCCGCCCGCCGCCGGGGCGAGCGCCACGGCAGCGGCGCAGATCGCGGCGAGCAGCGTGCCGACGCTCATCCGCACCAGCATCGGCTTGCGGTCGCGGATCCCGCCCTCGGCCACCGACAGGATCAAATCGACGCCTAGCGCCAGCGCGGCGGCCCCGATGCACCCGGCCAGCACCAGCGCCCAATTCTGCGTCTGCAATCCGGCAAAGATCAGATCACCCAGGCTCGGCTGTCCCACCGTGGTCGACAAGGTCGCCGCGCCGATCGTCCAGGTCGCGGCGGTGCGGACGCCAGCCATCACCACCGGCGCGGCGATCGGCGCCTCGACCAGCCACAATTTCTGCCACGCGGTCATCCCCACGCCGTCCGCGGCCTCACGCAGTGCCGGGTCGAGCGTCACCAGCGCCGTGGTCGCATTCCGCAACACCGGCAGGATCGCGTAGAGCGTCAGCGCCAGCAGCGCGGGCAGAAAGCCGAGCGCCTGCACCCAATCGCCGACCAGGCCGCGCAACGCCAGCAATACCGGGTAGAACAAGGCGAGCAGCGCCAGCGACGGGATCGTCTGGATCAGGCTCGCCGCGCCCAGTACGACGCGCCCCAATCGCGGGTGCCGCGCCGCCGCCACCGCCAGCGGCAGGCTGATGACGATCCCGAGCGCCATCGCGGCCATCGCCAGTAGCAAATGGCTCGCCATCAATTCGGGCACGCGGATGAAGGCGTCGCTCATGCCTTCAACGCCTCAAGCGCGTCGGCCTGGCGCATCGGCACCGCGATCAACGCCTGCGCCTCCGGCCCGCCTTCGCCGCGCGCCAGTGACGCCGGGGTCGCATCGGCAACGATCCGCCCCGCCTGCATCACCAGCACCCGGTCGGCGAGCAACAACGCCTCGGCCATGTCATGCGTCACCATCAGCGTGGTCAGCCCCAGCCGGTCATGCAGCGCACGCACCGCGCGGCCCAGTTCGGCGCGGGTGACGGGATCCAGCGCGCCGAACGGCTCGTCCATCAACAGGCACCCCGGTGCGGTTGCCAGCGCGCGCGCCACGCCGACCCGCTGGCGCTGCCCGCCCGACAGCTGGTCCGGCATCCGCTCCGCAACCTCCCCCGGCAGGTCGACCAGCGTCAGCAGCTCCGCGACTCGCGCGCGCGTATCGCGCGCGCCCGCAATGCGCAGGCCGATCGCGATGTTCTCGGCCACCGTCATGTGCGGGAACAGCCCGATCGACTGAAAGACATATCCGATTCGGCGGCGAAGCAGATGCGCCGCCGCGTCATCGACCGGCGCGTCATCGATCGTGACGCTGCCGTGGTCCGGCGCGACCAGACGGTTTATCGTCTTGAGAAGCGTGGATTTTCCCGATCCCGATTGGCCGACCAGCGCGACGAAGCTGCCCGCCGCGATGGTGAGCGACACGCGATCGAGCGCCACCGTCGCGCCAAAAGCCTTGGAAACGTCGCTCAGGGCGATGGCTGGGCCGGTTTGTGCTGGCATCGCCGCGCATTGTGAGGAATGATCCACTCTAGGTCAAAACATACAGGAGGGGACGCCATGCAGGCGATCTTCATCACCGGCGGCGGTTCGGGAATCGGTCGCGCGGTCGCGCGCTACTTCTCCGCGCAGGGCTGGCGCGTCGGGCTTGCCGATATCAGCGAGGCCGGGATGGCCGAAACCGCCGCGCTGCTTGGCGACGCACCGGTCTCGACGCACACGCTCGACGTCCGCGATCGTGCGGCCTGGGATCGTGCGCTCGCGGAGTTCGCTGCGGTCGCCGGGCGGATCGACGTGCTGTTCAACAATGCCGGGATCGGCGTCGGCGGCGTCTTCGCCGACACGCCGGTGGAGGAGCTGCAACGCTGCGTCGACATCAACCTGATGGGTGTGGTGTGGGGCGCGCATGCCGGGCATCGCTACCTCAAGGGCTCGGGCGGCTGCCTGCTCAACACGGCTTCGGCAGCAGGCATCTATGGCACCGGCGGGGTCGCGATCTATTCGGCGACCAAGTTTGCCGTGCGCGGCTTTACCGAATCGCTCGACGCCGAATGGGTCGCCGACGGCATTCGCGTGCGCGCGCTGCTGCCCAGCTTCATCGATACCGCGATCCTCGACGGCCTGCCCGTGGGCAGCAATTCGACGATGCGTGAACGGGTCAAGGCGGCGCGGCTGGAGTTTACGCCGGTCGAGGAAGCCGCCCGCCTCGCCTGGGAAGCGGTGCACGGCGATCAACTCCACACCCTGGTCGGCAAGACCGCGCGCCGCATGTGGTTCGCATCGCGCTTCATGCGCGGGTCGATGCGCAAACAGGCGCGCGGCGGCAAGTGAGGGCCGCCCTCCTCGCCACCGTCGCGCTCGCGCTGACCGGCTGCGCGGGGCAGGGCGGGGCGTCCGACCCGCAGGACCGCTTCATGCAGGCGATCGCGGCGCATTGCGGCAAGGCCTATGCCGGGCGCGTCGTGACCACCGACGCGGCAGACGCGAGCTTCGCCAGCCAGGCTTTGGTGATGCACGTCGCCGCATGCGAGTCCGACCGCGTCCGCATCCCGTTCCATGTCGGCGAGGATCGCTCGCGCACCTGGGTGCTCACCCGCACCGCAACCGGGGTGCGCCTGAAGCACGACCATCGGCATCAGGACGGCACCAGCGACGTGCTGACCATGTATGGCGGCGACACCGCCACGCCCGGCACCGCGGAGCGGCAGGATTTCCCGGTCGACGCCGATTCGATCGCGCTGTTCCGCGCCAATGATCGCGCGGTGTCGGTCACCAATGTCTGGGCGATGGAGGTAACGCCGACGCGCTTCGCCTATGAACTGCGCCGACCCGGCCGCCATTTTCGGGTAGAGTTCGACCTGACCCAGCCGATTGCGACTCCGCCGATGCCGTGGGGCTGGCAAAACTAGAGGCGTTTTCAGTTAGGCGGCACCGGCCCGCTCCCCCACCCGGCCACCCATA
>FWWL01001986.1_pt1 | contig 45443 bp, 48 predicted proteins | sample 2228331 | NCBI WGS metagenome assembly FWWL01 (sample SAMEA103939775, study PRJEB20133) | metagenome | reverse complement strand
TTGGCTTCATCGCTAAGCTCGGCACGGGAGCGCTATTTCCGTAGGCGAGAATCCGGGTTAAGGTTGGTGACCGAAATGAGACGGCTGATCGGGAGTCTGGTCGTGTTGGGGGTTCTGGCGGCGGTGGCCCTGCCGTTCGGCAGGTTCGCCTCGGCCGACGGGGGCGTCACGCTGGCCATCCTCGGCGTCGACGACTCGAAGTTCCCCACCGTGACGGCCTTCGTCCTGGCCGAGGTCAACGGCCGGCCGGTGACCGAGGTCGCCCCCGGCGAGATTAAGGCCGAGGACCTGGGCGTCCAGGCCCAGGTGCTGTCGGTGCGGCGGGCCAATGTGGGGGAGACGCCCCTGGCCCTGGTGCTTGTCCTGGATACGAGCGGGAGCATGGGGCCCCCGTACAGCGACGGCCTGGCCCGGGCGAAGGAGGCGGCGGTGGCGATGGTTAACGGCCTGCAGGCCGCCGACCGGGTCGCCCTGATAAGCTTCGCCGAGGACGTGGCGGTCCGGGTGCCGTTCACCCAGGACCGGGCCGCGGTCATAAACGCGATCCAGGCCCTCCAGCCCGGCGGGAACACCGCCCTCTACCAGGCGGTGGCCGAGGCGGCCCGGCTGGCCGGGGAGGCGGGCCTGCCCCGGCGGGCGGTGGTGTTTCTTACGGACGGCCGGGACTTCGGCGGCCGGTCGCAGGTGGGCCGGGCCGACTCGCTTAACCTGGCAGCGACCTCGGCCCCGCAGTTCCTGGTAATCGGCCTGGGCCAGGACATCGACCGGGAGTACCTGGCCGAGCTGGCGGCCCGGACCCAGGGCCGGTACGTGGAGGCGCCCTCGCCGGCCGACCTGGCCGGGGCATTCGGGGCCCTGGCCGAGGTGCTCCGAAGCCACCTGGAGGTGACCTACCGGGTCGAGAATCAGCTCGACAAGACGGACCGGACGGTCAAAATCACCCTGACGAAGGATGGGGCAAGCGGGACGGCTGAGCGGGCGTATAAGAACAGCCACCCGGTTGTGGTGATGCCCCCGGCCCCGCCGCCGGCTCCGGCGCCGGCCCCCGAGCCGCGGGTTGTCGAGCCCCAGCCGCTGCTGACGCCGCTGGAGCAGGCGGTCCTGGGGGTCGGGGTTCTGGCCTTGCTCGCCCTCGGGGCGGTGGTGGCCGTGCGCCGGCTGCGGCGGGAGCCCGAACCCGAGCCGTTCCCGGTGGCCGATGACCCCCTCGACCTCCCCCCGCCGGTTTACACGCCGCCGGAGGTGCCCGACGCGATCGAGGTTGTCCTGAGCGCCGGGTCGGGAGCGCTCAGCGGGCCGGTCCGGTTCGCGGTCGGAGTTGAGCCGCAGACCATCGGCTGGGCCGAGGGGTGCCAGATCCGGCTGCCGGAGGCGCCGGGGTTTGCCCCGGAACACGCCCGGGTCTGGCTCCAGGAAGCCCGGCTCATTCTCCATCACCTGGCCCCCGGCTCGACGACCCTGGTTAACGGCGAGCCGGTCATCTGGGCGTCGGTGGGCGAGGGGGATGAGTTCAAGGTCGGGCCGTACGTTTTCACCTGCCAGGGGATGGTCCGGTCGGGGAGCCTGGCCTCCGGAACCCGCTCGGGGCTGGACGATTAGGGGAATGGCCGTCCTCAGTTACGCGACCCTAAGGCAGCACGGCCCGGCCGTGCTGGGCGGGCTGGGGTTTGTGGCCGCGGCCGGGATTGCGGCATATAAGGCGCCGGACCCGGTCCGGGCCGGCCTCGGCCTGGCCTACGTGGGTCTGCTCCTGGTGATGGCGGTCCGGGATATGCGAACGTTGCGGGTGCCGAACCGGCTGGTGTTTCCGGCGATGGGGTTCACCCTGGGGACGGCGGCCCTGCTGGGCCCGGGGGCGGCATTCCAGGCCCTGGGCGGCTGCTTTCTTGCGGGCTTTATACTCTTCGTCGTGGCCCTGCTGGGGCGGGGGGCCATGGGCTTCGGCGACGTGAAGGTCGGGGCTGTCTGCGGGGCGGTGGTGGGCCTGGCCGGGGTGGTTCCGATGCTGGCCGCCACCTTCGTGGCGGGCGGGGCCTTCGCCGGGGTGATGCTGGCGCTCCGGCTCCGAAAGCCGAAGGACGTGGTTGCTTTCACGCCGTTCCTGGTCGGGGCGACGGTCTTTACGCTAGCATATTACCGGCTTTACCTGTGGGGCTGACGGCAATGAAGAAGGTTGCGGTCCACCTGAACGGGCGGCGGCTGTGGGTCGCCGAGGTTGCGGATAACGCCTGGACCCGGTTCTGGGGGCTGATCGGCCGGAAGGGGCTGCCCCCCGGCCACGGGATGCTGATCGTGCCGTGCCGGTCGGTCCACACCTGGTTCATGCGGTTTCCCATCGATGTGGTTTACCTGGCCGGGGACGGGACCGTCACCGCCGTTCACCCGAACCTTAAGCCGTTCCGGTTCTCCTTTCGGGGCCGGGGCGCCCGGATGGTGCTGGAGCTGCCGGCCGGAGCTGCCGAACTGGCCGGACTAAAGCCCGGCCAGCAGCTTGTGATTAAACCGCTGGAGTAGTGTGATGCAAACTGCCCGCCCGAAATTTCAGGCGAGCGAGGTTATAAGCTCGGGCCTTGCAGCCGGTTTCACCCTCGGGTTGATCGGCTGGGTCTGGGACGACCTGGAGCACCTGCGCATCCTTCAGCTTGGGGTTGCCTGGGCCCACCTGCTGATGACCATCGGGCTGTTCATTGCCCTGGCCGGGGTGACGGTTGCTCTGGGCCGGTCGGCCGGACGGCTTCCCGCCTATCTGGCTTTTGGGGCCGGGTTTGGCCTCTCGTTTGTCCACCCGCTGGCCGGTCGGGCGGTCTGGCTTGGCCTGGCGCTGGGGGCGGCCTGGCTTGCGGCCCGGTCGGGCCGGCGGGGCTTCGGGCTCGCCGGCCTGGGTCTGGCCGTGGTGATGGCCGGCAGTATCGTCGACATCTTCTGGCACCAGGCGAACCCCGGCGTGGTCGAAACAAACATGCTCTTACTGCCCGGCCACGCCATCGAGCTTGCCGGCTGGGGTCTGGGCCTCGTCGGCTCAATCCTGGCCTGGCACCAAACGGGCCCGCCTGACGGCGACTAGCTGACAGGCCCAACCCAGCACTACCTCCCCGGCTCACGGCCCGTTTGATTTGCCGCTTGACTCGGTCGGGAGCCGGCCTCTACAATCTGCCTTGGGATACCCGGAAACTTGGCAAAGCTTCGAACCGTACGGGCGGTTTCGGCCGGCGGCATCGTTTTCCGGGTCGTCGACGGCCGGCTCCAGGTCCTGATTTGCGGACGCGGCGAGCCCCGTATCTGGGCGTTACCTAAGGGTACCCCGCTTCCGAACGAGGACCTGGCAACTACCGCCGAACGGGAGGTCAGGGAGGAGACCGGCGTCGAGGTTCAAATCGTCGGCGACGCCGGCCAGGTTCAGTACTGGTTCGTCGACCCCGCCGCCCGGGCCAGGGTCTTTAAGCGGGTAAAATATTTCATTATGGAACCGGTCGGCGGGGATACGAGCCGGCACGACTGGGAATTCGACGAGGTCAGCTGGGCAGACCTGGACGAGGCCCTGACTAAGCTCACCTACCCGAACGAACGGGAGCTGGTCAGAAAGGCCGCTGAAATTTATTTAAAGGGCCGAACCGATGGCAGTAAGCCTTAAACGAACCCCCCTCTACCAGGAGCACCTCGCCCTGGGCGCCCGGATGGTCCCGTTCGCCGGCTGGGAGATGCCCCTCCAGTATACGAGCATTATCGCGGAGCACCACGCCGTCCGGCGGGAGGCTGGCCTCTTTGACATAAGCCACATGGCCCGGATCTCCGTCACCGGCCCGGCGGCCTTCGACCTGCTCCAGCGGACGGTCACCCGGGACCTGAGTCGGGTCGGGGTCGGCCAGTCGACGTACGCCCTCGCCTGCAACGAGGAGGGGGGAATTCTGGACGACCTTTACGTTTACCATAGCGGACCCGACGAGTATATCGTCATCGGCAACGCCGCCAACCGCGACCGGGATTACGCCTGGTTCGCGGCCCAGAAACGGGCCGGTGAGCCGGTCGAGGTGGCCGACCGGAGTGATGAGCTGGGCATGCTTGCGTTTCAGGGGCCTTCGGCCCCGGCCCTCCTCCAGTCCATCGTCGAAACCGACATCCTGAGCATTCCGCGCCACGGCTGCGGTTACGTTGACATCCTGGGCTACCGGTGTTTTATCGGCCGGACCGGCTACACCGGGGAGGATGGCTTTGAGGTTCTGGTCCCGGTTGCTGGGGCGGTCGACCTCTGGCGCCGGGTCCTCGGCCTGGACGTCCGGCCGTGCGGCCTCGGCGCCCGGGATACCCTCCGGCTCGAGGCGGCCCTAATGCTTTACGGCAACGACATTGACACGACCACCAACCCGTATGAGGCCGGCCTCGGGTGGGTCGTTAACCTGGACAAAGGGCCGTTTATCGGCCGGGAAGCCCTCCTGACAATCAAAGCCCGGGGCGTGACCCGGCGGCTGGTCTGTTTCGAAATGCTCGAACGGGGTGATATCGCCCGTCCGGGCTACCCGATTTACCACGCCGGGCAGGAGGTCGGCCGGGTTACCAGCGGCGGGCCCTCGCCGACCCTGGGCAAGAACATCGGTATGGGCTACGTGCCGGTGGAGCTTTCGGCGGTTGGAACCCGCCTGGATATCAAAATTCGGGACAGGTTCGGACCGGCCCAGGTTGTTAAACGGCCGTTCTACCGTTCGCCGAGCCTTGGGGGCTGACGGGTGCCATGGTGGAACAGACCGGAACCGTTATCGAAGGCAGGCTGGTGCGGCTCCGGGAAAAGCGGCTTGAAGACGTCGTAAACGATTACACCTGGCGGACCGACCCGGAGCTGGCCGCCTTTGACGCAACCTACCCGCTGGCGATTTCGTTCAAGCAGTTTAAGGCCGAGTACGAGTTTGAGCTCAAAAACCCGGGCTTGAACCGCCGCCGGTTTGCCATTGAGACCCTGGACGGGGAACATATCGGCAACTGTAGCTATTTTAACGTCGACGAGTTTAACCGGCAGGCCGAGGTGGGTATCCAGATCGGGAACCGGGCGTACTGGGGCCGGGGCTACGGCCGGGATGCCCTCAAGGCCCTGCTCAAGCATATCTTCGCAACCACCGATATTGAGCGGGTTTACCTGCACACCCTTGACTGGAACATCCGGGCCCAGCGGTGCTTTGCCGCCTGCGGCTTTCGGGAATGCCGCCGGTTCACCCAGGGCCGTTATCGGTTTGTTATGATGGAGATTCGCCGCCAGGAGTTTTTCGACCGGCTGGCCGCCGAGGATTGGCCGAATTCAGACCCGCGGAGGCAGTAAGTTGATTCCTGAGGACCGCAAGTACACCCGGGAGCACGAGTGGGTTAAGGTCGAAGACGGGGTGGCGGTGGTGGGAATCACCGATTACGCCCAGCGGGAGCTGGGCGATGTGGTTTTTGTTAACCTGCCGGCCGTCGGCACCAGGGTAAAGCAGTTCGAGCGGTTCGGCGAAATCGAGTCCGTAAAGGCCGTCTCAGACCTGTATGCGCCCGTGAGCGGTGAGGTCATTGAGGTGAACCCGCGCCTCGGAAGCGAGCCCGAACTTGTCAACCGCTCGCCGTACGAGGAGGGGTGGATGCTGAGGGTCCGGCTCGAAGACCCGGCCGAACTGGATAACCTGCTGACCGCCGAGGAGTACCGGCAGCATATTGGGGAGGGCTGAGGTGACCGAGTTTCTGCGCCCGAGTTACGTTCCGAATACGGAGGCTGACCGGGCCGAAATGCTGCGGGTAATCGGCGTGGGCTCGGTTGACGAGCTCTTCGCCGAGATTCCCGAACCTGTTCGCAACCCGGAGCTCAAGCTCCCGACGCCCCTGGCCGAAGCCGAACTCTTGCGCCGCATGCGGGAGCTGGCCGCCCGTAACGTCTCCCTCGAGGACTACGCCTGCTTTCTGGGGGGCGGCATCTACCGCCATTTTGTGCCCAGCGTTGTGCAGCACGTAATCGCCCGCAACGAGTTTTACACGGCCTACACCCCGTACCAGCCGGAGGTGAGCCAGGGCACCCTCCAGGCCCTCTTCGAGTACCAGTCGCTCATCTGCGACCTGACCGGCATGGAGGTTGCCAACGCCAGCATGTACGACGGGGGCTCGGCCACCGCCGAGGCCGCCCTGATGGCCTGCCGGCTCACCGGCCGGACGGCGATCGGCATAGCCGATACGGTGAATCCCCAGTACCGGGAAGTGCTGGACACCTATTTCGAGGGTCAGAGCCTGCGGGTCGAGGTGTTCGACGCCGACGACCCGCCCACCGACCGGGACCTGGCCTGCCTTATTATTCAGCACCCGAACTTCTTCGGCTACCTGGAGCGGCCCGACCTGGTGGCCGCCCGGGCCCGGGCGGCCGGCGCCCTGCTCGTCATGATTGTCGACCCCATCTCCCTGGGCCTGCTGAAGCCGCCGGGCGAATACGGCGCCGACATCGTCGTCGCCGAGGGCCAGGCCCTGGGCCTGCCGCCCTACTTCGGCGGGGCCTGCCTGGGAATCTTTGCCTGCCGCCAGGAGCATATTCGCCAGATGCCAGGCCGGCTGGTCGGCCAGACCGTTGACATCGAGGGCCGGCGGGGCTTTGTCCTGACCCTCCAGACCCGGGAACAGCACATCCGGCGGGAGCGGGCCACCAGCAACATCTGCACGAGCCAGTCGCTCCTGGCCATCGCCGCCGCTGCCTACCTGGCCGCCCTTGGCAGGCAGGGCCTGCGGGCGGTGGCCGAGCAGTGCTACCATAAGGCCCACTATGCCGCCAGGCTGATTGCGGGCATCCCGGGCTATTCGCTGGCGTTTGACCGGCCGTTCTTTAAAGAGTTTGTCGTGCGGTGTCCGGCCCCGGTTGCCGAGATTAACCGGTTTTTACTTGACCGCCGAATCATCGGCGGCCTGGACGTGGGCGCCTACGTCCCGAACGGGATGCTTATCGCCGTGACCGAGCTCAACACCAGGGCCGAAATCGAGCGGCTCGCCGAAGCCCTCAGGGACGCGGCCGCCGTGGCCGCCGGTTCGGCCCGGGAGGTGTCCGATGTACGATAGGCTGCTCAGCGAGCTTTCGGCCCCCGGCCGCCGGGCGGTGAGCCTGCCGCCTTTGGACGTGCCGGAGGCCGAGCCCCTGCCCGAGGAGTACGTCCGGTCCGACCTGCCCCTGCCGGAGGTGGCCGAAATCGACCTCATCCGCCACTATGTCCGGCTCAGCCAGAAGAACTTCGCCATTGACACGACGTTTTACCCCCTGGGCTCCTGCACGATGAAGTACAACCCGAAGGTCAACGAGGAGGCCGCCCGGTTCCCGGGGTTCGTTCAGCTTCACCCCCTCCAGCCGGAGGAGACGGTCCAGGGTGCCCTCGAGCTGATGTGGGAGCTTCAGAATTACCTGGCCGAGGTAACCGGCATGGATGCGGCCACCCTCCAGCCGGCGGCCGGGGCCCACGGGGAGCTGACCGGAATCTTAATGATCCGGGCCTACCTGCGGGACCGGGGCGAATACGACCGCAACGAGGTGCTGGTCCCGGATTCGGCCCACGGGACGAATCCGGCCACCGCCGCAATGGCCGGGTTTAAAGTCGTGCCGATCCCGTCCGACAAGAACGGCGACCTGGACCTGGATGCCCTCAAGCGGGCGGTTTCGGACCGGACGGCCGCCCTGATGTTCACCCTGCCGACGACCCTGGGCCTGTTCGACCCCCACGTCCTGGAGATCACCGAGGTGGTCCACCGGGCCGGGGGGCTCGTCTACGGGGATGGGGCGAACCTGAACGCCGTCCTGGGCCGGGTCAAGCACGGCGACCTGGGTTTCGATGTGCTGCACATAAATCTGCATAAGACGTTCAGCACGCCCCACGGGGCCGGCGGCCCCGGCGCCGGGCCGGTGACGGTAAAGGCCCACCTCGCCCCGTACCTGCCGACCCCGGTCGTCGCCCGGGAAGAGACCGAAAACGGCCCGGTCTACCGGCTGGCCCGTCCGGAAAAGAGCATCGGGCGGGTCCGGAGCTTCCACGGGAGTTTCAACGTGCTCGTCCGGGCGTACGCCTACATCCGGTCGCTGGGGGCCGAGGGGCTGCGGGAGGTGAGCGACAACGCCGTGCTCAACGCCAATTACCTGCTCGCCCGCCTTAAGGACGCCTATTACCTGCCGTACGACCGGCGGTGCATGCACGAGTTTGTCCTGAGCGGCGTCCGGCAGGAGCGGCTGGGGGTTAAGACCCTGGACATCGCCAAGCGGCTCATCGACTACGGCTTCCACCCGCCGACCATCTACTTCCCCCTGATCGTCAAAGAGGCCCTGATGATTGAGCCGACGGAGACGGAGAGCCGGGAGACCCTGGACGCGTTTGCCGAGGCGATGCTGGCGATTGCCCGGGAGGCCGAGACCGAGCCCGACCTCGTCAGGTCCGCCCCCCACCACACCCCGGTCCGGCGGCTGGATGAGGCCCGGGCGGCCCGGCAGCCGGTCCTCCGCTGGCGGTGGGCGGAAGCCGCGGCCGGGCGGCCTTAAACCCCATGCCGGTCATCGACCTGCACGTCCACACCAGCCGGGGCAGCCGGGACAGCAGCCTGGACCCGGTGGAGATGATCCTGGAGGCCCGGCGGGTTGGGCTGGACGGGGTTGTCATCACCGAACACGATAAGACCTGGACCCGGTGGGAAGTCCGGGCCCTGCGGGAAGAGTACGGGTTTCTGGTCCTGCGGGGCATGGAGGTAACCACCGACCTGGGCCACGTCCTGGCCATCGGCCTTGACCAGTACGTGAGCGGCATCCACCGGGCCGAGCACCTGCGCCGGGTCATTGACGACGTCGGGGGCGTCCTCATCGCCCCCCACCCCTTCCGCCACCTGGTGAGTCTCCGGCCCGGCCTGAACCGGACCCGGCCGGTAACCCTCGAGGAGGCGTTAAGCCTGCCGATCTTCGACCTGGTGGATGAGATTGAGGCCCTGAACGGGGCGACCGCCGACGAGGAGAATGCCCTGGCCCTCAAGGTCGCTCGGGCCCGGGGGCGGCAGGGAACCGGCGGGAGCGACGCCCACTCCCACCACGGCCTCGGCTGCTGCGCGACCTACTTTGAGCGGCCGATCCGGGACGAGGAGGACCTGATCCGGGAGCTTAAAGCCGGGCGGTTCCGGGCCATCTACGGCCAGCGGCGGCCCGGCCAGGACGGCCGCCACTGGACCGACCCGGTCGACGAGATCCTGGACGACCTGCTGGCGATGTACGGCTACCGGGGGCTCTGATTGGCCGCAATTCAGGTTGACATCCGGGTGCCGGTCGGCCGGCCGATCCCGGAGCTGGTCGAGTTTATCCGCCGGGTCGAGGCGGCCGGCCTGAACGGCGTCGGCATCCACGACCACCACCACAGCGGCCGGGACGCTTACATTGTCCTGGCCCTGGCGGCGGCGCAGACCGGGCAGTTGAGCCTTTACCCGGCGACGTCAAACCCCCTCACCCGCCACCCGCTGGTGCTGGCAGCCCTGGCCAACTCCCTGGCCGAGCTGGCCCCCGGGCGGACAATGCTCACCCTGGGGCCGGGGTTCCTTTCGGTGGAGGCGGCCGGCCTGCCCCGGGCCTCCCAGAAGACCCTGCGAACCGCCGTCCGGCAAATTCAGGCCCTGCTGGCCGGCGAGGCCGCAAGCTTCGGGGAGGCGCTGACCCGGCTTCGCTACCCGGCCGGGGTCCGGGTGCCGGTCCTTTTGCTGGCATCCGGGCCGAAGCTCATTGAGCTGGCCGGGGAGGTGGCCGACGGGGTGATGATGCTGGTCGGCCTGCACCCGGCTTCGGTGGCGGCCGCCCGGGCCCACCTGGCCGCCGGCGCCCGTCGGGCCGGCCGGGACCCGGCCGGTCTGCTCGAGGTGCTGATTGTGCCGTTTGGGCTGGGAAGCCGGGAAGAGGTGCGCCGTTGGCCGCGGGGCTGGTTCCGGCCCGGCCAGCCGTGGCTTGCTTACCCCAGCCGGTCGAACCTCCACTGGCTCCGGCTGGCCGGGGTCGACCTTCCCGACGATTTTGACCCTGAACGGCTTTCGGATGCCGAGGCCGACCGGGTCTGCGATGCGCTGGGCCTGTTCGGGCCGCCGGAATACTGTGCCGAGCGGCTTATCCGGGCCCGGGAAGAGCTGGGGGTAAGGCGGGTCTTTTTATTCCCGGTCCACGGGGCGGCCGACGCCTACGATTTACCCGAGGCCGAGGTTGCCGCCTTCGAGAAGGTCATCGGACCCCGGCTGGGGCTGTAGGGCCTCCGGGACGCCGGCCCGCTCGCCCACCGTCAGCAGGACGACCTCGCGGTTTGTGTAGATGCACAGGTCGGCCGCAATTTCCAGGGCGACCCGGGCGATCTCGGCCGCATCCAGGTCGGTGTACCGGATGAGGGCCTGGGCCGCGGCCTGGGCGTAGCCGGCCCCCGAGCCGATGGCGATGACGTCGTGGTCCGGCTCGATGACATCTCCCTCCCCGGAAAGGACCAGCAGGTTCTCCCGGTCGGCGACGATAAGCCAGGCGTCGAGGCGCCGCAGGACCCGGTCGGTCCGCCACTCCCGGGTGAGTTCGACGGCGGCCCGGCGCAGGTTGCCCTTATGTTTTTCAAGCTGGGCCTCGAACTTATCAAACAGGGTGAGGGCATCCGCCACCGCGCCGGCAAAGCCGGCGATAACCTGACCGTTGTAAAGGGTCCGGAGTTTGCGGGCCGTGTGCTTGACGACCATGTCGCCGACGGTTACCTGCCCGTCGCCGGCCATCGCCACCTGCCCGTAGCGTCGAACGGCCACAATCGTCGTGCCGGAGATGACGGGCTTTTCGGGATTGATCCCTCTCATGTTCGCAGCGTGTTTAAGACCTCCAGGACCAGGCTGTCGGGCACGTCGGAGCAGATGACGGTCTCGCCGATGCGCCGGAGGAGGACCCAGCGGGGCCGGCCGCCGGCAACTTTTTTATCGTAGTAAATCCGGTCGACCAGGGCAGCCGGGTTGACGCCGGGGGGAAGCCGGACCGGCAGGCCAAACTCGGCCAGGAGGCCTTCAATCCGGCCGGCGTCAGCCTTATCGAGCAAGCCCATGGCGACGCTCAGACGGGCGGCGGCCACCATGCCGATGGCGACCGCCTCGCCGTGCCGGATGCGGCCGTAGCCCAGAACCGCCTCGAGGGCATGGCCGACGGTATGGCCGAAGTTAAGGACCATCCGGAGGCCGGTCCGCTCGTGCTCGTCCTCGCTCACGACCCGGGCCTTGATTGCTACGCTGCGGCCGACCAGGGCCGGGGTCGTTTCCGGGTCAAGCCGGGTGGCGGCCCGACCGCCGGCCCGGCAGAACTCTTCAAAAAGGTCGGGGTCCAGGATAACGGCGTGTTTGACCACCTCGGCCCAGCCGGCGGTGAGCTCGCCGGCCGGCAGGGTTGTAAGCAATTCCGTATCGGCCAGCACAAGCCGGGGCGGGTAGAAGGCCCCGACCAGGTTTTTCGCCACCGGCAGGTTCACGGCGACCTTGCCGCCGACGGCGGCATCGACCATGGCCAGGAGGGAGGTCGGCACCTGAACGAGGGGCAGGCCCCGGAGGTAGGTTGCGGCGACGAACCCGCCCAGGTCCCCGATGACCCCGCCCCCGAAGGCGACGATGATATCCTGGCGCTCGGCCCGGCCCCGGCTCAGCTCGCCGTAGAGCCGTTCGGCTTCGGCCAGGGACTTGTGCTCTTCGCCCGGCTCGACCTGAAGCGGCCGGCATTCGAACCGGGCGGCGGCGAGCCCGGCCCGGAGCCGCTCGCCCCAGGCGTCCCAAACCGCCCGGTCGGCGATGACCCAGGCCCGACCGTTCAACCCCAGGCTCCGGATGCGCCAGCCGAGCTCGGCCAGGTTGCCCCACCCGACGTAAACCGGGTAATCTCCGGCCGAGGAGCGGACGACGCAGGTCGCGCCCGCATCCGGGCAGTAGGGCGCAAGCCCCTCCCGGCCTGCGCCGGGCCAGCCGTCGGCCGCGGCTTCGACGCCGTTAAGGCGGGGTCCGAGGATTTCCCAGGCCCGGATAACCTCAGCGGCAACCTCGTCCGGGGTGAGCAGGTCGGTCTGAACGACCCAGTCGGCGGTGGCATAAAACGGCTGGCGGTACTCCTTGAGGCCGGCGATACGGGCGGCCGGGTCCGGCCCGGCCAGCAGCGGCCGGGTCGGGACCAGGGCCGCGAGCCGGCGGGCGATGGTTTCCGGCCGAGCCTCGAGGCAGACAACGAGGCCCGATTCGGCCATGAGCCGGCGGTTTTCGGGCCGGAGGACAACGCCGCCGCCGGTGGCCACCACCAGACCGGCCCTGGCCGCCAGCCGGGTCAGGGCCTCAGTTTCGAGCCGGCGGAAGGCATCCTCCCCGGCAGTCTTAAAAATCTCGGGCACCGGGCGGCCGGCGGCCCGTTCGATTTCGGCGTCCAGGTCGACAAAGTCGAAGCCGAGCCGGTGGGCGACGACCGGTCCGGCGGTGGACTTGCCCGTACCCGAAAATCCGGTCAGGTAGATGTTGCGGGGTTTGCGGCCACCCATCTGAAATCTATTCTAGCGTAGACTGCAGGCCGGAAAACCGAAGGGCCCTGAGCGAGCCCGGTCTAGGCGGCGCCGTCGGTGATGACAAGCACGTTATTCTGCCGGCCGAGTTGTTCGGCCTCGGGCAGAAGCCGGTGGCCGGCAACGGCCGGCCGGACTTCAACCCCGAAAACCCGGCCGAGAAGTTCGGCCGACTTCACCGCCCGGTCAACGTCCTGGTCGTCGACGGTGGACGAAACCTCTACGGCGAGCCAGACCTCCTGCCCCTGCCTCCGGGCCCGGACAACCAGGTCGGTTCGCAGCAGACGCAGCCGCTCGTCCGGGCCGATAAGCCCCTGTTCCTCCAGGTCATCCAGGCGGCCGGCCAGCTCCTCGATGGGAACGACCCGCACCCGGCTGAACCCCGCCTGGCCGAAGATGGCGGGTGCCCGCTCCCGGTAGTAGCGTTCGAGGTCCCGGCCCTCGAGCCTGCCCACCCGGATTTCAAGCCGGTCGACCCGGGTGATAAGGGCCTGAAGGACAGCTTCGGTCCGGGCCTGGGCTTCAGCCAGGCGGGTGACGGCCTCCTCGAGCCGGTCAACCCGTTCTTCGAGGCGGCCCAGGCGCTCCTCGGCCCGGGCCTGGGCTTCAGCCAGGCGGGTGACGGCCTCCTCGAGCCGGTCAACCCGCTCTTCGAGCCGGCCAACCCGTTCTTCGAGGCGGCCAACCTGGGCGGCAAGCTGGTTCACGGTGGCCGCGAGGGCATCAACCCGGGCGGCAAGGCCGTCCACGGCGGCTGCCAGGTCGTCAACCCGGCGGCCGAGCTCCTCCAGCTGCTGCTGGGTGCGGGCCTGGGCCTCGGCCAGTTCCCGGACGAGGTCCGGCAGACGCAACAGCTCCTCGGAGAGAATCAGCCGCCTGAGCTCGGCCCGCCACTCGGGATGGGCCTCCAGCAGCCTTACAAGGTCATGAAAATCCCGAACATCAAAAGGCATTGGCCGTTCCCCACCCGGAATTCTACCGGCATTCGAACAACTTTGCCAGTTTTTGACACTGGCCGCCCGCTTTCAGGTCAAACCCAGGTGCGCCGCAGGTAGTGCTCGTAGCTGGCCCGGATGTCGTCGATGTGGTCGCCGCCGAATTTCTCCAGAAATGCGACGGCCAGCACCCAGGCCAGCATCGCCTCGCCGATCACCCCGGCCGCCGGCACCACGCACACATCCGACCGCTCGTACGGGGCCAGGATCGGCTCGCCGGTCAGCAGGTCGGCGCTGGGCAGCGGGTTTGCCAGGGTCGGGATCGGCTTGATGGCAACCCGGACCACGATCGGCTCGCCGTTGCTGATCCCGCCCACGATCCCCCCGGCCCGGTTCGTCCGGTGCCGCCAGAACTTCCGGCCCGGCTCGGTCGGATGGTCGACCGCCTCGATGACATCGTGGACCTGGGAGCCCGGCAGGCCGGCCAGGGCGAACCCGCCCCCGAACTCCACGGCCTTGGCGGCGTTGATGCTCAGCATCGCCTGAGCAATCAGACCGTCCAGCTTGCGGTCCCACTGGGCGTAACTGCCCAGGCCGATGGGTACCCCGGTGGCAATGACCTCGAAGACGCCGCCCACGGTATCATGGGCCCGCTTCGCCGCATTGATCGCCTCGACCATCTCCGCCTCGGCCACCGGGTCGCCGCACCGGACCGGCGACTCTTCGACCCGGGACCAGTCGACCCGTTCGGGGTCGATTTTCACCGGCCCGATCTGGACGGTGTGGCTCCGGAACTGCATCCCGAACTCTTCCAGCAGCCGGCGGGCGACGGTCCCGGCCGCGACCCGGGCGGCCGTCTCCCGGGCGCTGGCCCGCTCGATGACGTTGCGCACGTCCCGGTGGCCGTATTTAACGGCCCCGGTCAGGTCGGCATGGCCGGGCCGGAGCCGGGTCACCGGCGCAACCTCGGCCTCCGGCGGGGTAATGCTCATCACCTCCTGCCAGTTCTCCCAGTCCCGGTTGCGAATCCAGAGGGCAATCGGGCTGCCGATAGTGCGGCCGTGCCGGACCCCGGCCGTAATCTCGGCCCAGTCCTGCTCGATCCTCATCCGGCCGCCCCGGCCGTAGCCCCATTGCCGGCGCCGGAGCTGAACGGCAATGTACTCCTCATCGAGGGGAAGCCCGGCCGGCATCCCCTCGATGATTACCGTGAGACCCTTACCGTGGGATTCGCCCGCCGTCAGAAACCGAAGCATCACCAAACTCCGAAAGGGCTCGCCGGGCCGCCTCAAACATCACGTCCACCGGCGCCTCCCGGCCGGTCCAGAGCCGGAAGGCGGCCGCCCCCTGGTGGACCAGCATGGTGAGGCCCGAGATGGGACGTGCCCCGCGGTCCCGGGCGGCCCGCAGCCAGGGGGTTTCGGGAGGATTATACACCAGGTCGTAGGCGAAACTGCCCGGCGCCAGGCAGTCCGGGGGCAGGGGCAATTGCCCGGCCAGGGGCGTCCCGGCCGTGCCGACCGGGGTACAGTTGACCACCAGGATGCAACTGCGGGCGTAGGCGCAGGCCTCGCCGCCGCCCACGACCCGGAGGCGGACGGCCGGATTCCGGCCGGAGAACCTGGCCACCAGGCTTTCGGCCCGCTCCGGCCGGCGGTTTAATATTCCGATTTCGGCCAGGCCCGTTCCCAGGAGGCCGAAAACCACGGCCGCGGCCGCCCCGCCGGCCCCAAGGACCAGCGCCCGGCCGCCCCTGAAGTCCGCCCCGGGGGGAAGGCCGGCCCGAAAGCCCGCCACGTCGGTGTTGTGGCCCGTAAGCTTGCCGTCGGCGACGACCACGGTGTTCACCGCCCCCACCGCCGCGGCCTCCGGGCCCACGCCGTCCAGGAGGGGCACGATCGCCTCCTTGTGGGGGATCGTCACGTTCACCCCCAGCCACCCCCCGCCCCGGAGGCCGGCCACAAAAGCTGCCAGCTCCTCCGGCTTCACCTCCCAGGCCCGGTATTCTACCGGCAGGCCCAGCCGGTCAAACGCCGCCTGCTGCATTGCCGGCGAAACGCTGTGCTTCACCGGAAAGCCGATTACCCCCGCCTTGAGCCGATTCATCCGTCAGCGTCCGACCTCCCGGACGTTGCGCAGGTGCTCCTCCCAGGTGGCGGCGAACCGGTGGTGCCGGCCGTCCCGGTCAAGCACAAAGTAAAGATAGGGCGTTTCCGGGGCCTCGGCCACCGCCCGGATTGACGCAAAGCCGGGGTTGCAGATCGGCCCGGGCGGTAGCCCCGCATGTTTATACGTGTTGTACGGTGAGTCCACCTGCAAATCTTCAAGGGTAAGCTCGGGTTTCCAGTAGCCGAACCGGGCCAGATTCAGGGGGTCCCGGGCCAGGGCGTACTGAACGGTCGGGTCGGCCTCGAGCCGCATGCCGAGCCGCAGCCGGTTAAGAAACACCGAGGCGATGAGGGGCCGCTCCTCGTCGACCTTCGCCTCCCGCTCGACAATGGACGCCAGGGTGAGGAGCCCGTGGACCGAAAGGCCCCGGGCCGCCGCCTTCGCCCGGAGGTCGGGCGTGAGCCGGTTCGCCAGGGTGTCAAGCATCAGCCGGAAGACCACCTCCGGCCCGTGGGTCCAGCCGACCACGTAGGTGTCGGGCATCAGGTAGCCTTCGAGGGGCGCCTCAGGTGGCTTCTCCCGCAGAACCGGGTGGTCGAGGCGGCCCGGCTCAAGCCAGGCCAGCGCCTCTTCGACCGGCCGGTCCAGGGCCCGGGCCACCACCTCGGCCACCTCCCCGGCCTGGAGTCCCTCCGGCACCGTCACCCGCCGGACCCGGGTCCGGCCGCTGGTTAGAAGCTCCAGCAGGTCTCCGGCCGTCGGATTGGCGGGGATGGCGTATTCGCCGGCCTGAAGTTTTCCGTCTTTGCCCTCCAGGGCGGCCAGGAGCCGGAAGTACTGGGGGCTCCAGACGAGGCCGGCCGCAAAGAGGCGGTCGGCAATGCTGCCGGCGGTGTCCCCGGGCTCGACGGTGAAGAGGGCCGGACCGCCCGGCGCCGGCCGGTCCAGCCTGGCCACAAGCTCGTCCGGCGCCGGTAAGGCTTGCGTGCCCCAAAGGATGAGCAAAGCAAGGGCCGTCAGAAGCGGGAGGCCAAGACAGCCGGCCGAAAGGCCGCGTCGGCGGGGCGGGTTCATTGTTCGGGTTTAGGGGGCCGGCGTCTGGAGTCCAGGTAACCCTGAAGCATGAAGGCGGCCGCGGCCGCATCAACCCGGCCCTTTATCGACCGGCCGTCGTGGCCGCCGGCCTGCAAAAGTCGGGTTGCGCCGACGGTGGAGAGGCGCTCGTCCCAGGTCTCAACCGGCACCGGGCTCTGCCGTCTTAAGGCTTCGACGAACTCCAGGACTTCCCGGGCCTGGGGGCCGAGCCCGCCCCCGAGGCTGACCGGCAGGCCGACGACAATCCGCTCGGCCTGCTGTTCCCGGCAAATTTCCAGAATCCGCCGGACCGCGTCCTTAACGCCGCGAACTTCGATGACCCCGAGGGGGCTGGCAATGAGGCCGGTCGGGTCGCTCACCGCAACCCCAATCCGGCGCCGGCCCACGTCAAGTCCAAGCACCCTCATCGCGAAGCGGGCGGAAGGGCGGGCTGCCGGATTTCGACCTGGATCCGGTTTCCCATGGCCGGTAGCCAGCCCAGAAGCGAGCCGTAAACCTCGACCACAGGCTCCTCGGCCAGCCGAAAGTTCTCGGCTATCAGCCGGGTCGCGTCCCCAACCGGACGCCCCCGGACCAGGGACCTTATCCGCTCCGGGTCGACCTGCTCGAAGGCGACGCCCCGGGCGAACATTTCAAAAACCACCGTATTCTCGTCCGTGGCGACCATCCCGCCCGGCCGGGTTTCGACCTGCTTGCCGAGTTGCTGGCCTGCCGGCACCTGGCGGGCCAGGGCCGTGCGGACGACCTGATTCGCCTGCTGGCCGTCGAAGGCGAGGGCCTCGATGCGGACCCGGGCTTTCAGGGTGAGGGTTGGGGCCTGCTCGCCCAGCCGCCGGTCGAAATCCTCGCTTGTGACCGTTACCCGAATCGTCTGGGGAAAAATCTGGTCGTTGGGGGCCTTGACCTGCCAGAGGATGGCCATCGCCTGCTCCCGGGCCCGGTCGACGACGGCCGTTCGGGCCCGCTCCCGGTCCTGGACCATAACCGGCTGGCCGGCCGTGACCCTGACGGTCTGTTCCAGGTCCGTTTCGGCGGTGATAACCCGGGCCGGGATAATCGCTTTGTCCGGGTCAACGGCGGTGGCGTCCCGGCGGGCGGTTATGTTGACCGTCGCCTCAACCACCTGGCCCCGGGGGGTGACGGTAACCCTGGCCTGAGGCAGGTAAAGGAGCAGGAAGGCCAGCCCCAGCAGGCCGACGCTGATAAGGAGCCACCAGCGGGGCAGTTCGAACTGGAGGATGCCGACCAGGTCGCCGGCCAGCTTCCGGGCCACGGCCAGGGCGAGCTCGGGCAGGGGCATTGGGGCGTCCGGCGGGCCGCCTTCTGAAAGCAGGCTGCGCCGAACCCGGAAGCCGTTCTCCTGGGCGAGCTCCCGAATGGCGGGGTCCCGGGAGACGATGATAAGCTCGCGGCCAAGGGCCCGGGCCTGGCGGTAAAGCAGGCGAATCCCAAGTTCACTCCGGAGGCAGGGCAGGCCGGGGGGCACGACCAGGTAGACCGGACTGCGGGTAGTCTGCTCGAGCCGGACCCGAACCGAGCCCAGGTCGTCCCGGGGGTCCAGCCGCACGACTTCGCCGCCTTTTGGGGGTCTGGTCAGCCGGGGTTGCCTTGCCTTCAGGTCAGCCGAAACCTCACCCACGCACCAGCTCCACGACCGCCCTGAGCGCCTCGTCGATCCGGCTCGGGTCCCGGCCGCCGGCCTGGGCCAGATGCGGTCGCCCGCCCCCACGCCCGCCCGTGATCGCTGCGACCCGGTTGGCGATCCGGCCGGCGTGCAGGCCCCGCTCAACCAGGTCGGGGGTAACGATGGTTACGAAGTGGGGTTTGTTGTCGAAGACGGCGCCAAGGACGATGACCCCACTGCCAAGCCGGTCCCGGACCCAGTCGCCGATCTCCCGCAGGGTGTCCATCCTGGTGGCCGGGACCTTGACGGCCAGGACGTTGATGCCGTCCACCCGCTGGACCTGCTGGAGGAGGGGCTCGACTTCCCGCCTGGCCAGCTCCCGCTGGAGCCGCTCGAGTTCCTTGCGCTGGCGGCTGAGCTCGTTAAGCAGCGCCTCCACCCGCCGTTCGAGTTCGGGCGGGCTGCTCTCAAGCCGGCGGGCCACGGCGTCGAGGAGGGCCAGCCGCTCCCGCAGGAACCGCTCGGCGCCCCGGGCGGTGACCGCCTCGACCCGCCGCAGGCCGGACCCGATGCCGCTTTCGGCGACAATCCAGAAGACGCCGATCTGCCCGGTATGGTTTACGTGGGTCCCGCCGCACAGCTCAAAGCTGAACGGCGGCTCGCCGATGCGGATGGTGCGGACGATTTCGCCGTATTTTTCGCCGAACAGGGCAATCGCCCCCTGTTCGGTCGCCTCTTTATAGGGCATAAACTTCGGGGTGACCGGCAGGTCCTCCCGGATTTTCTCGTTAACGAGCCCCTGGATGTCCTCAAGCTCAGACCGGCCCAGTGGGCTAAAATGGGAGAAGTCGAACCGGAGGCGGTCCGGGGCCACCAGCGAGCCGGCCTGAAGGGCGTGCCGGCCGAGAATCCGGTGGAGGGCAGCATGCAGCAGATGGGTGGCGGTGTGGTTCGCCATGATATCCCGGCGCCGTTCTCCATCAATCCGAAGCTCCACCGTCTGGCCGACGGCAATCTCGCCCCGCCGCACGTGCCCCCGGTGGATGATAAGGTCGGGCAGGGGCCGCTGGGTATCGGCCACAACGACAACACCCGATGGCCCGACAATCTCGCCGGTATCCCCAACCTGGCCGCCGGCCTCCCCGTAGAAGGGCGTCTCGGCCGTTACAACCTCGACCTCCTGGCCTTCAAAAGCCACCGGCACCGGCTGGCCGCCAACAAAGATGGCCAGAACCTTCGACCGGTAAGCCCAGTGCTCGTAACCGACGAACTGAACGGGCTCAGGGACCGCCTGCCGGTACTCGGCCACCCGAACGACCTCCTCGGCCTGGAACCGCTGGGCCGCCCGGGCCTGCTCCCGCTGGCGCTCCAGGGCCGCCTCAAACCCAACGATATCCACCGAGATGCCCTCGTCGGCGGCGATCTCAATCGTAAGGTCCAGGGGGAAGCCGAACGTGTCGTAGAGCTGGAAGGCGTCCTCACCAGGAAGGACCTTCTCGCCCCGGCCCTTTACGGCCTCGAGCCGGCCGCTCAGCACGTGCAGGCCGGTGGCCAGGACCTGGAAGAACCTGGACTCTTCGGTGGTTAGCGCCCGGTGGATCAGGTCCCGGCTCCGGATGAGCTCCGGGTAGACGTCGCCCATCAGGTCGATAACGGCATCCGCAACCCCGGCCATGAACGGCCGCTGCAGACCGAGCCGCTGGTAGCCCATCCGGACCGCCCGCCGGACCATTCGCCGGAGCACATAGCCCCGCCACTCGTTGCTGGGCAGGACGCCGTCGGCGATCAGAAACGCCGCCGCCCGGCTGTGGTCGGCAATGACCCGGTGGGCAAAGCCGCCCGGCCCGGGGTCATAGGGGTGGCCGGAGACCTCAACGATCCGGGCGATAATCGGCCGGAAAAGGTCGGTATCCCAGTTGCTGTTTACTCCCTGGAGGACCGAAGCGATCCGCTCAAGACCCATCCCGGTGTCGATGGAGGGTCTGGGCAAAGGCACAAGCGACCGGTCGGGCTTGCGTTCGAACTGCATAAAGACCAGGTTCCAGATTTCGAGCCAGCGGTCGCAATCACACTTGCCGATGGCGCACTCGGGGGCGTTGCACCGGAACGCCTCGCCCCGGTCGTAGACGAGCTCCGAGGTCGGCCCGCAGGGGCCGACATCCCCCATCTCCCAGAAGTTGTCCTTTTCACCAAGCCGGACGATCCGCTCGGCCGGCAGGCCGATATCCCGCCGCCACCATTCGAACGCCTCATCGTCGTCCCGGAAAATGGTTGCCCAGATCCGGTCCGGGTCGATGCCGAACTCCCTGGTAATGAGCTCCCAGGCGTAGTTGATCGCCTCCCGCTTGAAGTAGTCGCCGAACGAGAAGTTGCCCAGCATCTCGAAGAAAGTGTGGTGCCGGGCGGTCTTGCCGACCTGTTCCAGGTCGTTGTGCTTGCCCCCGGCCCGGACGCACTTCTGGCAGGTGGTCGCCCGCCGGTAAGGCCGCTCCTCGAGGCCGAGGAAGACGTCCTTAAACTGGACCATACCGGCGTTGGTAAAAAGCAGGGTGGGGTCGTTGGCCGGCACCAGGGGAGAGCTTTCAACGATGGTGTGGCCGTTGGCCTCAAAATATTTCAAAAATCGGGTGCGTATCTCCCGGCTGTTCATGGCTGCCCACCCACAATTTTAGCCGAATACCGGGCGGCTGTTCTACGGCTCAGGCGGTTTGACAATTGGGGGCATCCCGATATAATAAGACGGGCAGTCTGGCAACGCCCATCTTAGCGGCTACGGAAAGGGGGTGGTAGGCCGGCGAATAAATCAGCCGTGGACACTCCGCAGATTCCAACCGTCACCATCAAAATTTGGGTTAAGGGGGTGCGACGTGAAGGTTTGTAAGCTTCTTTCGGCGGTCAGTGTCAGCCTGCTTCTGCTGGGTCTTCTCTTTCAGGCGGGACCGGCCCAGGCCAGCCAGCAGGAACCCACCGGACCGAACCTGCCGGCCGTCAGCGACCAGCCCGAGCCGTGGCCGCCCGTGATCGTCCAGATGCGGGGCACCCGTTCGGGCGACCTGGCCACCTTCGTTATGGTGGTGGTCAACCGCAGCCCCCGCACCTACAGCTACGAGGTCAAGGCCCGGCTGCCGGAGAACTCAACCCTGGTCTTCTGCCACTACGGCACCCACCGGACCGACTGGCGGCAGTGCGGCCTTGACGGCCAGGGCAATATCGGCTGGAACAACCGCTCCGGGGTCGCCGGCGGGCGGGTTGTCGGACCCTACACGTTCACCGTTCGGGTCGCCGGCGACGGTCCGGTCACGAGCTACGCCTGGATAAACTTCTATAACAACTCCCCGGCCGGCTCCTGGACCGGACCGCTGGTCTGGGCCGGCGGCGTGACCCTGATGGCCAGCCTGACGGGCGCCGCCCAGCGGCCGGGCCCCGGCGACCCGCGGGGCTCCGGGTCGGCCGTCCTGAGCATTAATCCGGACCAGGGGCGGGTCTGCTTCGACCTGACGGTTCAGGGCATTGACCCGCCGATCGCCAGCCACATCCACCGGGGCGGGCCGGATGTTGCCGGGCCGGTCGTAGTGCCCCTGCCGGCGCCGACGACGGGCAGGTCGGTCGGCTGCGTCGATGGCATCAGCACCGAACTGCTCACCGACATTGCCACCAACCCCGGCAACTATTACGTTAACGTACACACCCGGCCCTATCCGGACGGGGCGGTCCGGGGGCAGTTGGCGGCTGCCCGCTAGCCGCTGACCGGTTCAGCGGGGGCGGCCCCGGGCTAATCTCGGGGGCCGCCCCCTTTTGTTCGTGGTATTATCTAACGAAAGCTCAAAACCGGAACGACCGAGATGACCCTGGAACGTACCCGAACCGGCCAGCTCCGGTCGCGGTCGACGGCCAAGAAGCCGTACGGTGCCATCCTGCCGCCGGCCGGTTATTCGACGGGCAGCCGCCCGGTCTATTTCCCCGACGCGCCCAACCGGGTCGACGACCGGCTTTATAACCACCCGTACCTTACCGGCGGCGGCCTGCTGGGGCTGGTTGTCCTCGGCCTGGTCGCTGCCGCCCTAATCTACCTTATTTTCTACGCCCTGCTCAGCCTGGTTCTGCCGAGTTGTCCTGACCTCCAGGCCGTAAACCGGTTCTTCTGGGAGCCCTGCCTCTGGCCCCTGCGCTGACAGCGTTCGGCCGGTGCGTCTGCTTATTGACGGCCGCTACATCCAGGACCATTTCCCCGGCATCGGCCGGTATGTTTACGAGCTGACCCGGGCCCTGGCCGACGGGGCCGGGTCGGACCTGGAAATCCTGCTGGTAACCGACCCGACGGCCCGGAATAGCCGCTTCGACCCGGGCCAGCTCGCCGGCCGGGTAAAACTTATCGAGGGGCCGCCCGTATTCCACCCGGCGGCCCCGGCCGGTCTGGCCCGCCTCGAACGCCGGCTCCGGCCCGATGTCGTCCACTATACCCACTACTTCCGGCCCTGGATTCGGGGCGCGCCCTCGGTTCTCACCGTCCACGACCTTATCCCGCTGGATTTCCCGGCCAGCATGCCCTCCCGGCCGGCCAGACTAATTTACCGGGTGCTCACCTGGCTGGCCGTCCGGCTTTCGGACGTTATTGTCGTGCCGTCGGCCGCAACGGCTGCGGCCGTCCGGCGGCGGTTTGCGGGGGTCGAGCCGAAGGTAATCCCGGGAGGGGTGGGCCCCGGGTTCAGGCCCCTGCCGGCCGGGGCAATCGAGGAGTTTCGCCGGGCCAGGGGGCTTCCGGCCGTTTTCTGTCACTACCACGGGAGCAACAAGCCCCACAAGAACCTGGCCGGTCTGGTGGCGGCGTTTGGGCTGGTAGCCGACCGGTCGGTAAGCCTGGTGCTGAGCGGCCAGTTTGACCCCCGGTTTGGCGGCCTCCCGGCAGGGGGCCGGGTCCGGTATCTGGGGCCGGTGTCGGAGGCCGAGCTGGTTGGGCTTTTAAATGCGGCCCGAATTTTTGTCTACCCGACCCTGGCCGAAGGGTTCGGGTTGCCGGTTCTGGAGGCGATGGCCTGCGGCCGGCCGGTGGTCACCTCGGCCGGGACGGCGACGGCCGAGGTGGCGGGGGATGGGGCCGTGCTGGTGGACCCCAGGGACCCGGCAGCCATTGCCCGGGCCATTGACCGGCTGCTGGCCGACCCGGCCCTCTGCGGGGAGCTTGGGTGGAAGGCCCTGGCCCGGGCGGCGCAGTTCAGCTGGGGGCGGACGGCCGCCCAGATGGCCGACGTATACCGGGCCGCCCTCAGGCTGAGGTGAGGGCCTCGGGATTCGGGCGGGGAAGCCACCTTTCGCCGAACTCGGCGAGGGCTTCGACCACTTTCAGGGCCGCCGTCCCCATCGGGGTGAGGGCGTATTCGACCCGGGGCGGAATCTCGGGGTAGAGCCGGCGGGTTACCAGACCGGCTTCCTGAAGCTTGCGGAGCCGCTCGGAAAGGACCCGCGGGCTTATCTTGATAATCGACTGAAGCTCCCCGAACCGGCGCGGACCGGCCTGGAGCAGGTGAACCAGCAGCAGGGTCCACGTATCTCCCAGCAGGGCCGCCGCCCTGGCCACCGGGCAGCCGGATTCGCGTCCGCGCCGGCCCCGGTGGGTGAGCCGGCAGGCCGGGCAGACCGTCGCGGCCTTCTCAACCATTTCGTATTTGCCTCCCTTAGCCGGGTCTGGGGCCTTGACAACCCTTGACAGGCCTTGCTATTAATATAATAGAGACTTTTAGAGCAGAACCGCAACACTGGCCGAAGGGGGGGTGACGGGTGATGACCTTTGACCTGGGTTTGCTTATCCTTCGGGTAGTTGTCGGTCTGCTCTTTGTCGGCCACGGCGCCCAGAAGCTCTTCGGCTGGTTCGGCGGCCACGGCATCAAGGGCACCGGTGCCTGGTTTGAGTCCATCGGCATCCGGCCGGGCACCTTCTGGGCGGTGGTTGCCGGGCTCGTGGAGTTCTTTGGCGGCCTGCTCTTCGGCCTCGGCCTGCTGGCGCCGGTTGGGGCGCTGGCCATCCTGGCCTCGATGCTGACGGCCATTGTCAAGGTCCACTGGCCGAAGGTCTGGGTCACCGAGGGCGGCTTTGAGTACCCGCTCGTTAACGGCACCATCGCCTTCGTCGTCGGTCTGCTCGGCCCGGGCGCCTACGCCCTGGATGCCTATCTGGGTATCGGGCTGCCGATGCCGGAGACGTTCTGGGCCGGCCTGGTCGTGGTGCTTCTGGGCGTGGTTGTGGCCGCGGTGTCCGGCACCCTCTTTGCGCCGGCAGCTACCCGCCGCCCGGCGTGAGGGGGCAGAATATGCCACCGGCCGGGATTCTCCGTCCCGGCCGGTTTTTTATTGACCCGGCCGGACCCGGCGGCTTACAATCCTCCAGGGATGAGGACCCGGCTCCGGCCCAGACCGGACTTCCGGCCCGGCGGTGAGGGGTGCTGAGCAGACCCGTCCACCGGCCCCGCCATTACCTGGCTGCCCGAACGGTTTTGGTCTTCCTGCTGGCCCTGGTTGCCGGGCCGGTTGCTCCGGCCCGGGCCATTGAACCGGTCGACAACCGGCTCCCGCCGCCTGACATACTCCTCGCCCGGGCCTGGGCCCAGGTTGAGGCCCTCGACTTCGAGGCGGCCGGCCAGACCCTGGGCCTGCTCATCGCCGGCTTTCCGGATGCCCCGGAGCGGCCCGAGGCCCTGCTGCTTTACGGCCGGGTGCTTCTGGAGCTGGGGGATTTCGGGCAGGCCGCCCGCCAGCTTGAGGCCCTGATTTCGGCGTACCCGGAAGACCCCAACATCGGCCCCGGCTGGCTCCTGCTCGGGCGGGTTCGGCAGCGGGCGGGAGATGGGGGCGGGGCGGACGAGGCCTGGGTGCGGGCCGGCGAAGTCTTTCCCGAGCTGGCCGGAATTGCCGGCCGGGAGCGGGCGGAGCTGCGGCTGGGGCAGGGGCAGACCGATGAGGGGGTTGCCCTCCTCTCGGCGGCGGTGCCCCGCCTGCCGGCCGCCCTGCGGCAGCCCGCCCGGGCCCGGCTGGCCGAGGTTCTGGCGTCTGCCGGCCGGGTTGAGGCCGCCCTTGCCGCCTGGGATGAATTCGGCCGTAACGCTGCCGGCCGGGCCGAGCGGGCCCGGGCCGAGCTGGCGCAGGCCAGGCTTGAGGCTGACCTGGGCCGGACCCAGACCGCCGTCCGCCGGCTGCTGGGGCTGGTCGCCGGAAGTTACGACCTGGCCCCGGCGGCCGAGGCCCTCGACCGGCTCGATGCCTTCGGCGTCGATGTTCCGGCTTACCAGCGGGGCTTTGTCGCCTATTACCAGCGGCGCTGGGCCGATGTCATCCGGTTCCTGGGGCCGGCCGTTTCGGGCCTCGGCGGAACCCGCCTGGCTGAGGCGTATTACTACCTGGCGGACGCTTATCTTTACTCCGGCCGGACCGCCGAAGCCCGGGCCTTTTATCTAAAGAGCTACGAGGCCGACCCGACCGGCCGGTGGGCCGAACCGGCCCTCTGGGACCTGGCCCGGACCGAGGAGCGTTACGGCGACCCGGACCGGGCCCTGGCCTACTACCGCCGGCTGGCCGAAAACCTGCCGGAAACCGGCCGGGGACAGGAGGCCCGGTTTTACCTGGGCTTCGCGGCCTACCGGCAGGGCCGGCCCGACCAGGCGGCCGTCCACTGGAACCAGCTGGCCGACCGGCTTGGCCTGGCGGGTGCCCGGGCCCGGTTCTGGCTCGGCAAGCTGGCCCTGGACCAGGGGCGGGCCGACGAGGCGGCCCGGATCTGGCAGCCGCTTCTTGAGGGCCTGCCGGGCCTTTCGGGCGAGGCCGTCTATTACCAGGTCCGGGCCCGGGAGATTCTGGCCGGGCTCGCCTCCGGGCCGGTGGGCCGTCCCTACCGGCTCCTGCCGCCGGCCGAGCGCCTGATTTCTTCGGACCGCGACCAGGTGGTGCCCCCGGCCGATTTCCGGCTGAGCCTGGCCCTCTGGCGGGCCGGGTTTGCGGATGACGCCCGCCGGATTGCCCGGAGCCTCATTGGGGCCGTCGACCCCGGCCTGGGCAGCAGGCTCGGGGTGCTGCTGGTCGAGGCCGGCCTTTACAGCGACGGGGTTTCGATGCTTCTGACCGCGGCCGGCCGGGCCGGCGGGTTGCCGCCCGGCCTGGAGCGGGCGGTTTATCCCCTGCCGTTTGCCGGGCTGGTTGACGCCTCGGCCCGGCGGTTCGATATTGACCCCCTGTTGCTCTACGCCCTGATGCGGCAGGAGAGCCGGTATGACCCCCGGGCCGTATCGTCGGCCCAGGCCCGGGGTCTAACCCAGGTGATCCCGTCCACGGCCCGGGATATCGCCGCCCGGCTCGGGTATCAAAACTTCAGCGTCGAACAGCTCTTTCAGCCGGCCGTCAGCATCGAGTTCGGGGCTTACTACCTTTCGGCCCAGCTCGGGCGGTTTAATAACCTGTGGCTTGCGCTGGCCGCCTACAACGGCGGGCCGGGCAACGCCCAGCGCTGGCGGGACCAGTTCGGGGTTGACGACCCCGACCTCTTCGTCGAGCTGATACCCCTGCGGGAAACCCAGGCGTACGTCCGGCTCGTTTACGGCTTTTACGGGGCCTACCGCCAGGTTTACCGGCCGTGAACGACCTGGTTGCCCGGGCGCTGGCCGTCCTCCGGAGCCGGCCGGCGGGCCTGATTTCGGACTTCGACGGCACCTTAAGCGAGCTTGCGCCGACGCCGGAGGCGGCCGGCCTCCACCCCGGCTGCCGGACCGCCCTGGAAGCCCTGCGGCCCGGCCTCGACCTCATTGCCCTGGTATCCGGGCGGACGGCCGCCGACCTTAAGGCGAAGGTTGGCCTGCCGGGCATTGTCTACGTCGGCCTCCACGGGGCGGACTGGGGCGGGTCAAAGACGCCGGACCCGGCCATCAGCCGGCTGGCCGAATGGGTCAAAGACCACCTGGGACCGGGCGTCCGCCTTGAACTTAAGGGGGCGGGCTTTTCGGTTCATTACCGGGGCAGTTCCGACCCGGCCGGGGCGCGCCGCCGAATTCTCGGCCTGCTTGCCGACCAGGTCCCGCCCGGGTATATCCTGGCCGAGGGGAAACAGGTGGTCGAGGTCCGGCCGGCCGGCGCAAACAAGGGGGATGGGGTGCGCCGGCTAATTGCCCGGTTCCGGCTGCGGGGTGTCATCTACCTGGGGGATGACCTGACCGATTTGGATGCGTTCCGGGCGGTGGCCGGGTGGCGGGCTGAAGGCGGGGCCGGCCTGGCGATTGCCGTTGCCGGCCCCGAAACGCCCCCGGAAGTTGTCGCCGCGGCCGACGGTGTCCTTCCCTCCGTTGCGGATGCCTGCCGGTTTCTTAACAGGCTTGCCGTGGATTTAAGCGGGCGCACTGTCCCTTGACACCCGGTGTGGGTTGTGTTATAAGCCTGGCGAAACCCTTTAGAGCGGAGAAAGTCTATTGCGGAGGCGAGCTGATTGATCCGGGTGGTTATTGCCGACGACCATACCATCTTCAGGCAGGGCCTCAAAGAACTCCTCAGCAGCGTCCCCGATATCCAGGTTGTTGGTGAAGCTCCCAACGGTCAGGCGGCCAGGCATCTCGTCTCGAAGCTTAAGCCTGATGTGGTGATCCTCGATATTGAGATGCCGGGCGAGGGGGCAGACGGCCTGTCGGCTGCCGAGGCCATTGCGGGCGAATCGCCGGATACCCCGATTATCATCCTTACAATGCACGCCGACCAGGAGCACCTGGACCGGGCCGTTAGCGCCGGGGTTCGGGGCTATGTTTTAAAGACCGGCGGCCTTCCCGAACTGGTCGGCGCCATTCGGGCCGTGGCCGAGGGCGGTTCGGCCATCGACCCGAAGCTGATGACCGGATTTCTGCGCCGCTACCGCGAGCGCTACAATCCCCTGCTTTCCGGTCCGAACGCCCTGACCGCCCGGGAGCTGGAGGTCTTAAAGCTCCTGGCTGCCGGGTACTCCAATAAAGAGATTGCCCGTAAGCTCGGGGTTTCGGCCTCGACGGTTAAGAACCGCCTTTCGGTAATCTTTCAAAAACTCAATGTGACAGACCGTGTTGCCGCCGCCCTGGTGGCCCATAACACGGGTCTGCTGAGGAACGGAGGCTGCCGGTCATGACGGAGGTTGAACTTGTCACGAGCCGACTGGCCAGCCACCTGCATGATGAGGTAATGCCATGGCTGGCCCTGAGTCTGTTTCGGGCCGACCGGGCCATTGCCCGGGCCGGAGCGCCGGAGGATGGGTCGGTGCTCGCTGAGCTTGCAGCCCTGCGGGCCGAACTTGCCCGGAGCCTGGAGCGGCTGCGGCACCTGGCCGCCTCGCTCAGAAGGGTCCACCGGGCGGCCCAGCTCCGGGCGGCTCTGGAAGCGAGCGTTGCCTGCGGGATTGGGGACGCCGATGCCGGGGCACCTGAGCCTGAGGTGAGTTTCGACCTGAGCCAGGCGGCGATCCTGCCGCCGGACGTCACCGAGCTTATCTGCCAGGTTGTCCGGGAGGGCGTTGCGAACGCTGTCCGCCATGGCCGGGCCCGGAACATCCGGGTTGAGTTGCGGCGGGAGCCCGGCCGGATCCGGCTCGAAGTGGCCGACGACGGTTGCGGATTCGACCGGGCCAAGCTTAAAGACCTTGCCCGCCAGGGTCACCTGGGCCTGGTCCTGTTGCGCCAGGCGGTCAGGGCCCGGGGCGGTCGGCTACGGGTAAACTCCCGGCCCGGGGCGGGTACCCGGCTGCTGGTAGCCCTTCCCCTGGTGCGCACCCAGTACCGGTCATAGCCGGCTGGCCAGGACTTGTGGCCCCGGTCAGCTGACCGGTAGTCCCTATTTCGGCGGGTTGCCCGGGCGGTAGCATCTGCCCGGGAAGTGAGAAGTCGAGCGGTCCTCTTTGCTGTACTGATCGGTCTGGCCGGCCTGGCGCTGGCCGGCTGCGCACCGGCCGGCGGCCAGGGAAATTCCCTCGGTGCCCTCCGGGTCGAGGTTTCGGGTCCGCCGGGCGGGGCCCCTTCCGGGTCGGCAACCGTTGCCCTCGAGGTTGTCGGTCTGCTCACCCTCCTCTCTTTCCTGCCGGCCGCCCTGATGATGACGACGTCGTTTACCCGGATCATCATTGTCCTGGGGTTTCTCCGGAGCGGCCTGGGATTGCCGCAGCTTCCCCCGAATCAGGTGCTCATCGGCCTTGCCCTCTTTTTGACCATCTTTACGATGGCCCCGACCTGGGATAGCCTCCGGCGCGAGGCGCTCGAGCCGTACCTGCGAGGGGAGATCGGGGCCGAAGAAGCCTGGGCCCGGGCCGAAGCGCCGGTCAAGAACTTCATGCTCCGGCAGACGAACGAAAAGGACCTGGGTCTGTTTACGGAGCTTGCGCATCTGCCGGGGCCGGTGTCCGACCCGGCCGCCCTTCCCCTCCACGTGGTTATCCCGGCGTTTATCTTGAGCGAGCTCCGAACCGCCTTTCAGATGGGGTTCGTCATCCTGGTGCCTTTCCTGGTCATTGATCTCGTTGTCTCCAGCGTGCTGATGGCGATGGGCATGATGATGATGCCGCCCGTGGTGGTTTCGCTGCCGTTTAAGATTCTGCTTTTCGTGCTGGTCGACGGCTGGACGCTGGTCGTCCGGTCGGTGATTGCGAGCTTCAACTAGCGGGAGCAGAATGTCCGAACAGCTGGCGATTGAAGTTGTTGCCCGGATGCTCGGCCAGGTGCTGTACATGGCCGGGCCGATCCTGGCGGTGGCGCTCGTTGCCGGCCTGGTCATCGGGGTCCTCCAGGCCGCAACGCAGGTGAATGAGTTTACGCTGGCCTTTGTGCCCAAACTGCTGGCCGTATTTGCAGCCCTGGCGGTTCTGGGCCCGTGGCTTCTGGGAAGCCTTGTGGCGTTCACCGTGAACCTTTACGGGCTTTTGCCCCAGGTCGGACGGGGAGGACCTTAAAGGATGGTCTCAGACCCCGAAACGCTCACCCGGTGGCTCTTGGCCGCTGCCCGGCTCTCGGCGCTGCTGGTGGTGATGCCGGTCCCCGGGTTCGGCCGGCTCGGGCTGGCCGTGCGGGTGTGGTTCGGGCTTGCCTGGGCCTATGCCGTCCTGCCCTTTGTCGGCGCCGCCGGAGGAGCCGCCTTCGGCGGCGCCGGCCTTGCCGACTTTGTAGTCGCCCTTATCCGGGAGGTTGTCCTGGGGCTCATGATGGGCTGGCTTCTGGGCCTTGGTATAGGCATCTACCGGCAGGCGGCGGCGCTCGTCGGCTTTCAGACCGGCTACACCCTCATCGAGGCGGTTGACCCGACGGGTGAGGTGACGAACCCATTAGACCAGCTCTACCAGCTGGCGGCCGGGGCCGTCATCCTGGCCGCCGGTGCCCACCATCAGGCGGTGATGGCCCTGGTGCAGTGGCTCAAGCTCATCCCGCCGGGAGTGGACCCGTGCGCCGCCGACTTCGGCGGCTGCAGCCCGGTCCGGCTGGCCCAGGTGCTCGGCGGGGTTGTGGGGCTGGCCGTAAGACTTGCGCTGCCGGTGGTCGGGGGGCTGCTGGTGGTGGACCTGGCCCTGGGGATCCTGGTCCGAACCGCCCCCCAGCTCAACCTGCTCGGGGTGGGCCTTCCCCTCAAGGTTGGCCTCGGCCTCGTGCTGATTATCATAAGCGCCCCCCTGGTTTTCGGGCAGGTACCGGCGGTCCTTAACGGAATCATCGAGGCTGCCGATTACTTCTTCAGGGGGCCGTCCTGATGGCTGAGGAGAAGGTCGCCCCGCCGACCCCCCGCCGCCGTCAGGAGGCCCACCGGCGGGGCATGCTGGCAACGAGTACGGACCTGATCGGCGCGGCGGGTCTGGCCGCGGGCGGCCTTGCGCTCGCCTTCGGCGGTGGGGCCGGACTCTGGCGCGGCCTGGAGCGGCTCCTTTCGGCCGGCCTCTCCCGGCCGGCGACGGAGGTGGGCGGCTGGGATTTGCTGGGGAGTCAAGTTGCGGGCGGCCTGTTGCTTGTGGCTCCCGTGGCCCTGGCGGCCGGCGGGGCCGGCATCGGCGTCGGTCTTCTGCAGACCGGCGCCGGCTTCAGCCTGCATCCCCTCAAGCCTGACCTGGGACGGCTTGACCCCATCGCAGGCCTGCGCCGGCTGGTGTCGCTGCGGGGGCTCGTCGAGCTTATCCGGGCGCTCCTTAAGGCCGTCGTCTTAGGGCTGGTGGTGTATTTCACCCTGGCGCCCCGACTCTTTCGCCTGCCGCTGTGGTCGGCGGGCGGGCTTGCGGCCGGCCTGGGGGAGCTGTGGGGGCTGGCAGCCGAACTCTTCTTCCGGGCGGTTTTAGTCCTCGGAGTTCTGGCCGCGGCGGATTACGGCTACCGGCTCTGGCGGCACGAGCGGGACCTCAGGATGACCCGGACCGAGCTTAAGGAGGAACTGCGGCAGGCTGAGGGCGACCCGACCGTGCGGCTCCACATGCGCCGGCGGCACCGCCAACTGGCGTTTCGGAATATGATGGCGGCCGTGCCGCAGGCCGACGTGGTGGTGACCAACCCGACGCACCTGGCCGTTGCCCTTCGCTACGACCCGCGCCGCGACGGGGCGCCCCGGGTTATCGCCAAGGGCCGGGGGCTGGTGGCCGAGCGGATCCGGACCCTGGCCCGGGAGGCCCGGGTGCCCGTGGTTTCGAATCCGCCGCTGGCCCAGGCCCTTTACAAGGCCGTTGAGGTGGGCATGGAGATTCCGCCGGCCCTCTATCAGGCGGTGGCCGAGCTCCTGGCGTACATCTACCAGCTCAGGGAAATGAGGCTAAGGCATGGCGGTTAATACGGCCGGACGACGTGCGTCGCTGAAGGTGGCCGGCGGGGGGCTGAGCCCCTCAGCCACCCCCATCGAGGCGCGGGGTGGCACCGCCGGGTTCACCGGCGGCCTGACGAGGCTTCCCGACGATATCTACCTGGCAATCGCGGTGGTGGTCGTGGTCGGGATGATGGTCCTGCCCCTGCCCCCGGCCCTGCTGGATGCCCTCATCACCGTCAATATCGGCCTGGCCCTCACGGTCCTGCTCGTTTCGATGTACATCCGGGAGCCGCTGCAGTTTTCGGTCTTCCCGTCGCTTTTGCTTATCGCCACCCTCTTCCGGCTGGGGCTCAACGTTTCGGCGACCCGGCAGATCCTGCTTAGCGGCTACGCCGGGCGGGTTATCGACGCCTTCGGCCACTTCGTTATCGGCGGCAACTACGTGGTGGGCGTGGTGATCTTCCTCATTCTGGTTGTCATCCAGTTCGTGGTCATAACGAACGGCGCCGGGCGGGTTGCCGAGGTGGCAGCCCGGTTCACCCTCGATGCGATGCCCGGAAAACAGATGGCCATTGATGCGGATTTAAATGCCGGGATTATCGACGAGGCCGAGGCCCGGCGCCGGAGGCGGCTCATCGAGCTGGAGGCCGACTTCTACGGGGCGATGGACGGGGCAAGCAAGTTTGTGAAAGGCGACGCCATCGCCGGGGTGGTTATTATCCTGATAAACATCGTCGGCGGCATCGTCATCGGGGTGCTCCAGCGGGGGCTGCCCATCGACCGGGCCCTTCAGACCTACACGGTGCTGACCGTCGGGGACGGGCTCGTTTCGCAGATTCCGGCGCTTTTGATTTCGACGGCCACCGGCATCATCGTAACCCGGGCCGGGGCCGCCGAGGGCGGCAGCCTGGGGCAGGAGATGGCCCGGCAAGTGCTCTACGGGCCGAAGCCCCTGGCCCTGGCCGGAGGTCTTCTGGGGATGCTGGCTTTAGTTCCCGGGATGCCGACGGTGCCGTTTCTCATGGTCGGGGCGGGGCTGGGGGCCCTGGCCTACGCCGTGCGGCGGTCGCAGCCGCCGGTCCCGCCGTCTGCGCCGTCGGAGGCGGCGTCGCCTACGGCGCCGCAGGCGGCCGATGAGGTGGCGGCCGTCCTTAAGAACCTTCAGCCGGACCCCCTCGAACTGGAGGTCGGCTACGGCCTTATCCCCCTGGTCGAGGGGGGCGCGCCGGGTTCGCTCCCGCCGGCCGCGCCGGCGGCCGGGGGCGGGCTGCTGGGGCGGATAAGCCTGTTGCGCCGCCAGATTGCCCAGGAACTGGGCTTTGTCATCCCAACCGTCCGGGTCCGGGACAACCTGGAGCTTGGCGCCTACCAGTACCGGATAAAGCTGCGCGGTGTGGCGGTGGCCTCGGGCGAGGTGCGGCCCGGCATGTACCTTATCCTGCACGGTACGGGCGGTGCGCCGGGGATCCCGGGCGAGGATACGAAGGACCCGGTTTTCGGCCTTCCGGCCAGGTGGGTGGAGCCCGGCTGGCGGGACCAGGCCGAGCTTTCGGGGTATACCGTCGTCGACCCGGCCGGGGTCATCATCACCCACCTTTCGGAAACGGTAAGGTCCCTGGCCGCCGAGCTTCTCACCCGCCAGGAGGTGAAAGACCTCGTCGACCAGCTCAAAACCCGGTATCCGGCCCTGGTGGAGGACCTTATTCCCGACCAGCTTACGCTGGGCGAGCTTGAACGGGTGCTCAAAAACCTGCTCCGGGAACGGGTGCCCATCCGGGACCTGGTGACGATCCTGGAGGGCATCTCACCCTGGCTTAAGACGACCCGCGACCCGGACCAGCTTTCCGAGGCCGCACGCCAGGCCCTGGCCCGGGCCCTCTGCCAGCAACTGGCTGAACCCGACCCGGACGGCCGCGTCGCCGGAAGGCTAGTCGGGTTTGCGCTCGGCCCGAATCTCCAAAACCTGCTCCTGAACAGCCTCACGGCCGCCGAAGGCGGCCACGAGGCCGGCACGGTCCTGGCCCTTGCGCCGGATGTCGCCCAGCGGCTGGTTTTAAGGCTGGCTGCCGCGATGGAAGGTTTAGCGGCCGAGGGTCACAAACCGATTCTCTTCTGTCCGCCGAAACTGAGGCTTCCCCTCCGGCGGCTTACCGAGCGGTCGCTGCCGGGACTGGTCCTGCTTTCGTACGCGGAGGTTGCCCCCGGCTACCAGGTCGAAATCCGCACCAGCGTGGAGCTGGAAGAATGACGGGTCTGCCGAAAGGGTATCTCAAGGTGGGTCGGCCGGTGAACGTGCTCATCCCCGGCGACGAGCGGCCGTACCCGTCCCGGCTCGAAGACTGGGTGCCGTCGGCACCGGACCGCCTCGTTCTGGCCTATCCGATGCGGAACCTGGTACCGGTACGGCTTGCCCCGGGCGACCGGGTGACGGTTGAGGTGGTCGGGGAGCGGGGCGTTTACCGGCTGGATACGGTCGTTCTGGGCCGGGACCTGGGACGGGTGCCGGTGCTGGTCGTTAAGGCCGCCGGCGACTGGGTCCGGCACCAGCGGCGGGAGTTTTTCCGGGTCGCCTGCGGAATGACGCCGGCCCGGGCGGCGCGGCTCGAACCGGACGGCACGGCCATCCCGATTAACGTCCGCCTTAAGGATATCAGCGGGGGCGGCCTCGGAATCGTGACCGACCGGCCCCTTAAGGTCGGGGACCGGCTCGAGGTCGAGCTCGGCCTGAACGGGGGCGGGGTCTTTCGGGTCGGGGTTGAGGTCGTCTGGGTGCGGCCCCGGCCGGGTGGCACGGCAATTTTCGAGGCCGGCGCAAAGTTCGTCGACATTGAGCCGGCCAGGCAGGAGGCGATCGTCAAGTTCTGCCTGCGCCGGCAGCTGAAACAGCGAAGGCCAGCGGAGGAATGAGCGATGCGGTGGGTTGAAATTGTGCTCCTTACGCCCGCGCTCGTATTTATCGCCGTCGCCTGGGGCGGGGTGCTGGCGGGGGCATCCATTGAGGCGGCCTGGGTAAGGGGCCTCGTCGGGGCGGCCGGAAGCGGCGCCATCGGCCTCGCCGTCGCCTGGCTGCTCCGGCCGGACCAGCGGAGGGCGGACCGGTGAAAATCGAGGACGTCTGGGTACGTTTTTTCACGACCCGAGACCCCGCCCTCCGGGAAAAGCTTATCCTCCACTATGCCCCCCTTGTCCGGCAGGTAGCCGGACGCCTGGGCATCGGCATCCCGGGCGTTGTTGACCGGGAGGACCTGGTCGGTTACGGGATGGTCGGCCTTATCCAGGCCGTCGACCGCTACGACCCGACCCGTCAGGTCAAATTCGAAACGTTCGCCCGCCAGCGGATCAAGGGGGCCATCGTCGATGCCCTGCGCCAGCTCGATATGCACCCCCGGGGAGCGGCCCGGCGTCTGCGCCAGCTTGAGCAGACCCACGAGTCCCTCTACCGGCAATTGGGCCGCCACCCCACCGACGCCGAGGTCGCCGACGCCCTGGGCGTCCCCGTGGAGGCTTACCAGGAGGCCCTGCTTCACGATTCGGCCCAGATCCTCTCCCTCGAAACCCCGCTGCGGTTCCGGTCGGACGACGACTCCCTGACGGTCGCCGACCGGCTGGCGGGCGCCGCCTCGGCCGACCCGGCCGAGCAGGTTGAGGAGCAAGAGACGATAAGGCTTGTGGCGGAGGCCATCAGGGCCCTGCCCGAGCGGGACCGGCTCGTCCTGGCCCTCTACTACAAGGAGGAGCTGACTTTTGCGGAGATCGGGGCGGTTCTCGGCATCTCCGCAACCCGGGCGATTCAGCTCTACACCCGGGCGATTCTTCGACTCCGGGCCGCCGTCGCCGGCGAACATCCGGCGAGGCGCCCGGAACGCGCCCCTGTCGGAGGTTCTTAAATGGGCACCAGATTACTGCTTTTAATCGTCTTAATCGCCGCAGCCTGGCTTGCGCCGCCTCCGGCCGCCGCTAACGGCATGCCGGTTCGGGTTGTCCTGGGGTATATGCCGGGCGTCTCGAACTGGGGGCCGACCGATGCGGCCGGGGTCGCCGAGCTCGTCTTTAAGGAGGGGGAGGTCCGGCTGAGCGTGGCGGGCCTGCCCAGGCTCGGAAGCGAAACCTACAACATCTGGCTTTTGAAGATGGCCGCCGGGGCGGCCTACAACCTGGGCCGGTTCAACGTCGGCCCGGACGGGACGGCCCGCCTGGATTACGTCCTGCCCGAGCCTATCCCCGAGGAGAACTGGGACCTTCTGCTGATAAGCGTGGAGGACGCCGCGCCGGCCGCGCCGGGGCCCCGCCGGTCCATTGCCGGCCGGATCGAGCCGCCCGAAGGGCGCGGCCCGGCCCCCGCCGAACTTCCCCGAACCGGGGGGGACGCAGCCCCACCGGCCGCCGCCCCGGGCGGACCGGCCGCGTCGGCCGCACCCGGTGCGGGGCTGGCACTGCCGCTGGTCGCCTTCGGCGGGGCGGCGCTGGGGGCCGTTCTTGGCGGCGGGGCCGGTTTCATCCTGGCAAGGCGGAGGAGGAGCCGATGATCAGGGGTCTGTATACCGCCGTCTCGCAGCTTGATGCCCAGCTTCGCCGGCAGGAACTCTTGGCCCATAACCTGGCGAATATCGGCACCCCGGGCTTCAAGCAGACACTGATCGCCCAGGCCGAGCGGACCCGGCTGGGGCTGTGGCGACTGGGGGACCCATCCCTTATCCTGCCGGTCGGACCCCTCGGAACCGGTACGGACCTGGAGGCCGCGGCCATTGACCTTAACCCCGGGCCGCTCGTCGAGACCGGCGAGCCGCTGGACCTGGCGATCTCCGGGCGCGGCTTTTTCGTCGTCCAGCGGCCGGACGCCGCCGGCGGGGTTGCCTACACCCGGGACGGCACGTTCTTCGTCGATGCCGAAGGCTTTCTAACCACGGCCGCCGGGGACCGGGTCCTCGGCCGGAACGGCCCGATCCACGTGGGCAGCTCGGATTTCGAGGTGGCCCCGGACGGGACGATAACCCGGGGCGGCCAGGTGGTGGACCGGCTGATGCTGGCGGACCTGGCCCAGGCGCCGGGGATCGTTCGGGTCGGCGACAACCTCCTCCGGCCAGCCGACCCCGGGTTTACGCCGCCTGAGGCGCCGCCGGATACGACTGTCCTTCAGGGCGTCATCGAAGAGTCCAACGTAAACCTCACCGAGACGGTCACCCAGTTGTTGGCGGCCATGCGGGCCTATCAGTCGGCCCAGCGGATGCTCCTTGAGGCCGATTCAACCCTGGACCGGGCGATTCAGCAGCTCGGCCGCTGGGATTAAGGAGGACGAAAATGCTGCCGGTCATGACCGCGGCCTTAAGCGGCGCCCTTACCTACCAGGCGGTGGTGGATGAGGTCGCCCACAACCTGGCGAACCTCTCGACGCCGGCGTTCAGGCCCACCCGCCTTGCCCAGGTTGAAAGAGTCGCCTTCGGCGACGCCGCCGAAGGCGGCCGCGGGGTCGTTCCGGTGGCCAAGCGGGTCTCCGCCCGACCCGGGCCGCCGGCCGAGACGGGCTCCCCGTTTGATATCGCCCTGGCCGATGACGGCCGGTCGTTCTTCCGGGTAAGGCTTCCGGACGGGACGTATGCTTACACCCGGCGGGGGGACCTCAGGCTTGACGGCGACGGCCGGCTGGTTACCTTTGATGGCCTACCGCTCGACCCGGAAATCCGGGTGCCCCCGGGGGCCCGGGTTGAGATTCGGCCCGACGGGTCGGTCGTTGCCGAAGACGGCGGCGAGCCGCTCGGGCGGCTGGAGGTTTTTACCTTTGACCGGCCGGAAAACCTCGAGCCCCTGGGCGGCGGCTTTTACCGGGAGTCCGCCGCCAGCGGGCCGCCGCGGCCGCGGCCGCAGGCCGCGGCGCCGGAGGCGACTGCTGCTGAACCGGCGCTGCTTCCCGGATATCTGGAGATGTCGGGAGCGGACCTGGTCGGTGAGCTTACCAGACTTATCCAGGCCCAGCGGGCTTACACCCTTAACCTCCGGGTGATACGGGACCAGGACCAGCTCATCGGCCAGGCCATCGAGCTGGCCAGGGGCTGAGAAAATGGTGACGACCTGCCGATAGATCGAGAGGGAGGTCCAGACAGGGGCTATGGAGATATCCAGGATTGGTCCTGAGCCCGGAAGGTTTCTGCCGGCGGACGCGGTCCCCACACCCGGGGCAGGCAAAAGTGGCCGGCCCGCCCGGTCCCCAGGCGCCCCGGATGGCCCGTCCGAGGCGGTGTCGGTTTCGCCGGAGGTGCGGCTCATTATCGCCCTTCACCAGGCCGTTCGGAACGCCTCCGACGTTCGGCCCGAGGTAGTTGCCGGCCTCCGGAGCCGGATTGAAGCCGGCCAGTACGCCGTCGACGAGTTCGAGCTGGCAAGACTTCTCGTCGGCGGGGGTCGACCGTGAGCGTGGCGGCTGCCCTCCTCGAGCTGTGTGAGCAGGAACGGGCGGCCGTGGCGGCCGGGGACATCGCCGCCCTCGGGACGATTGCGCTGGCCCGGATTGAGCTTACCCGCAAGCTTGCGGCATCTGCCGCCTCCGGCGGCGCCGGCGACGGCGCCGTCCTCCGGCGCCTTAAAGCCGAAGTTGAGCGCAATCTCGGCCTTTACGAGGAGCTTCTTAAGGTCACGGCCGGGTACCGCCGGTGGCTGCTCGGCCGCGCCGGGCAGGCACACTCCTGCGAGGAGCTGGCCTGATGTGGGGGACGTTCGGCAGCATCGAGATAGCGCTCAGGGCCCTTCAGGCCCAGCGGCTGGCCCTGAATGTGGTCGCCCACAACATCGCCAACGCCAACACACCCGGCTACTCGCGGCAGACGGCCCGCCTGGAACCCACCCCGCCCTACCCGTGGCCGGGACTTACCCGGAGCGCCGGGGCGGGCCAGCTCGGCACCGGGGTTGCGGTGGCCGGAATCGACCGGCTCCGGGACGCTTTCACCGACCTTCAGCTTCGCCAGCAGTTTACCCTCTCCGGCTACTACACCGTCCTTTCCGACGGCTACGCCCAGGTCGAAGCCGTCTTTAACGAGCCGTCCGATTCGGGCCTCAACCAGCAGCTCGGCCGCTTCTGGAGCGCCTGGCAGGAGCTTTCGCTGGCCCCCCAGGACACATCGATCCGGACAAGCGTTATTGAATCTGCTAAGAACCTGGCCGGCCTCTTTAATCAGATGGTGGGCCGGCTTCGGCAGCTCCAGCGGGACCTGGACTTTCGGGTGGGAAGCAAGGTTGCGGAAATTAACGAGCTCGCCGACCGCATCGCCCGCCTTAACGTCCAGATCGGCCAGATTCAGGGGACCGGCCAGAACCCGAACGACCTGCTCGACCAGCGGGACCAGCTTATCGACCGGCTTTCTCAGATTGTTCGGGTTGCCTACATCCAGGGCGAGGGCGGGCAGGTGACCATTTACATCGGCGGCCGGATGCTGGTCCACAATGAGCAGGCGTTCAGCCTCTCAACGGCTCCGGGCCCGGGCGGGTTTGCCCGGCCGGTCTGGGCGGCCGACGGCGCCCCGGTGGACCTCGGCCCCGCCGAGGGCGGGGAACTTAAAGCCCTTATGGACCTGAGGGATGCGGTCATTCCGGCCAGGATTGCGGATTTAAACGGCCTGGCCGGCGCCCTGGCCGGGGCGGTTAACGCCGTCCATGGGTCCGGCTACGGCCTCGACGGGTCCACGGGCCTTGACTTCTTCGTGTTTACGGCCGGCGACGAGGCCGCAACCCTTCAGGTGAACCCGGCGGTGGCTGCCGACCCGCTTAAGATAGCCGCCGCCCAGGCTCCCGGCTCACCGGGCGACGGCCGGAACGCCCTGGCCATTGCCCAGGTCCGGTATCAGCCCCTCATGCCGGGAAACACCACCCTGGGCGAATACTACCAGCAGGTTGTCGGGCGGCTTGGTCTTGAGGCCCGGCAGGCCGGCGACCAGAAATCCAACCAGGAGGTGGTGAAGAACTACCTGGAGACCCGGCGGGACGGCTTTTCGGGCGTGTCCCTGGATGAGGAGGCCGGGCGGATGGTGCTTTACCAGCGGGCGTTTGAGGCGGCGGCCCGGAGCCTGACCGTGCTTGACGAGGTCTTAGACCAGCTCATCAACCGGACCGGCATTGTCGGGAGGTAAGCGTGCGGATTACCCAGCGGCAGATCGGCGAGCAGATCCTGGCGGATATTGCGGCCGCATTTGAGCGACTCAACCGCTACCAGCGGCAGGTCTCGTCCGGCCGGAGAATTACCCGCCCGGCCGATGACCCGGCGGGCACGGCCTCGACCCTGGGGTACCGGTCGGCCCTTGCTCAGGTCGAGCAGCACCTCGTCAACATCGACCGGGCCCGGGGCTGGCTTGAGGCCACCGACTCGGTCCTGAACGACCTCATTCAAACCCTGCAGCGGGCCCGGGAGCTGGCCGTCCAGGGGGCAAGTGATACCCTCTCGGCCGATGACCGCCGGCGTATCGCCCTGGAGGTCCGCCAGCTTTTAGGCCACACGTTTCAGCTAAGCAAGGCAATGCTGGGCAACCGGTATCTCTTTTCGGGCTTCAAGGTGACAACCCCGCCGTATAATCCGGCGCCCGATGAATACGATGTTCCGGCCCCGCCCCCGTACCAGGGGGACGCCGGCCAGATGCCGGCGGAGGTTGAGGCCGGCACCACCATCACCTTAAATCTTACCGCCGATGTGGTCTTCGACCCGGCCATTGCCGCCCTTATCCAGCTCCGGGATGCCCTGGATTCCGGAAGTTCGGGGGCCGTGGAAGCTGCGCTCGGGCCGCTGGATGCGGCGGTGAATGCGGCCGTTGACGGCCGGGTGGTCATCGGGTCCAGGCTTTCCCGGCTTGAGGGCGTAGCCCGTCGTCTTCAGGACCTCAAGCTCTCGCTCACCGAGCTTAAATCCAAGACTGAGGACGTCGACTTTGCCGAGGCGACGACCCAGCTTGCCATGGGCGAGACGGCCTACCGGGCGGCTCTCATGGGCGCCGCCCGGATTATCCAGCCGAGCCTGCTCGACTTCTTGAAGTAGGGAAGGGGCTGCGGGCATGTTCGGGGCTTTTGGAACTGCCAGCATAAGCGGCGCGATATCCGGGATTAACTGGGACCAGTTCGTCCGGAAGCTTATGGAGCTGGAGCGGCAGCCGCTGGTCCGGCTTCAGAACCGCAAAAGCGCCGTTGAGAACCAGAAGAAGCTCCTCGGCGAGTTCCGGGCCAGGCTTTCGGATTTAAGGCTTGCGCTCTCGAACCTGGGGCTCAAGAGCGTGGTCCTGGCCAAAACTGCAGTCGCCTCCGGCGACAGCCCGGCGGTCAGCGTTAAGGCCGGGCCGGATGCGGCGCCCGGGACGTTTCAGGTGACGGTCCAGCAACTGGCGACGGCCACGGTGGTAAGAAGCGGCTCGGCCATCGGCCAGCCGGTCGACCCGACCGTTCCGCTGAGCCAGGCCGGGCTGGGGATCGCCCCGACGGCGGGGACCTTTTCGATAAACGGGGTGAGTATAAGCATAGACCCGGCGGTGGACAGCCTTAACGACATTATCAACCGGATAAATACCAGCGGGGCCGGGGTCACGGCCTCGCTGGTAAACGATGTCTTTGGCCGGCCGAATATCCTGCGGCTGGAGTCCGCAAGCCCCATCCAGCTCGGGAGCGGCGCCGATACCAGCAACTTCCTTACCGCAACCCGGTTAACTAACGGGGTCCAGCAGAACGTAAGCGGGGTGTACCGGATTGACGGGGCCGGGAACCTGGGGGTGACGAACGTCGCGGCGCCGGTCGGCGGAGCCGACGCCCGGCTGGTAAATCCGGTAACCTCCGACGGAAGCTTCCGCATAAACGGCGTCACCATAACCTACACCTTAAGCGACAGCATAAACGCCATCATCAACCGGATAAACTCGTCGGCGGCCGGGGTGACCGCCAGCTACGACCCGCTGCAGGACAGGCTGGTCCTCATGAGCAAGACGACCGGGAACACCCGGATAAGCCTCGAGGATGTCTCCGGCAATTTCCTGGCGGCAACCGGTCTCCTCTCGGCGCCGCAGTCCCTTGGGCAGAATGCCGTCTTCACCGTAAGCACGGTTAACAACGGCCAGCCCCTTTCGAGTCCGACCAATACGGTCTCAGGGCTTCTGCCCGGCATCACCTTAGAGCTCAAGGATGTGACCGCCTCGCCGGTGACCGTCACCGTCTCGGTGGATACCGGACCGGGGCTTTCGGACCGCCCGAGGGTGCCGCAAAAGACCTGGTGGCGAAAATCAACGCCCTTCTGGACTTTGTTGACCGGCAGACCGGCTACGACCCGAACACGAAGACGGCCGGGGCCCTGCTGGGCGACTCGACGGTGACCATGATTGCGGCCCGGCTGCGGTCAATGCTTTCGGGACGCATATCCGGGGTAACCGGCCCGTATCAGAGCCTGGCCGATATCGGCATCGACACCGGGCCGGTAGGAACCACCCCCGGCACGGCAACCCGCTACCGGGTGGACGAAACGAAGTTTACTCAGGCCCTGCAAAACAACCCCGATGCCGTCTTCGGCCTCCTTTCGGCCGCGGCCGGCGAGGTAAACGGCTACCTGGATTCGGTCCTTAAGACCGGCGGGCTTTTAAGCATCCGTGAGGGCGGATTTGACGACCGGCTTAGAAGCCTGGACGACTACATTCGCCGGCTGGAAGACAGCCTTGCCCGGCGGGAAGAGTTTCTCCGGAGGCAGTTCGTTATGATGGAGACCCTGATGGCCCAGCTCCAGGTCCAGAGCGGGCAGCTTGGGGCCCAGATTCTTCAGACGACTTCCGGCAGGGCAGCGGGAGGCAGCCAGTGAAAGGTTTCGACGCCTACCGGCAGACAGTCGTAGCTACCACGGACCCGGCAGGTTTAGTGGCCCTCCTTTACCGGCGGCTCGGCGCGCTGCTTCAGGCGGCGGCCGAGGCGGCCCAGGCCGGCGATTGGGAGCGGGCCCGGCCGGTGATTCTTAAGGCCCAGGAGGTTGTCGCCGAGCTCTGGTCGGCGCTGGACCTGGGGGCCGGGCCGGTTGCCCGTAACCTGTTCAGCATTTACGATTTCATTTACCGCACCCTGGCCGAAGCCTACGTCCGCCGGGACGGGTCAAGGCTCCCCGAACTTAAAGACCAGGTCGAGCGGCTCAGGACCGCCTGGGAGGCCCTGGGGGGAGCTGGCTCCGGTGGGTGACGGGACATTTCCGGCCGACCACGACGCTCAAGGTGAGCTGGTCCGAAGGCTTTTGGAGCTGACCGAGCAGCGGACGCGGGCGCTTGAGGCGGGCGATTTCGAGAGGGCGCTGGCGGTCGGGGCCGAGCGGAGCCGGGTAATCGAGGCGCTCAGGTCGGTGCGCCTCTCGCCGGAAGCGGTTCAGCTTATTCAGCGGGTAGTTGAGGCCGACCGGGAAGCCCTCCGGCAGATTCAGGCCGAAGTGGTCCGGGTCAAAGAGGAGCTTAAACGGGTTCGACAGGCCCGGAGCCGCCTCTGGCGGCGGTGGGGACGACCGGAAGATGGGGGTGGGTTCGAGCGGCGGGCCTGAATTTAGCCGCCGCAAGTTCATCGGCCTGGCCGCGGCCCTGGTCGGCGGACTTGTAACCGGGTGCGGTCCCCGTCGTGGGCCGTCGGGGCGGGCTGCGGGGGCGACGCCTACCCCGGCCGGGCCCGGGGTCACTTCTGACCTGAGTCCGACGCCGGCGGCGGGCGCGGTCCAGGCGTTTGGGCCGGCGACCTCGGCCGAGGAGGCCATGGCCCGGGTCATACCGGTTTCGGGTCCCCTCGTGCGGGCCGGTCCCCGCAAGCCGCCGCCGATCAGGATAGTGATTCCCAGCATCAGCCTGGACAGCAAGGTTGTGCCGGTGGGCACCCGGACGGATGCGGCCGGGCGCCTGGTGTGGGAGACGGCGGCGTTTGCGGTGGGCCACCACCGGGGGACGGCGAATCCCGGCGAGCCGGGCAAGGTCGTGCTCTCGGGCCACATATCAAGTCCCCGGGAAGGCAACGTCTTCCACCGGCTCCCGGAAGTGCAGATTGGGGCGGCGGTCATCCTCTACACCGTCGAGACGGCCTACCTTTACCGGGTAACCGAACGCGAGGTTGTCCTGCCGACCGAGGTCAGGGTGCTGAACCCGACCGACCGGGAGCAGGTGGTGCTCATAACGTGCGTGCCCGACGGCATCTACAGCCACCGGCTCGTGGTCACCGCCGAACGGGTCTAACGTCGGCCTCGCCGGTACGAAAGTACTTAGCCGGCCAGTTGACAGGCCGCATCGTAACCGCTATGATGGTGTTGAACTGCCGGTAGTGGGCCGGCGGCTCTTCTGCCAGCGGAGCGGCCTCAGCGAATCCCCGAGCGGACCCCTTTAGCGGCGTTAAGCGGCAGGTTCCGGGAAGCTTGTTAGATTCCTTAACCTGTTCGCAACCTTTTTTCAACTTTCTCGCAACCGGGCGGCGGTAAAGTAATATGGCCGGCAGGTAATGGCCTGCCGGCGCCGGCCTGGGGTGTGGGCGGTTAAGCCCCGAAGCGGTTTTCCCAGCGACCACGAAGCGGGCGGCTTTAGAGCGGACCATGCAATCCAGGCGGACAAACTGTTGAAGGGCTGGTAAGAAAGCGATGGACCGCACAAACCGCAACGGCATGACCGGCCGCCAGGCCGGGCGGTGGCTTCTAACCCTCGTTGTCCTCGGTGCACTCACGGCTATCCTTGCCTATGGTATAGGGGGACCTGCCCCTCAGGCTGAAGCGAACCCACCATCAAGCGGTGGTCCAATCGGATGGAGTCTTGAGAAGACAGGGACTTTCTCTGGTACTATTAAAATTACAGTTAATAATGGCTACACTATAACAATCCAGGAGGTCTTTGACCAGTTCATTGCATGGAACAGCGGGGAAGGAAACAATCCTGCGTGTAATAGAAATAATGCTAACTTTGACGCTAAGGTCACTTTCCAACCGGATATCCATGAACATAAGTTACAAACTGGGACAGTTCTAACTGCTGGTACCCATATATTTAACTGGTCAGCGTCAAAGATGCCGCAGACAGACCACGCGAAGAATTTCATTCAGGTAACAACTACCAGCAACGGTGATGCTCACGACTGTGGCGAGAGCTTCCAGCCAAAGGGTGTGCAAACACAAACGCCCACTCCTACCACGCCGACCGCGACCCCGGTGACGCCGACGGCTACCGTAACCCCAACGGTTACGGCCACCGTCACGCCCACCGTTACGGCAACAGTCACCCCGACCGCAACAGCTACGGTGACGCCTACGGCCACTGCGACGGTGACCCCGACCGCAACGGCCACGGTCACGCCCACAGCTACCGCAACCGTGACACCTACGGCCTCTCCGACCGGGACGCCGCCGCCCACGAATACCCCGACGGCGACCCCAACCGGAGCACCGCCGACGGCCAC
>FWWL01001983.1_pt1 | contig 45457 bp, 35 predicted proteins | sample 2228331 | NCBI WGS metagenome assembly FWWL01 (sample SAMEA103939775, study PRJEB20133) | metagenome | reverse complement strand
ATCTATAACGAAGGCGTAAGCCTAATGTTATATGAAATACATATATGTAATTGTTTGTTATTAATTTCTTAAAATCACTTATCCCTATTGGTAACTTTTTCATAAAAAACACCCCTTTAAAAATAAGCATTTTCTAATTAATATTTAAATTAATTTAAAATACAATCCTGTTTTTACTTCATTGGTTATGAATTTATTCAATATGAAAGTCTAGCTCTAAAAGAAATTTATTAAAAAAGAATAGCTTTGAATAAAGAAATTAACTCCCAATAAAAAATTAACTCTATAAATTTTAATATTATAAATAAAATAAAAAGGGGAGCGAAAAACTACCCTTATTTTAAAATTCATTTATTCCCTACTCTATACGTAATACATACATAATCATAATTACCACTAGCATTCCTGCTCCTTACAATGACATAAACACTGCTATCTACATACATGGAATTTCCAGAATCATTTCCATTCCCGCCAGCAACGTTATTAAAGATAGCGGCGGCATCGTTATCCCCATTACCATCTATATCTCTACCTAATGAAGTTCCAAAAGTATTTCAAACTTTTCTTGTAATGCTACCTCCTCCAATGCTACCACCTATTGAACCGCTACCTAAAAGATTAATAAATTTATTACTACCTCCTAAATTAAAGCTAACTATTAAAATTGATACTATACTTAAAAATAGCACATAATATTATTAATATAAGCCTTTTTTTCATTTTTTATCCCCTTTTTTTTGTTATATTTTTTATATTTTTTTGTTATATATTCTTTATGATATTTTTAATATTATTCAAAAAAAGAAATCCTGCTAAAAATAACATAAAAATAATAAAATTTAGGGTAAGTTATTTTTAAAAAGGTAAAATAAGTAAAGTATAGAATTTTTTAATAAAATAAAAATCAAGGGGAGCAGGTGAGAAAATGCTTGAAATAATAGCTAAATTAATGCCAATATTACCCTTATTTGCATTCTTTATAGTAGCGTTAATAGTTTTCTTATTTGAAAAGCCAAAATATTCTGCTGATGAACTAAAAGAATTTTCCTTTTATACTAAAAAACTAAAAAATAAAGTACCTAAGGAAATCTATTCAAGTATAACTATCTTAGCAATTTTAACATCTTTTATATTTACAGTAATATTAGCACTTAATTTTTTAAATAAAGAGTTTCAAGTATTTAATTTATTTAGCTGGGTAATTTTTGAGAATTATAAAATAAATTTAGGTTTTTTATATGATAACCTTAGCATATGGGTTAGTTTAATGGTTACTTTTGTAGTCTTAATGATTCAGATTTATTCAACCGGTTATATGGAGAATGATAGGGATTATCCTAGATTTTTTGCATATCTAAGTTTATTTAGTTCAGGGATGTTAATAACTGTTTTAGCATCTTCATTAGTTACTTTTATAATAGGCTGGGAGATAATGGGATTGTGCTCGTATTTACTTATAGGGTATTGGTATCATAAAGATAGCGCATCGTTTGCTGCTAAAAAAGCTTTCATTATTACAAGATTGGGAGATTTGGGATTCTTATTAGCATTATTTATACTGATATCTAACGGGATTAGTTTAGACATAATAGAACTAAATAAAATAGAAGTAGTAAAGATGCTATCGGTATTAGTACCAATAGGTTTAATGGTAGCGGCGTTTGGTAAGAGTGCACAGGTACCATTACATGTATGGTTACCAGATGCAATGGAAGGCCCTACCCCTGTATCTGCTTTAATACATGCAGCAACAATGGTGGCTGCAGGAGTATATTTAGTTGCTCGTGTATATCCTATGTTCTATTACATAGATATCTTTGGAATTAAATTGGTATATATAGTAGGATTTATAGGAGCAGTTAGTGCATTCTTAGCAGCAACAATGGGGATAGTTAATAGAGATATTAAACGAGTATTAGCTTATTCTACAATGAGTCAATTAGGTTATATGTTTGCTGCATTAAGTGCTGGAGTATATGGAGTAATAGCAGCTATATTTCATTTAATTACCCATGGATTCTTCAAAGCTCTATTGTTCTTATCAGCAGGTAGTGTTATAACAGCTATTGAAAAAGCACACCATAAAATATTAGAAGAAAAAAAACACCATAATACCCATGATACTCATAACGCTACTAATAATGATAATCATAATGAACATCATATAGATCCTAACGATATCTGGATTATGGGGAACTTAAAGGAATCAATGAAAATAACTTTTATTACATTTACTATTGGGTTTTTAGCATTAGCAGGATTATTCCCCTTAAGTGGCTTCTTTTCTAAAGATGAAATATTAAATGTACTATTATCTAATAATTACATTCTATTTTTTGTACTTACATTTATAACTGTATTATTGACAGCTTTTTATATGGCAAGGATATGGGTTATATCTTTTTTAAAAAAGATCACAAAAAATGAACATGAGCAAGTTAATGAAATAAATTATAATGAAGTTCAAGAAATTCATAAGAATATAAAAGAAAGCCCACTAAATATGACAATCCCATTGATTATATTAGCTATATTCTCAATAATAGTAGGAATAATAAATTTACCTTTTGATTTCTTATTTGTTAATAAACATATATTTGCAGATTCAATTAAAGAAATATTTAAAGATTTGATTGCTACTAAACAGGAATTACATTTTAATTTAATTTTGGTTTTATCTTCTACTTTATTATTAGTTTTAGGGGTGGTTTTAGCCATTATAATATATTTACCAGAAAGAAAAAGATATATACCTAATCTGTTAAGTGAAATATATAAAGTATTAACAAAGAGGTATTACTTTGATGATTTTTACCATGTAGTTAGTAGATATGTTATAAGAAGTTTTAGTAATTTAGTGAATTTTATAGATAATTTAGTAGTGGATGGTGCAGTAAATAAAGTAGCGGACCAGTTTTATAAAGGTTCTATAGTATCTAATAAAGTTTTTAATGGATTATTTTATAATTATTACTTATGGATTACAATAGGTTTAGCTTTAAGTGTGTTAGTTATTTTATTTAGTAAATAGCTAATTAATTTATTAGAACATTTGTCCTAATCCTATAGCGAGTTTTGTTTTTTCATTGGATATAGCATAATCTATTCTTATTGATCCAAATTGAGGAACAACAAATCTAATACCTACACCATAATCAAAACCTAACTTAGATAGATTAATAGATTCATTGGGTAAGAAGGCACCGCCGACGTCAATAAACGCTGCTCCATATAAATTCTCTATTTTTTTAGACACAGGAAACCTATATTCTAAATTTAAAAGAAAAGCTTTAGAACCTATAAATCTGTTAAAATCATAACCCCTTAAAGTATCTGATCCTCCTAAGGTATATTGATAAACAAATGGGATTTTATCAGTAGCGATTCCGATAAAAGCTCTTGTAGCAAAAACCCTATCGTTTTTTAAATTAAAATATCTCCTATATTCAAAACTAAGTTTAGAAAAACTATCTAAATTCCCGCTACTTTTAAAGAAACTAGATACATCAAAAGAGTATAGGATTCCTTTGGTAGGATAGAATTCATCATCTCGAGTATCCCTTGAAAGGTTAAATCCTGAAAATAAATATGCTCCTTTTGACGGATTAACAATAGCAGGAAAATCTTGATCAGGTGTAGGAGAAACTTTGAAAGTAGATGAACCTACAGAAAAAGAATAAGTAATATCTTTGCTTATTAATCTTCTACCAAAAGAAAAAGAAACAGAGCTTCTGTAATCTTTATATAACCCAATAGTTAAAGGGTTATTGGATATAATGGCTCTTTGTTTAAATAATTCAGTAAAATAAGTAGAAAAAGAATAGAAATAATCATTTTTAAGGGAGTAAGGATCGGAAAATGAAAAAGATAGGCTATTAATTAGGTTTCCTCTTTCCCAGTTAAGGAAAACTTGCTGGCCTTTACCTTTGTAATTTAATTGAGATAAAGAGATATTCCCTGCTATTCCTCCTCTATTGCTTCCAGGTAACCCACCGAACCCTGCACCTACTACTAACTGCCCAGTTTGTTGCTCCTCTACTTTAACTATCATTATAACATTTCCAGGTTTAGAGCCTCCTTTAAAATCTATATCTGCATTTTTAAATAATCCTCCTAATTGTAGTTTTCTTAGTCCCCTTCTTAGCTTATATATATTTATTACTTTTCCTTTTTCCAGATTGAAATGCTTTTCTATAACGTACTTTTTAGTTTTAGTATTACCTTCTACTTCAATATCTTCTAAGACAGCTTCATAGATTTCCAAAATTATTTTATCTCCTTCAATGTTAGATCTAACATCAGCTAATAGATATCCGTTATCTTGATAAAAATCATAAATATTTTTTAAGGATCTTTCTAATTCTTCTTTGGTAAGTGGTTCGTATGGTTTTATAGTAACTAATTTTAGTAAATCTTTTTCTTTAAACAAAGTATTCCCTTTAATTTCAATTTTGGTAGGATATAGTGCTTCTTTTATGAAGAAAATTATCTTACCATCTTTGGTTACCTCTAAGTCTTCTACATGATTAGCTATCCCTATATACCCTTTTTTGTTATATTCTTCATTAATAATTTCTATATCTTGTTTAAGTATATTATAATTAAGTATTTTACCTGGCCTTGTATTAATTAATTCTATTAAATCTAAAGAAGATAATATTTTATTACCTCTAAATTCTACTTTACTAATTAAGGGGTTTTCTATAACAATTATTATAATATTTACTTTATTTTGTGCAACTTGTTCAAAATCTAAACTAATATCACTAAAATAACCCATATCATATATTAACCTAATATTATCTTTTATTTCATCTATATTGACTAATTCTCCTGGCTTTATCCTTAGGTTATCTTTTATTATATCTGATGAAATAAATTTATTGCCATTAATTATAATATCATTAACATAAATTTTTTCAGTAGTATAGATATCTTTGTTAATTTGATTGTTATTCATTGATTCATTTTTATTATTTATTAAGCTATCTGTTTTATATAGTTGCTCTTGGTTATATAATTGAGATAATAATATATTATGTTTAAGATTATTCTTTAATTTGGCTTTATATTGATTAGAAAAATTATATGAATAAGAAATATTAAAAGATGATAAAATAAAGATAAAACACAGAATAAAAGAAGAAATAAGTTTCATGATTTTTTGCCTCCTTACAATACTACTGTTAATTATAGAGGTATTTTTAGCTATTTTATTTTATTCCTTACTACCTTTGTTTAATTTAGTTTATGAAAAAATATTTATTAATGAGTTTAAGTAATTAGTTTTTTTAATATTATTAATATTTAAATTTTCAAGGATTAGGGGTTTAGATAATGGAGTTCCATGGAGATCTATATTTATTATTTTTCCATCAAAGTGATAAAATGGTTCTGTATTTTTTGAGATTCTAGTATGTCCTATTATAAAGTGTTTTATTTTATTATGTTCAAATATATCTTTTATTTCTTCAAATTTAGTGGCTTCAGTATATTTTCCATTAAAAGCATCTATTCCCCATATTCTTCTACTCCATAAAAATTGATTAATAACAAAATCATCAATAATTTTTGTATCTTTTGAATTCTCTGAATTACCTAAGGAATTTATTAGTGTTTCTTTATCATCGGGGAAAGTATGAGCAAAGAATATTAAACCATCTGATACATATAACTTTAAATATAAAATTAATTCTTTAAAAAATTTCATATTTAGAATATTATTAATAAAATTAAAGGTGCTACCAAATGAGAAAATAGTATTTTTCCCCCCTTGAAAGTACCAATTTATAAAATTAAAATATTTTTCAGCGAAAATAGGATTCTCTGATTCATAGATAAGTTTATATGGGTTTTCTAAAACTATATTTATTAAATCTTCTAAATTCTTCTCTATACTTTCTTTTTCTTTATCTTTTAAGTAATAATTAACAATAAAATCTAAGGCTTTAAACATCATATCTTCATGATTACCTATTAAAAAATAAAATTTATCTTTAAAATCTTGATTATTATAAATTATATTTATAGATTTTAGTATTTTAGCTGTTCCTTTAATTAGTTGTGATTTATTTAAATTTAAGGGATTTTCTAGTTGTTCTTCTCTCCAATCAACATAGTCTCCTATAAAGACTACTATTTTATCTTCAAGATTTTTGAAATTTATTTCTAATGATTCAATATTATTGGGGTCTTTTTCTGTTATGTTTAGAGTTTCAGTTTCTTCAAGGATTCTTTTGAATCTATAAAAGTCCCCATGTAAATCTCCAATAGCAATTACTTTCATAAATCCAAAAACTCCTATGTTTTGTAATATTTTGTTTTTTATAATAAGTTTATGAGATTAGCTACATTTAAAAGGAATTTTTCTTTAAAATAATTGCCAATTAACTGAACCCCTATATAGAAATCCTGATATTTTATTGGGATATTTAATGATGGTAATCCACTTAGATTAACTCCAACTGTATATATATCGCTTAAGTACATTTTTATTGGATCATTTATTTTTTCTCCGATTTTAAAGGGTAAAGTAGGTGAAGTTGGCATTATAATCAAATCAACTTTATTAAATATTTTTTGGAAATCTTGTTTTATTAATGTTCTAACTTGTTGAGCTTTTTTATAGTAAGCATCATAATATCCACTTGATAAGCAGAAGGTTCCGATCATTATTCTTCTTTTAACTTCTAAGCCGAACCCTTGGCCTCTTGTTATTTTCATTAATGTTCTGGTATCTTCTATTAATTTATCTTGAAAATGCTCTATTCTTAAGCCATATCTTATTCCATCATACCTAGCTAGATTAGAGCTGGCTTCACTTGATGCTATTATATAATACGCAGGGATTGAATAACTTAAATAAGGAAAATCTATTTCTATTATTTCTATTTCATTATTAGCTAAGGTATTTATAAATTCATTTAAGCAATCTCTTATTATTTTATCTACTCCTTCATCATTTATTATCTTAAAAGGTACTCCTATTTTTAAGCCTTTTAATGAATCCAACTCAAAGTTAGGTTCAAAATTTTCATTAATAAAATCTATAGTGATATCTCTATAGCTTGTAGAATCCTTTGGATCATATCCAGCTATTACTTGCATTATTAAGGCTAAATCTTGGGGATCTTTACCCATTGGACCTATCTGATCTAACGAAGAAGCATATGCTACTAACCCAAATCTGGAAACCATACCATATGTAGGTTTTAATCCATATATTCCTGTGAATGCTGCAGGTAATCTTATAGAGCCTCCTGTATCGGAACCTAAGGATAGGGGGACCATATCTGCGCTAACAGCTACTGCGCTACCTCCACTAGAACCTCCGCTAACCCATTCTAAATTCAAAGGATTTCTTACAACTCCATAATATGAGTTCTCATTAGAAGATCCCATAGCAAATTCATCTAAGTTAGTTTTTCCTACTATTATTGCTCCACTATACATTAGTTTTTCTACAACTGTTGCATTATATGGAGAAACATAATTACTTAGAATTTTGGAAGCACAAGTAGTGGGGTACCCTTTTAGATTTATATTATCTTTAACAGCTATAGGTAGCCCCACAACTGGAGTTAGATTTCCTTTGTTTATCATTTCCTGAGCTTTCTCAACTTGCTCATTTATAAAATCCTCATCAAATACTGTTATAAACGCATTTAATATGCTATTCTTTTTATTTATATTTTCTAAATATTTTTGGGTTACTTCTTTAACGCTAATTTTTTTAGTTATTAATTGTTTTAAAATATCTTTTGCTTTCATCTTTTCCACCCTTAAAAAACAAAAATATTTTTACTTTCTTTAATTTTTTATTTCAATATTATTTTAATTTAACCTTTTTATAAAAACTCAATAAAAATTAAACCATGTGAAATTTAAGCTATAAATAAAAGGATTAATTTAAAAATTTAAAGAATTTTTTTATTAAAGAAAGTTAAAATTAAATAAATAAAATAGAACTTAATAAATTATGAAGTTAGTTATTCAGCGAGTAAAGGAATCTTATGTTAAGGTTAATAATGAATTGGTATCGAAAATAGGGAAAGGATTAAATATATTGGTAGGTTTTAGTAATGAAGATAAAAATGATAATATTAATAATAAATTAATTAAAGCAGTAGAGAAAGTAATAAATTTAAGGATATTTGAAGATGATCATCAAAAAATGAATTTATCAATAAAGGATATAGATGGTGAAATTTTAGTGGTTTCTCAATTTACTTTATACGGGGATATTTCTAAAGGTAGGAGGCCTTCTTTTGATAGATCGCTTAACAAAGATGATGCTAAAATTTTATATGATAATTTTGTCAAACTATTAAAAGAGCATTATCCAAAGGTAAAAGAAGGGGTATTTAGTGCTAAAATGGAAGTAAGTATAATCAATGATGGGCCTGTTACTTTTATCTTTGAATTATAACAATTTTACTTATGAATCCTGATGTACTTTTGTGGTTAAAAAATATACTATATAATAGAAGTTTTGATGAAAATCAAGTAAATCAATATATAAAAGATCACTTTCAGCAAGATATTTATATCCCTAATTTAAATGATATCACGTTTTTAAAGTTTATTAAAATAATAGAGAGTTCTAATAAAATTTTAGTTATTGGGGATTATGATGCCGATGGAGTTATATCTTCTTCTATTTTAACTATAGCTTTAAAAGCTTTGTTTAAAGATGTAGATTTCTATTTACCTAATAGATATACTGATGGTTATGGGCTAAATGCTAATACTTTAAAATCAATTAATTATAAATACGGTTTAAAAAATTATGATTTGATTATAACAATAGATAACGGGATATCTTCTGTTAATGAGATAGAGTATTTAGTGAATAATGGGATGAAGGTTATAGTAATAGATCATCATACTTTACCAGAAACTTTACCAAAAGCAAACTTAATAATCCATCCGTTCTTAACTGATTTAAAATATAAGTATTTATGTGCTTCGGGGATTGCTTACAAGATAGGTGCATTTTTATTAAACTATTCTAAAGATAATGCTAAATATGAGATAGAAAAAGATATTTTATATTTAGCAGGGATCGGCACTTTAGCAGATATTGTCCCTCTTTTAGATGAAAACAGAAGGATAACTAAAAGAATGATAAATCTTAGTAAAAGTAATTATATGCCTTTTTCTTTAAGAAAGATGTGGGAAAAAATTGGGTATAAAAGTAATCCATTATCTTCTTTTGATTTTTCTTTCATATTAATTCCTAGATTAAATGCTCCTGGTAGAATAAGTTCTGCTGATATTATCTTTGATTTTATTACATCTAATAATTATATATATACCAATGAAAAATTAATAACTCAAAAAATCTATGAAATAGAACAAATAAATAAATATAGGCAAAGATTACAAGAAAAATTATATCAAAAAGTTATTTCAAATATCTATAAGTATAGCTATTATAAGGATGAGTTCATAATTCCTGATTATATAGAGGATGATATAAATTATTTAGGGGTAATGGGGATAGTTGCTGGCAAGATAGCTAATGAATATAATAAACCCTGTGCAATTTTTGTTAAAATTAATGATACTTTAAAGGGATCTATTAGGAACCCTATAGATGATATAAATATAACTGATTTATTTTCTAAGATTGATAAAAATAGGAAGGATATGATAAGGAAGTATGGGGGACATTCTAAAGCAGCTGGTATCGAATTAAATCCAAATAAATTCCAAGAATTCAGACACTTAGTTAATTTAAAGTTAGTTCAATTTTATCAAAAAGCTAATATTAATCCTAATGTTAAAAAGGATTCAAAAATAGCTGTTAATGTTCCTTTTTATTTCCTTGATAAGTTTTTAAGTAATTTAGGAAATATAAATGAAATAATGGAGCCATATGGAGAAAAAAATGAAAAACCTTCAATTAAGATCCCTATTACTCCTTTTATAATCAATTACTTCTTAAACAATATATCAATTCAGAAAAACTCGTTTAGTTTAAAAACTTTTAATAATAATGAAATTTCAATTAATACTTCTAATAATGATTATTTTTATAAAAAGTTAAAAGATTTAAAGAATAATATTGAATTAAATGAAATTAATCCTTTTATTGTTTTAAAATTAAGGTCTATAAATAATAGTAAGTATTCTTTTGATTTTGTAGATATATTATTTAGCCAAAAAATTAGGAATAAACCTATAATTTTAGAATTGACTAATTTTTTATCTAATTTTATTTTTTCTCAAGAAATTTTTCTTATTAATGTTAATTTTAAAAGTAAAGAAAGTTTTTTGAATTTTGTTAATTCTTTTAATAAGTTTTATATTATTTTAGATGAATTTATGCTAGATAATGAAGATTATTATCAATATTTAAATCAATATTATTTAAAAAATAAGTGTTATTTTGTTAGGGATGTTAATGACTTTAAAAAGATATTGTTTTATATTTCAAATGAAAATATAAATTTAAATGAATTATCTACATTATATATAGATAAAAAATTTTATAAGGGGCTATTGTTATTTTTTTTAACAGATAAAGCTAAACTATTTTATCAATTCCTAAAAGATAATAAAAAACATTTAAATATCAATTTTAATTTAATTCTATTAAATACTAAAATATTATAATTTTTAATATAATAAAAAAAGAGGATTTTTTTTTTTTTGAATAATATTATTAATAACTTAAGGAGGTGATATTTAATGTTAAAGATAATATCTAAACTGCATATAACAGTATTAGTTTTGATATTAATAGGGATAATAATAAGTATGATATCGTGTAATACTTCTTGTGATAATAAGTTTACCAATTTATTAGGAAGTTCTTCAATAGGCGGAGGTAGTGGAGGTGGTAGTGGCGGCGGAGGTAGTGGGAATATTCATAATTTTCCTTTACTCTTTGATGGGCAATATCCAAATGATTACGAGGAATTCCTTTCTATTGTACCCACTTCCGATAGTGGATATTTTGCTGTAGGTAAAGCCTATGATAGTTCTAGCAATATAGATGATGCACTTTTTGTTAAATTAGATTCTAATTTAAATGTAGTTTGGTCTAAACTAGGAAGTATTGGAATAAGAGGAGCTTTTGGGTTTGAAAATATCGAAAATAACAATACTTACTATTATGCTTGTGGATATGCTAATAATAACGGTTTTTTTATATCTAAACTAAATAGTGATGGTTCCACTAATAAAATAATATATTTTTCAAATGATGTAACTTTTATTCTACCTTATAATAATAATACCCCTGGAATTATTGCTAATATATCTTATAATCCTATTTCTGGCAGCGGTTTTAATATAGCTAAGTTTGGGCAAGACCTTAACTTTAAATGGATTATAAATAATGCAGAATGGGGAGAAGCTAATATCATTACCTCAGATAACAAAACTTTCCTGTATTTTATTGATTCAAATGGTGATAAGTATTTAACAAAAATAGATGTTTCAAGTGATGATGTTAATGATGTTATTAATAGTGCTCAATATTATCAAATAACAAATAGCTCAACTAATTTAGGATTTTTAGGGTGCTTAGGAGATTATAATAATAACTTTTATTTTGGCTTTGTTGATTACACTGCTAGCCCTAATAGGTATTATGTTATAAAAACTGATAATAATTTCAATAAAATTGGAGAGGTAAGTGTATCGGGGCGGTTTAGTGTTTCATTAGTTCCTGTTTCCAATTCTGATAATTCTATATTAATTTTATATGATTATAACAATTCAAAGTTAAATTTAATTAAAGTTGGTAATAATTTAGCTCCTATTCAAAATATGGATTTTCAAGTAAGTAATTATGAGCCTGGTAATGTTCGGTTTATAGTAATAAAAGCAATACCATTAGCTAACATTTTTATAGTTCCAGGAACATTTAATAATAATGCAAATAATGCATTAGTATATAGCTTTGATTATAATTTAAATCCACCTTGTGGTAGTTTAACTCAAAGCAACCTTACCTTAAATAATACAAATGATATATCTATTAACACTAATCCACCTACTCCTTCTTCTACTATAACAAGTGGTAGTAGTTTAACGGTAACTACAGCTAGTACTGCTACAACGGATTACCCATTAACTATAATAGATGCTTGCCCTATTAATTAAAAAAAATTTAAACCTAATTAAAATAATTCTATTAGGAATTTTTTATTTATAAAGTTAAAGGAAATTTTAAATAATTAAAATTTAAATAAATTGATTAATTTGGTTTAAGTATTCTTCTTTTGGTAATTCTAATTCTAATATTTTTCTTATTTTATTCAATGTAGATATGTCTTCTATTTTCTGTATTTTTAAAATTATATGGTCTATATTCTCTCTTATCTTTATCCTTAATAATATCTCTATTATTTCTCTCTCTTTTTCTATTTCCTTTTGTTTCAATTGTTCTTCCTTTTGTTTTGCTTCCATTTCCTTTTGTTTTAATTCCTCTTCTTTTTGTTCTAATTTTTCTTGATATTTTTTCTTTTCCTCTCTTTGTCTTTCCAACTCTTCTCTTTGTCTTTCCAACTCCTCCTGGTGTCTCTTCTTCTCCTCTTCAAAAATCACTTCTGCTATATATTGTATTAACGGATTATCTTTATACATCCTTTTTATTTTTTCTTTTTCTTTTTTATCTATCCTCAACATCTTTAAAACTTCCTCCTTTGATACTCTCGTTCTCCTTAAATACATTAACCCTATTATTATTTTCAACAATATCTCCTCTTTTTCCTTATATATCCCTCTCTTTGTCCTCTCTTCTACTAACTCTATCAGCTCTTTGAGTTTCCTTACATCATAATCGCTTGTATAACTCTCTATTAACTCTATCAGCCCTAAATAATCTCTTTTTCTTACTATTTCTCTTATCTCTTCATTTAATAAATTTATTACCATTACCTCTACTTTTATAAAATCTACTCTCTTTTTATTTTCTATTTTCAAGTCTTCCTTTACCCTGTAATAAAATACCCCTTTACTTCTTGAATACCTCTTATCTATACTTAATATCATACTCAATACCGGTAGCTTATATTCTTGTTTTATTAAAATATTATACATCACAGCTTTTAATATGCTCTCTTTACTAAGTATTGTCTGGAACTCTATATTTAGCAAGTAATATTGATTTTCTATTTTGAATTTGATAACAAAATCAGGGATAATTATTTTGGGATGTTGCTCTTTTATTTTTATCACTTTTATATCTGTTATATCTTCTATTTTAAATAAATCAGATAAAAGTTTAGCTGGATTATCGGGACGTTCATAAAATATACTCTTTAAATAATAATCTATATCTTGATACATATATTTAAAGCATAATTTTAAAGTATATTTATTTTTGAATTTTTCTTTATTTTTCGGCTTGTTCCTTCTAAAAAAGCTAATTTTAATTTATAAAATAAAAGATATAATAAAACTATAAAAAAAATCTAATAAAAAACTAAAAGAATCAATTAAGATGAAAAAATAGTTCAAAAAGTGAAGCTATCTTAAACATAAAAAATTATTCCAAAATGACCAAAAAATCTAAATGAAAACGAACTAAATGAATAATTATTTTAAATATTTTTATATTTGATTTCTTTATTCAGTTGAATTATCCTCAATGGTTTAATTTTTGTCTTTTGATTAATATTCATTCTATCTGTAGCACGAATACATCCAAATTTTGTAAATCATTACTAATCGAATTAACAATGTTTGCAGGTACTGTTTCTCCACTACAACCAGTAATAAATATTTTTCCTATACTATTAACATACAAAGAATTTGCAAAATCAAAAGAATTAGGATAAGCAATATTATTTAAAATAATTTTTCCATTATTACCAAAAGAATTATCCAAAGTTCCGTCACTGTTTAATCTTATTAAATATCCATCAGAATTTCCATCAATATTAGGACTATCACCCGTTATATAAATTCCGCCTGTATAATCTACAAACAAATCTTTCACATAATCCATACCATCTCCTCCAGCAATGTTATTAAAAATAACTTTACCATTATTTCCAAAAGAATTATCTAAACTCCCATCACTGTTTAACCTCATTACATAAACATCATAATCACCACCATTAGAGCTTTCTCCAGTTACAAAAATTTTACCACTGCTATCTACGTATATGGAATTAGCTAAATCATCTCCATCTCCTCCAGCAATGCTATTAAAAATAACTTTACCATTATTTCCAAAAGAATTATCTAAACTCCCATCACTGTTTAACCTTATTACATACATATCATAATTAATACCATTATCGCTATAACCAGTGACATAAACTTTACCATTGCTATCTACATATATGGAATTCCCTACATCAACGCTATCTGAACCAGCGATATTATTAATAAATACTTTACCATCACTATCAAATGTATTATCTAAACTCCCATTACTGCTTAACCTTATTACATACATATCCAAATTAGTACCATTATAACTATACCCAGTAACATAAATTCTACCATTATTATCAACATATAATGATTTCCCAAAATCATCATCATTACCAAAAGCAATACTATCAAAAAGCACTTTTCCATCACCACTAAAAGTATTATCCAAACTTCCATTACCGTTTAACCTTATTACATACACATCCCAATTACTACCATTATAGCTCTCACCAGTTACATAAATTTTATCATTACTATCTATATACAAGGAATTAGCCCCACCAACTTCATACACTCCATCAATACTATTAAAAATAACTTTACCATTAGTACCAAAAGAATTGTCTAAAATCCCATTATTGTCTAATCTCATTACATATACACTTAAGTAATTACCATTCCAAGTTTCCCCAGTAATATAAATTCTACCAATGCTATCCATAAACATAGAGTTTGCTATATCTCTACCATTAATTACATCTACATTATAAATGTTACTAAAAATAGCCGCAGCATCATAATCCCCATCTCCATCTATATCCCTTCCTAACAAAGTACCAAAATTGTTGGATACCCTACCTATATTACTATTACTTCCACCTACTAACGGTACAATATCTTTTTCTTTTTGAAATAAAAGTAAATTACAACTAATTACAAAAATTAAAACCAAACTCAATATAATCCCATTTAATACTAATAAAACCAATGTTTCTTTCATTATCTATCACCTCCTTTAATTATTAATAATATTATTCAATAAAAAAAATCCTTTAAAAAATATAAAAAATAAAGAAAGAAAAATAGAAAATGTAATGAATAGATTCATATGGATAATAATTCATATTCAAAATTAACTAAATTTTTATTTATCTTATCAAATTCTATCCCCACTAAATATATCTTCTCATAATTCAAATATTTTTTATAGTACTCTTTTTCCTTTATCTGTTTTATCGCTTTTCCTTTTCCCATTTCATTCTCTAACACCTTAAACTCTATTATAACGAAAGTTATATGAAATATATATACTATTTTTTTATCTACTATTATCGTTAAATCTATCCTTCCTTTTGATGTATTGTCTTCTATTATCACATCTAATCCCGTTGTATATATCATACTATATACCGCTATTACATAACTGTATTCCTCTTTTAAATACATATAACTTATTGAACTTATTAATATCTCTATTTGCTCTTTTAACTCCTCTATTCTTTCTGTTTTTAATATCTCTATTATTTTTTCTGCTATTACATTTACTTTTGATTTCTGTTTTACTAAATTATACAATATATCTCTATTAAATGATACTCTTACTTCTTTATTCGGAAATCCTAACTCAAACAATATCCCATTTTCACTTACCTTATAATCCTTTATTGTTAAATATCCACTTTGAAACATTATTGCTTCTATCTCTATCTCTTCTACATCAAATTTATTTAATAAACTTTCATCTGCTTTTATCCCTTCTAATTCCACTATATTATACTCCTTTTGTTTTATTAACTTTATTAAAAAACTTGGCGTTCCCGTTTCATACCAATAACTCCTTATTTCCCTTTTATCTAAATATAACAATATATCAAATGGATTATATACTTTATTACCTAAAAAACTATACCCATTATACCATTCCTTTATCTCTCCTATATTAACCTCTTCTAAATACTCTTTAAAATAATATTCTAACTCTTCTTGGGTATATCCACATATATCTCCATATCTTTTATCTAATGAGATATCCTTTAGCTGATTTAATCCACTAAAAAGAGATACTTTTGCAAATTTTGAAACCCCTGTTACTAACACAAACTTTATATATCTATCTAACCCCTTTAATACTGAATAAAATTCCTTTAATATTTTTCTTGCTTCTTCTGCTTGATTTTTATCTTCTATTAGATCTAATATTGGCTTATCATATTCATCTATTAACACCACTACCCGTTTATTATATTTCTTATTCAATTCTATTATTAACTTTTTAAAATTTCCTGGCATATCTTTTTCCTTATCCATTTTTATTTCATACTTTGTATAATTTAACTCCAATTCCTCTTTCATTCTTTCGTATATCTTTTTACCCTCTCTTATATCCACTGAAAAATCTATTTTAATTACTGGATATTTTTCATTCCAATCCCATTTTTCTTCTATATACAATCCTTTGAATAATTCTCTTTGGCCTTCATGTAAATATTCTATTGTTGATAATAATAGTGATTTCCCAAACCGTCTAGGCCTACTTAAAAATATATATTCTCCATTATTCACTAACTCATATATGTACTTTGTCTTATCTACATATATATAATTGTTTGTTATTAATTTCTTAAAATCACTTATCCCTATTGGTAATTTCTTCATAAAAAGCACCCCTTTTTAAATAAACATTGTCTAATTAATATTTAAATTAATCTTAAATATTATCCTTTTTCATTAGTTAATTATTTATTCAATAATGAAAATCTAGCTCTAAAAAAATTCATTCAAACTAAAAAAAAATATAAAAAATAAAGAAAGAAAAATAGAAAATATGTAGAAAAAAATAAATAAATAAGAAAATAAATAAAAAATGGGGTAAAAATGATATGAATTATGTAATATTTCATGGGCATTTTTATCAGCCACCCAGAGAAACCCCATATACCGAAGAAATAGATATCCAAGAAAGCGCATATCCATTTGATAACTGGAATGAAAGAATTGCAAACGAATGCTACATCCCAAACACCTTCGCAAGAATAATAGATTCATATGGATATATTATAAAAATAATAAATAACTTAGAATATATGAGCTTTAACTTTGGCCCGACATTACTAAAATGGATAAAACTATACAAACCTGAACTATACCAAAAGATAATAGAAGCAGACAGAGAAAGTCTAAAACATTTTGAAGGCTGCGGAAACGCAATAGCACAAGTATATAATCACATAATAATGCCCCTAAGCGATGAAAACGATAAAAAACTACAAGTATACTGGGGAATAAAGGACTTCTATTATCATTTCAAAAGATACCCCAAAGGAATGTGGCTAAGTGAAACCGCAGTAGATACTAATACCCTCGAAATATTAGCATACTATAATATAAAATTTACTATCCTAGGAGAACACCAGATAAAAAGAGTAAAAAAAATAAACTCAAATGAATGGGAAAATAGTTTTATCCCTAGGAAACCAATCCTAATAAAATTACCTTCAGGAAACAAGATAATAGTATTCCCATTTGATAAAGAATTATCAGCAGAGATCTCATTTAAAGATGCACTATATAATGGAGAAAAACTTGCAAATAATTTATTAAATAAATTAAAGAACTTAGAAAATTCAATGATATTAATAGCAACAGATGGAGAAACCTTTGGACATCATAAAAAATTTGGAGAACTAGGCTTAGCTTTCGCTATAAACTATCTAAATAATTCTAACATAGTAAAAGTAAGTAATTTAGAATACTACCTAAAAAATAATTACATAGAATATGAAGGAGAAATAATAGATAACACTTCCTGGAGTTGCGCGCATGGGATAGAGAGATGGAGAAGTGACTGCGGATGTAAATTTGATCCTAATACTAACCAAAAATGGCGAACTCCATTTAGAAAGGCAATAGACTTCCTAAAAGACGAATTCCTAAAACAAATAAAACAAAATAACACCCCATATAAATCCCAAGAAGAATTCTTTAAAGACTTACAAAACTATATAGACATAATCCTAAAAAGGGATTTCGAAGTTAAAGACTTTTCCTCTTTTAATGATTACAAAGATTTTATATATAACTACTTTAACAATAAAAATGAAAATGAAATCCAAAAAAAATTAAAATTATTAGAAATATATAAAAACATATTATTTGCTTATACAAGTTGTGGTTGGTTTTTTGACGATATCTCAGGATTAGAAGCTACCCAAAATATGAAGTACTTAGAATACGCACTAAACAAAATTTCTGAGGTATTTAACAAAGAAATAATAGAAAATATAAGAAACAAATTTTTAGACATCTTAGAACAAGCAGAATCAAATTACCCAAAATATATAAATGGAAAATACATTTTTACTAATTTGATAAAACCAATCCCCATAGAACTCCTAATAGCCTCACATATACTAAATAAACAATTCTTTAATGAAAATACATTTAAATATAATTTACTTTTTTACTATGAGGAAATAAAAAAAATAAATGAACAGGATTACAAACTCCTATTAGCTTCACTAAAAGCAAATAATATAAAATACTTAGAAGAAAAAGAATTTATAGTGATATCAGCATTTTTATCAGGAATGAACTTATTTATAGGTGTTAATATAAAAAACCAAACAGAACTAAATTTTTCTCAACTTTTTAAAATCTTTAAAAACTACTTAAATAAACTAGAAATAATAGGTATAATAAACTCAATAGAAACCTATTTTAAAAATGTATATACTCTAAAAGACATCTTACCTAATATAAAAAGAAAAATAGTAAATAAAATAATAAATTCTTATATAAAAGAAATTGATAACGTCTTAGAAAATTTACTTTACAATAATAAATTCATAGTAAATAACTTAATAGAATATAAACTACCAATTCCATTAGAACTATCCTTAATTTTACAACTGATAATAGACATAGAACTAGAAAAACTTATCAAAGAAGAAATAATAAATAACGAAAAAATAGAAGAAATAAAATTTTACCTAAATAATACAAATATCCCCTTAGATTTTGAAAAGCTTTCCAATTTAATAATAGATAAAATTAGCTCAAAAATAGAAATAATAACAAATAACTTTAAAGAATTTTCTAACATTCTATCAATAGAATTCGAAAAAACTAACAAAGAAGAAATCTTAATAACAAAATTAAATAATATAAAAAATAATTTAAATATTATAAAAAAACTATTGGATTTAGCACAGAATTTAAATATTAACTTAAACCTCTGGAAAGCACAAAATAAATTTTATAACCTATATTACAAAACATTCCATAATTTCTATAAAGACAATGTTAAAAACCCAAATTTTAGTTTTAAAAATTATTTAATAAAAATAAATGAATGTATAATAGAATTAGCTAATTACCTTAAAATAAGAATAATTAATATATAAAAACTAAGATGCTACCAATAAAACATAGAAAATCCTTAGGACAACATTTTATTAATGATCCTACTATCCTTGATAACATAGCATCAATAATAATAGAAAAAATAAAAGAATTAACCAACCAAAACCTAAAACAAATCACAATCCTAGAAATAGGATCTTCATACGGAATCCTATCTTTCACTTTACTAAATAAACTAATAAAAACTAACACCCCATTTGATAAAATCCTATTAAATGAAATAGATTACAGATTAATAAAAAAATTAGAACTAAAAATAACTGAAAACAAGACCTTTAACAATTTATACCTAGATAAAAAAATAGAAATAATAAATACCCCATTTGAAAAGATAGACTTAAATAAATTTGAAAACTTAATACTAATAGGAAATATCCCATTCTATATAACAGGTATAGTTTTAAGAAAAATAATAGATTATAACAAAAAGTTGGCTTTAATTATTTTAAATTTACAAAAGGAAGTAGTAGATAAAATAAAATCATTAAATAATGCGCAAAGCTTGATTTTAAATATGATCTATAATATAGAATATCATTTTATAATTCATCCGAAATATTACACTCCTCAACCAAAAGTGTTTAGCCAAATAATATCTTTAAACAAAAAAAAAGAATTCGATAAAAATTATATAAACAAACTATACAAATTCCTTGATAAAATATACAAAAATAAAAATAAAAAACTAATTAATATTTTAACAACTACTGAAATAGAAAAACTAAAAAATTATAATGTGTTGATAAATTCCATACTCCAACAAAGAGCAATTAACTTAAATAATGAAAATTTAATCTCTATTTTTAATATCATTAATTCTTAAATTCTAAAAATCAAAAATAAAAACATTTTATCATCAATCAGCATAAAAATGCTTTTAGAAAGCTTTTTAAAACATCAAAAAAGCAATTATTTATTTTTTAATTATTTATTTTTTGTTTTTTTGAATGGTTTTATTCAGTATATTTGGATTACTAGAATCTATACATCCTACAAAAGTGTTTAGATTCTGCGAAGTTAAACTTAATGAAGATATTTCATTTAAATTTAAATTACTATTATCTAAATTCATATTTGTATAATCAATATTGTAATTATAATTCGCACTATTAATTGGTATATTATATGTGGTATTAAATACACAATTATTAGGATCTAAGTTAAAGTTAGATGGCATTTTCAAGGCATAACCTATGTCCAGGGATATAGAAACATCACCTTCAGATATATCCCAATGTAATATCCCAGCAGCAAAGAACCCACCACTAAAATCTGTAAATAACGTCATTGATTCAATACTTTCTATTGGATAATTACCTGATAACTGCTGTTTAGGAAGTACTCTTACTTTACTAACTAAACTTAGATCATTCCTATTGATTTTAAAAAACTGTAAAAACCTATTGCTAAGATCAGTTGATTCTATAGCAACTAGCATACTCCCATCATCCAAAAATATTCCAGAATAATAAGCACTTGTTAAACTTAATGTATATTCCTTAGAAATATCTAAACTATTATCATTTAAATTGATCTTAGCAATAACAAGATTATTATCGGTAGATTTATCTATTAAATACATATTATTATCACTATCTATTAGTGGAACTTGATTTTGATTACCATTAGTTTTAAACAAAGTTGCTGAACTAAAATCCTTTTTTACAGCAACTACTCCATAAGAAGAAGAATTAACATTATAAGTAGCTATATAACTATTATTTTGAGATATACTACTAAAATTATAACCATTTATTTGTTTAGAATCTACTATACTTAAATTACTTAAATTTAACTTCATTATATATCCATTTACACTTACTCCATACAAATGCGTAGAATCTGTTATTAAATTAATTGAACCAGTATTAGAATATGCTTTAATGATAGTTAAATTTCCAGTATTTTTATCTATTTCTGCTATTATTCCATTACCGGCAGCCCCATTATGCCAGCCACCAACATATAACTTTGTACTATCATTTGGATTAAAATAAAGATTAGTTAAGCCAATATCAGTGGAACCCGAAACAGTGTAATATTTTCCGTAATTTAAAGTTAAATCGGGATTTAATTTTACTATCGCGTATTTTTTAGTAGTATCTTCTTGAAAACCAGAAAGATAATAATTAATTCCATCAAAAATACCACCTTTATACACGTTAGATAAAACTACCCAGCCTCCTTGATTTAGATCTTGAGCCCAAATATTAACTGCTCCACCACTTCCTAAGTTTCCTCCACCTCCACTACCACCTGAATTCCCAATTAAACCATAATATCCAATAAACTTGTTATCACAAGAACCACAGGAAATTATATTAAACATAATACCAATTAGAATAATAATAAAAGCCCATAATACATAAGTTCTCATATTCCTTTTTTCTCCTTGGTTTTATGTTTTTCTATTTTTTATTTTATTTTATTTTTATAATATTTCTTCAAAAAAAAAGAAAAATCCTTCATTAAAAAACATGTCAAAGGTAAAAACATAAAAAAATCGTTTGTTTTATTTTATATAAAACTATAATTTTTTATTCTATTTGTTGAATAACAAGTCTTCTATAAAAAAACGATTGATTATTTTTAAATAAATTAGAAGCTAAATCAATTAGATCAACAATCCCGTCAATGTTTTGAAATCTATCAACAAGCATATTCCAATAAAGTAAAATCGCTTTTTTATTAGCTACTTCTTTTATTTTTTGAAGATGCCTTAAGTAATCATTAGTAGCCATATACTCAAAAACATCAGATAAATTAAACCCATCAAACTTTATGCTTTTAAAACTTTCAAGAGCATCATATAAAGAACCATGATAAATTATAAGCTTTTCAGTATTATCATTTAATATATTTTTTAATTTATAAAACACGTTAGGCTTTAAATAATAAGGTAAATTTTTTTCAAAGTTCCCTTTAAGAATATACTCTAAATAAGAATTCTCTTTAGTTTCAGTAAATATTAATCCAGCTTCTATCCTGTCTAGTATCTCTTGAGATAAATTAACTTTAGAATACTTAAAAAAATTTTTATTTCTTCCTATTAATCCCATAATTTCATTACTAAAAAATACCCTAAAAATAAACCTCCCTAATTTAGAATTAACTTTTTTATAAAAAAAATCCCTCCTTAAATTAATATCTTCCATAAATCTATCAACTTTATCATAATCCAAAAACCACTTTAAAATATATTTTCTAAATATATTAAAATATTTTTCAAATTTACCAGCATGAATAACTCCATTTAATATAATTTTATTATTTTTTAAAAAGAAATTATAAGAGCCATAAGATAAATATTTTTCTAAAGTTTTAAATAATTCCAACCGGTTATTGGATTTTTTTATTCCCAAGAACTCTAAAGCTTGCTCATAATCTAATTTTTGAATAACAATTTTTTTCAATTCAACTAAAGCAATTTGAGCTAAATTAAAATCAACAGCTAAAACCAAAGAAGGATTAAAAGAGAGGATAGCAAAAGTATTATCCCCTGCTGAAGCTATAGATAAATAGTTCTTTTGAACATTATCTTTTAAATCAAATGCTGTTATTAAAATATCCGTATCTTCCCAACAATTAGAATAATGAATATAATCTTTAACCATAAAAAATATTTTAAGTATATATTAATTAGAGATTTTTTTGCGATATTTTTTATGAGCTTTTGCGAAATCATTAGCGGCAATCGAACCTATTAAAGATAATTCACCTGCTAAAACAGTAGCACCTATAATCTCTGCAAGTTTATTAGCATTAGAATCTCCATAACAATTCATAATCTCTAAACATTCTTTTTGAGTAGGCAACGACGTACCTCCTCCAACACTACCCACTATCAAATTAGGGATATTAACATTAATATATAAATCATTTCCAATTAGTTCGGTACGAGTAATCCCGACAGCAGATTCTGAAACACACGCAACATCTTGACCAGTAGCTATAAAAATAGCTGCTAAAGCATTAGCATAATGCCCCTGAGCCCCTAAAGTCCCACTCTGCATCCCCGCTATCGTCGATAAATTAACATACTCGTTTATCTTCTCAGCTGTAGTATTTAAAAATTTCTTAATTAATTTAGCATCTATAACCGCTTCAGCTACCACCTTCTTACCCCTAACAAACATATAAGATAAATAAGAAGCTTTCTTATCACCTGATAAATTACTTTCTATAAAAAATGAAATTGGCTTAACTGGACTATTAGCTAATATAAATCTACATATTTCGTCAGTTATAATAGTTACCATATTTTGTCCTGCAGCATCACCTGTAGTAAAATCTAAACTCAAATAAACAATATTCCCCGTAATATTAACTAACATATCCTCCAAATTAGCATGCTTAGAATTATATTTAGTAATCTCTTTGAATTTTTCAAATTGTTGAAAAGCCCATAAGGTGAATTTTCCTGCTTGAATAAGATTTAAAAACTTAAAAGCTGGAGCTCTAGAAACTCTTTCTACTAAAACCGCAGAATATATCCCGCCAGATAAATAAGTAATAATAGAACCCCGAGTATATGAAGCTACTAAAGCACCTTCCGTAGTAGCCATAGGTACAAAAAATACACCCTTAGCATTTAGCCCTTTAACCTTTAAAGGTCCAACTAAACCAATAGGTACTTTCGCTAAACCAATATAATTCTCTATATTCCCTTTAAATATGTCTAAGTTATCTATATTATTATCTATAAGATATTTCAATTGAGTTTTAGAAAAATTTTGAATAAAATCTATTCTTTTTTGTATATCTTTTTTTTCTAAGGAAGACATATTAGGAAGTTTTAAAGAAGAAAGTTCTTCAAAATTAAATTCATTTAATTTTTGTTCTAATTCTTCTAAATTTAGATTAGAGAATTTTTCTATTATTTTCTGTATTTTATTTCTAAAAACAGCCATAATATTGTAAAATACATTTGTTTCAAAATTATCTAATTTTAATTTCTATAATTATCATAAAAAGGTTTAATATTATAGATGCTAATTAGAGTTAGTACGGTTTGATGGAAAATAGGAGCAGCCACTTGGCCACCATAATACATTCCAACAGGCTCTTTAACTACAACAAATATAATATATTGTGGATCAAGATAAGGGAAAAATCCGACAAAAGAAGCCGCATACTTACCTGGCTCATAGCCTCCTTTATCTGAAACCATTTGAGCAGTCCCAGTTTTGCCTGCACAAAAATATCCCTCTACTTCCGCTTTCTTACCTGTCCCTCTTACTACCACACTCCTTAAATACTTCCGAATCTCTTTAATAGCATAATCATTTAATACTTTTAAATTCTTTTTATAATCCTTGTTTTTATCTTTAATAAAAGTTAGATTAACTTTATACCCTCCATTAGCTATTATTGTCATTAATTTAGTAATATGTAAAGGGCTAATAGCGATACCTTGGCCAAAGGAAATAGTAGCAAACCTAACCATAGGTTCATTAGTTAAATCCCCAATTAAAGGTTTAACATCAGAAGGGTGTTCTACTCCACTAAACTCATAAAACCCTAATTTATATAAATACTCAATAAATTTCTTAGTCCCAAGTTCTTTCATAACAGAAACAGTACCTACATTAAAAGAGTAAGTAAGAATATCTTCTAAGTTTTCTTGGCCAGATGTATATAATCCATCATCTGCATTAGAAATAGTCCAACCATCTACAACAATACTAGGACCACTAAAGAACTTCTTATCAGGAGAAATCCCACTATCTAAAGCACTAACAATAGTAAAAATCTTAAAAATAGATCCTGGTTCATACATCTTACCTATAGCATTAACCCTAAAGTTAATATGTTCTTTTTCTTGACTAACACATGCTAAAATCTCTCCATACTTATTAGCTACAACTACTGAAACTTCTTTAGCATGATGTTCTAGCAATTTCTGATAAGCTAAATTAGATAAAGCTGTTTGTAGCTTAGCATCTATAGACAAAGTTATATCTTGACCATCAATAGGTTTTTTATAATCGATTACTTTAGTATAAATTGGATTTCCTTGCCCATCAAATTGTAAAATATAATACCCATCCTGCCCCTTTATTTTACTATTTTTATCTAAATATAATTCTAATCCTTCTATTCCCTTTTCGTCTATATCCACTATACCTATAATATCTGTTAAATCTTTAAAATTATAAATTCTTTTACCGCTTGGTTCTCTAACTATTTCAACTGAATTAAAATTATTAAAAAAACTAAACAATTGGCTATAGTTATAATTTTCGATAGTTTTACGAGACAACCACGCAAATGGTACCCTTTGATCCCTTAATTTTAATATCTCACTTTTTGTTAAATAAGGATTAATATTTAAATTTTTTAAAGTATCGAGAATATAATCTATTTCTTTTTCATTATTAATTAAAGTAGGTCTAATAGCGATACTGTATGACGGAATAGAATAAGCTAATACTAAATTATTCCTATCTAAAATTCTGCCTCTAAAAGCATGTAATTCTATTTTCCCTATACTTTGATTCTGGGCTTTCTTTATATAAAAATCCCTATTTATTATATGAATATATACCAATTTATAAACTATTATCAAACAAAATAAAACAGAACAATAAAAAACTATAGAAACCCTTTTCTTAAATACTTTTTCAAATTCTTTATGTTTCTTCATCCAAAAAGTAAACTACCCCACTTATTAATTGTTTAATTAAGCATTAGAATGTGGATAATCACCATTGAGTTTCAAACCGTTTAATGCTTGTTAAGCCAGTGCCCCCTAAAATATTATGCACACAAACTGATATTTTGTAAAGAAAATATATACTCCTTGCAGATGCTTGTTAAATAATTTAAATATATAAATTCATTTTTTCTTTTTATTAAAAAGTTTAGAAAATATATTATTATTCTCTTTTTCAAAATTATTACTGTTAGTGTTAATAGTATAGGTATTATCAAATATATGTTTAATATTTTCGATAGCTTTGCGTTGTTCATTATTTAATTTTTCAGGGATTTTAACATCTATTTTTACAATTAGATTCCCTTTTTTGTTAGAATCTTTTATAGGCATGCCATAATTTTGAATAACAAATTCCTTATTAGGTTGAGTACCAGAAGGTATATCTAAATCCACAAATCCATTAATTATTGGTACCTTTATTTTAGTTCCTAAAATAGCATCTATAAAACTAACAGGAATAGTTATATACAAATCATTTCCTTTTCTTTTAAAAAATGGATGTTCTAGTATTTTAATATAAATATAAAGGTCGCCATTCTTACCCCCATTTAACCCCTCATGCCCCTTATTCTGTATTATTAAAATATCATTATTATCTACTCCTTTTGGAATAGTTATCTCTATTTCTTCTTGAGTAGTTATATATTTATTACCATTACATTTATAGCAATTTTTTTCAACAGTAAATCCATAGCCATTACATTGTGGGCAAACATGAGAAGTTAAAATAGTCCCAAAAAACGATTTAGTTTTATATGAAATCTGCCCACTCCCATTACATACCTTACATTTTTGAATATCTTCTTTTAAGAAACCTAATCCTTGGCATACATTACAAGCTTTTTTAATAGGAACAGTAACTTTTTTATTAACTCCAAAATAAGCATCTTCTAAAGTTATTTCAACAGTTAGTTTTATATCTTGTCCTTTAACAGGTTTATATATATAATCCTTATAATCTTTTTGTCTTCTTCCTTCAAAAACAAAATCCTCAAATAAATCACTAAATAAATCAAAAATATCACTAGCAGCAGAATAACTATAAGAAGAATAATTAGAAGAAGTGTATTGAGGATCTAAAGTTCCATATTTATCATAGATTTTTCGTTTTTCAGGATCAGATAAAACCTGATAAGCTTCATTAATTTCTCTAAATTTTTTTTCAGCTTCTTCTTTATTTTCTGCTATATCTGGATGATATTTTTTAGCTAAAACTCTATAAGCGGCTTTAATTTCTTCTACACTAGCATTCTTAGAAACCCCTAAAATTTCATAATAATCTCTCATATCAATTTAATCACTATCAAATAATTTAATTTAATTTAATCAGATTTTTTACGTTTAAACCAAGATAAAATATCTTCATCTTTGACTTGCTTAATCTGTTCTAATATTGTATCTCCTTTAGATTTCTGAGTAGCTGTACCTTGAGTAGCAGTAGGATTTGAAGCTACTTCTTCTTGCTTTTGAACCCCTTGTTTTTCCATTATATTATATAATTCAGTACCTAAAGAAAAGTTAGCATTTCTTAGTTCTTCTGTATATTTTTTAATTTCTTCTAAATTCTTAGATGATAGGGCTAATTGTAAGTGATTTAGAGCTTTTTTAGTTTTTTCAACTAACTTAGGATCCAAAATTACTTCATAATTCTTTAATAAATTTTCTGCAATTTCTATTTCAACATTAGCACGACTAATAGCAGTCTGTTCTTCTCTTATTTTTCTATCAGTTTGAGCATGTTTAGCAGCATCTTCTATCATCCTTTCTACCTCTGCTCTATCTAAATGTAAAGCCGAATGAATAACTACTTTTTGTTTATTTCCTGTAGCTAAATCTGTAGCACTAACATGTAAAATCCCATCAGCATCTATCTCAAAAGTTACCTCTATCTTAGGAACCCCTCTTGGAGCAGGGGGAATCCCTACTAAATCAAATCTTGCTAAGGATTTATTATATTTTGCTAATTCTCGTTCTCCTTGAAGTACATGAACTTCTACAGTAGTTTGTCCATCTTGTACTGTTGTAAATATCTTAGATTTCTTTACCGGAATTTGAGTGTTTCTTGGGATAATTTTAGCAAAACCACCACCGGCTGTTTCAACTCCAATTGATAAAGAAGTGACATCAAGTAAAACCATTTCTTTAACATTGCCTTCAATAATCCCTGCTTGGATGGCAGCACCTATAGCTACAACTTTATCAGGATCTATATCAGCTCGCGGCTCTTTATTAAATATTTTTTTAGCCATTTCCTTAACCATTGGCATCCTAGTAGCCCCACCTACTAAAATAACTTCATCCACTTGATTATATCTTAAATTCGCTGTTTTAAAAGCTAAATCCACTGGTTCCCTTAATCTTTCAACTAGATCTTTAGTCATTTCTTCAAATTCTTTTCTAGTTAGTTTGTAGTTTATATGCTTTGGTCCTGTTACATCAGAGGCAATAAACGGAATTTTAATAACAGTTTCTTCTTTAGAAGATAGCTCTATTTTAGCGCGTTCAGAAGCTTCCAATATCTTTTGGATAGCTTCTCTTTGTAGCCTTAAGTCTATATTATATTCATTTAGGAATTTATCAATAATCCAGTTCATTATTCTATTATCCCAGTCATCACCACCTAAAAAATTATCCCCAGCAGTCCCTAAAACCTCAAAGATTCCTTCCCCTATCTGTAAGATAGATACATCAAAAGTACCTCCCCCTAGATCAAATACTACAATAGTTTGAATTTTATCTTGTTTATCGAATCCATATGCCATAGCTGCAGCAGTAGGCTCATTTAATATCCTAACTACTTCTAAACCCGCTATAGTTCCTGCATCTTTAGTAGCTTGTCTTTGGGCATCATCAAAGTGAGCAGGTACAGTTATTACCGCTTTCTCTATTTTGGTTTCTAAATAATTTTCAGCATCTAATTTCATTTTTTGCAATATCATAGCACTTATCTCTTGGGGAGTATATTCCACATCTCCTATTTTAACTTTATAATCAGTTCCCATCTTTCTTTTTATACTTTTTATAGTTCTTTCCGGGTTAATTGCCAATTGTCTTTTAGCTAATGATCCAACAATCCTATCTCCAGTTTTAGTAAAACTAACAACAGAAGGAGTTAAGTATTCCCCTTCAGAGTTAGGGATAACAACAGGCTTACCTGCTTCCATAATAGCCATAACACTATTTGTAGTCCCTAAATCTATCCCTATAATTTTAGCCATAATAATTTCACCTCGTATCAAAAACTAATTCAATTATTTTAATTATTTTGATTTTTATCATTTTTAGGGTTTTTAGCTACTTTAACGGTAGCAGGCCTTATCACTTTATCCAAAAGCTTATAAGCAGGTCTATATTCTTGGATAATTGTTTCATCTTCTAATTCATCTGTTTCTACTATCTCTATTGCTTCATGTAAAGAAGGATCAAATTTAGTACCTTCACTATTAATTATTTCCATTCCTTCGTTTTTTAATACATCCAAAAGTTGAGAATAAATTAAGCTAATTCCTTTCTTAATTGTATTTATATCATTAACATTTTCATTAATAGATTTTAAAGAAATTTCGAAACTGTCTAGAACAGGGACTAAATTAGTGATTATTCTTTCTTTAGCTTCTCGTTTCATTTTTTCAAAATTCTTTTCTACCCTATTTACATAGCCTTCATAATTTTCTTTAATATTTTTATAAGCTTCTACTATTTGCTGATATTTTGTTAATAAATCATCATATTTACTTTTTAGCTCGTTATTTTCTTTAAGTATATTTTGAAAATCTTCTTTAAGTTTATTATATTCATCTAAATTAAATTCTTCTTTAAGTGCCTCAAATTTTTCTTTATAACTTTTATACTCTTTTATTTCTTCATTAAATTTTTCATCAAATAAAATTAAAGCTATTCTAAACAGATCTACTAATTGATAAATATTTTCTTCTTTTTCTAAATTAGAAACCCCAGTTTTTAAGTTTTCTAAAAATTTATACTTATTTATTATCTCTTTAATAAAATCTAAATTCTTTTGATATTTAATTTTATTAATTTGTTTTTTTTCAGAATCTTCAGAAGTAGTATTTTCAGAATTTATTTTAATATTTTTATTTTCTTTATTTTCCGGATTGTCCATATTTTTTACCACCTTCCTATTTATTTGATTCTATTTTTATAAAAAGAATCCCTTTTTATTTACTTTTTTTACATTTTTTTTACTTTTTTAATTAAAATTTAATTATATTTTTAACATAAAAAATAGAAGGGGGATTTAAAAATGTATATACTATCTGTAAGTACGTTTTCTTTAAATTCATCATTTAGTTTGCTTAAAAAAGAAAACAATTCCCTAAAGAGTATAATAGAGTTTAATTTGTATTACTCGGACATAGATAATCAATCACAACTAAGCATATTCCCCTATTTTTTTAAATTAATAAAAGAAAAAATAGGGATTGATTTAAGAGAAATAAAAGAAGTATTAGTTTTAAGTGGTCCTGGTTTTTTTACATCATTAAGAATAGGAGCTATAATCTCCCAAACCTTTGCATTCATAAATCAAGCAGATTTATATTCAATAGATACTTTCAAAGCTATATTAAATGTTTTCTATTACTTTTATAAAGATTACATAAACCCCAAAAATTGCATTCTAGTTATTATTAAAGTATCTAATAGTAAATTTAAAATCCTTAAATTAAATGATTTTTATAATATTTATAATAAAATAACTCAAGAAGGTAGTCAATACTTAATAAATGATATTTCTAAAATTGAATTACAAAAACTAATTCAAGAATACTCTAACAATTTAGACAATAATTTAATTATAGTATCCCCCAATATGGATTTAGATGATATAATTGAAATAGAAAATCTAGGAATAAATTTTATAGATCTAAGGGATATATTTACTTCATCTAATATAGCCAAAGCTTCATTTTATTTAGATAATCTTAAAAAAGAAGATCCTGCATTCCTACAACTTACTTACTAAAAACAAAATGATCAATAAATTTGATATAATAGAATTTGATTTTGATGATAATCTTTTAAAACATTTCATCCAACTTGAAAAAGAACTTTATAAAAATAATAACTATCAATTAACTTTTTTACAATTACAAAAAACTTATCCAGTTTTTGAATATGTAAAAATAAAAAACTACATAGTAATTGATAATAAAAGCAAACCAATATTAAGAGCAAGTGCAATTATAAACCCTTATTTAACCTTAGATAATAAAGTAATCGGATTAATTGGATTTTTTGAAAGCACTAAAAATTATAAACTATTTCAAAAACTAATTTCAAAAATTATAGAATACTTTAAAACCAACAAAATATCTAAAATAATAGCGCCAGTTAATTTCAATACTTTCCATAAATACAGATTTGTAACCCAAGGATTTGAAAACTATTTTATACTAGATATCCAAAATAAAGAATATTATCCAATTTTATTTGAAAAATTTGGATTCAAAATTATTAAAAATTATTACTCTACAATAACTTACAATCTTAAACAAAATTTAGAATTTTCTAAGTATAACGCAGCAATAAATAATAATTTTGAATTTAGAAAACTAAATAAAAATGAATTCCTAAAAGAATTAGAAATTATTTATAATTTATCAGTAAATAACTTTGAAGATAGTTTTTTGTTTAATAAAATATCATTTAAAGAATTTTTAGAAATTTATAAGCCTTTAGGAAAATATTTAGATAAAATAGAGGTTTATTTTGCTTGTAAAAACTCTAAAGAAATAGGATTTTTGTTTTATATATATGATAAAGATTATGTAGTATTTAAGAGTATAACCATATCAAATGAGTATAGAAATCAAGGCATAGGTTCAGCATTATTTTACTTAGCATTTAAAGAAGCATTAGAAAAAAATATAAATACAGGGATTTTTGCTTTCATGCGCGAAGATAACAAAGTAATCCTAAAACTAACTAATAATTCTACTTTCTTTAAAAGATACTCCCTATTTCTATATGAAATCTAATAATAAAAGTAGTGCTTGCTGGATTTATAATTAGCTTTGTAGGGATATTTAAGCTATGCTATACATAAAAAATAAATCAATAACTTATAACGAACTATTTTTAAAAGCTAAATTAATTTCTAAACAACTTCAAGATTTAGGAATAAAAGAAAACGATGAAGTTATCTTATTTTTTCCAATATCTATTGAATTATATTGTATATTATTAGCACTCTTTAAACTAGGAGCAACAACAATATTTATAGAACCTAGAATAATTAATAATATTCAAAACATAATTAACTATACTAACCCTAAAGCAATTATTTATAATTATTACTTTCAAATACTTAAACTATTTAATCAAAAAATTAAAGATAATTCAATCCCTTTAAAAATAACAACTTCAATAATCACATTTAATAAAGAAAAAAGCTTAAAAATCCCAAAAATAAACGAAAATTTATATAAAGAAACAGATAAAAATATAAAAGATGAAATTTTTAACAAAAATTTTTTTGATAAGGTAGCAATTATAAGTTTTACAAGTGGAAGTAATAAAACTCCTAAAGGAGTTATAAGAACTTACAAAACTATATTCAAACAAGGAGAATACTTATATAAAAATATGAAAATAACTAGTAAAGATATTGATTTTACTAATCTTCCTTTATTTGCTTTAAAAAATATTTATTATAACATAAGCTCGTATTTGTATTATATAAGTAACTGGGAAAATATAAATATTAAGGAAATTATCAATTATCTTAAAAAGAGTACAACTATAACGGTATCCTTAGGTTTGCTAAAATATATAATAAATTATTGTAAGGAAAAACGAATAATATTAGATAATATAAGGCTAATATATACGGGTGGAGCTCCCGTTTATTTAGAATTCCTAAAAGAATTAAAAGAGATTTTTATAAACTCAGAAATAGAGGTTTTATACGGTTCTACAGAAGCAGAACCAATAGCACATATAAACTTAAATGAATTAAATGAATTAAATAAATTAAATGAATTATCATATTTACCAGGAGTATGCGTAGGCAAACCCATTAATGATATTGATGTAAAAATAATAAATGAAATAAAAGTCTATAACGTTTTAGATTTTAAAACTTTGGATTTCAAAGTTGGAGAAATAGTAGTTAATGGAGAAAATATTGCAAATGGATATATCCCAAATAATTTAAATCAAAATAAAATAGAAATAGATAAAAAAAACTACCATAAAATAGGAGATATTGGATACTTTGATAATTTAGGAAACCTTTGGATATTAGGAAAATCAGAACCTAAATTTCTTATTAATAATTTTTACCTATTTCCATTACAAATAGAACAAATAATAGATAAAACAGAAGGGGTAGAAAAATCCGCATTCATTATAAACAATAATAAAGCCTTTATTTTTATTAAACTAAAAAAAATTAAAAAAAATAATTTTATTAATATAAAAAAAACAATAGAACAAAGAATAAAGGAAATATTAGTAAAACTAAATTTAGATTTTTATATAATATTTAGAGATATTCCATTAGATAAACGTCATAACTCCAAAGTAGATTATCAAAAGCTAACAGAAATTATCTCAAAAAACTACCCTTTAAAATAAATACTAAAAACTGTTTAATTTAAAACTATTAAATTTTTTAAAACTAATCAATTTTAAATAACTAATAAATAATAAAACAGTTAATAAAATTCTTAATATAAATTGAAAAAACCTAAATAAATCAAAAACCATCTGATCTAAATCTAAATAAAATAAAACAAGATTAAAAATATTTATCAAAACTACCACAAGAACTATAAAAGAAATAATAAAAATTAAATCCAATTTCTGAAAACCATCTTTAAAAATCTTTAATCTTTCATTAACATAGTTAATATAAATATTATCATAATTAATTTTATCAAAAATAAGAATAAGAATCAAAATGAAAAATAAAACCCAGTAAATATTTCCGATAGTCTTTACCAAATGATAATTTAATCCCAAAATCAGATTCAATAAAGATATAAAAATACTAAAAACATTAAATTTAATATTATGGATATCTTTAAAGATAAATAAAATAAACAGATTAGCTAAAAACAAAGAAAAAATAAAACTCAAAACCAATACTTCAAAATTAATTAGAAATTTTAAAAAATTAAATTTATAAATAATGTAATTAGTTTTAGAATTAAAAATATCAATTTTAGTTTTAAAGAATAAGTAACTTAAAATAATAGCAGAAATAATAAAATTAACATCATATAAAGCAAACTTAATTCTAAAGATTAGATAAAAAAACATCAAAATCAACAGATGAACAGAAAAATAAGAATTATAAAAATAGAAAAAATAAAGCAAAAATGTAAATAAAAATATCGTAAAAATATATATTAAAAATTCTTTAATCATAATTAAATTGAAATCATTTAAATAAGAAGTATCTTTGTTGTAAAGTTTGTAATTTTTATTAATAAATGTAAGGATATAGTATATAGTATTAAAATCAGATAGCTGACCTATATGATTAGTAAAAGTTAAGTAATAATTTTGTTTAGTTATTTTAATAGTTTCAGGCATAGGATGCATTTCATCAAAAATTCCATTAATTACAAAAATATTTTCATCAATAACATCTGTATTCATCGCTAATAAAAAATAAATATCATTAAAACTTTCATTTAATTTTTCATTTAATTTTATATTCAATATTAAATTAGACCCAGCAGAATGTCCAACTAAAACTACGTGTTTATTATGGCTTTTTAAATAATTATAAATTTCAAGAACTTGTTTATAATATTTTTGTTCATTTAATACACCTAAATAATTCCCATTTATAACATAACCATAATTAGATAGGACTCTTTGATAGACTTCAAATATAAATTTATTAGCATTTCCTCCAGGTACTAAAATAAAATAAATTTCCTTAAAAGTATCAAGATCACTTTCTTTATACTTATTTTGATAAATATTTTTAAAGGATATAAATATTTTTTTAAAATGAGCAAAATTGATAATATTTATTTTCATGCTATCCAAAATAAAATAAATACAAAACAAAGAAAAATAAATAAAAAATAAACATATCAATAATTTACTTTTAGATTTTAATAAAACGCTCACTCAAAATTAATATACACAAAATTAATTTGAGATTATATTTTTATTTAATTTGGTAATTAAATTTAATTTTTTTAGAATTATTTTTAATAGTGCCTTCTGCAGTTAAATCTTGGGATAAAGTCATTTTCATTTTTGTTTCATTTTCATTTTGATTATTAGAAGAGGTAGAAATATAAGTAGCTTCAACTATTTCTTTAGTACAGGTACAATCTTGTTTTACTTTATAATAAAATTCTTCTGGATTTTCTGGATTATATGTTAATGTTAATTGAGAAGAATCATTATTTACATTAGAAGTGCTTAGCTTTTGGAATCCCCATTGATCAAAAGTTTCAGACCATAGTGCATTTACTAGGAACGAATTATTATTAATTACCCCTAAATTTTTTAAGGTTACTTGATTCTTTAGATTTTCATTAACTGTACCTTCGGTTAAAAATAAATCACTTTTTATTTCATTATCTCCTATATTTCCACTAACTCTTACTATATAAGTATTTATATTAGATTTAGTGCTAACAAGACTAAAAACTAATTTCATATCTAAATTATCCAATTTTCCTTCAATAGTAGCTGTTTTTTGTTCTTTTAGCTTTTGTAGTACTTTTGACATAACATAAGCATCATTAAAAGGAAGTAATGAAAACTCTAATGAATTATCTATTTTACTAAAATCAACATCAAACTCATCTGTATCCCTTAACTTAGATTCACTCTTTAATTTTAAATTAGAAAATGTATCTCTATTTAAAGTTGTATTTAATATTTTCATTTTTTCCACCTCTTTTGTTTATATTTAATTATTTTAGTGATATGGGTCATATTCATAAGTTCCATCAGGACCGCTATATTCATAAGAATTTCCACCAGAATAATAATCTTCATCATTATCAGGATTATAATTTGGTTTATCTTTTTTATTTCCTAATTCATCATAATTATAATCAGGAGTACTATTTTTATAATTTTGTTTAGTATTTACAAAAAAATAGTTATTATTTTGTATTTTCATATTTTTTATCCCTCCTCATTTTTTATTTTTTATTTTTTATATTTATAAATTAAATAAAGTAAATAAAACAATAAAATATTAAATGTAAAATAAATGTTAAAAAACAAAAAACTGAAATAGATAATTAATGCAGAAATATTGAGTTATAAAATAATGAAACTAAATTTAAATACTAGTTATTCCTCAAATAGTTCTATAATAGTTTCGATAATAACCAAAAGAACGGAGATAATATTAGTTACCAAAGCACCGATAGCTAAGGCGACAGCAAAATCTTTTTGTCCTAAAAAAAACAAGAATATAGCAGGTAATAAATGCAAATCTGCTACAAAACTAGTAGCTAAAATCTTTGTAGATAAATACTTTGTCTCCCCCAATTTAAAAATAGTAGCAAATAAATTAATAAAAAACGTTATAAAAACTGTAACAGAATTAGGATAAAAAACAAAGGTAAAATTAGTAGTTAATGCTAAAATTATAAAAATATCAGATACCAGCTTTCTAAACATATTAGTTATTAATTTAATATTAATTGTGTTTGATTATCTTTTAAAGTATTCTGAATATCTTTCAAATTCTTAGTTTTCCCGAAAATAATCAATCTATCACCAGGTAAAATTTCCATATCAGGCTTAATAGATACTATCAAATCTTCATTTCTAACTATTGCAATTATAGTTGAATTAAATTTTTTTCTAATAGTCAATTGATCTATTCGTTTATTAACTAATACAGAGTTATTATCAACATTAATTTCTATTATATCAATTTCTTTTTCTTCTCCGTAGGATATTTTATCTAGTAATTCAGAGACGAAGCTATAAGTTTGGTGGAATATATAAGAAGATAATCTACTAGCAATTATCTTAGATGGGATTATAGCAGCATTAGCTCCTAAATTTTTATATTTTTCAGCTTCTTCATCATTATTAGCTAATACATATATAAAAAAATCCTCCTTATTGGGTCTAATTAATCTTAAGCTAACTAATACAGCAGTTCTTTTAATACTATCATCTAAAGCTATCACAGCCCCCTTAGCAGCTAATATATTTGAAGCACTAATAACCTCTTTACTAAAAATATCACCAATTATATAATACCTTATAGAATAGTTTTTTATAATTTTCTCCTCTAGTTCTTTTCTTTCTTCAAGTAAAACAAAATCTATATTATTACTCCTTAAGCTATCGATTATTTTAGAAGTGATATCATTAAATGATATAATAATAATATGATTTTTCAATTTTTGAATGCTTTCTAACATATTTATATATTTTATTAAATAAAGTATATCCCTTTTTAATATAGCTCTAACCAAAACAGTTAAAGAAGTAGTATAAAATCCAATCCCCCCAATAGATAAAAAAGAAGTAAATATTCTTCCTACTTTACTATCACTATTTTGTAATATTTCTCCAAATCCTATAGTAGCTACAGTTATAATTGTCATATAAAACGAATTAATAAAATCTCCCCTTGATAACATCATATACCCAAAAGTACCTATAAATAAAACTGATACTAATAAAAATAAGGGTAATCTAAATTCTCCTAATACTTCAAAAAAATCTTCATAATACTGAAAAATCAAATTATTTTTTATTTTCCTTATTTTTTTATTTTTTTTTAACTTCATTACTAAAACTACTAAAAAAACTATATATTATAAAAAATTAAAAATTATTTATTATTTTTATTTTTAATTATTTCTATCATTTTTAATCTAGTACTTTTAAGTCTGTTAGCGACAACAGTAAAAAATTTCTTGTAAATAATCCCTTCTAGTATTTTATCATTATTCATTAGTTCTTTAAATTTATCGGCATCAATTTGAATTAATATACTATCTTTAAGAGTAATAACATCAAAATTCCATTTATAAGGATAAACTAAAAACGACCAGCCCACTATATCTCCACTTTCTATTATCTGTATAGAAATATCTTCATACTTTACTTCTACTAAACCATTTATTAATAAATAAAAATATTCTGCATATTCTCCGTTCCTTATAAACAATTCCCCTTTATTTATTGTAACTATACTTGAAATTGAAATTATTTTATAAACATAAGTATCTTCTAAGTCATGTAAAAAAGGATGCTTTTTATATAAATCTATCATAAAATAAAAAAATAATTAATTTTGAATTTTTTTTGACTTAATAAATTTTATTAAAACAGGGAGCAAAGAAATAACTATTATAGCTAAAATTATTAAATAAATATATTTTTCAATATCAGGGATAACTTTACCTAAGAAGATCCCTAATAATACCAATGAAACTACCCATAATATAGCACTTATTATATTGTAAATAGTATATTGTATAAAATTCATTTTAACGATACCAGCAACTAATGGGATAAATCCCCTAAAAAATGGGATAAATCTTGCATAAATTATAGCCATAAATCCATACTTATCATAAAACTCTTTAGCTTTTAAAATTTTATCTTCATATTTATAAAAGAATTTATTTTTTAAAGAGTCATATAAAAAAGATCCAATAAAATAACCGGTATAATTTCCTAGCACTGCTGCTATTATACAACCAATTATAGTGTATTCTAAAGGTAATATTTTAGCAGCTATAAGCAGCCCTAGGGTAAATAACAAAGAATCCCCTGGTAAAAAAAATCCCAAAAAAATCCCAGTTTCTATAAATATTATCAAAAATATTAAAGGAAGTCCCCCCAGCTTTAGATAAAAATTAACTAACTCTAAAACATTATTCTCCATATTGCTTTAATATCTATTTCTTTAAATAGCTTTTTACTCCTTTTTATTTCCTAAAATACTATTTATACAAGAATCCTCTATTTTTCAAAAAAACATTTACTATCAATTAAATTTTTATTATCAATTATCATTTTTTTATTTTTATCAAAATAAAAAGGAGAATCTTGATTATCAGAAGAAACTAAGGGGATAAATTTAGTAGGAGTATATTTAAACAAAGGTTTTAAAATATTAAATAAGCATTACAGATATTCTCAAAATCATTATTATGCCAATCAAATAAAAAGCTATTATAAAACCAATATTGATAAACTTTTATTTTTTATTATTAAAATTTAGTTAATTTATTTTATTAACATAAACATAAGAATATTTTTCAAAAACATCCTTAAGGTTATAATTTAATTCAGAAAACAATTTTTTTAAATTTATGTAATTATTTTTTTTAGTCCCCGTCTTTATCGAAATTCATTTTTAAAGGAGCAAATTTTTCTCCCTTATAAATTAGCAAAACAAGAGAAAACTTTTCAAATTCTTTTATATCCTTTTATTTTTATTTTCTAACAAAGTAAATTTTATAAAAAATTAATATAAAAGATGTTAATTTTTATTAAAATTTAGAAAACTATTTTTTAAGAAGGAAAATATAGTAAATTATTGAATAAGAAAATAAGGTCTAAAGACGTGAATAAATAGTTTATTAATATCTAAGCAAGGGGGTAATTTAGGTATGAATAGGATAGGAGATATAGTGGTTTCTTTTTTAATAGGAGTAGCAGTAGGTAGTGTAATCGGGATATTATATGCACCTACTTCAGGTGAAGAAACAAGAAAAATGATAAAAGAAAAAACTACTGAAACCTTAGAAGAAGCTAATAAACAAATCCAAAAACTAAGCCAAGAACTAAAACATCTTAAAGAAGAAGGAGAAAAATTTATAAACGATCTAAAAGAAAAATTCTCTAAAAAAACTACAGAAACTAAAACCGAATAAATAAATATAATATTATTTTTTAATAATAAATGAATTATTTGAAATAAATTCCGCTTATGTGGGAAGCGGTATACAAATCTCTCACATAAAATTAAATAAACTATAAAAATATGAATGTTAATTTATTGGTAGATAAAAAAGAAAATTATGTAGTTATTAATATAGAAGGAGAAGTAGATACATATACCTCACCTAAAGTTAAATCAGATATCCTTAAAGAAATTGAAGAATATAAAAATATAATTATCTCAATGGAAAAAGTTAAATTCATAGATAGTACAGGTTTAGGAGTTCTAATAGGAGTTCTAAAAAAAGTTAAAGAAAAAGAAGGTAAAATGATTATAGTATCTCCTAATAGCTATATAAATCAAATATTCGAAATAACTGGATTATTTAAAGTTTTTAAAATAGTTAATTCCCTTAATGAAGCTATAGATGAATTAAATAAAAATAACTAGCTTTACCTTATAAATTTTATTAAAATATTTATATATTTTCAAAAGTGTATTTTTATTTTAATAAAAACAATCAAAATTAAATGTCTTCTATAAATTCATATTAATAAAATATAAGTTTTATAATATCTATAGAATTAATGTATATAAATTAATAAGATGTTGAAACAGTTTGGAATTCAATTTTCTAAAGTGGTGATTATCCCGATTTCAATGCTAAATTCGCTACTTAATAAGTAGGGGGTAATTCACTTAGTTCATATGGGTAAGGATTTTGCATTAATATTAGGTGGATCTAAAGGGATTGGTTTTGAAGTAGCTAACCAAATGTTAGCTAAAAATTATAATATCATTCTAAACTCAAGAACGCCTTTTGAAGCTTATAATAAATTAAAAACAAACTATCCAGAAGATAAAATAATACTTTTACCTGGTGATATCTCAGAAGATTCCACTTTAAAAAATTTAATAGACATTTTAGAAAATCTAAATAAACTTGATTCTATTTTAATAAATTATGGTGGCCCCAATATCAAACCGTTTTATGAAATACATTACAACGAATGGATAGATTATTTTAAATTAATGTTCTTATCTCCGTTAGAAATAATAAAAAATACTCTAAAATATCTAAAGAATTCAGAATATCCAAGGATAGTAGCAATTACATCATTTACTATCAAAAAAATAACTAAAAACATGATAGTTTCTAATTCACTAAGAATAGCATTAGTTAATGCATTAAAAACTATTAACTTAGAATTATCAGAAGAATTTAATGGGAAATTATTAATAAATGCAGTTGCACCTGGATACATAAATACTCACAGATTACAAGATTATATATCCAAACAATCTAAAATATTAAATATTTCAGAAAATGAATATATAAAAAACCAAATAGAAAAGAATATTTTAATAAAAAGGATAGCTAATACTGAGGAAATCGCTAAATTTATTGCATTTTTACTAAGCTATGAAAATACTTATATAAACAATCAGCATATATTCTTTGATGGAGGGATAATCTATTAATTGCTATAATTGCGGATATATTATAAAACCAGAATATATATTTTGCCCTAATTGCGGTAATATCTTATATGAAGATAAACAAAATATAAGTAATACCTTAAATATAAAAAAAACAAATATATCATCTAACCTTGAAAATAAAATAAATACTCAAAACATAGATGAAGTAATAAAATTAGTTAATAACCTTAGCTCTAATATTTCAAATAGAAATAAAACCATTTTAATTTTCTTTTTATTTTCCATAATATTTATTATTTCATGTTTATGTATTAGTTTAATGTCAGGTTTATCAATAATAAGATACGGAGGATTACCTGGCATATTAGTAGCTATTATTTATTTTTCAATATCTATTCCATTTAGTTTAGGAGTTTTATATTTATTAAGGTTAGTAGATATATACGAAAAAGAGGATTGGAGTCATATAATATTTGCGTTTATATGGGGCGCATTAGGCTCAACTTTCTTTGCTTTAATAATTAATACAACAAATATTGAATTAGCTAGTGTTATATGTGGGCAAAGTATAGGGAATATCTGTGGAACTGTAATAAGCGCTCCTATATTTGAAGAATTATTAAAACTATTAGCAGTAGTTATAATATTGGTATTTTTAAGAACAAAGTTTAATAGTCCTTTAGATGGAATGGTTTATGCAGCATCCGCTGGATTAGGATTTAAATTAATCGAAGATTATATTTATATTGCTAATGGGATAGCAGCAGGTGGAGCAGTCGCTGGTTTACTCCAAATGTTCTTAAGATGGATATTTGGATTTCTATTACATTCATTAATGACTTCATTTGTAGGATTCTCTATAGGTTTTGCTACATTAACTAAAGATTACTCTAAAAAGATACTTTATGTATTAGGGGGGTATTTATTAAGTGTAGGTTCCCATTTTCTATGGAACTTCTCAACTATTATAGTTCCTAATATTCCAAACTCATTATGTCTAGTAGCCATACTATTCCCCTTTCTTACAATTATTTACATATTTTTAAATATTTTATTCTATATAAAAGCAGTTAATGTAGAAAAAAATATAATGAAAGAAGTATTGCAAAATGAGATTAATGAAAACTTAATTGATAACAATATCTTAGATGAATTGCTAAACATAAATTTAAGAAATCAACAAAAGAACAAATATATAGATAATAAACTAAAAAAATTATATGATATATATATGAATCTTTTAGCTTCATATGCTTTATTAAAAAAACAATATCTAAATTCATATAATAAAGAAATATACAATGAACTCCAAGAAAAAAAAGGAGTACTTTATATCTTAAAACCAATTTTATATTATTAAAAATAAGATAAAAAATTAAATAAGATAAAAAATGAGAAAAATAGAAAGCATATCAATAATCTCTGCATTCCATAATGAAAATAAAAACTTAGAAATCTTATATGAAAAACTCATTAATACATCAATTACATTATTAAATAAACACCAAGATTTAGAATTTATTGAGCTAATTTTAATAGATGATGGTAGCGATGATAATAGTTTAAAAATTCTTCTAGATTCAGTTAATAATTTTCCTATTAAAAATTCGGAAATAATTAATGACTATAAATTAAATCAAATACTACTAAAAATAAAACTAATAATAATTAGACTAAAAGAAAATTTTGGACAATCTTATGCTATCTCTACAGGTTTCCAAATATCTAAAGGAGATATAATCATAACAATAGACTCAGATTTACAAAATGACCCAACTGATATTATTAAACTTTTTGAAAATTTTAAAAATAACAGTTCTAAAATAGAAGTTTTAAGTGGTTATAGGAAAAATAGAGATGAAGGTTTTAGAGTAATAGTATCAATATTTGGAAATAAACTAATACAATTTATTTCAGGATATAATATAAAAGATGTTGGATGCTCTTTAAAAGCTTATACTAAAGAATCAATAAAAAACTTAAAATTACCTTATGGGTACCATCGGTTTTTACCAATTATATCGTTTGCCAATAAAAATAAAATAGAAAATATCGAAGTAAATTTTAATAATAGAATTTTTGGGAAAAGTCATTATGGGTATTCTCGAATATTCTGGCTACTTGCTAGATTATTAACCCTATACATCATAAAACAACCTGATTTCCATAAAATTTCAAAAAAATTACTATATTTAAAAGTAATGAATACTTTTATTTTTATAGCAATTATCATTAGCCTGTTGTTTAAAATATCGTATAATCTAATCTTAATTCCTTTATTTGTTTATAATTTATTCACTATAAAAGAAATAAAAAATTTTATAAATTTTCAAAATGAGGATTTACTTGAAAACGCTGAAATTGTTATCGAATCAATTTTAATTGAATTAATTAAAAATTACCAAAAAATCACTATTAAATAATAAAACGAAACTTTAAAAAAGGAGGTAATTTATGGCTAAAAAAATCTTCCAAAATTTTAAAATCCTAATATACTCTATTTTTAGTTTTATATGGATATTATTATTAGTAGTAAATTTAGTTTTTTCTGAAGAGTTAATTATATTACATACTAATGATTTTCATGGAAGACTAGTTAGCCAAACTCAAAAAATATTTTCAAAATATGAATACGAAACTGCAGGAGCAGAATATATATCTTCTGTAATAAACAATATAAGGAATCAAGAGAAAAATGTAATATTATTAGATGCAGGTGATTTTAGTGCAGGCACAATATACTCTAATTTATCTTACGGACAATCGGTGGTAGATTTTTATAATTATCTAAAATATGATGCAGTTACTATAGGGAATCATGAATTTGATTTTGGATATGATAATTTCTTAAATATAGTAAAAAATTTAAAGATGCCAGTTTTATGTGCTAACGCTAATCCATTATTTAATTATACTAAACCATATGTAATTTTAAATAAATATAACTTAAAAATAGCGATAATTGGGTTATTAACTCCAGAAACTGAGCAAATAACTATGCCTAAAGCCCTTAATAATCATAAAATCCTTGATCCAATTGATACACTTAATAAATACAAATCTGAAATCCTTTCGTATAATCCCGATATAGTTATAGCCTTAACTCATTTAGGAGTTAAAGAAGATGAAAACTTAGCTAAGAATGTAGATTATATCGATATAATAATAGGCGGGCATAGCCATACCGAACTATTCCAGCCAATAAATATAACAAACAATAATAAAAATATATTAATATTTCAAACAGGTAGCTACGGGAAATACATAGGATATATTAAACTAAATATTGATAAAACTAATAAAAAAATTGATTTAATTAATTATAAACTTTATCCTACTATAAATAAAATAATAACTCCTGATAAAAAAGTAAATAAAATATTAGAAAAATATATTTCTTATGCCGATAAATACTCTAATGAAATCATAGGATACTCTAATACAGAATTTGATAAAAAATCTGAAAATATCCCTAATAATTTAGGTACTTTATTAACAAATATAATAATCTATCACACTAACTCTGATATAGCTTTTTATAACACAGGAGGAATTAGAGATAATATAAAAAAAGGAGATATAACTTATGGAGAAATATTTAATGTCCTACCATTTGAAAATATGCTAATAACATTAAAAATGAAAGGGAAAGATATAATAGAATTACTTAATAACATGAATACTAAAAAAACCCCCCTAAAATATAATAGTTCCTTAGAATTTAAAGATAATAAATGGTTTTTAAATAATCAAGAAATCCAAGAAGATAAAGAATACAAAGTAGCAACTATAGATTTCTTATACTATGGAGGAGATGGATATACTGAATTTAAAAAATACCCTGTCTTTGAAAATTATGGTTATATAAGAGACATAATAGT
>FWWL01001982.1_pt1 | contig 45462 bp, 44 predicted proteins | sample 2228331 | NCBI WGS metagenome assembly FWWL01 (sample SAMEA103939775, study PRJEB20133) | metagenome | reverse complement strand
GTGAAGATAAAAGGTAATGAATGAAATAAGGATGAATACACCAACTAAAAGAACTTTCTTCACCCATCCTCTCCTGAATACCCAATAAGAATACCACATCTAAAAAATTCTGTCAAGTATTTTTTTGCTTTACAAAATTTGCAACATAGGCATATCCCGATATTACGGAAACAATAAGTGATAGATAGATTGTGAAGGTTCCGATAAGTTCTAAATCCAGAACAATGCCAAAGAAATTCATCTTATGATAGATAAGCAGAGCGCCCAGGGCAATTGACTGAAAAACGGTCTTGAGCTTTCCCATTGGCGCTGCAGGAATAACAATTCCATCAGCTGCAGCAATGCCCCTCACTCCTGTCACTACAATCTCTCTCAGAATAAGCACAACAGCCACCCATGCAGGCACCCTGCCGAGAGGAATTAACATCACAAGGACAGAAAGGACAAGCACCTTATCTGCAATGGGGTCGAGCAGTTTCCCCATATTTGTGGTAATCTGGTATTTTCTCGCAAGATAGCCATCAATAGAATCGGTGATTGCAGCAAGTATAAATAAAATCCCTGATGCCCAGCTTAATGCTAAATTGAGGCCAGGATTATCAGTATATACTTTTAGTATATATAGAATTATACAGATAACCACAGCAGCGAATATTCTGCTGATTGTTATAATATCTGGAAGCGTAAGGGATCTTTTTAACGGGGACTGCATTTAGCAGGAAATGCACTCAAGGAGCAGAACCCCTTCTCCTTTTAATTCAATCATTGCCCTCTTTTCGTTGCCCCTCTTATCTGGAACATCTATTAATTTAATCTGGGGAATCAGTTTCCCAAACCAGCCAACAAAGGCATTAAAGTCAACAGTGAAGGGCTGAGCGTTATTAAGTTCCACACTTATTATTTTTGATTTTGAATCAAGTGCCACCACCCCGCTTCCCCAGATATGCACGAGGTTCAGGTCCTCAGAACCCTCTGCCTGAATTCTGCCGTTTTCCCAGTCAAGTTTTCCATAGAATGCAAGGAGTCGCGATTCACTTATAAATATGTGTGCCTCCTCCAGTCGGAACAGGACGGGTTTTGTATCTTCAATAAGTAAAAGGACCTCACCATTTCCCTCAATCTTTTTAATTGGACTTTCCTTTGTTCCAAAGATTGCCTTTGTTTCCTTACCTTTAAACTTTTTAAACTCCTGAGAAAATTGAATGGTCCCTCTGTAGGAGATAATGTTATTAACTTTTGCATGGATAACGGAGTTCTTTACGCCGAGGAGAAGAAGTTTATCCTCAAAAACTCTAATCCCCTCAATCTCAGGAAGTTTTAACATTACATCTCCTGCAAATTCTGTTATAAGGGGGATTGCACGATCTCCTTCTTCCTTTTCTTCTTCCTTTGCCTGTTCTCTTACTTCTTCTTTCGCCTCTTCTTTCTTTTCTTCCTTTACCTCTTCTTTTCCTTCTATCTTCTCCTCCTCCTTTACCTTTTCCTCCACCTCTTTCTTTACTTCCTGTTTCTTCTCCGCCTCCACATGGTGAATCTCCTCTGGCTGGGCAGAGAGAATTTTTGCCTCCTCTTCATGCAATTCCCTTTTTACATCCGCGGGTAAGGTTGCCTTGCTCTCTGCCTCTTTTATTTTCTGTTGCATTTTCTCAATCATCTTTGTAGCATTTATTGCTTGAAACTCCTTCAGGGCAGATTCATAGTCACCGAGTTTATAATATGCGAGTCCAAGATAATTATGGGTATTTACATGGTCTGCCTCAAGTTCAAGGGCCTTCTTCAATTCAGAAATGGCATTCTCGTACTGCTCCATTTTTATATATGCAAGACCAAGGTTTGTGTAGAGTGTTGGAACATTGGCATTCCTTTTTATCAACTGTCTGAAGATATCTGCCGCTTTTGCATACTCTTCAAGTTTAAAATAGACCATGCCTAAAAGATTTAATGCCTTATCGTCATTCGGTTTAATTTCAAGGGCCTTCTCAATCTCGTCTTTTGCTTCAACGATATTATTATTCTGCAGAAATTTTCTGGCATTCTTAAAATATTGTGCAAAACTCCCTTCCTTACCCTTTAACTCCTTCTTAGCCATTCACTCCTCCATATAATTAGAAGGTATCTCCTCTCTCTTGCTATATTTTAACATCCATACAATCACATCGCGCACAAATTTCTGCGTCGCCTTAATAGGTGGGACATTCTTGTATTTTTCGACTCTCTCAGCCCCTCCATGATATGCAGCAAGAGCAAGGGAAATGTTATTGTCAAACCTATCCAGCAGATTTTTTAACAAACGGACGCCGCCTTCAATATTATCCGCTGGATTGAATGTATCCTCAACATTAAGCATTTCCGCCGTTTCAGGCATAAGTTGCATCAAGCCCATGGCGCCTGCAGGCGAAAGGGCATTGGGGTTAAAATCGCTCTCAACCTTTATGACTGCCTTCACCAGATTATAATCAACCCCGTATTTATTTGAGAAATGTCTGATGTAACCATCAATCTGTTTCATAAATGAGTCATTTTTCGGCAACTTAAGTCTCTCTTTGTAAATCAACCTCAACCCTGATCCCGTCGGAACATTTGTAAAAAGCAGATTCCCATTTTCGTCAAGCCCCATGTATATATCTGCCCGGAGAATGCCTTTCAAGAGCATGAGGAAAATGATTATTATTTTATATCTCCCTCGCATCTATCAGAAATATAGAACAAAAAATAAAAAATGTCAAATTTTATTACCCAGATTCCTTTAGATAATTTATTATATCATCCCTCACCCTGTTGAATTTTTCCTTCTCTTTCTTGATCTCCTCCTCAAGTTTTTTTATTTTCTTGTCTCTTGTCAATATTTCTTCATTCAGCCTTTCAATTTCCGCTTTTTGTTCCTTCACAATCCTCTCAAGTTCAACCTTCTCCTGCATTACTGCGAGAACCTGTTCCTGCATTGATGCAAATTCCTCCTCAGTTACATGAAACCCAAGGAAATTATTAATCTTCTGAAGGAGCTGTTCATTGGTGAAGGGAATATGCATGTAGTCATCTGCCCTGACCTTTAATTTCTTGTGTTTCTGGAAGTCTTCTTCTTCTGCATCTTCTGACATAAGTATGAGGGGAATACCACTCAACTGGGGATCCTCTTTGATTTTTTTGCAAACAACAAAGCCATTCATATCTTCCAGTTCAACTGAGAGAAGTATAAGGGAAGGCATTATTCTTCTCGTTAATTTCATGCACTCCTCACCTGATTCTGCAGTTATCACTTCAAAATGGGAGGCTTCAAGAAGATTCACCAGTTTTAGATTAAATACAGGGTCTTTATTGGCTACAAGTATTACCTTTTTATTTACCATCTTTAAATTACCATTATATTGTTTAATATTTTATCACATTTCTTTAAAACATTCCCTGAACTTTTCAACTGCTGCAACTGCGTCCTTCGCATAAATATCAGCACCAATCCTCCTTGCAAATTCTTCAGTAACTGCTGCTCCTCCCACTGCAACTTTTATCTTCATCCCCTCCTTTCTGAGTAGTTCTATAACCTCCTTCATCTTCACCATCGTAGTGGTCATCAGTGCACTCAATGCGATTACATCCGGTTTCCTTTCCTTTGCAACCTCAATAATCCTTCTGGATGGGACATTTTTACCAAGGTCTATGACCTCAAAGCCGAAGTTCTCTAACATTGCAATAACGATATTCTTGCCTATATCATGGACATCACCTTCAACAGTGGCAAAAATCACCCGGGCAATCTTTTGTTTTTTTTCTGCTTTAAGTTCCTCTTTGAGTCGCTCAAACCCTTTCTTCACAACCTCTGCTGAAAGCATAACCTGAGGCAGAAAGATCCTGCCAGCACCAAAATCCTTCCCGACAATCTCAAGGGCTGGCACAATAGCAAACTGGGTAATTTCAACAGGCTTTTTCCCTTCCCTCAAGGCCTGCTCAATTAGTTCAATAATCATCTCTTCATGACCATTAATAATTGCAGATTTGATCTGTTCTATTATCCCGCCCTCTGGAGCTTTTTTTACAACCCTTTCCTCACCCCGGGAGTACTTTTTTACATAAAACTGGCTACCAGAGTCTCTCCCGGCGAGGAGTGCAGAGGCGTAGAATATACCACGTGTATTTTCATCCATTGGATTGATTATTGCGCAATCAAGACCGCTGGCTATTGCCATAGCAAGAAAGGCGGAATTAAGATATTGCCTTGCAGGCATCCCAAAGGAGATATTGCTCACCCCAAGTATTGTGAAGATGCCCATCCGGTGAAGTTCACTTATGGCTTTAAGTGTTTCCTCTGGCTTTCCCTTTCCCGCACCCACTGCAAGTGTGAGGGCATCAATAAGGATATTCTCTTTATAAATCCCGAAACTCTCCGCTGTCTTTAAGATCTTTTCAGCAATTTTGAGACGCCTCCTGGCACTATCCGGGATTCCTCTTTCATCAATTGTAAGCCCGATCACAGATGCTCCGTATTTTTTCACCAGCGGAAGAATTGCCTCCATCTTCTTCTTCTCCCCTGTAACAGAATTCACAATTGGCTTGCCATCAACTGCCGTAAGCCCTGTCTCAATAACATCGGGATTCGGGGAATCAATCATCACGGGCCTGTCACAGACAGTATTAACCGCAAAGATTGCCTTTTTCATCATTAACTTTTCATCAACAAGGGCGGCACTCACATTAATGTCAAGGATTACTGCGCCCTCCATGCTCTGTCTCTGTGCCTCCTCCCTTATGTAAAGTGTGTTGCCCTCACGCAGCTCCTTTGCAAATCGCTCCTTCCCGGTAGGATTTATTCTCTCGCCAATTATAAGCGGCAGAGAGTCCAATGTATGAATTATTGCCTTTGTCCTGCTGGCAACCTTAAGGGCTCCTCGATCCTTCCTGAGTTCAAGTCTAAAGGGCAATTTTTTAACTGCATCAGAAATTGCTTTGATGTGGTCAGGCGTTGTTCCACAGCATCCGCCAATAATTCTTGCTCCAACAGCAACCGCATCCGCTACATATCTTGCCATCTCCTCAGGTGTGGCTTTATAGCAGGTCTTGCCATCAATAAGCTCCGGTATACCGGCATTTGCCTCTATTATCAACGGAAGGGAGGTAACCCTTGACATTCCCTTAATCACCTCAAAGAGCCGCTCAGGGCCCACGCCACAGTTTGCTCCAACCACATCAACACCAAGCCCCTCCGCCACAACAGCAGTTACTTCACCGGGCGTCCCGAGAACAGTCCGGAGGTCTTCATTAAATGTCATCATCGCAAGGACCGGTATGTCAGAACACTCTCTGACAGCCACAATCGCGGCTTTAAACTCTCTAATATCCATCATGGTCTCAATTGCAATGAGATCCGCACCTGCCTCAACAATGGCTCTTGCCTGTTCTTTAAATACATCCACTGCCTCTTCAAAGGTAAGATCCCCCACCGGCTCAATAAATCTGCCAGTGGGACCAATGGAGCCAGCAACATAGGCCCTTCCCTGCGATGCCTTCTTTGCATTTTTTATTCCAGCGTAATTAATATCGTAAACCCTTTTCTCAAGGCCAAAGTCTTTAAGTTTAATGCGATTCCCTCCAAAGGTATTGGTATCCAGAATCATTGCCCCTGCCTGAATGTACATCCGGTGAATCTTTTGGATCAACTCAGGCTTGCTCAAGTTTAATTCCTCTGGACAGGCGCCCGGGCTCATACCCATTGACTGGAGCATTGTGCCCATTGCGCCATCCATAACAAGGACGCGATTCCTTATTATCTTCCTGAAGTCATCCATGAGTTAAAAAAGTTCTGCCCGCATAACTGTTGAAATCTTCTCATTAAGAAAGATCCTGCCGAGTTTTATAAATTTATCCGGCGCATCCGTGACATAATATTCAATATTATTACTCCCCTTTCTGGAATTCCCTTTTATTCCCCTGGTCATAAGCACGCGTTTAACATCTCTCGCAACCTCCTCTGCTGAATCCACAAGGGTAACATCCTCACCCACTGTCTTCTGAATAACCCTTTTTAAAACAGGATAATGGGTGCACCCGAGAATAAGAACATCAACCTTTAATTTTCTGAATTCAGCAAGATAGTGCTCAGCGACACTATAAGTAATCTTATGCTCCACCATTCCCTCCTCCACGAGGGGGACAAAGAGCGGACATGCTCGGGGAAATATTTTTATCTTATTGTTAAACTTAAGAATTGCTCTGGTATATGAGCCGCTCTTAATCGTTGCCTCTGTTCCTATTACACCTATCCTTCCTTTTTTTGTCTTCATTACAGCAGCCCGCGCACCTGGTTCAACTACTCCAAGAACATCAACGGGCATTCTCCTTCTTAATTCTGTTAGCGCGATAGAGGAGGCAGTATTACAGGCAACGACCAGAAGTTTTATGCCCCTCTCCATCAGGAAGCGGGCATTCTCACGGGAATACCTTATCACTGTCTCAGGAGACCTGTTCCCATAGGGCACTCTCGCTGTGTCTCCGAGATATATTATCCTCTCCTGCGGGAGACAATCCTTTATTTCTTTTACCACTGTAAGTCCGCCGACACCTGAATCAAAAACGCCAATAGCCCACTGGGAAATGTCATTCATGCTCTTTCCTTACAACATTTTCTATGATTTAATCTATCAGAAAGAATGATTAAATGCAAGGGGTAAGGACGGATCTGAACCCTGTCCTTACCCGGGGATGGGTGAAGAAGGAGTTATTTCTTCTCTTTATTCTTTGCGCTCTTCTTTGATTTGCAAGCCATCAATTTCACCTCCCTTATTGTTTATTATTTTTAATATTAAGACCATTCTCTAAAAAAGTCAACAATTAAAAATATTATACCCTATCATCTATCAGTTTGCAAATTTATTCAATTGACATTTTTTAAAAGATTTGATAATTTTAACATAAGAGTAAAAAGACAATGAAATTTTTAAAGAGCGCACTTATATTTTTATTTATCCTTTCACTCCCCATCCTCCTCTATCGCTGTATAAATGTTGACCAGAAGATTAAACTAAGAAGCGATGGAAAGGGAACAGCGACAATAGTTTATTACATACCTGAAAAACTATATCAGAATCCTGTATCTATTAAAAAATTGAAGGATTACATTCCGGTGGAGGAGGAAGATCTAATAAAAATCTATTCCTCAAAGAAGGGGATAAAGATAAAGGACACAAAAACAAAAAAGGGAGGTAAAGCGAGGGAAATAAGTATCAGACTCTCCTTTGACAGGATTGAGGACCTCTCTACCGATAGAATAATTTATAGTTTAAATGAAAGGGGCAATGAGAAATATCTAAAGGTTACGGTTCTCAAAAAAGAAGACAAATTAAATGAATTAAAGACAGGCACAACAATGAACAAGCCAATGGATGAACACGATATAACAGTACTCCTGGGTGAAGTGCTGTCAAGATTTCATCTCAAACTGGAACTTACACTTCCCTCTCAGCCTATAAGCGTTACAGGCGGTAAAAAAATAGATAAGAGGACTGTTCTGTGGGATGTCCCTTTTTCCACCTTTTACAAAGAAGACAAAAAAGAGATATCCCTTGAGGTTTCCTATTCTAAACATGTATCCTTCTGGCAGCGTCTGAAGGAAAAAATTGGATATTAAGGAGGTAGAGATGGGACAGAATTTTAACACACTGGAGGAAAGGATTAAAAGACTAAAATCAACAACAAAATTTATTGAGGGCGTATCTATTGTATCTCCGGATGGGCTTATTCTGGTATCAACTTATACAGACAACACAACAAGAGATCGCGTGGGCGCCATCAGTTCAGAACTTCTGATATCAAACAGAAAGACCTCCCAGGAACTGGATTGCGGAGAACTTATATCCTCTTTAATTCTCGGTACAAAGGGAGGAATCCTCCTCCACTCTATTAACGAAGAGATGATACTTGTCGTCAAGATTCTACCCGGAGCAAAGGTTGGTATTGTTTTTAACGAGACCATAAAAACAGTGAAAGAGATAAGGATGAGCGAGAAGGGATAATTTATTGAATTGATTTTTGCTTCTCTTTTATTGTTTTTATAAGATTCTCTGAGTCCGCTCTATCGAGTTTTTTCTTCGCAATGATAATCATAAAATCAACAAACTCATTCAGTTTTGATTTCAGTCGCTGATTTATGTAAAGACTGTCGAGCCCTGCAATTTTCCCAATCCTCCCGCTCTCACTGATCCTTCTTAAATTCTTCACAATCTCAGGTATAGAAAGTGTCCCATCCTCATTAATACTGACATTTTTAAATATAACCCTCTCACTTTCATCCTGCTCGGAGAGAAATTCTTCCCAGATTGCCTCTGCCTGTTTTTTCCCACCTTCAGGGACTAATTTCCCAAAGATTAATTTAAAAATATTGTTATAGTTACCAATAATCTCTTTCCACTCCATTGACTCCTGATCTTGGATGTCCTTCTTTTCTTCAACGTCAGCAGTGATGATCTCACTCTCTTCAAAAAATTCCTCCTGCGGTTTCTGCCCCTGCACAACCGCATCCTCTCCTTTGCTTTCCTCCCAGATATTTTCAAGCATATTTACAAGGTCGGAGTCCACCGATATTTCCTCCCCACTGGGTTCAACAACCTTTGATTCATCAAGAACCAATAACTCCTCCTCACTCCCCCCTTCCCTTTTCTCTTCCACCAGATCAATACTTTCCTCCTCTTTCCTCTCCGCAGTGATGGGCTCCCTCTTTGCCATTGTACTGGATTTTATCTCCTTCAGTTCCCTCTCAAGGGCTGCCTTCTCCTCCATCTGCACCTCTACCAGTTCCTTAAGATTCTTGATCTCCTGTTCTTTTTCTTTAAGTTGCCCCTTAAGAAAGATAATTTCCTGTTCAAGTTCAGCACTCTGTGCCTTTACCTTTCTCTCATTTTCCTCCTCAAGTTCCTTTATCCTTTTCAGTAATTCATCCTTTTCTCTGACCACACTCTCAAGGGTATTTAAAAATTCCTCATCCTTCTTTCTAAGTTCTTCTATCTCAAATAGCCGCCTTTTTAGGTCCTCCTCATTTGATTTGGTTCTGCTCAGTTCTGACTCAAGTTCACTTATCCTTTCCGCAAGCCCCCTTGTCCTCAACAATTCTTCGTCTTTTTCTGCAATCTGATTCTCAAGTTCCTTAATTCTCTCCTGCAGTTCATCCTCCCTCTGCCCTCCCTCTTCCATTTGCATTAACCTCTTATTAAGATTCTCTATTATCTCCTCCTTTTCCCTTACCTGTTTCTGTGCCTCTTCAATAACAGACAGTTGTGACTCTACTTTCTGGTTCAGTTCCAGTATAATCGCTTCCTTTTCGCTTACAATCGCATCTTTAGTTCTGAGCATTTCTTTGAGAGAGGACATTTCTGAGATTGCTCTTTCCAGAGATATCTCTTTTTCACTCAGTAAATTCTGGAGATTCTCTAATTCAGCCCTGGTTTTATTGAACTCTGCATCAAGTCTTGCTTTCTCTTCAGAAAGATTATTTAACTTGTCCATAAGGGAGGTTAATTCTTCGCTGTTTTCTTTTCGTATTCCTGCAAGTTCTAATTCAAGTTTCTCCTTTTCGTCCGTAAGAACAGTAATCCTATCTTCTAATTCTTTAACCCTTCCGGATAGTGCTTCAACCTGGGCAAGTTCTTTATCCTTTTCTCTCACTATTTCTTCAAGTTCAACAACTCTATCTTTGAATTTTGTAAGTTCACTTCTAAACTCGCTTATCTCTCTTTTATATTTTTCTTTTTCCCTCTCAGAGATCACAAGACTCTCTTTTATGCCATCAAGTTCTTTGAGTTTAATTTCCTGAATGCTGATTTTTTCCTGATATTCTCTCTCCTTCCTTTTATTCTCTGCTGCAACTCTCTCAGCAATCTCTGATAGCTCCTGCTTTTCTTTTTTCAGAACTCTTATCTGCTCTTTTAATAATTCATTCTCCTCCTTAAGTCGGTTGACTTCATCCTGAAGTTGTTTAACCTTTGCTTTCTCGCCATCCAGCTGCAATCCCAGTGATCTTGCCAGTTCCTTTCTTGAAGCATGCGCATCCTCCAGGTCCTTTCTCAAAAGTTCAATATCAACCTCCAGTGATTTTACCTTTTCCTTAAGGGCAATAACCTCTGTGTCTTCAACCATAACAGAGGGAACGGGAGATTTCTTCGCTCCTTCTGCCTCTGTTTTCAAGGAAACGCCGAGAAGAGCACTAACCTTATCCAGGAAAACCTTTTCATCCACCGGTTTATGAAAATACTCATCGGCACGCACGCGCAGTTTGCGGTGCTTTTCAAAATCCTTTTCAGTTGCAGTAGATGATACTACAAAGAGCGGAATGGATTTTGTTCCTCCATCCTCCCTCAGTCGCTTGCAGACAAGATAGCCATTCATATCCCTGAGCTCCAGACCAAGGACTATGAGGTTCGGCTGATATGTCTTTGCAAGGATTAGCCCTGAAGAGCCCTCCTGATGCTTAATGACCTCAACACCTGCTCTTTCAATAATATTACCCCACTTCTCTACGAAGGCGGTATCACTGTCTATAAATAGCACTCTTTTCTTCGGCACTGGATTCCTTAATTAATTTTTTATAATACCCTTTTACTAAAAATAAGTCAAGGTAATCCCCACTCAACTCAAGAGCAACAAAATTTACTCAAGCAAATCCAAAAAACTTGTGCCTGCACCAGGAAGGGGTTTCCCGAGGAAATTCTCAACTATCGTCTGTCCCACATCAGCAAATGTTTTCCGTATGCCAATTGATTTTTGTGCCTTAAAGTGAGGAGAATATACAAGAAGCGGAACATACTCCCGCGAATGGTCTGTGCTGGGCGTCGTCGGATCATTGCCGTGGTCAGCAGTTATTATAATCAGGTCATCTCTTTCTATTCTCTTTAACAGAGCCCCGAGCCATTCATCAAATTCCTCAAGCGCTCTTCTATAACCCTGAGGATTATTCCTGTGACCATAAAGCATGTCAAAATCAACAAGATTTGCAAAGATTAGACCATCATGCACCTTATACATGATTTCAATAATTCTATCCATTGTATCAGCATTATTTCTGGTATGGATTACCTCTGTAAAACCGCGAAATGCAAAAATTTCACCAATCTTCCCCACTCCATAAACCATGTGTCCTGCCTCAAGTAGAAATTCAAGAGCGCTCCTCTCCGGCGGAGGAATTGAATAATCCCTGCGGTCAGGAGTCCGCTGGAACTCACCTGCCCTGCCTGAAAAGGGTCTTGCAATGACCCGCGCTACACGGTACTTATTCAAAATCTCACGGGCAACCTCACATATTGAATATAATCTCTCAAGGGGAATGACATCCACATGGGCTGCCACCTGGAACACGCTGTCTGCTGATGTGTATAATATTGGCTTTCCAGTTCTTATATGCTCCTCTCCCAGATCCTTGATAATTTCAGTTCCGGAGGCAGGATAGTTACCAATAAATTCAACTCCGGTTCTGCTCTTTATCTCTGACAAAATCCCATCAGGGAAGCCCTGCGGAAATGTGGGAAATGGCTTATCCGTAACAATTCCCATCAACTCCCAGTGACCCACTGTGGTGTCCTTGCCTTTTGATAGTTCAGCCATCTTCCCGTAATACGCCTCAGGGTATGTCACTGGTGATACACCTTCGATCTGTGCAATATTTCCAAGCCCGAGGGACTCCAGGACGGGTAGATACAGCCCGCCTGTTACCCTTGCAATATTTGCAAGCGTGTTACTTCCCTCATCTCCGAAGTCCTTCGCATCCGGAAGTTCACCTATTCCCACGCTGTCAAGGACAATAAGTAAAATTCTTTTAAACCTCATTAAATTTAGTTTACCACAAATCAACTGGACATTTTTACCATTTTCACTTAATATAAATTCTATGCTGAGGTCAAAGACCCTGTTCTTTTATTTTCTGCAGGAATGCATCCCACCATTCTTTCTCGGCATCGTTATATTCTCCCTGATTCTTATTACCGGCAATTTATTAAAGGTACTGCAAATTTTAATTACAAAGGGTGTGGAGATTGCAGATTTTTTGCACCTGCTATTCTATATATTTATACCCCTTTTCAGCTTTGTCATCCCTATGTCCGTGATGCTAAGCATATTGATAGCGCTCAGCAGATTATCTATTGATAACGAAATCACTGCCTTCAAATCCCTTGGAATAAGCCCCTATAACTTCATTCCCCCGGCATTGACAATAGGTATCCTTGCAACTATTGTGACGGGCTCAATAACGCTCTACTTCTCTCCCCGCGCCTTTGGTGAGGTCCGAAAAATAACAACAAGAATGCTTGAATCAGGGGTTACTTCTACACTTCGGGAGGGCGCCTTTACAGAAATAATTGACGGTATTACCATTTATGCAAAGGAGATTGGAAAAGAGAGGAATCATTTTTATGATGTCTTTATCTATGATTCCAGAGGGAAGGTAAATAATTATATTGCCTATGCAAAAGAGGGTTTTATAAACTCAGCGGGAAAAGGTTATTTTTTGACCATTCATCTAAAAAACGGAAGCATTCACATCCGCTCCGAGGATTATGAGCGCCTAAAAATTCTTGATTTTACCTCCTACGAATTAAATATCCCTGTCAATATATCCCGGGAAATCCCCGGCGAATTCAGGTCGCCGAAGGAAATGCCCACCTCCTATCTTATAAAATACATTCACAGGGGCGATGGGAAACAGAGGGACATCATTAAAGCCTCAATCCAGCTTGGCAGACGCTTTTCCTTCCCGCTGGCATGCCTTATATTTGTGGTTATAAGCATTCCCATTGGATTTCTTTCGCCAAGAGAAGGGAAGGTATGGGGATTTACATTTAGTATAATACTATTCACACTCTACTACATCCTTCTCGTTGCTGGAGAGAATCTTGCATACAGGGGCTTTATTTCAGGAGGCATCGCATCAATGCTTCCAAACATTTTATTCTTGATTGCTGGAACTTATCTGAACAAATTACTTTCAAAACCAGGATAAACTGCAGGAGATGAAGGTAATATATTTATACATTATCAGGGAATATATAAAGATGTTTTTAATTACACTGATTACATTTCTTGGACTTTTTACAATCATTAACTACTTTGAAAAAATGGAAATGCTCTCCCGTTTTCAGGCATCCTTTAAGGACTCAATTGAATACATAGTGTTACGGCTTCCATCAATTGCAATAGATGTTATCCCTTTTTGTGCGCTTCTCACCTCCCTCATTCTTCTCGGTACGATGAAGAACAGAAACGAATTGACTGCGCTCAGGTGCGGAGGCGCCGCGCTCTCATCCATTATCATCCCACTGGCATTCCTGGGAATTTTAATCTCCATTTTTGAATTCTACCTGAATGAAAATATTGTCCCGCTCTCAAACAGAAGGGTAAGATTTATTGAACGCGTTAAGATTAAGAAGGAAAACCCCTTCCAGTCGCTTCAGAACAATGAAATGTGGTTTCGTGATGAAACATCATTCTATAGAATAGACCTCTATCTTCCAGAGAAGATGGTAGGAAACGGACTTACTATCTTCACCTTTGATGAAAAATTCAATTTATTGAAACGAGTGGATGCCAGAGAAATTGTCTGGGTTCATCAAAAATGGGTTGCGAAAGATAAGATTACCAGAATATTCTACGAAAATAAATCAACATACAGTTATGAAAAGGAAGGAGTGATTAATCTCCCTTATACGCCCGATGAATTGAAAAACGGAGAGGTAAAACCGGATGAAATGAATTTCTACCAGTTGAGAGCGTATCTCAAAAAGATGAAGTTTTATGGTCACAATCTTCCATCTTATTCCACAGACCTTTATTACAAAATCTCGTTTCCCCTGGGTGTGCTCATCGTGACACTCCTTGGAATACCGGTTTCACTCCGGCGGACTGAAAAACAGGGGGTGGGTACAAATATTCTTATTGCCCTTACCCTATCTTTCTTCTACTGGCTCCTCGGGTCATTATCAAGAATTGCTGGCGGAAATGGGATTATATCCCCCATTATTGCTGCCTGGCTGCCGGATATCGTATTTATTATAATTTGTTCTTATCTGTTAATAAAAACGGACTGGTGAATTCAAACTATGCACTGCCGTAACTGTGAAGTCCTGAAAGCAACAGGTTAACGCCGAGATAACAGAACATTGTCACAAAAAACCCTATGATAGCAAGTATTGCAAGACGGGTTCCCTTCCATTCCCATGTATATCTTGCATGGAGAAAACCTACATAGAAAAGCCAGGTAATCAATGACCATGTCTCCTTTGGGTCCCAGGACCAGTAACTGCCCCAGGCATAATTAGCCCAGGCAGCGCCAAGCACAATTCCCAGTGTGAGAAATATCACCCCGAAGAGAACCGTCCGGTATGTTATATTATCAAGGACTGAAAGTTCTGGTAAGAAATTCAAAAATGTCTTCCAGTTTTCATTTTCCCTGTACTTATCTTTAAGTAAATACAGCACCCCTCCTCCGAAGGCGACGGCAAAGGCAGCGTATGCAAGGAAGGAGGTGATAACATGGGCAGTTAACCAGTTGGACTGAAGCGCCGGAACCAGGGGCTCTGCGTGACCGGCATATCTTCCTGCAAAGAGCATTGTTACAGTTGCAATGAGTGTCACAAACAATCCAAGGGCAGAAATTTTGTAAATTGCCTCCACGACAAAATAAATTATGAGCATTGACCAGACAAAGAATATCAATGATTCATATAAATTCGTAACCGGAAAAAGCGTATAGAGTTTTGATAATGTGAGGACCCTTTCACTCTCAGGGACTGTGCGGTATGCCTCCATGCCCCTCAAAAATATGCCTGCAGTGTTGAATATGAAACCCGCTCCTGTAATTATTATTGCGCCGATCCGTGAGGCAAGTCCCTTTGTGATGACATGCCAGAGGAAAATGGCGAAGCCTGCAAGATAAACGAATGTGGCTATATTAAATGACTGAATGCTGTTCATTTTTTAACCTCCATTAATAACTTCTCAAGATTCGTAACAAATCTATTGAATTCCCTTTCAAAGCCAAGTTTGTTCTTAAACGAAAAGCCTCCTATGGAAATTATTGCCCTGCCATTTTTCTCCTCAATTTTTACCCACATCCGGCGATGATAAATGAGGAAGGCAAACAGTAACCCAATGCTCATTATAAAACTGCCGAGCCATACGATGTTAACCCCTGGATCCTTTGTTACCTGCAGACCTGTGTAATATAATACTGGCTCCAGAATCCTGTTCAGTACAACCTTATAATTTCCGGTTGAATGAACCTCGTCAAAATCCTTATAATTCTGAAAAATGGGGAAGCGTTTTACATTACCATCCCCATCGCGTAATTCCACAAGTGCAGCAGGACCAAATCCGGAATAATTCTCTGCATAATCAAGAATTACAATTGAAACCTTATCCATGATCTTCTCTGCCTTCTCAAGATAGAGCGTCACGTTCTGAGAAGTGCCTCTCTTTTTATCATATACAGTGACATCAAATGAAGGCGGAGAGGCAGGTCCGTAGGATGATTGGTAGAAGGTCAATCCCTTGTAAGTCAATGGCGTATTAACCTCAATGGTCTTCTGAGCCACAATTTCTCCATTTTCAATTATCTTGAGGTCACTTGCATATCTTTTGGGTCTGTTTGTCCCGGGGTAAAACTCCACTGTGAAATCATCACATTTTACGTCAAATTCAAGGGAAATTTCCTGCCCCCGTCTGAAGTCATAAACCTTTCTCACTGTCTCTCCTTCCACTATATTCACATTTGCCCTGAAGCCATATAAAGAACCAATCAATGCGCCCACCAGTATAATGATAATTCCAAGATGGGTTATGTAAGGACCTAATCGGGAAATTATTCCCTTCTCCCAGAAAAAGAAAAATGAGGGGGGCATTTCACTGATAGTTTCTACACGACCTCCGGTTCTTAAGAAGCATTCTCTAAGTTTCTTCGCAATCTCTTCTGGTTTACCATTAATCTTTATCTCACGATAAAATGGCATGGTTTTTAATTGTGCATCAGTCATGTCGGTTTTTTTATGTTTTATACTCTTGTAAACGCCGGGTAGTCGGTCAATGGAACAGACGAGCAAATTAATGGCAAGAAGAAGGATGATTCCTTTGAACCACCAGGTATGGTATATATCAAAAATCCCGAAAAAATTCAGCAGTCGGTAAAGAGGAAAACCAAATCTACGCACATACTCAATCTGTTGAAGGTCCTGAGGAATCAGCGTCCCTATGATGGAGACGCCTGCCAGGATAAAAAGAAGCGCCACTGTCAGTTTAATGGATGATAGCCGCTTTATCACTACCCTTACCGGGGCATCCTTTGGTGAGGTATTCATAATAATTTAGAATAACATTTAAATAAAAGGCATTCAAGGAATTTTAGAGGAAAAATTCTTGATTTTAATCCAGGATAATAGAATAATAATCGTGATGGAAATCACATCAAAGACATCACTTGTGGGAATAATCGGGCATCCGGTGGAGCATTCACTATCCCCGGTAATTCACAATGCCTGTTTCAAAGCATTGAAACTTCCCTTTGTCTATCTTGCTTTTGATGTCACTGATGTGGAGAATGCTATCCGGGGAATAAGGGCACTTGGCATCAGAGGGGTGAGCGTAACAATTCCACACAAAATCTCTGTTATTAAATACCTTGATAAGGTAGAGGAGATGGCCCAAAAGATTGGCGCAGTAAATACAATTGTTAATGACCGGAATACACTCACAGGATACAACACGGATGCCTACGGAATATCAATGGCATTCAAGGAGGCGGGGGTAAATCTTAAAGGAAAAAGATGCCTTGTGCTTGGCTCAGGCGGGGCTGCTCGCGCCGCCTCCTTTGTCGTCTGCGAAGCAGAACCTGCGTCACTTGATATTGCAAGCATTGAGAGTGACCAGTTAAATATTTTGATAAATGACTTACAGAAAAACTATAGACATAATATTAAAGGCACTCACTGGACAGATGAGTCAATTAAAAAACTGATAGAGTCGGCAGAAATAATAATAAATGCAACTCCTGTTGGTATGTGGCCCAATACTGATGCCACCCCTGTTAATCCTGATCTCCTGACGAGAGGAAAGACCATATTTGATGTAATTTACACCCCGCCGGAAACAGTGCTCCTTAAATCAGCAAAGAAACGCGGATGCATAACTATAAGTGGAATTGAGATGTTTGTCCATCAGGCGGGAGAGCAGTTCAGGCTTTTCACTGGAAAGCAAGCGCCGCTTCAGATCATAAGAAAAGCCCTCAGAGGAAATAAGAAAAAATGAATATAGTATTAATCGGATACCGCGGCTCAGGCAAATCAACAGTTGCAGGTATTCTTGAAAATCTGACAGGAATGAGAAAGATTTCTACCGATGCCATGATTGAAGGAAGGGTTGGTATGACAATCAGCGAATTCGTTAAGAAGAATGGGTGGGAGGAATTCAGAAATGTAGAAGAAGATGTAATAAAAGAGGTCTCCAGAATGGATAAATCAATCATAGATACAGGTGGTGGAGTTGTTCTGAGAGAATCAAACATCACTGCCCTCAGGGAAAATGGTAAAATTTTCTTTCTGAAGGCAGATCCAAAGATCCTTGCAGAGAGAATAAAACAGGAAAATACGAGACCACCTTTGATTGAGGGCAAAAAGCCCTGGGAGGAGATTGAGGAAGTGCTGAAGGAACGAATGCCCCTCTATAAAAAGGCAGCGGATTATACAATTGATACAGGTAAAATATCACCTGAAAAGGTTGCTGATAAGATTATTAAAATATTTAAGAATTATGCGATATAACAATAAATCCAAAAATCTTGACAACTTCTTAAAATTCTGGTATATATTTTAACACTTGAAAGAAGTAAGCGTAGATAGGAAAAAAGTAAAGAAGTGGGATGATATCCATCTTTTTAACGAGATTGGAAAAACCATCACATCATCCCTTGATATAAAGGAAGTCCTCTCCATTATAATGCAAAAAATTACAGAAATCCTCCAGCCAAAGGATTGGGCATTGCTTCTTCTTGACGAAGATTCCAAAAAACTCCGCTTTGAAGTGGCAGTAGGAGAACGTTCCGAAAAACTTAAAGATATTCAACTTTCCCTCGGAGAAGGAATTGCCGGCTGGGTTGCGGAGAAGGGTGAGCCGCTCTTTATAACAAATGCCCAGGAAGACCCAAGATTCGCGAGAAGGGTGGACGAAACATCTCAATACAATACCCGTTCAATAATCTGTGTTCCGCTGAAAAGTAAGGGCAAGGTGTTAGGTGTTATTGAACTGATAAATACACTGGACGAAGGACCATTTGAAGAAAACGATATTATATTCCTCCAGACAATTGCTGATTATGCGGCAATTGCAATTGAAAATGCACTGTACTTTAAGAAGGTTCAGCAACTTACCATTACCGATGATGTCACCGGACTATATAATTCAAGGTATCTTCACCAGATAATAGATTCTGAGATTGTAAGGGCTCAAAGATACAATCTTACTTTCTCAATAATATTCCTTGACCTTGATTATTTCAAAAAAGTCAATGATAACTATGGCCACCTCATAGGAAGTCAGGTCTTACAGGAAACTGCAAAGGTCCTGAAGGCAAACCTGCGAGAATCGGACATTGCAACAAGGTATGGCGGCGATGAATTTGTGATAATACTGCCTGAGACACCAAAGATGCTTGCCTACGAGGTAGCCAAACGCCTCCACAAGGCAATTAACGAGCATGTTTTTATTAATGAAGAACTTAATATAAAACTTACTGCGAGTTTTGGAGTGGCTAATTTCCCTGAAGATGCAATAACAAAACTTGATCTCATCAGAAATGCAGATATCGCTATGTACAGGGTCAAGGAATCAGGTAGAAACAACATCGCCCTTGCGTGATTCGTTCTCCTTTTTTGTAAACAGCACAAATGCCATACTGGGGCGTCGTGATGCATCGCGCATTGCAAACTGAATTCCTTCAAAATTCCAGCCCTTCTGAACCCATTCGTTAATAACCCTCTCCAGTTCCTCATCGGTCACCGTAACAACCTCCACCACCTTATACTGAAGCATACTACTTATCCTTCTCGCTTTTCTCTGATTTTTCTACCTTTGATTTCTTCTCCTCTGCCTTTCTTTTCTTTGCTTCTTCAAGAATCTTCTTTATTAATTCTATCTTTTCTTTATTCTCTTTCAATCTCACCTCATCTGTCTCGTATTTAAGATATTCATCAAAATATTTCAATGTGTTTGTTTCGTCATTGAGCGCAGCATAAGAGCGCGCGAGGTAAAAATAGGATGGAGCATCTGTAGGATTAATTTCTATCTCTTTATAAAATTCACTTATTGCCTTCTTATATTCCTCCTTAAGATAATAATAATATCCTATATTGTAGTGGAGCAATGTCATCTTTGGATCAATCTTACTTGCCCTCTCCCACATCTGAACGGCAGTTTCATTATCTCCTTCATAACTGTAAGCCATCCCCAGATTTCTGTAGAGAACCGCACTCTTCGGTGCACGCTCCAGCGCCTTCTTGTAATACTCAATGGCTTGCTTGAACTCAGCCATTGCAAAGTATGAATCACCAACACCTGCATATCCATCGGGATTGCCTGAGTCAAGTTTTATTACAATCTTAAATTCCTCAATTGCCTCCTCTGGCTTTCCCTGGGTAAGCAACTCATAGCCCCTGTAAATATGCTGCTGGGCTGATTCTGCATCAAGAGAATAGAGGAGATTAAAAGGCATGCTCATAATTAACAGAAGTTTCAAGATTTTCAGTAACATGTTTTACCCCAGAAGTTTTGCTGCCTCCTTTGCAAAATAGGTAATAATTATATCAGCCCCTGCCCTCTTGATGGAGAGCAAAATCTCCATCATTATACTCTTCTCATCCACCCAGTTATTCCTTCCAGCGGCTTTCACAAGGGAGTATTCACCGCTGACATTGTATGCTGCCACAGGGACATTAAATCTCTTCTTTACCCTGTAAATTACATCAAGATACGCCAGGGCTGGTTTTACCATTACAATATCAGCCCCTTCTTTTATGTCAAGTTCAACCTCCCGGAGTGCCTCACGGACATTTGCAGGATTCATCTGATGACTCTTTCTGTCAGAAAATTTTGGGGTGGATTCAGCTGCTTCTCTGAAGGGGGCATAAAAACTGCTGGCATATTTTGCAGAATATGACATTATTGGATGATTTACAAATCCAGCACGATCCAGCGCATCTCTGATTGCTCTCACTCTTCCGTCCATCATATCTGAAGGAGCAACGATATCTGCACCTGCAGAGGCATGGGAAACCGCTGTCTTTGCAAGGAGTTCAAGCGTGGAATCGTTCTCAATTTCACCCTTCGCATTCACAATCCCGCAGTGACCGTGATCCGTGTATTCACAGAGGCACACATCTGTGATCAAGAGTAAATCCTCTGCCTCGCTCTTCAGCGCCCGCAGTGCCTCCTGAACAATGCCATTTTCTGCATAGGCGCCGCTTGCAACCTTATCCTTCTTATCAGGGATTCCAAATAAAAGTATTGCAGGGATGCCCAGTTCCTTTATCTCCTTTACCTCCTTCACCAGTTCATCTATTGAATAGCGATAAACCCCCGGCATTGATGATATCTCTGTCTTCTTTTTACTGCCAAATTCAACAAAGACAGGATAGACAAGGGAGTCAACGGAGAGTTTTGTCTCAGATACCATCTCTCTTAGAACTGGATTAAACCTGAGCCGTCTCAATCTCTGGACAGGAAAACCCATAAATCTGTATTCTATTATCAATAATATTAAAAATCAAGAGATTTTACAGGAATGAAATGCATCTTGATTCTATTTACACATTCAATCAAATCCCTTACAGGGAAGTTTCTCCTCAAGGCGTTTCAACCTGAAGTGCTGGATAAGCGCTATAAATTCGGAAGATAGAAGGGGATTTTTTCCCATGTAGAAGAGATGGCTCGGGCAATCACAATCAGAGGAGCCAAAATTATCAATCTCCTGAGAGGAAATTTTTCTGAGTTCGCCTGCAATTTCACACTCAATATCATCCCTTGTTCTTATGGGTATTTCCTTAAAAAATTCTGCCTTCTGAGCAAGATAATCAATGTGCCAGTGCAGTTTTTTTATCCTCCTTCTGTGCCTGAAGAGGCGCTCCTTCAATCCCTTCTTTGCAGAACCTACATAAAGGTAGAAACCTTTTCTGAAGTAAATCATTCCCAGTTCTCCAACCTTCGTCCCAATATTTTTCTTGAGTTGATAAATAATTATGTAACCTCCCCTATCGGTTGCTTCTTCTTTAATTAAATCCCATGGAATCTTAAGCTCTTTTATTTTAGCCACATCACAAAGATTATCCTCAAGTGCTATACATATTGCTCTGACGTCAACAGTATCTTTACACTCAAGCAATTTCTCTGCAAACTTAAGGTCAATGTGATATGCCGGGAGAAAATATTCTGTCCCCGGGTGCATAACAACAAAGAGAAGGTGGGACTTATATCCCTTCGCATTTAATTCCATAAGCCCCTCAATGTGCCTTGTGCCTCTTTCTGATACTGCATCTGGAAACATTGATATCCTTCCTTCAAAAAGGGTGCAGGTCTTGACTTCCATAATATGTTTCTCCTTCCCATCTGTAAGCAAAAAGTCATACCTTGAATCTCCTAAATCAATCTCCCTTCTCGCCACCTCAAGGTGCCCTAATCCCGGTATCCTCTTTTCTGAGAGAAGTTTTTCAACAATGTAGTTGGTAAGATGGGTGTGGAGCAATACCGGCAGGCCATCCTTCTCTACAGCCATCACTGTATATGGTAATTTTTCTGCCCCCTTATTCTTTAAAACAATCAGCATTCTGCCATAGAGCAGGAGTTCCCATAACCTTCCAGGATTTGGTAGATAGGCAAAAACGCTTTTTCCGTCCACCTCACAGCGGAGCGTAAACCTGTTTATCCTCTCAATGAATTTCCCTTTTTTAAGTTCCTTTACTATATCTCGCTTATGCATGAAAGTTACCTTCTTATTTTAACGCGAGAGGAAAAATTTTAATCTCTTTCACCCTTACATACACTCTGATGCTTATTCCTGATTGCCTCTGACAGATTATCAAGGGCACTGAAGGCTTGCTCCTCTGGATACCCCTTTACAAGGACGGGGTCAAAGAACTCAAGTTTTACATTGCTTAAGATCCCCTTTATTTGCTCCACTGCCTTGCCACCCCAGGAGTAGGAGCCAATTATTCCGGCGAATTTTGCCTTGGGCCTTAAGGCATTCATAAGGAATGCAGCATAAATCACATTTGGGTGGGCACCGGAGAGAACAGTGGGCGTTGCAAAAATCACAGTGGCCGCATCAACGAGGGCAATTGCAAGGTTGCCTGCATCCTCACCGGTCATATCAAAGGGCCTGACCTCAACTCCTCTCTCTTTGAGGGCGTCAGCAAGGTGTGAGACCATCTTTGAGGTGCTCCCGTACATTGAAGTGTAGGGAATTATGGCAATGTTTTTGACATCCTCAGATGCCCAGTCCGCCTGCGCCTCAAGGATAAATTTGGGTCTGTCGTAAACCGGACCGTGGCTCGGTGCAATAAATTCAACCGCAAGGGAATTAATCTTTTCAAGGTGCTTTCTTATATTCGCACGAAATGGCATCATCACCTCGGCATAATATCTCTTTGCAAGCAGATAAACCTTCTTCTCATCATGTGCAAAGAGTTCGGATGTAGCAAAATGGGAACCCAGAAAATCACAGGTGAAAAGAACCTTATCTTCAGGGATATATGTAAAAATTGTCTCGGGCCAGTGAACCCAGGGTGCAAAGATGAACTGCAGTGTTTTATCACCGAGCGAAAGCGTCTCGCCGTCATTGATTACAATAAATCTATCATCAGGGATCAGCAGAAGGTCAATAAGCATTTCCTTACACTTTGCATTACAGACAATCCGTGATTCCGGATATATTTTCAAAAGTTCCGGAATTGCGCCAGAATGGTCCTGCTCTGCATGATTTGAAATTATATAATCAATCTTATTGACTTTTAGTTTTTTTAAATTCTCAATCAGTTCAAATGTCTTCGGAGGATAGACCGTATCAATGAGTGCTGTCTTTTCACTCCCGTAGATTAAATATGAATTGTAACTCGTTCCCTCGGGAAGATGAATTAGTTCATCAAAGACCCTGCGATTCCAATCCACAGCCCCTACAGAATAAATTCTTTCTTTCATCTTTATCACTGCCATATCAAGCCCTCCTTCCTGATTAGTGTAATTGTTTTTTAAATAAAAATAAATATAAATCAGCAGGAATAATTCCTTGCATATTCCGGGGATAATTTATATAATTGAGAGAAAATTTCAAAGAGGTGAAGAATATGAAGATTATAAAAGGAGTTTTTCTTATGACGCTCTTTCTTGCCTGCTCAAAAGGCGGGCATAATGTGAGCATTCCCCCTGGTTGTAATCCTGTTTCCCTGGATGACTGCTTTCTGCCATTTCCGTCCTCTTATTATTTAAAAGAAGACCCTGATACCGTTACAGGATTCAGGGTGAACATCCCGGAGGGCGTGCTGCCGGTAAACACCGACGGAACAGCCCTGAGACCTGATAAGTTCAATCTTGCCGATGGCTTCAGCCCGGCAACTGCCCTTCTTGCATATTTTAAAGAGGGCATTGACCCTGCAACACTACCGCCCATAGATGATATATCAAAGTCCATTACAGAGGCAAGTTCTATTCAATTGCTTGAATGGGGGAGCGGAGAGCGCGTTCCACTATTCGCAGAACTTGACGCAAATGCCCTTGAAGGAGAGCGTCAGGTCCTTATCATCAGGCCCATGGTCCGACTCAAGCCGGCAACAAGATATGTAGTGGTAATTAAGGATTCTGTGTTGAACAAAGCGGGCGAGCCCCTTTCTCCTCCTGAGCCATTTAAAATCATCCGTGATAATGAAAAGACAGATACAAAGGAATTAAAGCAACTCCAGTCAACCTATACAGAAATATTTGAATTCCTTGAGAGTAACGGAATTGCAAGGGAAAACATTGTGCTTTCATGGGATTTTGTAACAGCAAGCGATAATTATATCCTGAGCCATATGTTAAAGATTCGTGAGGAGGTTTTAAGAGAGGCAGGAGCCACAGGATTAGGTTATGAGATTAAGCGAATTACAGAATACTCCGAAAGTGAGGACCCGAACCTCTGGAGAGAAATAACAGGTGAATTTGATGTCCCTTCATTTTTAACTGAAACTGAACCAGTTGTTCTCAACACGGATGAAAACGGAATGCCTCTTTACACCGGAAAGACATACAAGGCACCCTTCGTTGTCCACATTCCACAGTGTGCAAAAACAGCGCCATTACCACTCAGAGTCATGATATTCGGTCACGGGCTATTCGGAACTGCAGAGGGAGAGATGGACAGTGGATATGAGAAAAGCGTGATAAATACACTCTGTATGATCCAGATTGGAACTGACTGGATAGGGCTGGCATACTACGATCTTCCGGATGTGATTGTTTACACTGTCCGAGACATGAACTACTTCAGTATAATCACTGACCGGCTCCAGCAGGCACACGGAAACGCTATAATGCTCGCGCGACTCATCAAGGGAAGGCTTGTAAAGGAACCGATCCTGAGCAAGGAGGGACCAAATCTTGACAGGTCCTGTTCTCAGAGAGCATGCACACCCCTTGCTGATCCTGAAAATCCCGAGATTTATTATTACGGAATATCTGACGGTGCAATCCAGGGAACAACTTTCATGACACTCACGCCTGATGTGGAACGAGGGGTGTTAAATGTAGGTGGCGGTCCATGGTCATACATGATGTTCCGGAGTTCCAACTTCCCACAGTTTAAGATGCTCATTGAATCATATTATCCTGATAGATTAGACCAGCAGTTGCTAATTGCAATTTCCCAGACATTCTGGGATTTCACTGACCCTGTGACTTACGGAGCCCATATAATAAAGGCTCCTCTCCCTGATACGCCTCCAAAGAAAATAATTCTTCAGGAGTCAAGGGGTGATGCTCAGGTTCCAAATACATCAACTCACATCCTCGCACGGACCATGGGACTCAAAGGGCTTGCACCAATGGTCTATCCTGTTTACGGGATTACAGAAGAACCGGGTCCAATTGAGGGTTCTGCTTACACCCAGTGGTTTGTTGTTCCCGATGCCATTCCATTTCCTGATGAAACAAAGAATATTCCGCCCCAACCAAATGACGCCCATGAAGCAATCAGGCGATTACCCGAACTGATTGAACAACTTAACCTGTTCTTCCGTCCGGACGGCAAGATTTATCAGACATGCCCCGGGGGTGGAGCCTGTAGATTCGAAACAGAGGTAATGCAGTGAGCGTTCTTTAAATGGAGAGCAGATTCTTAAATGCATGTAGAAGAAAGCCTGTGGACTGCACGCCCCTCTGGCTCATGCGACAGGCAGGGAGGTATCTTCCAGAATACAGAAGGATTAGAAAGAAGATTTCCTTCATTGAAATGTGCAAAAATCCTGAGATTGCCGCTGAGGTTACGCTCCAGCCATTGAGAAGATTTGAACTGGATGCAGGTATCATATTTGCCGATATTCTCCTGCCCCTTGAAAAACTTAATGTTGGTCTCCACTTCACAGAGGATAATGGTCCTAAAATTAAAAAGCCCGTAAGGACAAAAAAGGATGTGGATAAACTTAAGGTTATTCCTCCAGAAGAGAACACCCCTTATCTCTTTGAGGCAATAAGAATTGTGAAAAGAGAACTCAATGGAAAGGTCCCTCTCATTGGATTTTCAGGCGCACCCTTTACTCTGGCAAGTTACCTCATTGAGGGAGGCCATTCACAGAATTATCTCCAAACAAAAAAACTGATGTTAACCACACCGGAGGTCTGGAATAAACTCATGGAAAAGTTGACGCTCATCGTCCTCAATTATCTGCTGGCGCAGGTGGATGCGGGAGCAGAGGCCTTACAGGTCTTTGATTCCTGGGTGGGATGTCTTTCGCCATCAGAATATAGAGCCTTTGTCCTTCCCTTTATGAAAAAATTATTTAATGGGCTCAAAGCAAGAGATGTGCCCGTAATACACTTCTCTACAGGCACCTCGGGCATGATAGAGTTAATAAGGGAGGCAGGGGGCGATGTGATAGGTATTGACTGGAAGTTAACGATTGATTCTGCCTGGAATAGAATAGGTTATGATAGAGCAATCCAGGGAAATCTTGATCCTGCAGTGCTTCTCGCACCTCCTGAGGTCCTCAAAAGAGAAACAATGGATATCCTCAAAAGGGTTAACAGGAGAAGGGGACATATTTTTAATCTGGGTCACGGCATTCTTCCCGCAACACCCATAGATAATGTAAAGGTCCTTATTGATACGGTTCATGAATTCTAACAGAGAGAGAACTGGCGTGCTTCTCCTCGGTTTCGGCGCACCTTCGGACATTGATGAAGTTGAGGGCTTTCTCAAAAGTATCACCGGCACTCAGAGGGTCCCGGAAAATTATTTAAAGCAAATCATGGAGAAATACATTGCCATCGGGGGGAGTTCGCCATTCAAGCGGATAACCTCAGAACTCAGAGAGAAACTGCAGAACTCCCTAGGAGAGAGTTATTCTGTCACCTGCGGATTCAGACATTCATCACCAACTATAAGTGATTCAGTGAATACACTGGTTGCTGAAGGGATCAAAAAAATCCTGTGCCTCCCTCTAACCCCCCATTATTCTTATTTCAGCACCGGTGATTACATAAAGAGGGTAAAAGAGAGTATCTCTGAAAAAGGAGGAACGGAAATTTACCCTATTTTATCATGGCACAACCATCCGGAATACATAAATCTCCTGATAAAGAGTATAATGGAGTCACTGAAGGATCTTCCTTCAGGAGAAGTTTGTATCCTATTCACTGCCCACAGCTTACCTGTTGAAAAGATTCCACCTGATGACCCCTATGTCAGCCAGTTGAATGAAACAGTCTCGCTCGTCAAAGAGAATATCCCGACAAAGAATCTTCTCTTCCGCCTCGCCTATCAGAGCAGACGGGCAGGGATGGACCGCTGGCTTGAGCCGGATGTTAATTCAGAACTTGAAAAAATTTATGCGGAGGGAATAAGGGATGTCATCGTCGTTCCCTTAAGCTTTGTCTCTGACCATCTTGAGACACTCTATGATATTGATATCCTTCTAAAAAGGCAAGCAGAGGCGATGGGCATACATTTAAAAAGAACTCCTTCCTTCAATACAGGCGATGCATTCGTGAATCTTCTCAAAATTATTATTATTGACTTTATGAAAAAGAGCAATATATGAAAAGAATTGCAATAATAGGAGCAGGAATATCGGGATTAACCCTTGCCTATAAATTAAAAAAGATGGAACTTAAGGACATTGAGATAAAGGTCTTTGAGAAAAATAACAGAGCAGGCGGAACTATTCTCACGGAGAAATATTCTGGCTTCACAATAGAAGCAGGACCTGACTGTTTTATAACTGAAAAGCCCTGGGCTATGGAACTTGCCAGAGAGATAGGACTTGGCAGTCGCCTAATTGGAACCATCCCGGAAAAGAGAAAAACTTATGTGCTTTCGGATGGAGCGCTCCATCCCATTCCGGAGGGTTTAATTCTAATGATTCCTACAAAAATCCTTCCTCTTATAACGAGCACTCTCTTTACCCCTTCAGGGAAGATCCGAATGGGACTTGAGATCTTTATTCCCAGGAGAAGATCGACTACAGACGAATCCCTGGCAGAATTTATCATAAGACGATTTGGCAGGGAGGCGCTGGAAAAAATTGCAGAACCCCTTGTTGCTGGCGTGCATGCCGGAGAGCCTGAAACAATGAGCGTAAAGAGCAGTTTCCCTAAGTTCGTGGAGATGGAAAAAAGATACAGGAGTTTAATACTCGGGATGTTGAGGATGCGCGGGAAGTTTAAGAAAAAATATGGTGGATCTGAAGAAGAGAAGAGCATGTTCATGACCTTTGTGAATGGTCTGGGGGAGATGATTGAAAAACTGGAGGAACTAATCGGGAGGGAAACAATTATATTCAACCGGGAGATAACGGATATCCAGAGAAGCGCTGATGGGTTTATAATCAAATCTCCCGGAAACGAGACTGAAAGGTTTGACGCCCTGGTCCTCGCTGTTCCTTCCTATATTTCTGCAAATCTTCTAAAAAATACTTCTCCTGAACTAAGCAATTTGCTAAAAAATATACCTTTTGTATCAACGGCTACAGTAACTCTTGTATATAAAACCGATAATTTCCATCATCCCTTAGACGGTTACGGCTTTGTTATTCCCTCAAAGGAAAAGAGAAAAATCATGGCAGTTACATGGACATCCAGTAAATTCAGATTTCGTGTGCCCCATGGCTTTGTAATGCTCAGATGCTTCATCGGCGGGGCAAGGAATTCTCATCTCGTTGATCTAGAGGATGACGAATTAATAAAAATCGTCCGTGAGGAACTTAAAACAATTATGGGAATAATGTCAGAGCCCTATCTTACAAAGATCTATAAGTGGCCCAGGGCAATGCCCCAATATGTAATTGGACATGAAGAGAATCTCAGAAGGATTGAAGAAAAACTGAAGAGAATTCCTGGGCTTTTCATCGCAGGGAGTTCATACAGGGGGATCGGGATAAGCGACTGCATAAAAAATGCCACAGAGGTGGCAGAAAAGGTGAAAGAAATTATCTCCTCCGGGTAAATCATACCCTTCAGGATCGTATAATTTGTCGACTTTTTATAGTATATTACTCCGTCGCCAGTTTATTCCCCTTCACCCAGATTCTTCCTCCATCATAAAACTCCTGCTTCCATACTGGCAGATATTTCTTTATCCTCTCTATCCCGTACCTGCATGCCTCAAAGGAATCCGCTCTGTGCGGTGTGCCCACAGCAACCACAACGCTTATTTCCCCAACTTTAAGTTTGCCCACTCTATGAACAATACTTACACGATCTGTCTTCCACCTCCTTTTTATCTCACCTGCTATATCTTTTAAATGCTTTTCCGCCATTTCTTTGTATGCCTCATACCGGATGCCTCTGACCCTCCTGCCCTCATTTCTGTTTCTCACTGTGCCGATGAAAACACTTACAGCCCCGCATTCATCGCCCATTGCATCCTCTATTGCCTTCTGAAGATTTATTTTCTTTTCCACAATCTTAATCACATTATCCTCCGCTCACAGGGGGTAAAAGTGCAACTTTATCGTTATGTTTAAGTTTAATATTATCCCGAACGACCAGACCATTCACCGCAAAGACAATACTGTTGTTAAGTTTTAATGCATTACCATACTTCTCCACGAGTTTCCTTTTTAAATCATTCAATGTTGCACCTTCTTCCATCTGAAATTGCACCGATTCAGCGCCTGCTCTCTCCTTCAGGATTGCAAAAAACTGGACTTTTATATTCATCAGTTAATTATAAATTCCTTTCTGACAGGAGTCAAACAAAGTCAAAATCTCGTAAGTAGCAAAACTTAAGTGTGGTCATACTATGGCTATCTATTTAACCTGCGGGGAGGGGGGTATATTATCAGTATCAGTGCCTTGTAACTCTCCCTACCTTAAGTGCAAAATAATGAAATGAATATTTTAAAGAAAAAAGTAAATATAGTTTTTAAAACAATATCCCCCTAAAGATTTGCTACTTCCAAAATGTCTCTATTCTCAGATCCAGGGAATACATCAACTCCTTTTTTGTTTGACGATTAAATAATTTCATTGTTATTCTAAAATTATGAGTTCATTAAAAGGAAAACACTTCAAGATAATAAAGAAAAAGATGCTGAACTCCCAGACCGGACTTTTTGTTATCCATGCTCCGCGTATTGCAAAAAAGCACAGAGCGGGACAGTTCGTAATATTACGCATTAACGAAAACGGCGAAAGAATCCCTCTTACAATTGCCGACTCCGACCCTGGAAAGGGAACAATAACTATCGTCTGTCAGAGTGTAGGAAAAACAACCACAATGCTTAACACCCTGAAGGAAGGAGATGAAATCCTTGATCTTGTGGGTCCTCTTGGAAATCCAACTCACATTGAGAATTACGGCACAGTTCTTGTAATAGGCGGTGGAGTGGGAACTGCAGAGGCATACCCGATTGCAAGGGCCTTTAAAGGGGCAGGAAATAAAGTGCTCGCAATCATCGGCGCAAGGACAAAGGAACTTATAATTTTTGAAGATGAGATGCGCCAGTTCTGCGATGCTGTCTACGTGACAACCGACGACGGATCTTATGGCGAAAAGGGCCTTGTGACAGATGTACTCAAAAAACTCCTGGATTCTGGAGAGAGGATTGATATGGTCCTTGCTGTCGGTCCTGTTCCTATGATGAAGGCAGTTTCAGATGCTACAAGAAATTCCGGTATCCGGACGCTCATCAGTTTAAATTCCATTATGCTTGATGGAACGGGCATGTGCGGTGGATGCAGGGTGAGTATAGGAGGAAAAGATAGATTCGTATGCGTTGACGGACCAGAATTTGATGGACATATAGTTGATTTTGATCTGCTGGCAAAAAGACAGAGGATGTATATTGAAGAAGAAAAAAGATCCATGGAACTATTTAAAGAGGAACACTGTAAATTATTCACATGAAGATTGATAAAAGCAAGGCAAAGGAACTTATAAAGACACTCAAGATTCCTGACGAAGAGAATTTAAAAAGAGAGCGTGAAAAGGAATACAGGAAGACCCTTGCAAAAAACCTGACAACTCATGACAGGAATAAAATTCCACGCCAGAGGATGCCTCAACAGGACCCTGAGGTAAGAAATAGTAACTTCAATGAAGTAAATTTTGGTTTTTCTCCGGAACTCGCCATGGAAGAAGCAAAGCGCTGTCTTGACTGTAAAAAGCCCTATTGCATTGCTGGCTGTCCTGTCGGTATTGATATACCCGGTTTTATAAAATTGATAGAATATGGCGATTTTATTGGCGCGGCAAGAAAATTGAAGGAGACAAATGCCCTACCGGCAATATGCGGCCGCGTCTGCCCTCAGGAAGAACAGTGTGAAATGGTCTGTACCAGGGGCTTAAGCGGTGGTGCACCTGTTGCCATCGGTCATTTAGAAAGATTCGCTGCTGATTATGAAAGGGAATCCGGTGAGGTTCTTATCCCTGAAATTCCGCCACCAACCGGTAAAAAGGTGGCAATCATTGGTTCTGGACCTGCTGGTTTAACTGCTGGGGGAATTCTGGCACAGAAGGGGCATTCAGTTACAATATTTGAGGCACTTCATGTTCCCGGTGGAGTTCTTGCATACGGCATTCCTGAATTCCGCCTCCCCAAGAGCGTTCTTGCAGCTGAGGTAGAATATGTAATGAAACTCGGCGTTGAGATTGTGACAAATTTTATTGTTGGCAAAACAGCAACTCTTGATGACCTCCGGGCTGAAGGCTATCAGGCTTTCTTCATTGGAACGGGCGCCGGACTTCCAACTTTCATGAATATAGAGGGTGAGAACCTCAACGGCATTATGTCAGCCAATGAATACCTAACAAGGGTAAATCTTATGAAGGCGTATCTCTTTCCTTCCTATGATACGCCGGTCAAAAGGGCAAAGAATGTGGCTGTCATAGGAGGCGGTAATACAGCGATGGATGCAGTAAGAACCGCAAAGCGGCTCGGTGCAGAAAGAGCCATGATTGTCTACAGGCGCTCCCGAGATGAAATGCCTGCCAGGGAGGAGGAGATTGAACATGCCCTTGAGGAAGGTATTGAATTAATACCTCTTACATTGCCAAAACGATTCATCTCGGATGGAAACGGTTGGGTCAGGGCAATGGAGTGTATCAGGATGCAGCTCGGTGAACCGGATGCAAGCGGACGAAGACGCCCGATTCCCATAGAGGGATCCGAGTTTACGATTGATGTTGACCTGGTGATTAATGCAATCGGAACAAGTCCCAATCCATTAATACCACAGACAGTCAAAGAACTTAAAGTTAATAAATGGGGCGCAATTGTAGTTGATGAAAATACAAAGATGACAAACATACCAGGTATTTTTGCCGGTGGAGATATAGTGCGCGGCGGTTCAACAGTAATTCTCGCCATGGGTGACGCAAAGATAGCAGCCGAGAATATCCATAAGTATCTTATGGGGTAGTAAAATCATCACGACATGAGGGGAGGGTTTTAATTTACAATCCGTAACTTTTCTGGTAATTTATTTTTAATTACTGTGAAGGCCTTTTACTTAAAATACGAAAGAATTATTATACCTGTAGGGCTCTTCATTCTTCTTGGCGGAATTTTTTATTATCTTGACTACTATAATTATTATCTATATAACTCGGGATACAAATTCTATAATCTTGAAACCTTTATTGACCGCTTGATTCCCCTTGTCCCGGAGTTCTACTGGATTTATATCCTCTACTATCCACTCTGCTTTGCACCAATCGCTATATTAAAAGATATGGGAACATTCAGAAGGGTTGCTCTTGCCTTTGCCCTGCAGTTTGGAATATGCTTTGTAATCTTTATCCTCATCCCTGTCCGAATGGTTCAGGGTGTAATAACTGAGTCCACCTTAAGCGCCCGCGCACTTAAGGCATTTTATGATTTTGACCCAGGATTTAATGTGTTCCCCAGTTTGCATGTAGCAAACCTTGTGATGATTGTATTCATCTTCTATGAACACTCCAGATTCTGGGCAGGAGTTCTTCTATTCCTAACCATCCTCATTTCCCTGTCTACCATGTTTGTAAAACAGCACTATTTTGTTGATGTCCTTGCCGGTGCTTTTCTTGGCTGGTTTGTATATTATGTTGTTTTTAAGAAGGATTTAATAAACCTTATTTTAAAGGAGTACAGAAGTGAAGCAGAATAAAATAGTATTAGCAATATCAATTATTTTTATAACACTTTCTATACAGGATTTACATCCAAGCACCTTTGATGTCTTTGGCTGCGGCTCAAGAGGTATTGCAATGGGGAATGCACTTACATCTCTCTCTGATGACTGGTGCGCACCATACTATAATCCTGCAGGAATCACTAATCGGAAAAATACCCTTGGCGGTGGTATTATATATTCATTTGATGCTCTCAAAATTATTCCCTATGGAGATGCAAAAGCCACAGAGAATATTGAGAATACCTTTGGACTTCATGTAGGTGTGACAAACAGTTTCGGTACGGAGCGATTTCGCTTTGGCATTGCAATATATACTCCCCTTGACCGCGTGCAGTTACAGCGGACGCACTTCGTAGATGAGCGAGAGGCATTCTTTTCAAATCAATTACATTTTGAACTCTACGGCGAGAGAACCCAGCGTCAGATAATCCTTCCTGTTCTTGCCTACAGGATTTTTGACTGGCTTTCAGTGGGTGCAGGAGTAAGTTTGTTTATCTATTCTCGTACAGATTCTTATGTGTATCTTCCCGATATTTTTGACCAGTCAAAGGCGTACATTAATGTTAACAATAAGCAGAAGTATACTTATGTGCCTGATATCGGAATACTTATATCGCCACTGAATCAACTATGGATTGGACTCTCATACATGGGCTCCGATGATTTTCCTATCATTGGCAGGAGTTTCGTACAGGTTCCACAACTGAATCAGGAGTTCGTCCAGATTATTGACCAGTATGTCTTTTACACACCGCCACGTATCTCTCTCGGCGCTGGATACAGGATAAGCGACGCCCTCACTGCATCCTTTGACCTCCTCTGGTGGGGGTGGTCAAATTTTCATGACAATCACGGAAAAAAGCCAGAGCCCGGGTGGAGGGATACATTCGCTCCAAGAGCAGGCATTGAATATCAACTGATGGAGCATGTTATCCTGCGGGGTGGCTTTTCCTTTGAGGCATCCCCTGTTCCTCCTCAGAGAGCAAGACAGAATTTTGTAGACAATGACCGCGAAATTTTCTCCATTGGCGCTGGCTTCCCCTTCAAGATTGATACAAGAAATTGTGAGGCAAGCATCCACTTCCAGTATCAACAGTTTAATAAGAGAAAGACCATAAAAGAAGTAGAATATGATGCAGACCCCGATGAACCGGGCGTGCAGAATCCTGGATTCCCTGGCTACGAAAGCAGTGGCGCCCTCTTCAGCGCCGGACTGGATGTGGGGTATAGGTTTTGAGGAATTTTCGTTTGATTAGTGAGTATTATCTTCCTCATTGTGCTCATGTCTGAAGGCGTGGGGATGGATGTGGGCGTATCTGCCATGGCGATGGGCATGTTCATGAATCAGATTCGCCCTGAGCAGTAATTGAATATCATCAAGGATTTCATGGGCAGGACCGTCTCTCAAAATTGAATGATCCTCGCCAAAAACAATTGCCCTTTCCGCATAGTCCTCAACGCTCTCAAGGTCATGGGTTGTGACAATAAGTGTTTTTCTCTGCTCTTTTAATTTTATAAGAATCTCTACAGTCCATGCCTGGGACCTCGGGTCAAGACCTGAAAGTGGTTCGTCAAGTATCAGAATATCCGGATTGACAGAGAGAACCGCTGCGAGGCAAACCTTCTTCTTCTCCCCGGAACTGAGCTGGAGCGATGATTTCCCAAGAAGATGACCTATGCTGAATAGTTCGCTCAGTTCCTGAACCCGCTCCTGAATTCTTTTTTTATCCCATCCAAATTGCAGAGGACCAAAGGCAATCTCCTCCTCAACCGTATCACAGAAGAGCATGGCATCAGGATTCTGTAGAAGGACACCCACCTCCTGTCTCAAAGATAGTGAAAAGGATCTATCTTTCAAGGAGGATGGGGAGAGTTCCACTCCTTTGAATTTGATAAAATTTTTCTGTGGGAAAATAAGCCCTGCAAGAAGAAATACAAGTGTGGATTTACCGGAACCATTCGCTCCGAGAATCGCGACAGATTCCTCTCTCTTCACAGAAAAAGAAATCCCGGAGATTGCCGGAACGCCATCGTAGGAATATGAGACATCATGAAGTTCGTAAATCATAGAAATATCCCTGTAAAAATTATCGGGAGAATAATTCTTTTCCCTGCAAGTCTCAGATTAACTGCCATCTTCATCTCACTCACAGCATTGAAGGATTTTTTAAATAACATGCCAGACCTCATGGCAGTCCACCTCAACTCATCATAGGTCCCATGTTTTCCAGGGACCCTTAATCTTTTTGCAATCAGAAACTCATTCAACTCTTTCTCAAAAATCTTTATATATCTTATTGCTATAAGAAGGATGAATATAACTTCGTCCGGAACCTTCAAGAATTTCATTGCCCTTATAAACTCGCCAGGTCCTTGCATAAAAGCATAAATTCCGGCAACAGAAACTATACTTGCACTCCTGAGGAAGAACCTGAGGAAAATATTTATCCCCTCCTCTGTTATTCCATAGCCATTAATACTTATAATTGGTTTGCCCGGACTTACTACATTTAATACTGAGGGTAAGCCAATAAAAAATGTAATGATAAAAACGGGAAGTATGAATTTGATGTAAGTCCTGTATCTTTTCAGCACCAGCAGAGCATAGAGATTTGCCAGGATTAGAATAATTATAAAGATGGGTATAACTTTAAGTAGTGAAATAACAAAGAGGAGGGTCAAAAATATAATAAGTTTTAGCGCTGGATAAAAATTACTTCTTTGCATTTTTCATCATCCTGTAGATAAGGTAAAAGACCCCGAAGGAAAGCAAAGAACCAATGAGAGCAGAGGCGAGGTACTCAACAGGCTCCCAGGAAAGCCAGTGAGATGAGTAATCGGGCAGGGGCGCCCATTTATATAGATTCTCAAGTTTTTTCATTCCTGCCGGTGCAACGCCAGTCATCTCACTTACAATCTCTGACTCCCATTCGCCCCAGGCATCACCAAATCCAAATCTATCCGCTGTATAATGAGCGAGAGGGGTGAGGGTAATTAAAATCAAAAGGAGAACTATCAGTCCTCTATATTTTGATATAAATCCATTCATTCAAAAACCTCCGGATAGTTTCTCTTTATGTATCTCACCAGCAGGGCTGTGAAGAGCCCTTCAATTACTCCAACTATAAGTAAATGAGGAATAAGCATGGCAGGAAGGGCAACATCAAGGGAATAGGGAGAATAGAGGGGCTGGCCATCGGCGCCTCTCTCAAGCACTGGCTGAAGACCCACCTCTATGGCAGTGGCAATGGCTGAAATGTTTATTCCAGTGTATCCCGAGAGAAAGGCAGAGTTAGAGATTCTAAAGATAAGCCATGATGAAAGGGGAAAGAGAAATGCTATGTTAAAGACATTTGCCCCTATTGCGGTGATTCCACCATCAGCAAAAAACAGTGCCTGTATCACCAGGACCAGAGATAATGCAATAGTAGCAAGGGAAGGACCAATAATAATTGCAATGGCTCCTGCTCCAACTATATGTGCACTTGTTCCGCCCGGAAGCGGTATGTTAAACATCTGCAGGACGAAAGAGAGGGCAGAAAAGATTCCCGCAAGCACAAGGTGCTCCGTCCTTCCCTCCCTCCTCAATCTAAGAAAGCAAAAAATCCATATAACAGAAGAGATAAGCCATAGGGGAAGATATGTCTTAGGACCAAGATATCCGTCAGGTATATGCATGAGTCACAACCTCCTCATCTAATGGATTGCTACAACCTCCGGATGACAATCTTCATAACAATCACCTGCATCATTCCCATCAATCGCCCACCCCTGTGATGAGCAGGTTTGCATGCTTGACGCTTTTAAGGGTTCTTATTTCATCGGCTATTTTCTTGAGTTTTCCCGCCCTTCCCTTGAGCACAATGATCTCAAGACAGTTTCTTCTGTCAAGGTGAACATGCATGGATGAGACAACATTTGCCATCCGCCTGTGCTGAATATCGATCAATTTATCCGCCAGCAACCTTGCATCATGGTCATAAACAATTGACATTACACCGGTTGCCATCTCATTTCCTGCCCGCCACTTTTCCTTTATGATGAACTCCCGCATGAGATCCTGAATTGCTTCAGACCTGGAGGGATAGCCAATCCTCTTAATAAGACGCTCAAACCTGTCGGAGAGTTCCTTTTCTGCAGTGTATGAAAATCTTCTTATGTTTTTCATGGTAATACTTTTTTAAAAAAAGTAATACTGATATTATTTTAACTGATATAAAATTCAAGGTCAAGAAAAATTAGCAAAAAAGAGCCCTGTTAATTTGACAATAAATTGTAATTCCAGTATTCTATAAATATGAGTCCATTGCTCGGTGAATTGCTCGTCAGGGCAAAGATAATTAACGAGGCGCAGCTTGAAGAGGCAATTAACTCCCAGGTAATTTTTGGAGGGCGACTCGGCACGAATCTCCTTGAACTTGAATACATTGATGAGCCAACTTTATGTAAATTTTTATCTCATAAACACGGCGTCCCTTATATTGATCTCAGGGGAAAGATTTCTGTGGATCAAGAGGCAATAAAACTCGTTCCGAAACGAATTGCGGAAAAATACAAGGTCTTTCCTATAAAACTCGAAGGAAGGACTCTTCATCTTGTCTGTCTTGACCCATCTGATTTAGAAGGGATTAACGAAGTTAAATTCTCAACCGGAAAGAATTTAAAACTCTATGTGGCGCCGGAGATAAGAATTTACGCTGCCCTTGAAAAGATATACGGAATAAAAAGGGACATCAGATTCATAACCCTTTCACGAAGAGATACAGAAGAATTTCTAAAAGAACATAGAACACAGATCCTGCAGGAAAGCAGAAGGGAAGTTACCAGACCTGAGAAAAGGGAGAGGATGCCATCTGAACTTCCTTCCGGGCTTAAACCCCTTGAGGAAAATGAAGAACTTGCATCTCCAGAGGAGCTGTTGCTCCTTGACGAGGTTGTCCATGAATCGCCTCCGCAGGAGGTACAGGGAGAAACTGAGGAGATTATTGAACTGACAGAGGAGATCCCTGAGGAGAAAAGGGTCGTTGCACTAAATTTCTCTGAGGCTCTCACGCTTCTTGAAAAAGCAGGAAGCAGGGAAGAAATTGGCAAGATACTCTTAGGGTTCTGCATGAACAAATTCTCACGCTCTGTTCTCTTCACAGTGCAAAAAAACAGGGTCCTTCCCTGGGACTGTCTCGGTCAGAATATTGAGCGGGAGAAGATTTTAAAATTTGTTCTGCCCCTTACACAGCCATCAGTATTTAAACTAACCTATGAGACAAAATGTCATTTTATTGGTCCGATTCCAAATACAATCATCAATGATGAATTTCTCAGGCGCCTCGGAAAGGGCAGGCCTTTGAGCGCACTTTTAATGCCGGTAATCTTCAAGGGCAATCTGGTGTTGATGATATATGGCGATAATGGTCCTGACGAATATGTTTCAACGGACATTGGCGAAATTATGATTCTTGCACAAAGGGTCCCGCAGGTCTTTGAGAACCTTGTGAAAAGGCGAAAACAACTCTTTAAATCAGGATAGTAATTATCATATTCAAGTTTGCTTTGACATGCACTTCTCCTTGAATTATAATAACACCCATGGAGAATAAATTTAAAATTGACAGAGAACTTAATATAAAGGGTGAGGTCTGTCCCTATACCTTTGTAAAATCAAAACTTGCTATTGAGGAGATGCAGTCGGGAGAGGTTCTTAAGGTAATCGTTGACCATGAGCCAGCAACAGAGAATGTTCCGAAGAGCATGAGGAATGAAGGTCATGAGGTTCTTGATGTAAGCAAGATAAATTCCACGGACTGGCAGATTATTGTTAGAAAAAAATGAGCAAGATAAAAACAAAGCCATCAAAGACCATTGACATCTCCGGCAAGGTCTGCCCCTTTACCCTCATTGATACAGAGAGGGCATTGAAGAAAATGAAAAAGGGCGATGTTCTCGAGGTCCTGAGCGATTACGAACCCGCTGTGCGTTCAACGATCCCATCAATGTGTGAAAAGAAAGGGTATGCCTTTGAGGTAAAAGAACTTGAAAAGGGCAAGAAATGGCAAATGCTGATTAAAAAGGGATAGCCCTATCTATTGTGAAAATAAATCTGCCATGGCCCAGGATTTACCCAGATTCAAAAGAGCAACCTTTCCAAAATTCCCCGGTATTATTGTTGCCCTTGGTCCCGGAATCGTATGGATGGCACTTGCCCAGGGAAGCGGCGAACTGATATGGTGGCCCTATATCGTTGCAAAGTACGGCCTGGGTTTCCTCTTCTTACTGATTCCGGCCTGTTTCCTTCAGTATCCGCTGAATTATCATATTGCAAGATACACAATCCTCACCGGCGAGAGCATCTTTCAGGGGTTCATTCGGCTGAATCGCTATTTTGCCCTCTTCCTCTGGATTCTTATGATTGTCTCTTTCCTGTGGCTTGGCGCCTTTGTTTCAGCAGGCGGAACCGCAATATCAGCTCTCACAGACTTCCCGCCAGGCTGGACAGCAAGGGCTCAGACGCTCTTCTGGTCCTATGTCACAATCCCTTTCTTTGTCTTTGCCCTTCTCTTCAGCAGGATAATATACAGAACAATTGAGAAGATTATGTTTCTCATTGCCATCATCACCACTCTTGGACTTCTTCTCTCCTGCTTTCAGAAGGATGTTGTAGATGCCCTTCCCTCATTTATAAAAGGACTCTTCATACCTGACTTTATCCTTTCAAAAAAATGGGACCCTAAGGACACAACAAAATTGCTTACAGCAATAACATTTGCAGGACTTGGCGGCTTCTGGATTTTGTTTTACTCCTACTGGTTGAGGGAAAAGGGCGCCGGAATGGCTAAATATTTTGGTCACATTACAAGCCCTATAACAGGTAAACCAGAAGTTATACCCGATACAGGTTTTTGCCCTGACGACTCAATAGAATCGTTATCAAACAAAAAGTTATGGATAAGATACATTGTTCTGGACAGTGGAATCGGCATAATTGGCAACCTCTTCACCACGCTCATGACATGCCTCCTTGCTTATGCCCTCCTCTTTCCGAAGGGCCTCCTGCCAGAACATTATGAGATCGCTGTGGTTCAGGCAAAATTTTTTGAATCCTCCTGGGGTAGCGCAGGCAGAATCCTGTTCTTAATTATTGCCGCATCATTTCTCGCGGACACATGGCTCACAACAGCAGATGCTGTCTCAAGGGTTCACACTGACTTTGTGTATGCCTATTTCCCCTCCTCCAGAAAATTTTCCATAAGGACATGGTATTACATCTTTCTCACGGGAATTACCATTATTTCTCTTATCACCCTGCCGATAGATGAGCCTGGGGTACTGATCCAGACAAGTGCGGTAATTGGCTTCCTGGGAACTATTATATTCCCCTTTTTATTATTCTTCCTGAATTACTCCTATCTTCCAAAAATCGCAAGGACTTTTGAAAAGCCAGGACGATTCGCATTAACGACATTAATTGTTTCTGGTGTATCTTATCTAATACTGGCTGTGCTTTATTTTGGTATTAAATTATCCCCGGAATTTTTAAATCTTTCTGGAATACAATGAAAGTCCTCTGTCTCCTCTCCGGTGGGATCGATTCAACAACAGCCCTCTTCTGGGCGAGGGAGAAATTTAAAAGGATCATAGCCCTTTCATTTAATTATGGACAGAGGCACTCAATAGAGCTTACCTGTGCTAAAAAGATTGCCCGAATGGCTGGCGTTAAACATAAAATCATCAACCTTGATTTCTCCGAGATAAAGTCCGCTCTCACGGACAGAAGAATAGACGTACCAGAAAGAGTGGTCCGGGGTATCCCTCCTACCTGGGTTCCGCAGAGGAACACTGTATTTCTTTCATACGCCTTTGCAATTGCTGAAGAGGAGAAATGTGAGGCAATCGTGGCAGGAATGAATATTATTGATTACAGCGGATATCCTGATTGCAGACCTGAATTTCTGCGAGCCTTTGAAAAAGCAGGGAATCTCGCATCAAAACAGTTCGTGGAAAAAGGGGAGAAGATAAGAATCATCACACCATTCCTGAAAAAGAAAAAGAGTGAGATCATTAAGATAGGCATGAAACTCGGTGTCCCCTATGAATATACATGGTCCTGTTACAGGGGAAAAATCCCTGCCTGCGGAAGATGCGACTCATGCAGGTTCCGGCTGAAGGCCTTTGAAGAAATAGGGCTCAGGGATCCATTGAAATATTCTTAATCAAGATCTCTCAGGCACACTTGGAGTATCCGCAGGACTTACAGTTATAGCATCCTTCCTCAAAGACAAGGGGGCACCCGCAATGTGGACAGGGCCTTAATCCGTCTGTTGTAACAGGCAACCCCAGCGCTTTTTTCTCAGAATTTAATTTAATTTTACTGCTGCTCTCTCCTGCAGTTGCGCCATTATTATACTCATCTAAAAATAATTTCAGCGCCTTGGAAATTGCATCTGCACAGGAGAGAACCATATTCCCTTTATCCCATGCCGGGACGGGACATCGAACGCCAGCAAGTTGTTTAACTATATGTTCTGGATCAACGCCTGCACGAAGTGCAAGGGAGATAAGCCTGCCTATTGCCTCCGCCTGTGATGTTGCACATCCGCCTGCCTTCCCCATTGATGTGAAGACCTCAAAAGGTCCTATCTCATCACAGTTGATTGTCACATAAAGGTTACCGCATCCGGTCGTCATCCTTCTCGTAATACCATGTATCGCTTCAGGTCGTGGTCTGGGGGTCAACTTTGTATTAATTTTCATCTCCTGAGGCTCGTTTTCCTCCTTATTAACCTTATTGATATTCAAAACCTGCTCCTCCCTGCTGCCATCGCGATAAACAGTGACACCCTTACAACCAAGTTTGTATGCCAGGAGATAAACCTTTGCTACATCCTCCTTTGTGGCATCTTTCGGAAAATTCACTGTTTTGGACACTGCATTATCAGTGTATTTCTGAAAGGCGGCCTGCATCTTTATATGCCATTCAGGGGTAATTTCATGGGCTGTAACAAATACCTTCCTCCATCGTTCAGGAACCTCCGGTATATCAGTCACTTTTCCTGTCTTTGAAATTCTTTCTATAAGTTTATCTGAATAGAATCCTTCCCTTTTTGCAATATCAATAAATAACTGATTACATTCAATCAATTGCGTATTATCAAGGACATTCTTTATATATGTAATGGCAAAAAGCGGTTCTATGCCGCTTGAACATCCGGCGATCATGGAGATTGTTCCTGTTGGGGCGATGGTAGTAATTGTGGCATTTCTCAATTTTTTCCCATCTGTATTGTAAATGCTGTCTTTGAAATTTGGAAACTCGCCTCTAATCTCAGCAAGTTCCCTTGACATCTCCCTTCCCTCTCTCTGAATGAAACTCATCACATCCTCTGCAATCTCCAGCGCCCTCTCTGAGTTATAGGGCACCCCAAGTTTCACAAGCATATCTGCAAAGCCCATCACACCCAGCCCTATCTTTCTGTTTGCCTTCGTCATCTCCTCAATCTGTTTTAAAGGATATTTATTAACATCAATTACATTATCCAGGAAGTGAACTGCTGTCCTCACTGTTTTCCTCAATGAATCATAATCAATTTCATTGCCCTCGACAAATTTCGCGAGATTTATTGATCCAAGATTGCAGGATTCAAAGGGGAGGAGCGGTTGTTCACCACAGGGGTTTGTGCTTTCAATTTCACCAATTTTGGGTGTTGGATTGTCCCTGTTAAGTCGATCAAGAAAAACGATGCCCGGTTCGCCATTGAGCCATGCCATCTCCACAATCTTATTGAAGACATCTCGCGCTCTGAGTTTTTTAACGGACTTTTTTGTCCTTGGATTAATGAGATCGTATTCTTCGTCGTTCTCAACGGCTCTCATAAAGTCTTCGGTGATGCCAACTGATATATTAAAGTTGTTCAGGCGTTTTTTATCCTGCTTGCAGGTGATGAATTCCATAATATCCGGATGGTCAACGCGCAGAATCCCCATATTTGCTCCCCTTCTCGTCCCTCCCTGTTTGATTGTCTCTGTTGCTGCATCAAAGACCTGCATGAAGGAAACGGGGCCTGAACTTACACCATGGGTAGAGCGAACGACATCATTTTTGGGTCTGATTCTGGAAAATGAAAAGCCCGTCCCGCCACCGGATTTATGAATAAGCGCAGTATTTTTTATTGCCTCAAAAATGCTCTCCATTGAATCATCCACGGGAAGGACAAAGCATGCAGAGAGTTGTCCCAGTTCTCTTCCAGCATTCATGAGGGTGGGAGAGTTAGGCATAAATTTCATCGTTGCCATTGCATTATAAAACTCCATAGCAACCCCATCCACATCTGCGTCGCTGTCGTAGAGCGTCTCTGCTTCAGCAATTGCCCTTGCAACACGCCAGAAGAGTTCTCTGGGTGTCTCAATCACCCTCCCTTCTTCATTCTTTCTAAGATATCTCCTTTTTAAAACCTCCATTGCATTCTCTGTGAGGGATGGCTCAATTAATTTCACCGCGCTCTTGAATCGTATCCCTTGAATGGCAAAGTTAAACCCACGCTTAAGGAGCTGGTTCCTCACAAAGTCGTAAATCTCATTAGGGCTGGAAAATGTAGATGTCTTTACTGCCTGTTCAATATCATCCACCACCTTTCTCGCTGAGGTGGTTTCAATGGAGGCATTCTTCACAAGAGCATCAAAAACCATCTCCTTCCACAAAAAATCCTGTAAATCTGTAAATCCGCTCATTAATACCTCTCCTTTATTGAGAAATATATGTGAATAAGGTGTAGATAATTTGTCAATAAATTGTGCATATATTGTATTATGGAAAAATAATAATACAATATATTGTGTTTGTCAAGAAAAATTTTTTAATTTATAATTCTATGGTAGTTTTTCGCGGCCTTTTCCGTGGAAGTATTGCAATTAACAATAATGAAATTACCCCAAGGAGAAGAGCGAGTTTGACATAAAGATTTAATCTTCGCAAAATCTTTTTTGAAGAATACCATCCTTCAAAGCATAATAGCGATTGATTTAACCTGTCAATTCCAGAAGAATAAACTGAAACAGATGAGTGAGAGATTCCTGAAAGAGCAGTATTAAATGATGATACTATATCTGTTAAACAGGGAATATTTTTTGAAGACCCCTCATTCTGAAGCACCCTCAGTATAAAAGACAGATTAGAATCTCCCTTCTCAATCAATTTATTCTTTTTTAAAAATTCATTTATACTTTCATTGCTTAAAATTAAATCCTCCAGATATTTTTTATAAATTTTTAAATCCGACCAGATCCTTTCAACATCTCCTGTATCATGACATTTTGAGCAGAGCGCCATAAATTCAGCATCCTCAGAGATAGCCATTTTGTGTTTTATTTCAAGCCCTCCCTCGGTAATCTTTACCATATGGCATGTCACACATGTAGGTGCAGAATAATTAAAAGCCATCGCGGAGATTGTAAAATCCCAGAAAGAGGATTCATTTCTATAAATTGCACCGTGGGGTGAGTTTATGTAACTCTCATAGTCAGAAGAATGTCCTCCGGAATGACACTCCATGCAACTCTCCGGTCGTCGGGCTCTTTCAACACTGAAGTTGTGCCTCAAGTGGCAGGAATCACAGCCATTCCTCTTGAGAAGCATTCCTCTGTCATTGTAAAAAAGACCTGTCTTATCCAGATATTTTCTCTCTGTGGCACCGGAAACTGAATGACATGGCTCACAGGAACTCTGGCGAATCTCAGGAGATATTAAGAGATAATTCCTTGATTGAATCAAGTTCTCCCAGGAGGTTGAATTCTGACCCTTTGAATGCCCGCCCTTAATGTGTTCTTGATATTCATCTATATGACATCTCCCACATGCCTCCTCCGAGACAATACCCTTTGACTTCGTAATCTGGGTATGGTCTGTTCCGTGACAATCCGCACAATCCGGTTCTTTTATATCCTTTGGTATATTCTTGTTCTGGCGTAACAATTTCCCCATCGCACCCCTGCTGTATTCTTTTACGATTTGTGGCGTTATCTCCTTATGACATGGAAGGCACTTTCGAGGTTCAACTTCTCCTACTGGTGGTTCCTGTGAAAAAACAGGGATTGAAAATAATAGTATAACTATAAACAAATTAAAAACAGACACGTTTATCTCTTTATCATATTGATTATATATTGTCAAAACTAAAAGTGTCCCCGACGGGATTTGAACCCGTGTTATAGGCTTGAAAGACCTATGTCCTTGGCCAGGCTAGACGACGGGGACGACTCCTTTTTGAGCCGCCCGGGAATCGAACCCGGGACACCCGGCTTAAAAGGCCGGTGCTCTACCGACTGAGCTAGCGGCTCAATGGAAACATCTATTTTATTTTAAATCAAAAATTATGGCAAGAAAATTCTATAAAACACCTTTTTTACAGCACAGGTTTTATTTCAGGATGATTGCGTACATAATTTATAAGGACATGAAAGTATTTTTTTATTTCAGGCGGAGTTATATTGCTTCCTTGCAGGATTTCCTGGGTGTTCGTAGAGTCATATATTGCATCACATTCTGTATAGGGAAAAATCTCTGGAATTACCTTCATCCTGCGCAGAAGCCATGGAAACCAGAGAAGGGGC
>FWWL01000313.1_pt1 | contig 45528 bp, 48 predicted proteins | sample 2228331 | NCBI WGS metagenome assembly FWWL01 (sample SAMEA103939775, study PRJEB20133) | metagenome | reverse complement strand
GCTCAGTTGGTAGAGCACAACCTTGCCAAGGTTGGGGTCGCGGGTTCGAGTCCCGTTTCCCGCTCCAAACAACCCCCCCTAACAGGGGGGGGTTTGTTTATAGTGCACCCCCATGCGACCCAAGGTACCTTGAGCACAGTAGAATACGGCCCATGTGTCGGCTCGAGGCCACCTACCTAATTCGCTCTACTCCTGAGCAAATTGAAGCCCGGGCCCAGGCTTTGGCCATTGAGCAAAGCCTTGAAATGCCCCCAGAGGCCGTACAGCAGCCCTGGATTTTGACCCAGGTACTAGCCCAGGTAGCTTCGATTACCCCCATCGAAAACGACACCTACAAGGTGGTGCTGCGCCTAGCGCTAGAGACCACGGCTAAAGACCCCATTGGCCTATTCAATGGGCTTTTTGGAAACTGTTCCCTACAAGAAGACGTATGGCTGCAAGATGTGGAACTGCCCGATGAGCTGCTGGAGGCCTTCCCCGGCCCCCGTTTTGGGATAGCCGGTCTGCGCCGGCTTACCGGAGTCTACCGCCGCGCCCTAACCTGCACCGCCCTCAAGCCCCAGGGTCTCTCCCCTAACGAGCTGGCCCACCTGGCCTATACCTTCGCCCTTGGCGGTATCGATATCGTCAAAGACGACCACAACCTCACTGACCAATCCTATGCGCCCTTTGCCCAGCGGGTACCCGCCATCGCTCGAGCCATAGCCCAGGCCAATGCTGAGACTGGCCGACAAACCCTCTACGCCCCCATGCTGGCAGGTAGCCCCAAGAAGCTGGCCGCCCAGCTCGAGGTAGCCCGCTCGGAAGGGATTCGGGTAGCCCTGGTGGCCCCTATGTTGGTGGGCCTACCGGTCTTTTACGAGCTGGCCCAGGAAGCGGGGGTGGCTCTACTGGCCCACCCTGCTTTTGCTGGCAACCGTATGGCCCCTGGCTTGTTTTTGGGTAAGCTCTTCCGGCTGCTAGGGGCCGACGCCAGCATCTTTCCCAACTACGGCGGGCGCTTTGCCTATACCCCTCAGGAATGCCGGCTTCTGGCGCAAAACCTCCGCAATCCTTGGGGGCCCCTCCAACCGGCCCTACCCGTTCCGGCAGGGGGAATGACGGTGGAACGGGTTGATGAGCTCTTAGCGTTTTATGGCCCCGATAGCATGCTACTCATCGGGGGCAATTTGCTGGCCGCCGGTGAAGAACTCCTGGAGCGCACCCGCTGCTTTGTTGAGCGGGTAGCGGCCTGCTCGGCGTAACTCTCCCAAGAAGCGTTCTAAAATAAAAGTATGACCAAACACAAGACCAAGCGCTCCGCACAGGGCTACACCTGGGAAGGTGTAGCGGTTCACGCCTACAAAGCCGAAGGACAGGCCCCCTTCAAAGCGGTCACCCGCCAGGTGCTCTTTGAAGGCGAAGGTCTGGCCGCACAGTGGCGCTACTTTGAGGTAGCGCCCGGGGGCTATACCACCCTCGAGCGCCACCAACATGTGCATGCAGTCATGGTTATTCGGGGGCAGGGGCACTGCCTGATCGGGGAGGAGATACACCCCATTGGCCTCTTTGACCTGGTCTGGGTTCCCCCCCTCACCTGGCACCAATTTCAGGCCACCGCCGATGAACCCTTGGGGTTTTTGTGTCTGGTCAACGCTGAGCGCGACCCGCCCCAACTGCCCAGCGAAAATGACCTGGCCGAGCTAAGACGAAAACCCCACATAGCCAAGTTTATCCGGGTATGATTCTCACAAATAAACCTCTGATGAAGCGATCCTCTGATAAAGTTGAGTCCATGGCTAAGCAGGAAACCCTCGAGAATATACGCACATCAGAAAATCCTGGGGAAAACCTCGAGCAAATCCGCCTTATCTTGTTCGGGCCGCAAATGCAGGCCTTCGAGCAAAAACTGCGGAGCCTCGAGCAACGCTTGCAGGAAAGCACACAGCAGCTAAATCAGGCCATGCTTGAACGCATCACCGCTCTGGAAAACCGGTTGGTGGGCCTATTAGAGCAAGAAGCCCAGGAGCGACAGATTGCTGACCAGTCGTTGCAGGGTGGTCTGGATGCTGCCGTGGACAGCCTGGAAGACAAGCTGGCCACCCAAATGAAAGAGGCGCGGGCCGAACTAAAGGAGCAAAGCCGAGATTTCAACAAAAGACTCGACCAACTCAGCGCCCATCTACAAACCACCATCGAGGAGCTTCGGCTTCAAAAGGCCGACCGCGCAGCCCTAGCCGACCTACTAGCCTATATGGCCGACACTTTACGGAAGGGTTAGCCCACCGTCAAGGTTCATGGCTCACTCCTCTCCCCCCTCCCCCCCACCCGACGACCTCGAGGCTTTACGCCGGCTTTTGCTTCAGCCCGAGCAAGAAGCCCTCGAGGCCTTACAAGATCCCCAGCGCTGGGAGGAGCAGGTTTCCCAGGTGCTGCCTGCTGCCCTGGTGCGCCGGCTGCGCAGCGACAAAGCGGTACACTATGCCCTCTACCCGGTCATCGAGGCAGCCTTGGTTCGCTTAGCACATCGCAATCCCCAGGTGCTGGTGGATGTTCTCTTTCCGGTTTTGCTGCCCGCCATTCGGCGGGCGGTGGCGAATCTATTTGCCTCACTGATCCAAAGCCTCAACCAGACCCTCGACCAGGCTTTCAGCCTCCAGGGCCTGCGCTGGCGGCTCGAGGCGCTCACCAGTGGAAAAAGCTTTGCCGAGGTAGTGCTTGCCCACACCTTGCTGTACCGTGTTGAGCAGGTCTTGCTCATCCACAGAGAAAGTGGACTGTTGCTGACTCACCTGGTGGCCGAAGGTGTCAACGTTCAGGATGGCGCTCTAATCTCTGGAATGCTCACCGCCATCGGCGATTTTGTGCGGGATTCCTTCGACCCAGAAGCAGGGCTCAACACGGTGAATTTTGGCGAGCGGGTGTTGGTGGTAGAGCAAAACAGCCAGATTGTGTTGGCAGTGGTGGTGCAGGGCACCCCCCCTCCTCAACTTCAGGAGCGTCTGCAGGAAGCCATATTGGAGGTTCACACCCGCTTTGCCGGGGATATACGCAATTTTTCCGGAGATACCCACCCCTTCCAGGAAGCTCGCCCCATCCTAGAGCCCTTGCTAGAGACACGCTACATACAGCCTGAGCGCCGGCCTCAGTACACACCCTGGCTAGCACTGGGGGTATTGCTACTGGCGCTAGGAGGCTGGGGCTGGGACAATTTCCAAAGCGAGCGGGCCTGGAAAACCTACCTCGAACGCCTGAATCAAACCCCTGGCTTGGTGGTCACGGAAGCCCCCCGGCGCTATCAGGTGCGCGGCCTGCGCGACCCCATAGCTCCCGACCCGCAAAGCCTGCTAGAGGGTCTCCCCTTGCAGCCCGAGCGGCTTCAGGCCAGCTGGCAGCCTTATCAATCCCTCGATCCGGAAATCGTGCTGCGGCGCATTCAAAAGCACCTAGACACCCCAAGCAGTGTCGAGCTTAGCTGGCGTAATGGGGTACTGGTGGTTGCTGGGCAGAGCACCCCAGCCTGGCTCAGCCGTCTACGCAATCTAGCTCCCTTGTTGGGGGTAGAGAAACTAGACGTAAGTCAGCTCAGGCTCGAGCCCTTGCGCCCCGAGCCTTGACAGGCTTAGACTGCAAGCAATTTTTGCCGAGACAGCACAGCTACTTGGGAGGCACATAGGTGGTTCAGAAAAAGATCTGCATGCTGGGCGCATTCGCCGTTGGAAAGACCAGCCTGGTGGCTAGGTATGTGCACAGCATCTTCTCCGAGAAATACCACACCACCATTGGGGTCAAGATCGACAAAAAAGTTGTCGAGATAGATGGCCACGCGATTAGCCTGGTGCTCTGGGACCTCTACGGTGAGGATGCCTTCCTGCGGGTACAGCCTTTTTACCTGCGCGGCAGCTCAGGGTACTTGCTCGTAGCCGATGGGACCCGCCCAGAGACCCTCGAGATCGCCCAAAGCCTTCACCAGCGGGCCCAGGAAGAGCTTGGCTCTGTACCTTTCCTGCTTTTGGTCAACAAGCGCGACCTGCCCCAGGGCATCCCCGAGGCTAAGCTGGATGAGCTGAGAGCTTTGGGATGGGCGATTCGCTTCACTAGCGCCAAAACTGGAGAAGGCGTGGAGGAAAGCTTCGAGGCCCTGGCCCAGCGCTTGCTACAACCAGCCTAGTTCAGGCGCTGCCCATCGTGTTTACCGCCCCAGCGGCGCTCCTGCCCTTCTGGCTTCAGGATGAAGCTGTTGCGGTCGTCGGCGATCTGGGCCTGCAAAATCTTCAGCACCGTACGCCTAGCCCGGGCATCCAGGAGGGGAAAGAACAGCTCGTAGCGACGGTCTAGGTTACGCGGCATGGCATCGGCGCTACCCGCCCAGATGCGCCACTTCCCCTTGTTTTTGAAGGCTGCGATGCGGGCATGCTCGAGAAAGCGCCCCACCAAACTCTTGACCTCGAGGCTCCCCCCCAAGCCCTCTTTGGGGGTCCAAAGGGCGGTAAGGGTACTACGAATAATCAGGTGTACCCGGGCCCCCCGGTTCAGGGCCTCTTCCAAGGCGGCAAGGATGGCCGGGTCGGTCAGGTGGTTGAATTTCAGGATGATGTGGCCTTTCTTATGGGCCTCCGACCGGATGCCCTCCAAGAGTAGCTCACGGATAGCCTCGCCGGTACGCAGCAGGGAAAGCGAAGGGGCCTGACGGTGCTCCAAGGCGGCGAAAAAGGCCCCTACATCGGCCGTGATCTGAGGTTGGGCAGTGAAGAGGGAGAGGTCGGTGTACAGCCGCCCATTAAGGGGGTTATAGTTGCCCGTGCCCAGGTGGGCATAGAGCTGCCCCCCCCGGCGCACCAGCAGGGCCTTGGCGTGCACCTTTTTCTCCGGCAGAGGCAGCACCCGCACCCCCGCCCCGCTAAAGCACAGGCTCCACTCCAGGTTGGCCAGTTCGTCGAAGCGGGCCCGCCCCTCCAAGAGCACCGCCACGTCCTTCCCCGCTTTGGCCGCTTGAATCAGGGCCTGGGCGATCCCGTTCTCCGTGCCGATGCGGTAGAGCGTGGCCCGCAGGGCCTCTACCTTGGGGTCTTGGGCAGCAGCCAGGGCGAAAGCCTCCACCGCGCCGTAGTCCTCGAAAGGATGGTAGAGCACCAGGTCGCGCCGGTTCAGATAGGCCCAGGGGTCTTTCTGAAAACCCTTGGGCCTGGCAGGCTCGAGGGGCTTGAAGCGGGCGCTGGCCGGCCCGTTTTCTACGATAGCGGAGACAAAGCTCAAATCCAAAGGTGGGGGCAGGCGGAAAACCTCCCAGGGTTCCAAAGCCAAGGCCGCCCGCAGGGTTTCGGCCCAGGCTGCGGGAAAGTCCTCTTCCAGCTCGAGGTGGCTCACCTGGCCATCCAGGCGGGCCTCGAGGGCCTCAGGCAGCTCCTCCCAGTCGGCCCGGGAACGGGCTAGCTGGGCTAGGCGCACCAGGCGAAACTCATACAGAGGGCGTCTCTGGTCGCCGGGCAGGAATAAATCGCTGCGCATGCGCACCAGAGCCCCTAAGCGCACAAACCCCCCTTCCCGCCCCGGCACTGCCAAAAGCCGGGGCACGCTCTGGGGTAGGCGGATCAGGTGCTCCAACAGCCCCTCCCCCGCAGCAAAGTAGAGGGCCTGGCTCGCCAGCTCCTCCAGGGCCTCAGGCCGGATCAGGTCGGTTAGGGGGGCTACCTCCTCGGCGAGGTAGGCCCCGAAATACTGCTTTTCGGCCCGGGTGAGCTGGGCCGGCTCGAGGATGTGAAGGCCCAGCCCCTCCAGTTCCTTTAGAAACTCCAAGTAGAGCCGGCTGGCCTCCTCGCTCTGCTCCAGGGCTTCCCGCATCAAGGCCTGGTAGGCCGGGCCGCCCCGCTCCTCGGCAAAGGCCCGTGAGATGCGGGCAGCGTAGAACTCGTCCATGTTGGAAGCCCAGATGGCCAGAAAGCGCAGTCTTTCCAGCAAAGGAAAGTCGGGCCGCTGGGTTTGCTGCAAAACCCGCCAGTTGAAGGAGAGCCAGCTAGCCTCTGGGTCGAGAGGATGCGCCGTGTAGAAGGGCGGCTTCTTCCCCATAGCCTTCAAGTCTTTGGGGGCTTTGTCAGAGGAACGCAATGTCTTCTTGCTCTTTTTCTTCACTTCCTCGAGTCTATCGCATGTCAAGCCCCTTGCCTCTAGCAGCCTTGAGCCTACCCTGCCAAGGCTCTACCATAGGGCGATGCGACGCCTGGGAATTGTGGATTTGGGATCGGGTACGGCCCGCCTGGTGGTTTACGCCTACGTGCCTGGAAAACATTTTCGCCTCATCGACGAGATCCGTGAGAACGTACGGCTGGGCGAGGGCCTAGCCACACAAAAGCGCCTCTCCCCTAAGGCCATGCGGCGAGCCCTATCGGCACTGAAGCTCTACGCCGATTTCGCTAAAGCCACGGGGCTGGATCAGCTGAAAATTTTTGCTACCAGCGCCAGCCGCGATGCCGAAAACAGCGCCGAGTTCATGCAAGCGGTACGGCAACTGGGCATGGAGGTGCAGGTGCTCTCCGGCGCGGACGAGGCCCGCTATGGGGTACTGGCGGTGGCCAACAGCTTTGGCTTTAGCGGGGCCTGGGTAATGGACCTAGGTGGGGGCAGCGCCCAGCTCTCGCACATGCAGGCCCGTCGGTACCAGTCTGGACAGGCCTATCCTCTGGGCGCAGTACGCCTAACCGAGCTGTTCCTGCGCTCAGACCCCCCCAAAAAGGGCGAGGTGGAGGATCTCGAGCGCTTTGTGCGCCACGAGATGAAGGCGGTGCTGGGCCAGATGCGGCAGGAGCCGCTGCCCTTGGTGGCTATGGGCGGTACCGTGCGCAACCTGGCCAAACTAGCCCAGCGCAAGAAGCGCTATCCCCTCGACCTGCTGCACGGCTACTTCCTTGATCAGGCTGAACTAGAGGCGATAGTGGCCGACCTGCTTGCGCGCACCACTACAGAGCGGCGCACCCTAGAGGGGCTGCAGGCCGACCGTGCCGACATCATTGTGGCGGGGGGGGTAGTCTACCGCACCGTCTTGCGGGAGGCCGGACTGGCTGGGCTATGGGTCTCGGGACAGGGGGTGCGTGAGGGGGCTTTCTATCAGGAGTTCCTCCCCCCACCCCATCTGCTGAGCGATGTACGTGGCTTTTTCGTGCGCAACCTCTTCGCCCACTACCCCCAGGAGCAGGGCCACACCGCCAGGGTGCGCCACTTCTCCCGTCAGCTCTTCCGCCATTTGCAGCCCCTACACGGCTACGGCCCTGCCGAGGAACGGTTGCTGGACGAAGCCGCCCTGCTGCACGACATCGGCATGAGCGTGGGCTATTACGACCACCACAAACACGGCGAGTACTTGATTATGAATAGCGCCCTCCCCGGCCTGAGCCACCGCGAGCAGGTACTGCTGGGCCTGTTGGTACGCTACCACCGCAAAGGCGAGCCCAAGGCGGGGGCTTACAAAGCCCTCTTGAAGGAGGGCGATCAAAAGCGGCTGCTGCGCCTGGCCACCTTGTTGCGCATCGCGGAGTACCTCGAGCGCAGCCGAGCAGGGCGGGTCGAAGGCCTCGAGGTGACCATAGATCCTAAACAGGTGCGCCTAACCCTTTTGGCCCAGGAGGAACCCTGGGTGGAAATAGCCGAGACCAGCAAGCAGGCCAAACTCTTTCAGCAGGCCTTTGGGCGGGAATTACAGGTGGCCTGGAGCAAAGCCTGAGCTTACCGGAAACAGCCCGAGCGAGAAGGAGGGCAGGGGGCCTCACTCCTCCCGGCCCAACGCGTGGCCCCGCAGGGTAGCGGCCTCTACCGCCTCGATCAGCGCAGCCCGCACCCCGCGAGCCTCGAGGGCCGCCAAGCCGTAGATGGTGGTGCCCCCAGGGCTACTCACCTCGTCTTTGAGTACCGCTGGATGCTTGTGGCGCAGTAGTTCACCTGTAGCAATCAGCACATCCGCCGCCAAGCGCAGGGCCTGGGCCCGGGGGATACCCTGCTTTACCCCACCGTCGGCCAGGGCCTCGGCCACCACCGCCACATAGGCTGGAGCCGAGGCCGACATCCCCGTAAAGGCATCAAACAGCCGCTCGGGTAGGTCGTAAACGTCGCCCACCGTGGCGAAGAGGGCCCGGGCAAAGGGCAGGTCGCCCGCCTCCTCGGCCTCACGCGGGCCCGTGATAGCGGTAGAGCTTTTACCGATGGTGGCCGCCAGGTTGGGCATGCAGCGCACTACCCGACGGGTGCCCAGGCGGCGGGAAAGCACTGCGGTAGAGACCCCGGCCATGATGGAGATATAGCCGACGTTGGGATGGGCAATCTGCGGGGCCAAATAGGCGATGTCCTTGGGCTGTACGCTGATGAGAACCCGCTCACAGTAGCGTAAGTCCTCCAAATGCAGGGGCTTCACCCCCAGCTCCTGGGCCACCTCGAGGGTACGGCCAGGGGTATCCAGCACGCCGATCTCACCGGGGCTCAGCATCCCCGCACGCAAAACCCCTTCCAGGATGCTCCTGCCCATCTTGCCCACACCCACAATGGCCAGCCTCATGGCCCCAAGTCTAGCAGCAAGCCTTTGCCATGCGCCAGGGTCGTTTTATACTCCGAGGGTGCTGGTGCTCGCCCTGGATACCGCCACCCCTTACCTGGTGCTGGGCCTGCCCCAGGCCGAACGGGCCATTCGCCTAGAACGCCGCCACGCCGAGGTACTGTGGCGCGAACTCGAGGCCTTTTTGCAACAAAGCGGCGTTCGGCGGCAGGATTTACAGGGCATTGCGGTGGGCCGGGGGCCAGGCTCCTATACCGGGCTGCGGGTGGGCATTGCCGCAGGCCTAGGGCTGGCCCGGGGCCTGGGCCTACCGCTGGTGGGGGTGGATACCCTAGCCGGGGTGGCCCTGCGCTACCAGGGCCAGCTCACCGTGGCCCACACTACCCGCAACGGGCTTTGCTACAGCGCGCGCTACCAGGTGGAGGGCCTCGAGGCCCACCTGCTGGAGCCTCCCCGCCGTGCCCGTCTGGAGGAACTCAAGGAGGCAGGCCGGTTGGTGCTGGACCAGCCTCCTTCTGGACAGGCCCTAGCCCGGCTGGGGGCCCGCCTGCTCCAAAGCGGGGTAATAGCGCTAGAACCCCTGTACCTATGACCCTCGAGGCCTACCACACCCTGCGCCCGATCCCCGTAGCCGGAGGACAGCTCTACAGCAAACCTGGAGCCCGCGGCCTGGCCGACCCGGCCTACGAGTTGCTGGCCCAGCGTATCGAGCCTTTCGGCCAGACAGCCCTCGACTTGAACGCCGGCATCGGGCTGGTAACCCATGCCCTGGCGCAGCAGGGCATGGCCGTACAGGCCATCGAGACCTCGAGGGCCTCCTTGCGCTGCCTCGAGGCCAGCTTTGCCAGCTCTTCCCAGGTTCGGGTTGTGCGCGGCCTTCCCTGGGAAAGCCAGGCCGGTGTCGCCGACCTGGTGGCCTTGGTTCTGCCGGCCCACCGAGGTAGCCGTTATGTGATGCTTTCCCTTTTGGGCGCAGCCCGCGCCTTGCCTCTGGGGGGGCGGCTTTGGATCGCTGGCAGCAAGGACAAAGGCTTCGAGCGCTACTTCAAAATGGCCCAGGAACTGCTAGGCTTTGGTCTGCTGGTCGAACGCAAGGGCCCTTTTCGCGTGGCCGTGCTGGAGAAGGAGAGGCCCACCCCCGAGCTGGGCGAGGTCTGGGAAAGCTTCCAGTGGAAGCGCTGGCGCTTTGCTTATCTGCCTGGGGTCTTTTCGGCAGGACAGCTCGACCCCGGCAGCGCCCTGCTGTTGGAGGCCCTACCCCCTGAGCTAGGACGTGTGTTGGACATCGGTGGTGGGTACGGAGCCCTCAGCCTTCCCCTACTAGAGCGGGCCCAGAGCCTGACCTTGCTGGAAGACGACTGGCCCAGCGTGCTCTCGGCCCAGCGAAACCTGGGGCCGCAGGCTAGCGTGCACCACTCCGACGTGGACGAGGCCTTGACAAAAAGCCAGCGGTTCACTACTATTATTTCGAACCCCCCGTTTCACGTGGGGGGCCTTGTCGTGTTGGAAACCGCCGCCGCTTTCATCGAGGCCGCCTACGCTTACCTGGAGAGAGGCGGGCAATTTTATCTTGTGGCCAACCGCTTTTTACCCTACGAACCCCTGCTCCAAGCCCGCTTTGCCCGTGTGCACACCGTGGCTGTGGAGAGCCATAAAGTCCTGCTGGCCCAAAAGTGAGACCACACCGACCGGCATCGCCGGGCTTCACTGGGAGGTGAACCGCTTGAGCAAGTCCAAGACCGCCGCCGGCAAGAAGGGAAGCTCGCAAGAACATCCACCCCGCCCTAAGACCCAAGCGGCGGAAAAAGGATCTGTAAAGGATTCACAGGGCGAGCAAGACCAAAGGGCTGAAGCCAACCCTCAAGCCAAAGCCAGCACCAAGCGCAAGCCCGCAAAACCCAGCGAAGGTATGACCAAAACACCCACCCCAAGCCCAAAGCCTGCTAAGGAAAAGGCCGCCGGCAAGGCTAAGGGCAAAAGCCTCAAAGCGGCCCAGGAGGACAAGACCCCCGCTCCAAAGGTGGCGGTTTTGGAGGAAGAGCAGGTGCCAACCCTCGAGGGCCCCGAACTCGAGTCCGAAGATCTCGAGGTGCTGGACGACCCCAAGGGCCCCAAGCTCCCCTTGCCCCTGCTGCCCGATGAAGAGCTGGGCGAAGAGGTGCTGGAGGCCGACCTTGAGGATCTCGACCTGCTCGAGCCCGACTTCGAGCTGGGCACCCTGCCCATCGAAGAGGTCGAGGAAGAAATCGAGGAAGACCTGCCCCTGCCGCGTATCTCCACCTCCGACCCAGTGCGGCAGTACCTGCACGAGATCGGGCAGGTGCCCCTGCTAACCCTGGAGGAAGAGATCGACCTGGCCCGCCGGGTGGAGGAAGGGGTGGCGGCCGCCCAGCGTCTGGCCGAGGAGACTGGCCTCGAGGCCGAGCTCATCCGCCATGTGCTGCGCAGCCAGGTACAGGGCAGCAGCCGCATCGCCCACATTCCCGGCACCGAGCTGCGCATCGACCCCGAGACCATCCAAGCCGTGGATGCCCGGCTGCGGGCCCTGCCGCGCGAGGTCAAGCGCTACCTGCACATTGCCCGCGACGGTGAGATCTGCCGCCAGCACCTGATCGAGGCTAACCTGCGGCTGGTGGTCTCTATCGCCAAGAAGTACACCGGGCGGGGCCTAAGCTTCCTCGACCTGATTCAGGAGGGCAACCAGGGCCTCATCCGGGCGGTGGAGAAGTTCGAGTACAAGCGGCGCTATAAGTTCTCCACCTATGCCACCTGGTGGATCCGCCAGGCTATCAATAGGGCCATCGCCGACCAGGCCCGCACCATCCGCATCCCGGTGCACATGGTGGAGACCATCAACAAGCTCACTCGCACCGCCCGCCAGATGCAGCAGGAGCTGGGCCGCGAACCCAGCTACGAGGAGATCGCCGAGGCCATGGGGCCGGGCTGGGATGCCAAAAAGGTGGAGGAAACCTTCAAAATCGCCCAGGAACCGGTCTCCCTCGAGACCCCCATCGGCGATGAAAAGGACAGCTTCTACGGCGACTTCATCCCCGACGAGCACCTGGCCTCGCCGGTAGACGCCGCCGCCCAGAGCATGCTTTCGGAGGAGTTAGAGAAAGCCCTGAACAAACTCTCCGAGCGCGAAGCCATGGTTTTGAAACTGCGCAAAGGCCTGATTGATGGGCGCGAGCACACCTTAGAAGAGGTGGGAGCCTACTTCGGGGTGACCCGCGAGCGCATCCGCCAGATCGAGAACAAGGCCCTACGCAAGCTCAAGTACCACGAGAGCCGCACCCGCAAGCTACGGGACTTCCTAGACTAACCCAATCATGGCCACGCTAGCCCTCCAAGTACAGACCTATCTGCAAATCTACGACCCCTTGGGTATGGGGGAGCTGGCCCCTCCAGAAGAACTCTACGGGCCCGTGGTAGCGGAAATCATAGAGGGCTTGGCCAAGGTACAAACCCCCGAAGAGGCCGCTATGCTGGTGCACCAGGTACTGTTCCTCACCTACGGCACCCAGGCCGGGCACGTGCACCACTACGCCGAGCTAGGCCGGGACCTCTTCCGCCTGGTCAGAGAGGGCCGATAAACCCTGCCCAAGCCCAAAGCGGCGTAGCATAGGAAAGATGAGACGCTTTCTCACTGGGCTAACGCTAGGACTACTCGTCGGGGTGCTGGCAGCACCCACGGCCTATTACCCTAGTGGCATCGGGTACGTCTGGCGGTACTCCAACGGTATGGAGCAGGCCTTTACCCGCGAGCAAAATGGCCTACTGGTTCTGGAGCGGCGGCTGGAGCGGCAGCCGCTAAGCGCCGACCTATTGCGCTACACCCCCGACAAGGGAGTGCTGCTGGAGGGGCTAATCATCGGTCAGGTAGTGCAGCGCTACACCCCTCCCTTGCAACTCTACCCACCCCCGCCGCTGGTCTTAGGGCAGGAGTGGGGCGGACGCAGCAGCTTTGGCGGGCAGACCGTGGCCCTGCTGGGCAAGGTCTTGCGCATCGAGGGGGTCAACGTGCCAGCCGGCCGTTTCAATGCCTATGTCATCCGCACCTCCATCGTCACCAGCGGGGGCGGCAGCCAGGTGATGGAGGTTTACCTCGTGCCGGGGGTAGGGGTGGTACGCTACGCCACTCTGGACGGGTCTACGGTTGACCTGGTGAGGTTCGATGTGCCTAAATGAGGCTATGGAGCTGCAAGTTGTCTCGGTAGAAAAACCGGAAAACCTGAATGTTATCCTGGGCCAGAGCCATTTCATCAAAACGGTGGAAGACCTGCACGAGGCCCTGGTCACGGCGGTTCCTGGCATCAAGTTCGGCCTGGCCTTCTGCGAGGCCTCCGGCAAGCGCCTAATCCGTAAAAGCGGCACCGACGAAGCGCTGGTGGCCCTCGCCGTGCGCAACGCCCAGGCTATCGGGGCGGGGCATTCCTTTCTGATTGTGTTGGGGGAGGGCTTCTACCCTATCAACGTGCTGCACGCGGTGAAGAGCTGCCCCGAGGTGGTACGCATCTTTGCCGCTACCGCCAACCCGCTGGCCGTGATTGTGGCCGAGCACAACGAGCAACGGGGCATTCTGGGGGTACTGGATGGGCACAAGCCCCTGGGCGTGGAGGAAGGCGAGGAAGTAGAGTGGCGCAAGAACATCCTGCGCCGCTTCGGTTACAAGCTGGGCTAGGTACCGGTATGATGGGTGGGTATGTTGCAGGCAGGCGACCTTGCCCCTAGCTTTACCCTACCCGATCAGGAAGGCCGGCCCCACACCCTCGAGGACTATCGGGGGCGCTGGGTGGTGCTATACTTCTATCCCAAGGACGACACCCCTGGCTGCACCAAGGAGGCCTGTGGCTTTCGCAACGAAAAAGGCCGCCTGGAGGCGCTGGGAGCGGTGGTGCTAGGGGTCTCTGCGGACGATGTCCAAAGCCACAGCAAGTTTCACCGCAAGTATACGCTCAACTTTCCCCTGCTCGCCGACCCCAGCCAGCAGACCATCCGGGCCTATGGAGCCTGGGGCCGCAAGCAGTTTATGGGCAAGGAGTATGAGGGGGTGCTGCGCTACACCTACCTGATCGACCCTCAGGGCCGGATAGCCTGGGTATGGGACAAGGTTAAGCCCGAGCAGCACGCCCTCGAGGTGGCCGAGACCCTGCGTCAGCTACAGCAGGGTTCGCTATAGGGGCCGGTCTATGAGCGGCTTAGAGGCTTACAAGCAACAGGCGGCCCTCGAGGCCGTTCACTACGTGCGCTCAGATATGGTGGTGGGCCTGGGCACGGGCTCCACGGCCCGCTACGCGGTCGTGGAGCTGGGCCGCCGGCTGCGCGAGGGGGAGCTTTCTGGCATCCGCGCGGTGCCCACCTCCGAGGCCACTGCCTTGCTAGCCCATGAGCTGGGGATTCCCCTAGTGGAGCTCGAGCCCGGCGGGGTTGACCTGGCCATCGACGGGGCCGACGAGATCGCCCCCGACCTCTCCCTCATCAAGGGGTTGGGCGGGGCCTTACTGCGGGAAAAAATCGTGGAGGCCAGCGCCAAAAACTTTATCGTGATCGCCGACTACAGCAAAAAGGTACCCCAGCTAGGCCGTGGGGTGGTACCGGTGGAGATTGTGCGCTTCGGCTACCGGGCCACCTTGCATGCTTTGGCGCAGCTAGGCCAGCCTACCTTGCGCATGGACGGCGAGGAGTTCTTTTATAGCGATGGGGGCAACCTGATTGCCGATGTGCGCTTCGGCCCCATCCCCGACCCAGCCCGCCTCGAGGCCCAGCTCAAGCGCATCCCCGGGGTGGTGGAGACCGGGCTTTTCCTAGGGATGGCTACCCTAGCCATCGTGGCTGGGCCTGGGGGGCTAGAGCGCTTGGGGCGTGAGCCCCTCTAGGGAGGACAGAATGACCAGCGAGGAACGATTGGCTAAGCTTCCCACCAAGCTACAAAACGTGGTGCGGATGCTGGCCGGGGCACCCAAGGTGCTTAAGACCGAGATGCTGCTGGCCTTTGCCCAGAAGATGCCCCCCCTACCGGAGGGCATGCAAGGCCGGTTGGAACAGGTACACGAGTGCACCACCCCCTTCTTCGTGCACGCCGAGATTGAAAACGCCAAAGTACGACTGTACTTCGATGCTCCCAAAGAGGCCCCTACCGTGCGGGCCTTTGCCGGGATGCTGGCCGAGGGGTTGGAGGGGGAAAGCCCAGAGGCGGTGCTGGGGGTGCCAGAGGATTTCTACACCCTGGCCCGGCTGGAGGAGATCATCACCCCTCTGCGCCTGCGCGGGCTACAAGCGGTGCTCAGCCGCATCAAGCGCCAGGTACGCGAGGCCCTAGAAAGTACTCCTCGCGGCTGATGCGGCCCTGGCCCCAGCAGACTTGCCGGGCCTCCATCCGCTCGAAGGCGATTTGCAACACCACCTGGAGCAGCGGCCCCGGGTCGGCCTCGAGGTAGAGGGTGCCTTCCCGAAACTCCCCCTCAACCCCCCCAGCCCGGCTCCAGAAGCGCCAGCACCCCAGCTCTTCGTCGGCGAAAACCTCTAAGCCCGCTGCCACCGCCCGGTAGCGGTAGGGCTGGGGCCGGTAGTAGGCCTGGGCGTAGGCCACCCACAAAGCCTCCTCCACCGCCAGCAGGTCGGCCCGCAGGCGCTGACGGGCCCTGGGAGAAAGGCTCGGCTCCTCCAGGGCCCCCAGCAAGGCCAGCCGTTCGGCCTCGAGGTCGCGGGTCTGGGGGGGCGGCTCGGTCGGCAGGGCCTCCTGACCAAAGGGGTCCAGCCGCAGGGCGGGCCGACCCAGCAAGGCCGCCTCGGCCTCGGCGTAGCTGGGGTACTCTACCAGCACCCCCTCTTCCAGGCCCCAGAAGCGGGTGGCCACCTTCTGCAATAGCGCCCGATCATGAGAGACAAAGAGCAAGGTACCAGGATAATCGGCCAGGGCCCGCTCCAAAGCCTGCAATAGCTCGAGCTCGAGGTGGTTGGTAGGTTCGTCCAACACCAGCAATCCAGCCTGCAAGCCCCCCAGCAACGCCAGCCCCGCTCGGGCCCGCTCACCCCCGGACATCTGGGCCGGGGGGCGGTGCCATTGGGGAGGCCGGAAGCCCATGCGGCCCAGCACAGCCGCAGTCCGAGCCTGGCCAAAGCGGGCCACAAACTGGGCCCAAAGGGGAGTCTGTGGCTCTAGACCATGGTGGTGCTGATCCAAGTAGGCCAGGCTCACCCCCTGGCCCAGGGTGCGCTCCCCCGCATCGGGCGGCTCGAGGCCCAGAAGCAGGCGTAGCAAGGTGCTCTTGCCCGCCCCGTTGGGGCCTATAAGGGCAATCCGGTCGCCACGGAAGATGCGCAAGGTGGCCTGGCGCAGCACCCTCCGGCCAGGGTAGGCCTTGGCCAGTGCTTTAGCCTCCAGCACCAGCCGGGGGGTGCCCAAGGCCGGCAGCTCTAGGTGCCAGCGCCGCTGGGGGGGCAGAGGGTCGGGTACCTCCAGGCGCAGGGCCCGGGCCCGCAGCGCAGCCCGCTCGCTGGCCCGGCGGTCGGTGCCGGGGCGGCGGCGGTCAGGGATGATGCGCAAGAGGCGCTCTTGCTCCTTTAGGGCTTCCTGGTGGGCTTTTTCCAGGGTGCGCCGGATGCGTTCCCGCTCCTGTAGATAGGTGGCGTAGCCGCCCGCCACCCGGAAAAGCTGGCCGGCCTCGAGGTGGTAGACCGTGGTGGCCACTTGTTGCAACAAAACTCGGTCGTGGGCGATCAGGCCCACCGCCCCAGGGTAGGCCCGGATAAGCCCCTCCAACCGCAGGCGCATGGGCAGGTCCAGGTGGGTGGTGGGCTCGTCCAAAAGCAGCACCTCAGCCCCCGAAAGGAAGGCCATGGCCAGACCCAACCGCACCCCCTCCCCTCCCGAAAGCCGCTCGGCGGGCTCTTCTAAGAGGGGCTCCAGGCCAAAATCGGCCAGCGTGCGGGCCAGCCGCCCTTTCCAAAAGGAAAGCTCGCGGATGCGGGTCCAGGCCTCCCCCGCTCGTTCGGGTGGGGTGTGCCGCAAGGCCTGCTCGGCCCGGTAGAGCGGGGTGGCGGCATAGGCCAACCGATAGACGCTCGAGCCCATAGGGCGGAAATCCTGGGGCAGGTAGAAGACCCGCACCCCTTCAGCCCGCCGCAACCGGCCTCCGTCCAAGGGCAGAACGCCAGCCAGGCAGCGAAACAAAGTGCTCTTCCCTGCTCCATTGGGCCCCACCAGCGCTGCCCGCTCCCCTGGGGCCAGCCAGAAGCGGGCCTCCTGGAACAAAAGCCGCCCTCCTAGGGATTTCTCCCCCCCATCCAGGCGCAGCAGCAAGGTCGGCACAACCCTTCCAGCCTAGCGCCAGGGGGCTGGGGGTGTAAAGCCAGCGCCCCAGGACAATGCTGCCGAAATTCACCCTGCCCACTTCGCTTATGCGCTAACTTGAGGAAGATGTGGAATGTATACCTGCGCCTTCTGGCCCTAAGCGATCTGCCCCAGGTGCTCGAGTGGAGCCGGGACGAGGCCTTCTGCCTAGCCAACGGCTGGCCGCTGGGGCTGCCGGCGGCTCAGCTACAGGACTGGTTTGTGCGCCTGCTCAACAATCCCCCCGCCGACCTCATCCGCCGGGGCATTGTGGTACAAAGCCCAGAGCACCCTGAAGGCCAGCTGGTGGGGTTCGTGGATCTGCGGGAAGTCAACCCGCTGGAAAAGCGGGCCCGGCTGCGCATCGCCATCGGCAACGAGGCGCGCAGGGGCCAGGGCATAGGTTTTGTCGCAGGGCTAAAGATGCTGGAAGAAGCCTTTGGTGAGTTGGGCCTCGAGCGCATCACGGCGGAAATCCCCGGTTCCAATATCCCCATGCGCCGCCTGGTAGAAAAACTGGGCTTCACCCAGGAGGGCCGTTTGCGCCAGCACGAAACCCATCAGGGCATCAAAGAGGACATCTACCTGTACGGCATGCTCCACCAAGACTTTCAGCAACTCCGAAACCGCCTAGGTGCGGGGGGCCTGGGCAGTGGGGGAACCCAAGCCTCGCTCTAGTTCTTCGAGTAGGGCGTAAAGCTGCTCGAGCTTGTCCCGGCCTAAAATCCGCTCGATCTCCATATAAACCTGCACCACCTCCGGCTTAATCTGGGCCACCAACGCCTTGGCTTCTTCGGTCAGGGTCACCCGTACCTTGCGGCCATCGGCCAGGCTGGCCTGGCGCAGAATAAGCCCCCGAGCCTCCATGCGCTTTAGGATGCCGGTCATGCTGGGCAACAAGATGCGGCACTCTTCGGCCAGAAGCGAGATTTCCAAGCCCTCCTGTCCGTCCAAGGCCCGCAGGATGCGCCACTGCTGCTCGGTCAGGCCGTAGCGCGAGAGCACCTCGCGAAAACGCTGCACCACCACCTCGCGCGTGCGCAGCAGGGCCATGGGCAAGGAGTGAGCCAGGTCGCGCAGGAGCCGGCGGGAAACTTCGTCGGGAAAGGAGGTGGACATAAGGGACAATTGTACCTAGGCTTGCAAACTGGGCCCGGCTTTTACTTAATATATTAACTATCTCAGCGGGTTCATATGCAACCTGGGCCACACCTGGCAAAGGAGGAGCATGACCGAGTTCAAAGGCAGCATCGTACCCTTAGTGACCCCGTTCAAAAACGGCGCCATTGACGAGGCCGCCCTCGAGCGCTTGATCGAGCGCCAGATCGAGGCTGGTTCCCACGCCCTAAGCGTAGGAGGTACCACCGGCGAGCCGGGTACCCTGAGCCTAGAAGAGCGCAAGTACCTGATTGAGCTAGCTCTACGCTTCATCAAGGGCCGGGTGCCCCTTCTGGCGGGCACCGGCACCCTAAGGTTGGACGAGACCCTGGAGCTAACCCAGGCCGCCTACCAGATGGGGGCCCAGGGGGCTTTGGTCATCACCCCTTACTATATCAAGCCAAACCAGGAGGGCCTATACCGCTTTTTCGGCCAGGTGGCCCAAGCCGTGCCCCAGATGCCCATTGTACTCTACAACATTCCGGGCCGAGCCGGGGTAGAGATCAAGGTCGAGACCGTGGCGCGGCTACGGCGTGAATTTCCCAACATCGTGGGCCTGAAGCACTCCTCCAAGGACATGGAGTACGTCTCGGAGCTTTTGCGCCGGGTGGGGCGCGACTTCAAGGTCTACTGCGGCCTAGAAGCCCTGACCTTTCCCATGATGTGCGTAGGGGCAGTGGGCACCATTGCCGCTACGGCCAACTGGCTGCCTGGCGAAACCGCCCAGATGTGCCAGCTAGTCCTGGACGGGAGGCACACAGAAGCCCTCGAGCTTCACTATTATGGCCTCGAGGCCAACGAGGCCATCTTCTGGGACACCAACCCCATCCCGCTCAAGACCGTGCTCTCCTGGATGGGCCTGTGCCAAAAGGAGTGGCGCGAACCCTTAGGCCCCACCACCCCCGAGATCGAGGCCCGCCTGCGCCGCATGGCCGAGTCTTATGGTCTGGTTCCCGCCTCGAGCCACCCCCCGGTGCTGCCCGACCCCTCGGGCCAGCAGTATGTCTAGAGGTGCCATATGAAATGGGCCCGCTTCATCGCCAAAGGCCGCCTGCTGCGAGGATACCTGCAAGACGGCATGCTCATCGACCACGCGGGTGAGGCCCACCACCCTGATGCGGTGCAATGGCGTTTGCCGGTCGAGCCGGGTAAGGTCATCGCTCTGGCCCTGAACTTTGCCGAACACGCCGAGGAGTTCGGGCTCAAGCGCCCCAGCGAGCCAGCCCTGTTCTGGAAGCCCAACACCAGCCTGCTGCCGCACAAGGGCACGGTCATCTATCCGCAAGGGGCCCGGTTCATGCACTTCGAGTGTGAACTGGCGGTCATCATCGGGCGCAACATGCGGCGGGTCAAGGCCAAAGACGCCTTGGACTACGTGGGGGGCTATACCATCGCCAACGATTTGGTGGTGCGCGATTACGTCTCCAACACCTTCCGCCCCCCCATCCGGGGTAAGGGCTGGGACACCTTCGGCCCTCTGGGGCCCTACTATGTCACCGCCGACGAGGTACCCGACCCCCACAACCTACGCATGTGGGCTTACGTCAACGGGGAACTGCGGCAGGAGGCCAGCACCCAAGGGATGCTCTTCAGCATTCCCGAGGTGCTGGAGTTCATCAGCCGCTTCATGACCCTAGAAGCAGGCGATGTCCTTCTCACCGGCACCCCCAAAGGCATCTCCCAGGTGCACCCTGGGGATGTCATGCGTATGGAGATAGAAGGGCTAGGTGCGCTGGAAAACCATATCGAGTGGGAAACCCCCGAGGCCGAGCCGGTGGTGGGCCAGGAGGGCGACCGCAGCCTGGTGCTATGAGAAAGGAGGCTGTCTTTTGAAAGTATCTGACGCCACCGCAGGCATCCCAGTAGAGTTCATCGAAGAGGTGCGGCGAAAAATCGCTGCGACCACCCCCCAACACTTCATCAACGGAGCTTTTGTACCGGGAGCACGGGGTGAGCTTTTCGAAACCCTAGACCCCTCCAACAACCAGGTGCTCACCCAGGTCTACCGGGGCCATGCCGAAGACGTGGACAAAGCCGCTCGAGCCGCCAAGACGGCCTTTGCCCGGTGGCGGCTCAACGCCAAAGCACGCAAGCGCTACCTCCTCAAGATAGCCGAACTCATCGAAAAGCACGCCGATGAGCTAGCCGTCATCGAGTGTTTGGACGCCGGCCAGGTACTGCGCATCGTGCGGGCCCAGGTGGCCCGGGCCGCGGAGAACTTCAGCTTCTACGCCGAGTACGCCGAGCGGGCCATGGACGGGCGCACTTACCCGGTGGACGCCGACTGGCTCAACTACTCGGTACGGGTGCCGGTGGGGGTGTGCGGCATCATCACTCCCTGGAATGCCCCCCTTATGCTCTCCACCTGGCGGATTGCCCCTGCTTTGGCCTTTGGCAATACGGTGGTCTTGAAGCCCGCCGAATGGTCGCCCCTCACCGCCTGGAAGCTGGCCCAGATCATGCAGGAGGCCGACCTACCGCCAGGGGTCTTCAACGTGGTGCAGGGGTTTGGGGAGGAGGCCGGCGACGCGGTGGTGCGCCACCCCGAGATTCCCCTGATCGCCTTCACCGGCGAGACCACCACCGGCAGCCTGATCACCCAGAACAGCGCGCCTTTGCTCAAGCGGCTTTCCCTCGAGCTAGGGGGTAAGTCGCCGGTGATCATTTTCGAGGACGCCAACCTCGAGCGGGCCCTCGACGCCACCGTTTTCCAGATTTACAGCTTCAACGGCGAACGCTGCACCGCCAGTTCACGGGCCCTGGTACACCAGGCCATCTTCGATACCTTCGTCGGTCGGCTGGCCGAGCGGGCCGCGCGCATCCGGGTGGGGCATCCCCTCGAGCCCCAGACCGAGGTGGGCCCCCTCATCCACCCCGAACACCTGGCACGGGTGCTCAGCTACGTGGAGATCGGCAAGCAGGAGTCCCAGCACATCTTCGGCGGCGAGCGGGTGGGCCAGGAGGGCAACTACGTGCGCCCAGGGCTGTTCGTGGCCGAGAACCACCACCGCATCGCCCAGGAGGAAATCTTCGGCCCCATCCTGACCGTCATCCCCTTCCGTGATGAGGCCGAGGCTATTGCCAAAGCCAATGACTCTAAGTATGGCCTGGCCTCGTACATCTGGACGCAGGATGTGGCCCGGGCTCACCGGGTGGCCCTGGCCCTCGAGGCCGGAATGACCTGGATTAATGCCCACAACGTGCGCCACCTGCCTACCCCCTTCGGCGGGGTCAAGTTCAGCGGCACCCACCGGGAAGGGGGCGAGCACAGCCTGGAGTTCTATACCGAGCTCAAGCACATCGCACTGCCCTTGCACGAACACCCCATTCCCAAGTTCGGTCGATAGGAGGCCCTATGGCAAGAACCGGCAAAGCCTACCTGGAAGCCCTAAGGAACAAGCCCCCCAACCTCTGGTACAAAGGCCAGCGGGTCGAGGACCCCACCACCCACCCGGTCTTCCGCGGCATCACCCACTCCTTAGCCCGCCTGTACGACCTGCAACACGACCCCAAGTACCGCGACCAGCTCACCTACCCGGAAAACGGGGCCCGCTACCCCATGAGCCTGCGGCCCGCCCGCAGCAAGGAGGACCTGGCCCTGCGCAGCCAGGCCTACAAACTCTGGGCCGATACCCACCTGGGCATGATGGGCCGCAGCCCCGACTACCTCAACGCGGTGCTGATGGCCTACGAGCAAAGCGCCGACTTCTTCGGGCCCTACGCCGACAATGTGCGTCGCTACGTGCAGTATGTGCGCGAAGAGGACCTCTGCACCACCCACTGCCTGACCAACCCCCAGGTCAACCGGGCCAAAAGCACTCTCGAGCAGCCCGACCCCTACATCCCCTTGGGGGTGGTGCGGGAAACCCCCGAGGGCATTGTGGTGCGGGGGGCCCGCATGCTCTCCACCCTGCCCACCGCCGACGAGCTTCTGGTCTTTCCCTCCACGCTGCTGAAGGAAGGCCCTGGGGCTGACAAGTACGCGGTGGCCTTCGCTATTCCTACCCATACCCCAGGGCTCCACTTCATCAGCCGGGAAGGGTTGGCCCAGGAAGGCTCCCCCTACGACTATCCGCTTTCCAGCCAGCTAGAGGAGATGGACTGCCTTACGGTCTTCGATGACGTGCTAGTACCTTGGGAGCGGGTCTTTATCTACAAGGATCTAGCCCGCTGCAACAACGCCTACGCCGAGACCGGGGCCCTGATGCACATGGCCCACCAGGTGGTAGTGCTCAAAACCGCCAAGACCGAGGCCTTCTTAGGCCTGGTGGCCCTGCTGGCCGAGACCATCGGGGCCGAGGTCTACCCCCACGTGCAAGAAAAGATCGCTGAGGTGATCGTCTACCTCGAGGCCATGCGGGGCTTCTGGACCCGGGCCGAGGCAGAGGCCCGGCCCAATGCCTACGGCCTGGTCTGCCCCAGCCGCGCGGCTTTGGACGGGGCTCGCAACCTTTACCCCCGGCTCTACCCCCGCATCCACGAGATCGTCCAGCAAATCGCCGCCTCCGGCCTGATCACCCTGCCCTCCGAGGCCGACCTAAACTCGCCGGTGGGCCCCTACCTGGAAAAATTCTTGCAATCGGCTACCCTGCCGGCCAAGGAACGGGTGCAGCTTTTCCGCCTAGCCTGGGACATGACCCTGAGCGGCTTCGGGGCGCGGCAAGTCCTGTACGAGCGCTTCTTCTTTGGCGATCCGGTACGCATGTACCAAACCCTCTACAGCGTTTACGACAAGGAGCCTTACAAAGAGCGCATCCGGGCCTTCCTGGGCTGGCAGCCCCAGCCCGAGCCGGCTCTGGTAGCAGACTAGAGGTATGGAGACCACCACCCTACCCGACCAGCTCCGCCAGGTCATGCGCCTGTGGCCCAGCGGGGTCACGGTCATCGCCGCACGCCACCAAGAGGAGGTGCGGGGCATGACCGCCAGTAGCTTTACCAGCGTCAGCCTCGAGCCCCCCCTCATCCTGGTCTGCATCCATCAGTCGGCCCAGCTTTTGCCCGTGCTAGAAAAAGCGGGCCGCTTTAGCGTCAACCTGCTGGCCGAGAACCACGCCCACACCTCGGCCCACTTCGCGGGCCAGCCCATTGAAGGCTACCAGCCCCTTTCTTCGGAAGAGACCCCGGCCCTGCGGGGGGCCTTAGCCACCCTGTACTGCCGTACCTGGGCCATCTACCCCGGCGGCACCCACCGCATCGTGGTGGGGGAAGTAGAAAAAGTAGACCTGGGCAAGGAAAGCCGGCCTCTTTTGTACTGGAACCGGGGGTACCGCCCGCTGCCCTGAAGGGGGTGAGCACCATGAATCAGATACCCAACATCGTCCGGATTGCCCACGGGGTCTTCTATGTGACCGACCTCGAGCGGGCTCGCTACTTTTACGTGGATCTGCTGGGCTTGAACGTGCTGCACGAAAGCCCCGGGGCCTTGTACCTGCGCGGTACTGAGGACCGGGAGTGGACTCTCAAGCTCGAGCTGGCCCCCGAAGCCGGCATCAAGCACCTGGCCTACCGGGTGGCCGGCGACCTCGACCTAAAGCTGCTGGTCGAGCTGGCCGAGGCTGGGGGACTGCCCTACCGCTGGGAAAGCGAACTTGACCGCCCCCGGCTACTGCGCCTGCAAGACCCCTTTGGCACCCCCTTGGCCTTCTACGCCGAAAGCCAGAAGTACCCCTGGCTGCTCCAACGCTACGACCTGCACAAAGGGCCGGGCATCCAGCGCATCGACCACATCAACCTGATGACCCCTCAGGTAGCCGCCATGATGCGCTGGTACATGGATAAGTTGGCCTTCCGCCTCTCGGAGTACACCGAGGGCGAGGAGGGCCGCATCTGGGCAGCCTGGATTCACCGTAAGGGCAACGTCCACGACCTGGCCCTTACCAACGGTACTGGCCCTCGGCTGCACCACCTGGCCTACTGGATGCCCGACGCCATGAGCATCATCAAAGCCTGTGATATCCTGGCTGGGGCCCGGCAGACCGAGGCTATCGAGCGTGGGCCGGGCCGACACGGCGTCTCCAACGCTTTCTTCCTCTACCTGCGCGACCCCGACGGGCACCGCATTGAACTGTACACCTCCGACTACAGCACGGTAGACCCCGACTTTGAGCCCATCCGCTGGAGCCTCAACGACCCCCGGCGTCAGACCTTGTGGGGGGCCAGAACCCCCAAGAGCTGGTTCCTAGAAGCCTCGAGGCTCGAGGGCTTTGCCGGAGGCTGGGAGCCTACCCAGGACTCCGAGCTAGAGGGCCTGCCCCAGCACGTCATCTAGCCCTCGCCTACACCCCCGGTTGGATTCCCTTCACTGAAGCCTGCGGTACGCTTGACAGTAAAAATAACTGTGATTAGACTAACGCCCAACGTACAGTCGAACAAACAAGTGTTCGTTTGGTAAAAGGAGGCGGGGTGAAGGAAACGGTTTCGGTGTTAGGGGCAGGTACGATGGGGCGGGGTATTGCCCAGGTAGCAGCCACAGCCCAACACCCGGTGGTGCTGTACGACCCCTACCCCGCCGCCCTAGAGAAGGCCCTACTGGAGATCGGCGCCGACCTAAAAAAAAGCGCCGAGAAGGGGCGTCTGGCCGAATCCCCTGAGGCGGTTCTGGCCCGCATCCGCCCCAGCCAATCCCTGGAGGAAGCCGCCCAGGCGGCTTGGGTGATCGAGGCGGTACCGGAAAAGCTCGAGCTCAAGCAGGAGCTACTGGGTAGGCTGGGGGAGCTAAACCCGAAGGCCATCCTAGCCACCAACACCTCCACCCTATCGGTTTCGGCCATCGCTGCAGCGGTAGAGGCCCCCGAGCGCGTACTGGGGCTGCACTTCTTCAACCCTGCCCAGCGCATGCGGCTGGTGGAGGTGGTGGGGGGCTTGCGCACCGAAGCAGCGTTGCTCGAGCGGGCCCTAGCCCTGATGCAAAGCTGGGGCAAGGAGCCGGTGCAGGTCCCGGATACCCCAGGCTTTTTGGTCAACCGGGTAGCCCGCCCCTTCTACGGTGAGGCCCTGCGCCTTCACGGCGAGGGCATCGCCAAGGAACACATCGACTGGATTATGCGCGGCCTGGGCTTTCCCATGGGGCCTTTTGAGCTGATGGACCTCATCGGGTTAGACGTCAACTATGCCGCCTCCACCTCGGTCTATCAGGCCTTCTACGGCGAGCCGCGCTACCGGCCCCACCCCTTACAGCAGCAGCGGGTGGCGGCGGGCCTATTGGGACGCAAGACCGGCCAAGGCTGGTACACCTACCCCCCCGGGCCACCCCCCCGCCCGGCCCCTCCAGCAACCCTGCAAACCCACCTTCCCCTGCCCCTGATCCTGGGGCCCAACCCGCTGGCCCAGACCCTGCGGGCCCGCTTCCGGCATGCCGAAACCCCAGAACAGGCCCGCTTCGTGCTGGACTGCCGGGTCAAGCTCGAGCGCAAGCAGGATACCCCCCCAGACCTGCCTGTGGTCTCGCTGGTCTGGGGCCACTCGGCCAGCCGCCTGGTGGCTCCCCTACGCGGCCAGCCAGTGGCGGGGTTCAGCCTGGTTCCGCCCATCGGCCCGTCCTCCATCGTCGAGCTCTATCCTCCCCTGTCTGGCCCCAATCCGGCCCTGGAGCTAGCCCAAACCTACTTCGAGGCTCACGGCCACACCGCCTTGGTGCTGCCTGATCAGCCCGGCGGGGTGGGGTTCCGCATCCTAGCTTTGCTCATCAACGAGGCGGTCTCGGCCCTGGCCGAAGGGGTGGCCAGCCCAGCCGACCTCGACCGGGCCATGCGGCTGGGCACCGGCTACCCGCTGGGCCCTTTGGAGTGGGCCGAGCAGCTCTGGCTCAAACCGGTGTTGCGGGCCTTGGAGGGCCTGCAGGCTGAGCTGGGCGAGGATCGTTACCGCCCCCACCCGCTTTTGAGGCGGATGGTGGCAGCGGGCCTCGAGGCTTTCCGGAATCCCTCTACCGAGGAGGATTCGCAAACCATACCTATAAAGGAGGCAAGATGAGAAGAGTCTTGGTAGGACTACTGGCTTTGGGACTGGGGCTGGGCCTGGCCCAGCAAGCCCCCCTGAAAATCGGGGTGGTGGTCTCGGCTACCGGCCCGGCGGCCAGCCTGGGCATCCCTGAGCGCAACACCTTGTTGCTGCTGGAGGAGCAGACCAACCGGCGCGGCGGGGTAGCCGGTCGTCCGGTACAGTTCATCATCCTCGACGACGCCTCGGACACCACCCAGGCCGTGCGGGCCACCCGGCGGCTCATCCAGGAAGACCAGGTGCTGGCCATCATCGGCCCCACCATCACCCCGGCCAGTCTGGGCATGATTGACCCCGTAGCTGAAGCGGGGGTACCCAAAATCTCGCTGGCGGCCAACCTGGAAATTGTTTTCCCGGTGGATGAAAAGCGGCGTTGGATTTTCAAAACCCCCCAGACCGAGCAGCAGATGAGCGTGCCTATCGTGCGCGATATGCAGGCCTCGGGGGTGCGCACCGCAGCCTACATTGGCTTCAACGACGCCTACGGCGAGGGCTGGGCCCGGGCCTTCGAAGCCGCCGCACGCGAGGCTGGTATCCAAGTGGTGGCCTCGGAGCGCTTCGCCCGCACCGATACCTCGGTAGCCGGGCAAGTATTGCGCATCCTAGCCCGCAACCCCGATGCCGTTTTGATCGGGGGGTCGGGCACCGCCCCGGTACTGCCCCAGCGTACCCTGCGCGAGCGCGGCTACCGCGGCCTCATCTACCAGACCCACGGGGTGGCCAACCCCGACTTCCTGCGGGTGGGGGGCGAGCTTTTGATTGGCACCCGCCTGCCCGCCGGGCCGGTGCTGGTCTTCGACCAACTGCCCCCCGACTTCCCCAACCGGCAGGTCGCTACTAGCTACGTGCAGCAGTACGAGGCCCGCTTTGGCATCGGCAGCTACTCCACCTTCGGTGGCCACGCCTACGACGCCTGGGCCATCCTGCGCCCGGCCCTCGAGCGGGCCCTGCGGCGCGAGCAGCCCAGCAACCTGGCCGCCTTCCGTCGGGCGCTGCGCGACGAGATCGAGGCCACCCGCAACGTGGTGGGGACCCACGGCATCTTCAACATGTCCGCTACCGACCACCTGGGCCTGCGCTTCAACGAGGCTGCGGTGATGGTCGAGGTGGTGCGGGGTAGCGGAGGTAGGCTGGAGTGGAGGCTGATCCGTACCTTCCGCTAAGGGGCCTTTAGCCCGCCCCACGGTGAGCCACCCCCTCACCGTGGGGCCTCTACGAAAGAGCACCTATGGATTGGACCATCCTCTCCTTTCTGGCCGCCGACGCCCTGCAAAACGGTACCATCTACGCCCTGATGGCCCTTTCGCTGGTGCTGGTCTTCGCCGTAACCCGGGTCATCCTGGTTCCGTTGGGGGAGTTTTTGGTCTTTGCCCCCTTGACCTACGTATGGTTCCTGCCGGCTGAGGTCAGCGGCCTAAACCTAAAAGGCCAGATACCGGGCACTGCCTGGCTGGCAGCCGCCATGCTTCTGTGGTGGGCTATTTTAGATCGCGCCAACCTCAGACGAGCCTTTTTTTTGCTGCTGAGCGCCTTGGCTGTGGTGGGCCTGGCCTGGTGGGGCGCTCGGGGGGTACCCCTGGCCCTGGGATGGGTCCTGGCGGTCCTGGTGGTGCTACCCATCGGCCCCGCTTCCTATCGGCTGTTCTTTGAACCAGCCAAGAACGCCAGCGTGCTGACCTATCTGATTATCGCGGTGGGGCTGCACTTCGCCTTTGCTGGGCTGGGCCTGGTCTTCTTCGGTCCAGAGCAATTTCGCCTGCCGCCCATCTGGCCGGGCCAGACCCCCATCGGCCTGGTGCCGGTCAACAACCAGGCCTTTTTGGTTTACGGCTTCGCCCTTTTGGCTATGGTGGGCCTATACCTGTTCTTCACCCGCAGCATCTATGGCAAAGCCTTGCGGGCTTGTGCGGTCAACCGCTATGGGGCCCGGCTATCCGGCATCAGCCCTAGCCAGGCGGGCTACGTTTCCTTTGGCATCGCCACCCTAATCACCTGCATCAGCGGGATGCTTCTGGCCCCCCTGATCTCCCCTGCCTACTTCCAGGGGTTTTTGCTGGGGCTTAAGGGCTTTGTGGCAGGAATTCTAGGCGGCCTGATCAGCTATCCCCTAGCGGTGGTGGGTGCTTTGCTGGTGGGGGCCATGGAGTCGTGGGCCGCTTTCCAGGCTAGCGCCTTCAAAGATACCATCGTCTTTGCGCTACTGCTGCCCATCCTCTTCTGGCGCAGCCTGCGCAGCCACGAAATTGCCGAGGAGGAGTAAGCGTGCGCTTTTCGCCCCTAACCTTACTTGCCATTTTGCTCTTGCTGGTTACGCCTCTTTTTCTTCCACCCTCTTCGTTTTACCTGTCTTTGGGCAACTACATTGCCTTTGGGGCCCTGGTGGCCCTAGGCCTCTACCTGCTCACCGGGCTATCTGGGATGACCAGTTTTGGCCAAGCTGCTTTTATGGGGCTGGCTGGCTATACCAGCGCCCTGTTGTGCATTAGGCTGGGTTGGAACCCCTGGCTGACCCTGCCCCTGGGCGCCGGAGTGGCTATGGCCGGGGCGGTGGTGCTAGGGGGCATTACCACCCGGCTTAAGGGCCACTACCTGCCGCTGTCCACCATCGCTTGGTGCATCGCCCTATACATCCTGATGGGAAGCTGGATTGAGCTCACCGGAGGGCACACCGGCCTCCGGGGGGTTCCGCCGGTCACACTCTTCGGCTGGAGCCTCAACGACTCCAAAAGCTACTTTTACCTCTCCTGGGTTTTCGTGCTGCTGGGCGCCTGGGCCGCCTGGAACCTGACGCAAAGCCGGAGCGGGCGGGCCATGCGGGCCTCCAAAGGGGATGCCCTGGCCGCGGCCAGCTTTGGGGTTAATCCGGCGGTGCTTAAGTTACAGGTTTTCATTCTCTCGGCCCTCTACGCTGGGGTTGCCGGCTGGCTGTATGTCCACTACCAGAAGTTCATCAACCCCACCCCCTTTAGCCTCGAGGCCTCCATCAAGTATCTGATCGCCGCGGTAGCGGGAGGGGTGGGCAGTATCCCTGGGGTGATCCTGGGCTCGGGCCTGGTAACCAGCCTCGAGGAAGCCCTCAAAGGCATCCTGCCGCAGATATTTGGCCGCACCGGCAACTATGAGATCATCGCTTACGGTCTGATTCTGGTGCTGATTCTGATGTTCGCCCCCAAGGGGCTGTGGCCCTTCCTCGAGCGCTACCTGCCCAGCCCCCAGCCCCAAACCCCTAAGGGGGCCGGGCTACCAGCCCGCCCCATCCAGGGCGGGGCAGGCGAGGTAGTGCTGGAGGTCGAAAACCTCACCAAGCGCTTCGGTGGGCTACTGGCGGTCAACGGCCTGAGCTTCCAACTTCGCCGCGGGGAGATTCTGGCCCTGATTGGCCCCAACGGGGCCGGCAAGTCCACCTGCTTCAACATGATCACCTCGGTCTACGCCCCCAGCGCGGGTAGCGTGCGCTTCAAAGGCCAGCCCATCCAGGGCCGCACCCCCTACGAGGTGCACCGCCTGGGCATTGCCAGAACCTTCCAGCACCCCCATCTTTTCCCCGAGATGACCGTGCTGGAAAACGCTGCCCTGGGTACCTATGCCCGCACCCGGCGAGGGCTGCTGGCCTCGATGCTGGGCCTATCCCGCCGCGAGGAGGAAGCCGCTTTGGCCGAGGCCTACCGGGCTTTGGAACGGGTAGGGCTGGCCCACCTGGCCCACCACAAGGCCGACGGACTGGCCATCGGGCAGCTTCGCTTGCTGGAGATTGCCCGGGCTTTGGCCTCGGGGCCGGAGGTGCTTTTGCTCGATGAACCTGCCGCGGGCTTGCGGGCCGGGGAAAAGCGCCAGTTCGCCGCTTTGATTCGCCAATTAGTGAGCGAGGGGATGACGGTGCTTCTGGTGGACCACGACATGGACCTGGTCATGGGACTGGTAGACCGGGTGGTGGTGATGCATTATGGGGAGAAATTGGCCGAGGGCACGCCCAGCGAGGTGCAGCGTAACCCCCGGGTGATTGAAGCCTATCTGGGGGAGGCCGCATGAGCGTCCTCGAGATCGCCAACCTGACCGTGCGCTACGGGGCTGTAGAAGCGGTGCGCAACCTTTCCCTCACGGTAGGGCCGGGTGAGGCCATCACCCTCATCGGCCCCAACGGTGCCGGCAAGAGCAGCACCCTGAAGGGCATTGTAGGGCTGGTGGGCTGTAGCGGCAGCGTGCATTACCAGGGCCAACCTCTGCCCCAGCGCACGCCCGAGGCCCTGGCGGCTAAGGGCTTGGTGATGGTACCGGAAAAACGCGAGCTTTTCGCCTCGATGACGGTAGAGGACAACCTCTTGCTGGGGGCCTTTACCCGCTACCAGCGCCGAGAAAAAGGCATTGTCCAAGACCTCGAGTGGGTCTACACCCTCTTCCCTCGCCTCTGCGAACGGCGCAGGCAGCTTGCGGGCACCATGTCGGGGGGTGAGCAACAGATGCTGGCCATTGGCCGTGCCCTGATGGGCCGCCCCAAGCTGCTTTTGCTCGATGAGCCCAGCCTGGGCCTAGCCCCCTTGATTGTGCAGGAGATTTTTCGCATCCTGGCTGAGCTAAAGGCCCAGGGGGTGCCCATTCTGCTGGTAGAGCAGAACGCTCGGATGGCCCTTAAGCTGGCCGACCGCGGGTATGTCCTCGAGGCCGGCGAGCTGGTGATGGAGGGCCGGGGCCAGGAGCTGCTGCACGATCCCCGGGTGATCGAGTCCTACCTGGGCATCCGGGCCCAGCGCCAAACATGAAACCCAACCCTCGTGCCACCACCGACCCCTACATGCAGCTACTCGGCCTAGAGACCCGGCTGGTTGAGCCGGGCCGGGCCATTGTGGCAGCCCGGGTGGGGCCTCAGCACACCAATATCCACGGGGCCTGCCATGGGGGGTTCCTCTACAGCCTGGCCGATGCGGCCTTCGCCCTGGCCTCCAACGCCCACGGGGTGGTGGCCGTGGCTCTTTCTACCCAGATGCAGTATTTCAAAGCCGTTCAGGTAGGGGAGGAACTCGAGGCCCACGCCCGCGAGGAGAACCTGGGCCGGCGTACCGCCACCTACCGTATCGAGGTCAAAAGCGGCGCCCGCACGGTGGCCCTCTTCATCGGCACGGTGTTTCGTATGCAGGAAAGCTGAGGTACGCCATGGAAGCACACATCGTAGATGCTGTTCGCACCCCCGTAGGCAAACACGGCGGCAGCCTGGCCAGTGTCCGCCCCGACGACCTGGCGGCCATCCCCATCAAGGCCCTACTCGAGCGCACCGGGATTCCCCCCCACGAAATAGAAGACGTCTACCTAGGCTGCGCCAACCAGGCCGGCGAGGACAACCGCAATGTGGCTCGCATGGCCCTGCTGCTGGCCGGGCTGCCCATCACGATAGGCGGGAGCACTGTCAACCGGCTGTGTGGCAGCGGGCTGGATGCCGTGGCCAGCGCGGCCCGGGCCATCCTAGCCGGGGAGGGCCAGGTATACATCGGGGGCGGGGTGGAGAGCATGAGCCGGGCCCCCTGGGTGGTGCCCAAAGCTGAAAAAGCCTTCCCCACCGGCAACCTGACCATGTACGACACCACCTTAGGCTGGCGGCTGGTCAACCCCCGGATGGCGGCCCTCTACGGCACCGACTCCATGGGCGAGACCGCGGAGAATCTGGCGGAGCTGTACAACATCTCCCGCCAGGCCCAGGACAGCTTTGCCCTCCACTCTCACCGCAAAGCCGTCCAGGCCCAACAGCAAGGGGCCTATGCCCGGCAGATGGTGCCGGTAGAGGTCAAAGACCGCAAGGGAAAAACCACCTTAGTCCAGGCCGACGAAGGCCCCCGGGCCGATACCAGCCTGGAGGCCCTGGCCCAGCTCAAGCCGGTTTTCCGCCCGGGGGGCAGCGTTACCGCGGGCAACGCCTCCTCGCTCAACGATGGTGCTGCCGCGTTGCTGCTGGCCTCGAGCGCCTACACCCAGGCCCATGGCCTAAGGCCTCTGGCCCGGGTGCGGGCTATGGCCGTAGCTGGGGTGGAGCCGCGCATCATGGGGATTGGGCCGGTACCCGCCACCCAAAAGGCTTTGCAACGGGCTGGGCTCAGCCTAAAAGACATTGGTCTGATTGAACTCAACGAAGCCTTTGCTGCCCAAAGCCTGGCGGTGTTGGCGGAATGGGGCGTAGACCCCATGGACCCTCGCCTGAACGTCAACGGTGGGGCCATCGCCATCGGCCACCCTTTGGGCTGCTCCGGGGCCCGCATCCTCACCGACCTGGTGCACGAGATGCAGCGCCGGCAGGTACAGTTTGGGCTGGCCACCATGTGCATCGGGGTGGGGCAGGGGATTGCTATGGTGGTCGAAAGCCTCTAGCCAGAGGATAAGCTATAGGCAGGTGAAAGCATGAACATCCTCGAGCAGTTCAGCCTGCATGGCAAAACCGCCCTCGTGACCGGGGGCTCGAGGGGGCTGGGGCTGGAAATCGCCTATGGGCTCCATCAGGCTGGGGCCCGGGTGGCGTTGCTGGCCCGTCGGGAAAGTTTTTTCGCCGAGGCCCTGAAGCTCATCCCAGAGGCCATGGCCATCGTGGCAAACGTTCAGGACGAAGCCAGCCTCGAGGCGGCCTTCGCCCGGGTAGGCCCGGTAGATATCCTGGTCAACGCTGCTGGCATCACCTGGGGCCAGGATGCCCTGGAAGTACCCGTAGAAAAGGTGCGCCAGGTGCTCGATGTCAACATCACTGGGGCCTTTCTAGCCTCGCGCATTGCCGCTCGAGGCATGAAGGCCAGGGGCTATGGCAAAATTCTCAACGTCGCCTCGGTAGCCGGCCTGGCCGGCAGCCCCAGCGAGATCATGGATGCCGCGGCCTACTCGGCTTCCAAAGGGGGCCTGATCGCCCTGACGCGCGACCTGGCGGTGAAGTGGGGGCCCTTTGGCATCCGGGTTAATGCCCTGGCGCCAGGCTTCTTCCCCACCCGTATGACCGAAAAACTGCTGCCCCGCATCGAGACTTTGGTGCAGGCACGCACCCCCCTGGGCCGGGTCGGCCAGAGCGGCGAGCTGGCCGCTGCCGCTTTATACCTGTGCAGCCCCGCCTCGGACTACGTGACCGGGCAGGTGCTGGCCGTGGATGGAGGCATGACCGCCCTATGAGTGCGGTTTTCCCCCTGCCTGGCGACTACGGCCAGATTCGCCGTGCCACTCGAGCCGATGTGGTAGCGATTGTCCGGCTATTGGCCGACGACCCCCTAGGGCAGGTGCGAGAAGCCTTCACCGATCCTCTACCCGAAAGCTACTACCGGGCTTTTGAAGCCATTGAGGCCGACCCCAACCAGTTTTTGGCCGTAGTGGAGCAGAAAGGACGCATCGTAGGAACTTTTCAGCTTAGCTTTATCCCAGGGCTATCCCATAAAGGGGCTTGGCGTGCCCAGCTCGAGGCCATGCACATCGAGCACGCCCTGCGCAACCAGGGCCTAGGCCGAGCGGTGATGCGGTGGATTATCGAGCAAGCCCGGCAGCGGGGCTGCACCCTGATGCAGCTCTCCACCGATAAGTCCCACCCGGCAGCCCATCGCTTCTACCAACGCCTGGGCTTCATCTCTAGCCACGAAGGCATGCGGCTCAAGCTATAAAGAGGTGTGTCTATGCCCATGTTCCAGCCTGAACTCGAGACCCTTCCTCGACCCAAGCTGACCGAGTTGCAAAACCAGCGCCTGCGCGAACAGGTGGCCTACGTCTATGCGCGGGTACCCTTCTACAAACAGCTCTTCGATGAAAAGGGCCTTAAGCCCAGCGAGATCCGCGGGGTGGAGGACCTACCCAAGCTTCCCTTCACCCAAAAGAAGGACCTACGCAATCACTATCCCTTCGGCTTGTTTGCCGTACCACGCGAACAAATCGCCCGCATCCACGCCTCTTCTGGTACCACCGGCAAACCCACCGTGGTGGGCTACACCAAAGGCGACCTGGAGATCTTCGCTGAGGTGGTGGCCCGCTCTTTGGCTGCTGCCGGGGGACAACCCGGGATGATGCTGCACAACGCCTATGGCTATGGCCTGTTCACCGGTGGACTGGGCCTGCACGGGGGAGCGGAAAAGCTGGGTATGGTGGTGGTGCCGGTTTCCGGTGGCATGACCGAGCGGCAGATCATGCTCATCCAGGACTTCAAACCCGAGATGATCTCCTGTACCCCCTCATATGCCCAAACCCTGGCCGAGGAGTTCAAGAAGCGGGGGGTCAGCCCGGAAGAGATCAGCCTGAAGTACGCCATCCTGGGCGCCGAACCCTGGACCGAGGCCATCCGCCAAAACGTAGATGCGGGGCTGGGGGTGCAGGCTACCAACATCTACGGCCTTTCAGAGATCATCGGGCCGGGCGTGGCCAATGAAGACGTCTTCGAGCGGGAAGGGCTTTCCTACATCTGGGAGGACCACTTCTACCCCGAGGTGGTCGACCCCGAGACCGGCGACCCTTTGCCCGAGGGAGAGGTAGGGGTGCTGGTGCTCACCACCCTGACCAAAAAGGCCATGCCCATCCTGCGCTACTGGACCGGCGACCTGACCTACATCACCCGCGAGCCCGGCCCCTCGGGGCGCACCCACGCCCGCATGGCCCAGATCCGGGGCCGCACCGACGATATGCTGATCGTGCGGGGGGTGAACGTCTACCCCACCCAGATTGAAGCCGTGCTCAAGGAAATCCCCGAGGTGGTGCCGCACTATCAGATCGTGCTGACCCGGGAAGGCACCCTAGACGAGGTGGAGCTAAAGCTCGAGGTCTCCGAGCCTTTCTTCCACGAAGTAGGCCAATCGATGCTCTCCGACGCGGTGGTGGAAGCCGACCACCGGCTTTTCCAGCTGCGCGAGAAGGTAGCCCGCAAAATCAAAGACAACGTGGGCATCTCGGTGCGGGTCTCGCTGTTGAACCCCGGCAGCGCCCCCCGCAGCGAGGGCGGCAAGCTCAAGCGCGTAGCTGACCTACGCAAGCTATGAGACCCATTCCCATCGGCTATCAGGCCACCTTCGAGACGGTGGTCACCGAGGCCATGACCGTAGACTTCGAGCACCCCGACGACCCCCAGCTCGGCAAACTGCACCCGGTATACGCCACCTACTGGATGGCCAAACACATGGAGCTAGCCGGGCGCAAAATCATCCTGCCCTTTTTGGAAGAGGGCGAGGAAGGCATCGGTTCCAAAGTCTGTGTGGATCACAAAGCCTCGGCCCTTCCAGGGATGCGCATCCGCATCGTGGCCGAACACACCGGCACCGAAGGCCACCGGGTCTATGCCCGTTGCACGGCCTGGAACGAGCTGGGCGACCTGATCGGTGAGGGCCACACCGAGCAGGTTATCCTGCCCCGGGCCAGGCTCCGGCAAATTTTCCAGCGATTGGAGGAGCGCTGGCGAGAAGCGAGGCTGGAATGAAACGCCTGCCCCTCTTCCCCCTACCCGAGACCGTGGTCTTTCCTGGTCTGCTCATCCCGCTGTACATCTTCGAGGAGCGCTACAAGCAGATGGTGCGCGACCTGCTGGCCCAAAGCGAGGAAGAACGCCGCTTTGTGATTACCCTGGCTACCCCCAAGGGCATTCGCGAGGTGGGTGGCTACGTGGAGCTGCTGGCGGCCTCAGAAAACCCCGATGGCACCTTCAACATCGTCTGCCGGGGAGGGGAGCGCTGCCGGGTGGAGGGCGTGGGGGTTTGGGGCAACCGGCTTTACCAAAGCACCTTGGACATCCCTTATCCCCTCGAGCGCAGTGCCCGCAGCGAGGAGATCGTGGCGGCCTGGGACGCGATGGAGGCCTTCCGGGCCTTTATGGCCGGCAAGGCCGACCCCCAGGCCCTGGAGGAGGCCCTGGCCAACCTCCCCGACGACCCCCTCTACCAGGCCACCTTCCTCTGCGTAAACCTGCAAGCCCCAGCCAGCGTGCGCCAGGCCTTGCTCGAGGCTCCCTCGCTCTTGGCCCGCCTCGAGCTAGCCCAGGCCTTCATGCGCCAAGGCTCTTTCTCCGGAGGGGCCGAGGCCTAGGGGCTTTTTAGCAGGAAGTCGACCTCGAGGCGAATCTCATTCTCCACGCTCAGCACCACCGCCACCCGGGGCTGGGTCAGACGAAAATCCTCGAAGCGAAAACGGGTGTTGGCCTGTAGCCGCACCCCTTCAGGGGTAACCTCGTACTCCCCCAGCCAGGTCACGCTGCGGGTCACCTCACGGATGGTTAGGTCGCCCACAATCTCCACCCGGTCCTTATCCCCTGGGCGCAGGGGCAGGCGCAGCCCACGCACCTCTTTGGGCACAAAAACCGCCTCGGGGAAGCGGTCGGTTTGCAGGGTGTTGCGACGGATGAAGTTGTCCCGGCGGGCCTCGTCGCTTTGCAGGGAGGCCAGGTTGACCGTAAAGCGCCCCGAGGCCACCCGCCCATCCGCCCCCAGCACCACCCCCCCGCTCAGGGTACGGGTGGTACCCACCGCATCGTTGGGGAAGTTGACCCCCACCAGCTGCTCGCGCACCCGGTAGCGGGCCTCGCTGCCAGGAGCCAGCTCGAGGCGCAGGTTCTGCGCCAACGCCAAGGAGAAGAACAACAACCAGGGCCACACACGTCGCATCTCTACACCACCTTTCGTCTCATGGCCGCAAGGGCCAGGCTAGCCAGTAATACCCCCCCCGATAGCAAAGCCAGCACCCCTCCGGCCTCCTCGGGCCGGGTCTGCCAGGTAAGCTGTCGGCTCAGGCTGCGGTAGGCCTCTTTGAGCTTGTTCGCGCTATCCACGAAGAAATAAAGCCCCTCCCCCACCCGGGCAATGGCCTTGAGGGTCTCTTCGTCGAACTGCGCAGCCAAGGCATACTGCTCAGGCAGCCCCGGCACCGGGCCCTGGCTGGCCCGGCCCACCCCGATAGTGTGAATTCGGACCTGCTGCCGGGCGGCTTCCTGGGCGGCCTCGAGGGGATCCACCCCAGCCAGGCTGCGCCCATCCGTTAGGAGGATAAGGGTGGCTAAACGTCTGGGGTCTTCTGCTTCAGCCCGCTCAGCCAAGGGGGGCAAGGCGGCCATGCTCTCCAGAATGGCATCCCCGATGGCCGTGCCCAGGCCCAGCTCGAGATAGTCCACCGCCTCCAGCAAGCGCCGGCGATCGGTGGTCAGGGGCACCACCAGGTGGGCATCGCGGGAGAAGGCCACCAGGGCCACCCGTAGGCCCTGGGGCAGCTCCCGAATGAACAGGCGCAAAGCGGCTCGAGCTGCCTCGAAGCGGCTGGGCTTCACATCGGTAGCCAGCATGGAGCGGCTGACATCCACCGCCAGCACCACCGCGGCCCGGGGGTCGGCCTGAGGCACTGGCAGGGTGGGCCGGGCCAGGGCGAGTAAGGCCAGCCCCACCGCCAGCAGGTACAGCACAGCGGGCAGGTGTTGCCGCCAACCGGGCCTAAAGGCCCCTAGCAGCGCAGCCTGGGGATAGGCCACCACCGCCTCGGCCCTCCCCCGCAGGCCACGCAAGTAGAGCCAGAGGCCGAGGGGCAGAAGGAGAAGTGTGGCGAGCGCCCAGGGCCACAGGAACGCCACGCAACCCTCCCTAAGGCACCCGACGCTGCCAGTGCAGGCTCAGCCCCGCCGCCAAAAGCAGCAAGACTACCGCCACTGCCGAGAAAAGCACAGTGACCTCGGTCGGGCGGGCCTCCCAGCGGATCACCGTACCCAGCTCTCTGGCAATGGCCCGCAAGGCCTCCTCGGTAGGGGGGTAGGTATGCTTCCCTCCGGTGGTCTGGGCGAGCTGCTCGAGGGTACGCGGCTCAAAGGGGATGTAGTAGTTGCGCCCCTCAATCTGGGCCACCGCCCCACCGGGCTGGCCCATGGGAAAGGTATAAAGCCGCACGTTATGCTCCTTGGCAAAGCGGGCCGCGATCTCCAGGCTGCTGCGAGTGGGCAGGCTGGGGTTGGGGCTCACATTGGAAGCCCCGTCGGAAAGAATCACCACGCTGCCCGGAGGCAGGTCCTTAGGGAGTGGGGTCTGGGGCCGGGGCAGCTCGGGCACCCCCTGCGAGAGATCGGGAACCTGTAGCTCCGCAGGCGGGCGGAGGTCCCGCCGCCCTGGCAGCATCCGCACCGCGGTGACGATGGCGTTTTCAATGGAGGTGTTCTGCGCGGGTTTGAGGCGCTCAATGGCCTCCAGCAGCTTCTTTCGGTCGGTGGTGGGCAGAACCAGGGCCGAGGCCGTATCGGAGAAGCTGACCAGGCCAATCTGGGTAGAAGGTGGGGCCAGCTCAATGAATTTACGGGCAGTGGCCTTGGCTGCCTCCAGGCGGCTGGGGTTCAAATCGGAAGCCAACATGGAGCGGGAGGTATCCACCGCCAGAACGATGGCTGCCTTGTTGGTGGGCAAAGGCGGGCTGGCCACCGGGCGGGCCGCGGCCAAAAGCAAAAGCCCCAAAGCCACAAGCTGCAAGGCCAGCGGCCAGCGCACATGGGCCTTAGGAGGCCGCAGCACCACCGCAGGAAGCAGATGGGCATCGACCAAGACCGCCGCGGTATGGGCGCGCCGGCGCTCGGCCCAGCGCAGAAAAACCACCACCAACGGCAATAGCAGCAGCAACCACAGGAATGCCGGCCAGGTAAAACTCATCTTCGCCCCCTTCGACGCAGGGTGAACTTGAGCAACGGCTCGAGGATTTCCTGAGCGGTGCAAAGGGTCAGCACCTCCACCTGCGCCGCCCGCAAGGTGCGCTCGAGCAAAGCCTCGCGGGCCTGTACCAGCCGGGCGTGGGCCTGGCGCACCCGGGGATCGCTGGTATCCAGCCAGACCTCCTCCCCGCTTTCGGGGTCGCGCAGGCGGAGTTCGCCGGCCTGGGGCAGCTCCTTTTCCGCGGGGTCGAAGATGCGCACCGCCACCACATCGTGGCGGAAGGCCAACCGGCGCAAAGGATCTGACCAAGCCGGGGCTTTATCCAGCTTTGGGCTGAGAAAATCCGAGACTACAAAGAGCAGAGCCCGGCGCCTTAGGGTTCGGGCCGCGTGCTCCAGGGCCTGCTCGAGAAAGCCCCACCCCCTGGCTGCCGGGGGCTGGGCCAAAAGGCCGTATAGCTCGTGCAGAATGCGCAAGACCTGCCGCCGGCCTGCCCCAGGCGGCACCATCTGTAGCCCGGCCTCGGAAAAGCCAATGACCCCCACCTTATCGCCGTGGCGGGCCACAATGGCCGCTGCTGCAGCGACGAACTCCAGGGCCTCCTCCTGTTTGAGCACCCGCCGGGTGCCGAAGCGCATCGAGGCCGAGAGGTCCACCACCAGCCAGACCGTGACCTCCTTTTCCTCGCGGTACTGCCGGATGTGAATTTGGCCGGTGCGGGCGGTCACGTTCCAGTCAATGCGGCGCACCTCGTCGCCCGGCTGGTACTCGCGCACCTCGGCCAAATCCAGACTGGGTCCATAGAAAAAGCCGGTGTAATCGCCGAACAAAAACCCGTCCAGCCGCTTCAACACCCTAAACTCGAGCCGGCGCAAAAGCTCTGCTGGCGGCTCGCGGGGCGGGACCGGCCTAGGCGAGTTGGGCAGGCGTATCTCGATTCTGTGCTTGCTTGGCCGGCGGAGCAGCATACCTCCCCCAACCTAGGCCGAAGGGTTCTCCAGGGCCTGCCGGGTGTCGCGGTAGGGATCGCCGATATGGACCTTGGGCAAAGGGGTGGCCGCGATGAGCTTTTGCAAGAGCTCTTCTAGCCGCACCTCGTCGGCCAAGGCCTCGTAGGAGAGAATCAGCCGGTGGCGCAAAACCTCGGGCGCTAGGTCGCGCACGTCCTCAGGCAGCACATACTCCCGGCCCCGCACGATGGCCAAAGCCTTGGCCCCTACAATCAGGTTCACGCTACCCCGGGGGCTGGCCCCGTAGCTGATGTACTTCTTGAGCGGGCCCAGCCCCACCTCACTGGGGTCGCGGGTGGCCCGGGTGAGCCGGACGGCGTACTCAATGACCGCCGGGTGGACGTGCACCCGGTCGGCCATGGCCTGCAAAGCCCTTAGCTCGTCGGCGCTAAGTACCTCTTTAACCGGCTCAAACTGGGAGGAGACCCGCTCCACCACGGTCATCTCTTCGTAGAAGGCAGGGTAGTCCAGCCAAACCTTGAACATAAAGCGGTCTACCTGGGCCTCAGGCAGAAAATAGGTTCCTTCCGATTCGATGGGGTTCTGGGTGGCTAGCACCAAGAAGGGATCGGGCAAGCGGAAGGTCTCGTGGCCGATGGTGACCTGACGCTCCTGCATGGCCTCGAGCAAGGCCGACTGAATCTTGGCCGGGGCGCGGTTGATCTCGTCGGCCAGAATCAGGTTGGCAAAGATGGGCCCCAGCTCCACCTCGAAGCGGGCCTCCTTGGGGTTATAGATACGGGTGCCCACCAGGTCGGCGGGCACCAGGTCGGGGGTGAACTGAATGCGCTTGAAGCTGGCCCCGATGGCCTGGGCGGTGGTGCGGATGGCCAGGGTCTTGGCCAGCCCTGGCACCCCTTCCAACAGGATGTGCCCCCGGGCCAGCAGGGCCACCAGGATGCGCTCCAGCATCAGGTCTTGCCCGACGATCACCTTCTTCACTTCTAGCAAGAGCGTGCGCAGTTTGGCTGCGGCTTCCATCACTGCCTGGGGCTCGAGGGTGGGTTTGGACGCTTCCATAGAAAACCTCAACTCAGATATTCCGATCCGGGCTGGTTTGCGGAGGCTCGGGAGCTGGGCGGGGTGGGGACGGGTTCAGGGGGTCGAGGGGGATGAGCTCCGGCGAACCCCCCGGCATACCTGGCCCGGGCAGCGGCCCGCCGGGAGCAGGCAGGTCAAAGCGGAAGAGCTGGCCATCCTGGTAGATCAGGATGGGGCACTCTTCCCCCTGACCCTGGCCGGGCTGGGGCTGGCCTGGCCCTGGCTGGAGCGGGATCAGCTCGCGGGCATCGGGTGCGGGCGCCAAAGGCGGCTGGGGGTCGAACTGCACTGGGTGGAAGGTTGGGCTGGAGTTGGCCTCGAGCATACCCCCCGGAGGCAACGAGAGCCGGCCCAACCCAAAGCCCACTCCCAAGGCAGCCAGCAGGGCCAAACTCATACCCCAAGGCCTGGTATTGTTTTGTCCCATGCTTTACTTTATGACACAATGCTGGGTTCAATCTGAGAATACCCTACCTTCACCCCCGGCTTTCTCATTCAAGCCGGGCAGCCCTGCAGACGCCGGGCTATCTCCCCTACCGCCAGGCGGGCGTGCTCGCGCCCATTCTCGATGAAGACCGTGCGGGTATCCGAGCCGTAGCCTGCGCTTCCCGCCACGAACAAACCCTGCTGACTGGTCTCGTAGACCGGGGAAAGCAGCGGCGCATCCCCCTGGTAGGCCACCCCGGCTGCTCTAAGCAGTCCATCGGCGGCCCGGTAGCCGATGTGAATTAGCACAAAGTCAGCAGGCAGGGTGCACTGAGCCTGTTCTTGCTCCAGCACCACCGCACGGGGCAGGATTTCCCGCACCCGGGCCTTCAGCAGAAGCTGGATTGAACCCTCCTTCACCCGGTTGTCGAAGTCGGGCTTGAGCCAGTACTTGACCCGGGGACGAATTTCGGCCTCGTGGTGCACCACAGTCACCCTGGCGCCACCCCGGTAGAGCTCGAGGGCCGCCTCCACCGCGCTGTTCGAGCCCCCCACCACCACCACCCGCTGCCTCCAGTAGGGCAGGGTCTCGTCCAACCCATAGCGCACGTGGGGCAGGTCCTCACCGGGAACCCCCAGCCGGTTGGGGTTGTCGTAGTAGCCGGTGGCTACCAGCACAAACCGGCTTTCCAGCTCGCCCTCGCCGTCGCGGTCGCGGTAGGCCACGGTGAACCGGCCAGCTTGGGGCTGAATACACAGAACCTCGGTATAGGTGCGGATATCCAGCCCTTCGTTTTCGGCTACCCGCCGGTAGTACTGCAAAGCCTCCCGCCGGGTGGGCTTAGGCCCCAGGGAAGGGAACGGGTGGCCTCCAATCTCGATGTTCTTGGCCTCGCTGAAAAAGACCGTCTCCTTTGGCCAGCGGTAGATAGTGTGCACCACCGTGCCCTTCTCCAGCACCACCGCCCTGAGCCCAGCCCGCTTGGCCTCGATGGCCGCAGCCAGGCCCACCGGCCCCGCGCCCACGATGGTTAGATCCCACATACCCCCATGCTACAAGGACGAACCCAGGGGCAACTGTTGCCCCATGCAGCCTGGCCCATGCCTACCCAGATGGGCCGGTTTTCACTAAACTCGAGCCCGTATGGAATGGATCGGCAACCCCGAAATATGGACCGCCCTTATCACCCTGACGCTGCTCGAGGTCGTGCTGGGCGTGGACAACGTCATCTTCATCTCGATCCTGGCCTCCAAGCTGCCCAAGGAGCAGCAGGATCGCGCCCGCCAGACCGGGCTTTTGCTGGCCGCCGGGATGCGGCTATTGTTTTTGCTGGCTATCGGCTGGATCATCGGCCTCAAAGCCACGCTCTTCACTGTGCTAGGGCAGGATATCTCGGGTAAGGATCTCGTGCTTTTGCTGGGTGGGCTCTTCCTAATCTACAAGGCCACCAAGGAGATCCACGAGAAGCTCGAGGGCGAGGAGGGCCACGCCAGTGCCCGCGTCGCCCCTACCTTCGCCGCGGTGATCGGCCAGATCCTGTTGCTGGACCTGGTCTTCTCCATCGATTCGGTGATCACCGCCGTGGGCATGACCCCCTACGTGCCGGTGATGATGGCCTCGGTGATCGTGGCGGTGGCGATCATGCTCTTTGCTTCCAAGGGCATCTACGGCTTCATCAACCGCCACCCGACGGTCAAGATGCTGGCGCTGTCCTTCCTGTTGCTCATCGGCGTAAGCCTCATCGCCGAGGGGTTGGGCCAGAAGATCCCCAAAGGCTACATCTACTTCGCCATCGCCTTCGCGGTCTTCACCGAGTGGCTCAACATCCGCGCCGGCAGTCGCACCAAGGCCAAGCCGGTGCAGCTTCACCAGCCCTACGAACGGACAGGGGAGTAGCTAACAATCACCTCTTTTCGCCGGGGCCTTCGGTTTGGGGATTGCCTAGCGCGCGTTGCGCCGTTTCGGCCCCGGCCCAGCTGGTAAAATGGCAAGGCTATGAGCTATCGCATCGAAAAAGACACCATGGGCGAAATCCAGGTCGAGTCCAGCCGCTACTGGGGCGCGCAAACCCAGCGCTCGCTCATCAACTTTCCCATCGGGGTAGAACGCTTCCGCATGCCCCGCGCCATTGTGCGTGCCCTGGGCATCCTGAAAAAGGCCGCCGCCCTAGCCAACGCCGACCTAGGCGAGCTACCGCGGGAAAAGGCCGAGCTGATCGTGCGGGCCGCCGAGGAGGTCATCGCGGGGAAGCTTGACGATCACTTCCCGCTGGTGGTCTTTCAGACCGGAAGCGGCACCCAGTCCAACATGAACGCCAACGAGGTGATCTCTAACCGAGCCATTGAGCTGGCTGGGGGGGTGCTGGGCTCCAAAAAACCCATCCACCCCAACGACGATGTCAACCGGGGCCAGTCCTCCAACGACACCTTCCCCACCGCCATGCACATCGCGGTAGTGGAGGAGCTGCACCGGCAGCTTTACCCCAACGTGCAGAAGCTGCGCGACACTTTAGCCGCCAAAGCGGAAGCCTTCCAAGGCATCGTTAAGGTAGGGCGCACCCACCTGCAAGACGCCACCCCCATTACCCTGGGCCAGGAGATCGGAAGCTGGGTAGCCCAGATCGACTATGGCCTCGAGCAAATCCGCCACGCCGAACAGGGCCTCTACGAGCTGGCCATTGGGGGCACCGCCGTGGGCACCGGCCTAAACGCCCACCCCGAGTTCGGCGACCGGGCCGCTGCTTACATCGCCAAAGAGACCGGTTTCCCCTTCGTCTCGGCCAAAAACAAGTTTGCTGCCCTGGCCGCCCACGATGCCCTGGTGACCACCAGCGCTGCTTTGCGTACCCTGGCCGGGGCCCTCTTCAAAATGGCCAACGACGTGCGCTGGCTGGCCTCCGGCCCGCGCAACGGAATTGGGGAGATCACCATCCCCGAAAACGAGCCGGGCTCCTCCATCATGCCGGGTAAGGTCAACCCCACCCAGGCCGAGGCCCTGACCATGGTCTGTGTGCAGGTCTACGGCAACGACACCGCAGTAGCCTTTGCCGGGTCTCAGGGCAACTTCCAGCTCAACGTGTACAAACCGGTCATGGCCTACAACGTGCTCACCAGCATTCAACTTCTGGGCGATGCCTGCTTGGCCTTCAACGACCACTGCGCGGTGGGCATCGAACCCAACCTGCCCCGCATTAAGGAAAACCTGGAGAAAAACCTGATGCTGGTCACCGCGCTCAACCGCCACATCGGCTACGACAAGGCTGCTCAGATCGCCAAAAAGGCCCACAAGGAGGGCACCAGCCTCAAGGAAGCGGCCCTGGCCCTGGGCTACCTGACCGAAGAAGAGTTCGACAAGTGGGTGGTGCCCCTGGAGATGACCCGGCCCTCGCTTTGAGTCTTCCGTTACAGCGTGGGCCGGATAAAGGAGCGTAGAGTACAGCACGGAGGTGAACGCATGAGTTATCCCTTCAAACTACCCGACCTGCCCTATCCCAAGGAGGCCCTCGAGCCCCATATTGACGCCTTAACCATGGAAATCCACCATGGCAAGCACCACGCGGCCTACGTGAACAACCTCAACGCCGCGCTGGAAAAACACCCCGAGCTGCATGGCTGGAGCCTCGAGGAACTCCTGGGCAAAATTGACCAGGTGCCCGAAGACATCCGCACCGCAGTACGCAACAACGGCGGGGGCCACCACAACCACACCCTCTTCTGGGACATCCTCACCCCCGGCGGGGCCAAGGAGCCCAGCGGCAAACTAGCCGAGGCCATCAACGCTACCTTTGGCTCCTTCGAGGAACTCAAGACCCGGCTAACCCAGGCTGGGCTCAGCCGCTTTGGCTCGGGCTGGGCCTGGCTGGTCAAGGACAAAGACGGCAAGCTGCATGTCTATAGCACTGCCAACCAGGACTCCCCCCTGATGGAAGGCCACACCCCCCTGCTGGGCATTGACGTGTGGGAACATGCCTACTACCTCAAGTACCAAAACCGCCGCCCCGACTACCTGGCGGCCATCTGGAACGTGATTAACTGGGACAAAGTGGCCAGCCGATTCTAAAGCAGGTGGCTTGCACAAAGGCCGGGGAACACCCGGCCTGGTTTTTTTGCCCTGGTCTGCTGCCTGGGACTCGAACCCAGAACCGCCCGGGTATAAGCCGGGTGCGCTCACCGGTTGTGCCAGCGGCAGTTGCAATCCCCTTGCGGGGCTATGGTTTTGCGACCCAGACACCAGCAGGCCAGAGCGCGACGAGAACGGGCGTGTGTTGCAATCCCCTTGCGGGGCTATGGTTTTGCGCGCATACCCCGTTAATCGCTGTCCTGGACAGCGCTCCCAAAGGGGGGTTTTATGAGAACTGCCGGTTATCCACAGGCAACCTGTGGATAACTGCCCAAAAAAGGGTGTTTTTTGCGATGAGTGCTTACAAATCCCCACCTTTGGATTTTTTCGTCCAGGGG